>Ga0207416_1002402_pt1 | contig 20596 bp, 18 predicted proteins | sample PaiPotPPM11metaG_FD_184107 | JGI IMG/M metagenome (GOLD analysis project Ga0207416, IMG submission 184107) | Iron sulfur acid spring bacterial and archeal communities from Banff, Canada, to study Microbial Dark Matter (Phase II) - Paint Pots PPM... ...
CCCCACGGGAGGACGTCGCACAAACCACTCCGCCCCCCGCGCTGTGGTTGCCGTTAAAGCCCGTGGTTGCTGTAAGCAGACGCTGCATAACCCGCAACGTCTGCGGCGATGCCGCTCTTCTCTAGCCTTGCCATCTGGTAGGACGGAGTGATGGCGGATCTGTGGAACGAGGGAACGGCAGGGCTCCTGCTGACCGACGCCCCCCCGCTTATCCCCGAAGCTCCGATAAAAGCCGACAAAGGCGAAAAATCGCCCAAGTCTCCCAATAAGGGAAAGAAATCCAAAGATGCGCGGACCTTGCGGGCCGCGGCGGACAATCCGGTCGCCAGGATCGCGGTGGACCTGCCGCTCGCGCACCTCGACCGCCCCTTCGACTATCTCGTACCGGAACGGATCGCCGCCGAGGCACGGCCGGGCGTCCGGGTCCGGGTCAGGTTCGCAGGCAAGCTGACCGACGGCTTCCTGATCGAACGGGCCGCCGACAGCGAGCACCCGGGCAGCCTCCGCTACCTGGAGCGGGTCGTGTCCGCCGAGCAGGTACTCACCGACGAGATCGCGGGCCTGGCCCGTGCCGTCGCCGACCGTTACGCCGGCACGCTCGCGGACGTGCTCCGGCTGGCAATACCGCAGCGGCACGCGGCCACCGAAGGGACAACGGCGAAGAGCGCCGGCCACCCCGGCGGTGCGCAGGGCCGGCTGCCCCGCCCCGACCCGGGCCCGTGGACCAGGTACCCGGCCGGACCCGCTTTCCTCAGTGCGCTCGCCGACGGCCGTCCGGCCCGCGCCGCCTGGACCGCGCTGCCCGGCCCCAGCTGGCCGGAAGAGATCGCCCGGGCCGCGGTCACCACGGCGAGCGGCGGCCGCGGCGCGGTCATCGTGGTACCCGACGCGCGCGACCTGGCTCGCGTCGACGAGGCCCTGGCCGGGCTCATCCCGCAGGCGGCCGCGCCGGCGGGCTACGTCACGCTCACCGCGGAACTGGGTCCCGCGGAACGGTACCGCCGCTGGCTGGCCGCGTTGCGAGGCGAGGCGCTGATCGTCGCGGGCACCAGGGCCGCGATGTTCGCGCCCGTGCGGGACTTGGGCCTCGTGGTGCTCTGGGATGACGGCGACGACCTGCACGCCGATCCGCACGCCCCGTATCCGAACGCGCGCGAGGTGCTCGCACTGCGCGCCCACCGTGTGGGCGCGGCCGCGCTGATCGGCGGCTTCGCCCGCACCACCGAGCTGACCCAGCTGGTCGCCGCCGGCTGGGCGCGCCCGCTCGGCCCCGACCGCCAGATGCTGCGCGCCGCCGCGCCGCGCGTCAAGCCGGCCGCCGACGACAGCCAGCTCGCCAAGGACGAGGCCGCCATGACCGCGCGGCTGCCCGGCCTGGCCCTGAGAACCGCCAGGGAGGCTCTCACCCGCGGCCCGGTGCTCGTCCAGGTGCCGCGTCGCGGCTACCTCGCGGCGATCGCCTGCGCCCGCTGCCGTACTCAGGCCAGGTGCACGCACGTGATCGGGGAATCCGGCGCGCGGTGCAACGGCCCGCTGCGGCTGTCGGGCCCGCACGCCGCGCCCGACTGCCGCTGGTGCGGCGCGCTGGCGACGCAACAGGACGCCGCCGCACTTGACGCCGCCGCACTTGACACTGCGGGCGACGGCAGCCCGGCGCAGGGGGGGTGGCACTGCGCGCGCTGCGGCCACGACAAGATCCGCGCGACGGTCACCGGCGCCGGCCGCACCGCGGAAGAACTCGGCCGTGCCTTCCCCGGCGTCAAGGTCCGCAGGTCAGGCGGCGACCTGGTGCTGCCGAAGGTGCCGGGCGAGCCCGCCCTGGTGGTCGCCACGCCCGGCGCCGAGCCCCTTGCCGACTACGCCGCCGCGTTGCTGCTGGACGGCTGGGCCCTGCTGTCCCTCCCGAGCCTGCGCGCCGGCGAGGAGACCCTCCGCCGCTGGCTCGGCGCCGCCGCCTTGGTCCGTCCGGGCGGCACGGTCCTCGTGCACGCCGACGCGGCGCTGCCCGCGACCCAGGCGCTCGTCCGCTGGGACCCGGTCACCTTCGCCGAGCGTGACCTCGCCGAGCGCGCCGAACTCGGCTTCCCGCCCGCGGTCAGGATGGCCGCGGTGAGCGGGGAGCCGGCGGCCGTCGCCACCGTCATCGGCACCATCGGCCAGGAGTTCGAGGTCCTCGGCCCGGTGCCGCTCGAGCAGCCGGGTCAGGCCAAGGAGCAGGACGAAGAGCAGGTCCGCGCCCTGGTCCGGGCGCCGCGGGCGCAAGGCGGCGCGCTCGCCAAGGCGCTGCAGGCCGCTCAGGCGGGCCGCAGCGCCCGCAAGGAAGGCGGCGGCGTCCGCGTCCAGCTCGACCCGCCCGAGTTGATCTAGTGCCGCGTTGATCAGCCCGTGTTGATCAGCCGTGTTGATCAGCCGTGTTGATCAGACAATGGCGATCTGGACCACCGATAGAATTGAAAGCGAACACGCGCTTGCCTCCCGGGGAATGCCGCCGTCCGCGGCCCCTGCGGTTTCGTGAGAAGGGCACGCGCCGACGTGGAGGGGAACGCCAGTTGCTCAGGGAAATCAGGCTGTTCGGAGACCCGGTGCTCCGTACCCCGGCGGAGCCGGTGGTGGACTTCGACCTTGAGCTGCGCAACCTGGTCAAGGACCTCACCGAGACCATGCTCGACGCGCCGGGCGTCGGGCTCGCCGCGCCGCAGATCGGCGTCAGCCTGCGCCTGTTCACCTACCACGTGGATGACGACGAGCCCGGCCACCTCATCAACCCGGTACTGAAGCTCGACGGCGACCCGGAAGAGGACGACGAGGGCTGCCTGTCCATTCCGGGCCTCCAGTTCCCCACGCCGCGCGCGCCGCACGCGATCGCGACGGGATTCAACATGTACGGCGACCCGGTCACGATCGAGGGCACCGAGCTCCTCGCCCGCTGCGTGCAGCACGAGACCGACCACCTCGACGGCATCCTGTTCATCGACCGGCTCGACAAGAAGCAGCGCAAGCTCGCGATGAAGGCCATCCGCGAGGCCGAGTGGTCGGGGATGCCGGTGCCCGAGGTCAAGGTCTCGCCGCACTCCACCCAGCGGATCTCCTAAAGGAGCGCCAGTGCGGCTTGTCTTCGCAGGCACCCCGGCAGCCGCGCTGCCCACGCTGCGCGCGCTGGCCGCCTCCCGCCACGACGTAGCGGCGGTGGTCACGCGGCCCGACGCGCCCGTCGGGCGCGGCAAGAAAATGCACCCGTCGCCGGTGGCCGAGCTCGCCGCAGAGCTCGGGCTCGAGACACTGAAACCCGTGCGCCCGAAGGAGGAATGGTTCCTCGACCGGCTCCGCGCTATCGCGCCCGACTGCTGCCCGGTGACGGCCTACGGCGCGCTGTTGCCGCAGGCGGCGCTCGACATCCCGCCCCGCGGCTGGGTGAACCTGCACTTCTCCGTGCTGCCCGCCTGGCGCGGCGCCGCCCCGGTACAGCACGCGGTGCTGCGCGGCGATGACATCACCGGCGCGACCACCTTCCTGATCGTGAAGGAACTCGACGCTGGCCCGGTCTACGGCACGCTCACCGAGCCGGTCCGCCCGGCCGACACGAGCGGCGACCTCCTTGAGCGCCTCTCGGTCTCCGGTGCGGAGCTCATGGTGCGGACCCTGGACGGGATCGAGGACGGCACGGTACGCGCCGTCCCGCAGCCAGCCGAAGGCGTGAGCTTCGCGCCGAAGCTCACCCCTGCCGACGCCCGGGTGAACTGGAAGCTTCCCGCCCACCTGATCGACCGCCAGATCCGCGGCTGCACGCCCGACCCCGGCGCCTGGACCGAACTCGGCACTGCCCTATCAGACACGGGCCAGCTATCAAACACGGGCCAACAGGAAGCGGACCGCCTTAAGCTCTGGCCCGTCACCCTCGCCGCGGGGGCCGGACTCGTCGCGGGCAGCCAGGATGGGCCGCGCGGCACCGGCCTCGCACCGGGTGAGCTGCGAGTCGACAGGAACGCCGTCTACGCGGGCACCGGCACGGTCCCCGTCCGCCTCGGTGACGTCCAGCCCCAGGGCAAGCGCCGCATGCCCGCCGCTGACTGGGCCCGCGGCCTGCACGTCTCCGCCGGGTCGGCCCTCGGCCTGAGCCTCCGCTGACATGAGCGGCAACTACCGCCCGCGCCGCCGCCACGCCGCACCGGGCAGCACCCAAAAGGGGACCGCGGCGAGCGGCCGGGCCAGACGTCCCCCTCAGGCCGACCCGCGCCGTACCGCCTACGACGTCCTCGCGGCGGTCCGCGGCCGCTCGGCCTACGCCAACCTGCTCCTGCCGAAGCTTCGGTCGGAACGAGGGCTCACCGGCCGCGATGCCGCGCTCGCGACCGAGCTCGCCTACGGCACGCTGCGCGGCCAGGGCACCTACGACGCGGTCCTGGCCGCGTGCAGCGACCGCGCGCTCGACAAGCTCGACCCGCCCGTCCTCGACATCCTCCGCCTGGGCACCCACCAGCTGCTGAACACCCGCGTTGGCGCTCACGCGGCTGTCGCCACATCGGTCGACCTGGCCAAGTCCGTCGTTGGCCCGCGCGTCGCCGGCTACGTCAACGCGGTACTGCGCCGCGTCGCCACCAGGGACCTGGACGCCTGGCTGGACATCGTCGCCCCGGACCCGGAGACCGACCGGGACGGCTACCTGGCCGTCCGGTACAGCCACCCGCGCTGGATCGTCGGCGCCTACCGCGCCGCACTCGGCGACGGGTCCGACGCCGCCGGAGAAGACGCGGTCACCGAGCTCGAGGCCGCCCTGGCCGCGGGCAACGCCCGCCCCCGGGTCACGCTGGCGGCCTTCCCCGCGGGCCCGCCCCGGGCGGACGTCATGCCGGAGAACGCCGACCCGGGCCGCTGGTCGCCGTACGCCTTCACGCTGCGGTCGGGTGACCCGGCGCCGCTGATCGAGTCCGGAGCGGCCGCCGTCCAGGACGAGGGAAGTCAGCTGGCCGCGATAGCCCTCGCCCGCGCCCCGGTCGGCGCCGCGGACGGCGCGGACGGCGCGAGCCCCGCGGGGGCCGAGCGCTGGCTCGACCTGTGCGCGGGCCCCGGCGGCAAGTCCCGGCTGCTCTACGGCCTCGCCGCGGCCGCACCTGATTCACCCCGGGGCGCGACGCTGGCCGCGGCGGAACTGCACCCGCACCGCGCCGCCCTCGTCGCCGAAGCGCTGGCCCGGCCCGGCCCCGACGGCCTGCCGCCGCATACCGTGATCGTCGCGGACGGCACGAAACCGCCCTGGCCCGAAGGCACCTTCGACCGGGTGCTCGTCGACGCCCCGTGCTCGGGTCTCGGCGCGCTGCGCCGCCGTCCCGAGGCCCGCTGGCGCAAGTCGGAGGAGGACCTCAAGGAGCTCACGGCGCTGCAGCGCGACCTGCTGCGCTCGGCCCTGACGGCGGTCCGCCCCGGGGGCGTGGTCGCCTACGTGACCTGCTCCCCGGTCCCCGCGGAGACCAGCGACGTGGTCACCGACGTGCTCGCCTCGGCGCCCGGCGCCGAGCTCCTCGACGCGCCGGAGGTGCTCTCCGCCGTCACCGGACTCGGCGCGGCGGACCCACGGTTCGCCCAGCTGTGGCCGCACCGCCACGGCACCGACGCGATCTTCATCGCTCTCCTGCGTCGTGGTAAAGAATGATTGCCCAGGCGGCCTCCTAGTTGCCGCGCCTCCAGCGCGCCCGTCCGAACAGCGGCCCGTACATCGAGTGGTAGCCGTAGCGGGCGGGTGCCTGATCGATCGCGTTGGCGTAGAAGAGCGGCGCGTCGCGCGCGGGCGGCGGCAGCGCGGCGGCCTGCGCCGCGTCCAGGTCGCAGCGGACGTAGCCGGTCGTGATCGCGGTGACCAGGTCCGCGTCGACGAACCGGAGGTGCTCCGGTTGGAGCAGCTCCAGCCGCCGGGCGGCTGACGCCTCGCCCCTGCTCAGGTCGCGCTGTATCCGGCGGTCCAGCCACCCGCCGGCGCCCGTCCACACCACGATCCCGTCGAAGACGTCTTCCTCGGGCACCTCAAGCACGTGCTCAAGGATGCCGAACTGCTCGCCGTCCCTGGTCAGCACCGGCACGCCCGGGGTGACCCCCTGGTAGGAGACCGCGAACAACTCTTCTTCGTCGTCGTCCATAGCCCGACAATAACGGCACCGGGATCGTCAGTCGGCCAGTTGGGACGGGCTCATGTTGGCGCCGCTGATCACGACGGCGACGCGCTCGCCCGGCACCGGTTTGTACGCGCCGGACAGCAGCGCCGCGACACCGACGGAGGCGGCGGGCTCGGCCGCGATGCGCGCGCTCTGCCAGAGCGTGCGCTGCGCGCCGCGGATGGCGTCATCGTCCACGAGGACTACGTCGGTCACGTAGGCCTGGGTGATCGGGAAGACCACGTCGCCCACGCGGCGCGGGGCGAGGGCATCGACGGCGATGCTTCCCGCCGGCGCGTCGACGGGCGCGCCCGCCGCCCGCGCGCGGGCCAGGGTCGGCGCGCCGTCGGGTTCCACCCCGATGACCCGCACGCCGCCCGCGAAGTACGAGGCGACGCCGGCGATGAGCCCGCCGCCGCCCACGGGGACGAGCACCGTGTCAACCGGCCCGGCCTGTTCGTCCAGCTCAAGCGCGAGCGTCGCCTGGCCGAGGATGGTGTGCCGGTGGTCGTAGGCGTGCACGCTCATCGCGCCCGACGCGGCGATCCACCGCTCTGCCGCCTCAAGCGCGTCGGCATAGCGATCGCCCACGACCTCCAGGTCCGCCAGCTGACGGATGCGCTCGATCTTGGCGGAGGAGGAGACCGTGGGAACGAAGATCCTGGCGGGAATGCCGAGCCGGTGCGCGGCGTAGGCGACGGCGACGCCGTGGTTGCCGCCGGACGCGGCCGCCACGCCGGCCGTCGGCACGTCCCTGAGCAGGAGGTTGGTGAAAGCACCGCGCGCCTTGAACGAGCCGGCGCACTGCAACTGCTCCAGCTTCAGCGTCACGGGACCGCCGAGGTCGAGCTCCACAACCGGCGTACGGCGCAGGTAGGGCCCGATGGTCGCGTAGGCGCCGCGGATGTCGTCATGGGTCATTACGAGGTGCTGTGCGTGCGTGTCACCAGTCACCGGCGAGTGCCTCCTTTGCCCGGGCGATGCTGTCCTCGTCGCGCTTGTAGAAGACCCACTGCCTGATCTTCTTGCCCTTGATCAGTCCGGCCCGCGACAGCAGCTTCAGGTGCTCGCCGCAGGTCGGCTGGCTCACACCAAGCTTCTCCGCGATGAACTGCGCGCAGACGCCGTCTTCCACGAGGTCGCCGTCGCGCTGCGGCGGGAAGTTGGCCACCGGGTCACGCAGCCATTCAAGGACCTGGAGGCGCTTGTCGTTGCCCAGGGCCTTGAGGAGGTCTACATCAAGCACCAAGGCATTATGGCAAATAGCTAACTAACTGTCTACCTGGCCGGGGAGAACGACGCCGCTCTCGTAGGCGTAGACCACGGCCTGGACCCGGTCGCGCAGGCCGAGCTTGGCGAGGATCCGGCCCACGTGGGTCTTCACCGTCGCCTCCGACACCACCAGCTTGCGCGCGATCTCGGTGTTTGACAGGCCGCGGGCAACCTCGCCGAGCACGTCTCGTTCGCGGTCGGTGAGCTGGGCGAGCTCCGCGGGAGCGGTCGGCCGTGCGGGCAGCTGCCCCGCGAAGGCGTGGACCAGCCGCCGGGTGGTGGACGGCGCGACGACGGCGTCGCCGCCGTGCACGTGCCTGATCGCCTGGAGCAGTTCGGCGGGCAGCGCGTCCTTCAGCAGGAACCCGCTCGCCCCGGCCTTCAGCGCCGCGAACGCGTACTCGTCGAGGTCGAACGTGGTGAGCATCAGCACGCGTGGGCGGCCGCCCAGCCGGCAAATGCGCCTGGCCGCCTCCACCCCGTCGAGGCCGGGCATGCGCACGTCCATCACCATGACGTCGACATCCCGGTCCCTGGCCAGTTGGATGGCGGCAAGCCCGTCGCCGGCCTCACCGATCACGGTCATGTCCTGCTGCGCGTCAAGGACCATGCGGAAGCCGGTGCGCACCAGCTCCTGGTCGTCGACCAGCGCGACCCGGATCGTCATGCCGCCACGGTCTCCGCGGCTGGAGCCGGCAGCGTGGCGGTGACCTCGTATCCGCCACCGGGCTGCGGCCCGGCCCGCAACGAGCCGCCGTACAGCTGCACCCGCTCCCGCATCCCGGTGATTCCGTGACCCGTGTTTCCGTGACCCGTGTTTCCGTGCCCTGGGCCGTTCTGGTCCGTGGGCGCGCGGCCGGTGTCGGTGACCCGCACCAGCAGACCGTCACGGGCGTAGCGCAGCAGCACGGCGGCGTCCGCGCCAAGTCCGCCGTGCTTGCGGGTGTTGGTGAGCGCCTCCTGCACGATCCGGTAGGCGGCCAGTTCCCGCCCGCCGTCGAGGGGCCGCGGCAAGCCTTCCACGATGAGCGACACCGGCAGCCCGGCCAGCCGCGCCTCGGCCAGCAGCTCGCTGACCTGCGCGAGCCCGGGCTGAGGCGCCATATCGGCGGTCTCCTCCCCGTCACGGAGCACGCCGAGCAGGCGCCGCGTCTCGGCCAGGGCCTGCCGTCCGGTGCGCGATATCGCGTCGATGGCCTGCCGTGCGCGGGCCGGGTCCTGGTCGAACGCATAGCCCGCACCGTCGGCCTGCACCACGATCACGCTGACGTGGTGCGCGATCACGTCGTGCATCTCCCTGGCGATGCGCGCCCGCTCGGCGACCACGGCGATGCGCGCCCTCGTGTCGCGTTCGGCCTCGGCCCGGCGGGCCCGCTCCTCCAGCCACGCGTTATGCGCCCGCCGGTAGGCCATCGAGTCCCCGAGCACCCAGGCACTCACCGTCGGCACGCCTAGCACGAGCGCGACGACGAGCATGTGCTGCGGGGGCTCCGCGCCGTGGCCCAGTGGCCATCGGACGACGGCGACCGCGATGCCGGCCAGGCACACCGCGAGGCCGCAGAGGGAGATCCGCCGGGGACGGTAGGCGGCCAGGGTGTAAAGCAGGACGATGATCGCCGCGTCGGCGCTCACCGGCTGAACAGCGTGCGACAGCGCGGTTCGCGAGCTGGGCACCCCGGCAAACGCTACCTGGACGACCGCGATCGCGATCGCGCACGCGAACGCGGCCGACGGGTGCCGGCGGCGGACCACGACCAGCGCCGCGAGCACCAGGCTGAGGGCGATGAGCCCCGCCTGCCCGGCCGCCTCCGATGAGCGAAACGAGAAGCTGGCGAATACGTTCCCGCCGGCCGCGAGCAGGCAGAGCGCGAGTACCCCGTCCGTCAGCATCGGGTGGCGGCGCAGCCATGCGTAACCGCGTTCCATGCGCCCAGCGTATGCAGCAGACCCGCGGCCGTCATCGGCCGCGGGTCTGATCAGGTCATCCCGTGGGATGACGAGTACTGTGTTTCCCGCGCTCGCGCTCGGCCGCGTCGAGGCGGCCAGGCGCATCAGGCGTCGCGCCGGCGGAACAGCAGGAAGCCGGCGATCAGGGCGATGGCCGCGTACCCGGCGAAGACCGCCAGCTCTCCGTACGGTCCGAACAGGTAAGCCGCGTCAGGCACTGGCTTCGTCGCGATAATCGGACCGAGCGCGCCACCGCCCGGCAGCCAGCGCTCGATCTCGTGGAACCAGTTGGTCGGCAGGGCCTGCCCGAGCAGGGGGATCAGGAAGACCAGCCCGAACAGGGTGGTGACCGCGCCCGCGGTATACCGGATGACGGCTCCGAGGCCGAACGCGAGCAGCGCGCAGCAGGTCACGAACACCGCGGACAGCAGCACCGAACGCAGCGCGTCCGGGCTGGCGATGCTCGCGCCCCCGTGGCCGGCCCCCAGGACTGCCTGGCCGGCGAAGAACGAGGCGAGCGACGTGATGAGCGCGACCGCGGACGTGACGCACGTGAGGACGACGGCCTTGGCCACGTACAGCACGCCGCGGCGGGGCATCGCGGTCAGCGAGGTGCTGATCATGCGCGTCCCGTATTCCGAGGTGATCACCAGGGCACCGATCACCACGATGATCAGCTCGCCGAGGTGGACGGCCCCCTGCAGGCTCGTGGCCGTCGGGTCGAACAGCGCCTGGCCGCCGTTCGCCCGGTTGCCGGCGGCGGCCGCGATCGCGAAGCCCGCGCCGGCCAGGAAGAACGCGATCAGGGTGAAGTAGGTGGAGCGGACCGAGCGGAGCTTGGTGAACTCCGAGCGCAGCGTTCCCGCGAGCCCGGGCCGCTTGACGGCCGGCGGGACCGCGCGGACCGGCCGGGCGGGGGCCGGCCGGACCGTGCGGCTCGTCATCATGCTTCTCTTCCCGCGTCGGCGAGCTCGCGCAGCTCGTGCGCCGCCCCCTGGTATTCGACGCTGTCGGCGGTGAGTTCCATGAATGCTTCCTCAAGCGAGGCTCGCGACGGGGCGAGCAGGTGCAGCGGCACCCCGGCCGCGAACGCGAGGTCGCCGATCCGTTCCGGGTTCAGGCCGCGCACTTCGAGCTCCGCGCTGCCGTCCGGCGTCGCGTTGCCGGTGATGGTCGCCTGGCCGCCGGCAGCGGCCAGGGCGCGCGCCAGCTCGTCGGGCCGCGGCGTCCTGACCAGCACCGCCTGCTGAGTGCTGCGCGCGATGAGCTCGGCCATCGAGCAGTCCGCGATGAGTTTGCCCCGGCCGATCACGATCACGTGATCGGCGGTATTCTCCATCTCCGACATCAGGTGGCTGGAGACGAACACCGTGCGGCCTTCGGCGGCGAGCCTCTTCATCAGGTTCCTGATCCACAAGATGCCCTCGGGGTCCAGGCCGTTGACCGGCTCGTCGAACATCAGCACCTCTGGGTCGCCGAGCAGCGCCGCGGCGATGCCGAGCCGCTGGCTCATGCCGAGCGAGAAGCCCTTAGACCGCTTGCGGGCCACGTCGGACAGCCCCACGATGGACAGCACCTCGTCGACCCGCTGACGCGGGATGTCGTTGGTCTGCGCCAGGCACAGCAGGTGGTTGTGCGCGCTCCGCCCGCCGTGCACGGCCTTCGCGTCGAGGAGTGCGCCCACTTCCCGCATCGGGCTGTACAGGCCGCCGAACGGCTTGCCGTTGACCGTGACGCTTCCCGCGGTGGGCTGGTCGAGTCCCAGGATGAGCCGCATCGTGGTCGTCTTGCCTGCCCCGTTGGGACCCAGGAACCCGGTGACCATCCCGGGGCTGACGGTGAATGACAGCCCGGCCACCGCGGTCTTGTCGCCGTACCGCTTGGCCAGGGCCTTGGCCTCGATCATGGCCTTCTCCATTTCCGGTGGCTGACGGTGTTCGCCACCACCTCAAGGAAATCGGCCACGGCCCTCGGTCCGCGTCGGCGCGCGTGCCGATGTTCGGCTCCGCCTCCGGTCTGGCCCCGTCATCCCCGGGTAGGACGGCGCAGGCTCTTGACCTTCTCGTTGCGTGAAGGGGGATGCTCTTGTCATGTTCAGCATCGGCGAGTTCGCCCGGCTCGGCGGCGTGTCGGCCCGCACGCTCAGGCATTACGACGAGATCGGGCTGCTGCGGCCGGCCACCGTCGACTCCGGCACGGGATACCGCGGCTACACGGCCGCACAGCTGGGAGAGCTGAGCCGGATCATGGCGCTGAAGGAGCTAGGGCTCTCGCTCCCGCAGGTCAGGCGGCTGATCGACGGGATCACGCTCGATGAGCTCCACGGCATGCTCATGCTGCGGCGCGCCCAGCTGGAGCACGAAATAGCACAGCACAGGAGCCAGCTGCTCGGAATCGAGGCCAGGCTCCGCTCCATCGCCAGGGAGGATGGCATGCCAGCAGACGACATCGCGGCCAAGACGATCCCCGCACTAGGCGTGGTGGTGATCGCCGGCCGGTCTCCTAGCTTCGCGACGCCGCACATCGTTCAGGTCGTCAACCAGATCGAGGCGCAGTTCGACCAGCTGGGCATCTACAACCGGGTCAAGGAGGCCGGGCCGCGCGTCATCTTCTACGAACAAGAGGGCGGGGAGGACGTCACGGTCTTTCTCGGCCTGCCCGTGGTCGAGCCGCCGGAAGAACTCCCGGCGCCCGCGCACTACCGCGTGCTGCCGGAAATCGAGGCGGCCGTCGCGGTGCGCAGCGGCCCCTCGGCGGGCATCTTCCCGATGGTTTACCACGACCTGGTCCGGTGGATCGAGGCGCACGGCTTCCGCCCCGCCGGCCCAGGCCGAGACGTGTGGGTGCACGAAGTGGAAGACATCGCCGATGTGGCACAGCAGGTGTTCGAGATCCAACTGGCGTTCACCCGCCGGGAACCAGCGGACGGCAACTGAGCACCTACCGGGGGGCGTCGCCTAGGCGGTATTCGTAGGTCAGGTCGTCCAGTCGCCCCTTCAGGTCGGGGTCGAGGACGTAGGAGACCGCGGCGAGTGATGCATCTAGCTGCTCCGGGCGGCTGGCGCCGATGATCGGCGCGGTGATGGCCTTGTTGGCGAGCACCCACGCGACCGACACCGTCACCAGCGGGACCCCGGCCTCGTCCGCGAGCTTGCGCACCGCCTCGACCGTCTCGAACTCCCGCTCGTGCCAGTACCGGTCCTGGTACATCGGCCCGGCATTGCCGAGCGTGAACCGGCTGCCCTCCGGCGGGGCGTCGGACCGGTTGTGCTTGCCGGACAGCAGCCCGCCCGCGATCGGGTTGTAGGAGATCACGCCCACCCCGTCCTCTTCGCAGAACGGCAGCATCTCCCGCTCGATCTGCCGGAAGAGCAGGTTGTAGCGGGGCTGGACTGAGTCGAACCGGGCGAGCCCGAGCGTCTCGGACCGCCCGATCGCTCGCACCAGCTGGTAAGTGTAGAAGTTCGAGCAGCCTAGGTAGCGAATTTTGCCCGCGTGCACGAGGTCGTCGAGCGCGGAGAGTGTCTCGTCGATCGGGGTGTTCTGGTCGTACCCGTGGAGCTGGTACAGGTCGATGTAATCGGTCCGCAGACGCCGCAGCGAAGCGTCCACGGCAGACATGATGTGCTTGCGCGAGTTCCCCGCGTCGAACGGCGCGGGCCCCGTCGGCACGAAGCACTTGGTCGCGATGATGAACCGGTCCCGCTTGCCGGCCATCCAGCGCCCGATGATCTCTTCGGTCCGCCCGCGCGTGGACAGGTCGCCGCCGAGGGGATAGGCGTCGGAGGTGTCAAAGAAGTCCACTCCGCCCTCGGCGGCCTTGTCCATCACGGCGAACCCGGTCGCCTCGTTGCTCTGCAGCCCGAACGTCATCGTCCCCAGGCAGAGCCGCGAAACCTGCAGCCCGCTCCGTCCCAGCCTCACGTGTTCCATAAATGGCACGCTACCCCCGCCCGTGCCGCCCAGCTATCCGTGCCCACCGAGAAAGCGGGCGCCACTGCGAGCGCGACGTGGCGGACAGGCGCCGGTGGTTACATGCGGGTACTAATACACCACGATGATCCTGCTTCCGGCCGGCGCCTCACCGGAAGGATTCGTGCGCGTCACGATTTGCCCGACGCGGGTGTGCTTGCCCGTGACGGTGAACCCGTCGCCCTTGAGCGTCTGCTTCGCTTTGGTGAAGGTCATGCCGACCACGTCGGGGATCGCCACCATCGACGGCGTGCCCGACGACGACGCGCTCGGCGTGGAACTGGCCGGGGGCGTGCGCGTCGGGGCGGCGGAACCGGAACTCTTCGGCGACGCGGAACGGGATCGCGCCGCGGCGGGCGAACGAGAAGGCACGGGGGAAACGGAACGAGCGGGAACCGCGGAAGCCGGGACGGGGCGGGCCGTGGGCGCGGCGCTTGACCTCGGCGCGAGCGCGGGGGCCGACGGCGTACTCGCGGCGGTGGCCCGACTGGCCGGCGCGGACGTCACGGAACTGCGCGCCGCGAGCTCCGACGGCTGCGGGGAGGCGGTGAGCCGCCACGCGGTGATCGACCCCGCGGCCAGCAGGAACACCAAGCCGCCGACAGCGAACGCGACGCGACCGGGACGCCGCGAACGGCCAGCGGTGGGCCGCGCGGCCGCCGGCCGGATCACGGACGTGCTCGGCGGGGCCTCGCCGCCCGCGTGGGTCTCAGGACCCAAGCCGGGCTGACCCGGGTTCGGCCGACCCGCCAGATGGCGACGGAGCGCCCGCAGGCCGGAGCCTGGCGGAGCCGCCCGCGCGCCCGACAGCAGCCCGACGCAGTCGCCCGCGCTTGGGCGGTCGGCGGGGTCGGTGGCAAGCATGGTCATGACCGGGCCGACGAGCCAGGCGGGTGCCTCGGTGAAGTCGCGCAAGTCGGGAATCGGGTCGCCGCGCGTCGCCGCGGCCGCGTAGTCGGCGGCGTCGGGCAGCACCCGCGGCAGCCTGCCGGAGATGAGCCGGTACAGGACGCAGCCGACCGCCCAGATATCGTTGCTGAACGTCGGCGGGTCGCCGCGCCAGCGCTCGGGCGGCAGGTAGGCGAACGTGCCGACGAGGACGCCGGCGCTGGTGAGGGCCGTGCCACCGACCGCCCTCGCGACGCCGAAGTCGGTGATCTTGACCGGCCCGCTCTCGCAGAGGAACAGGTTGCTCGGCTTGATGTCCCGGTGCAGCACGCCTTTTCTGTGGGCGTACGCGAGGCCGCGGCAGATATCGAGCCCCATCCCGGCGATGCGCTCGGCGTCGCCGCCGGGAGGCGTCTTTTCCAGGTCGCCTCCCCGTAGGTACTCCATCACCATGAAGGGGGCGTCGTCATACGTCCCGGTCGTGTAGACGGTCACGATATTCGGGTGGTCCATCATGGCGGCGAATCGCATCTCGCGTTCGAATCGGGCGACGTCGCCCTCGTTCGGCAGCATGTGCCTGTGCATGATCTTTATCGCGACCGCGCGGTCGGCGAGTTCCTCGTCGTGGGCCAGCCAGACTTCCCCCATGCCACCGGCGCCGATGCGCCTGATCAGCTCGTATCGCTCACCGAAGTTGGCCACGACCGCCCCTATTCCGGGCCGTGTCCCTCTGGCCCGGTATACCAGAATAGTGAGAAAAGGCCGCCAGGTTAGCGAAAACAATTGTCGTGCGTTAATGTCGGGCCACAGTGAGCGATAATACCTTTTTGTGTTTGAGGAGGTTCGGATTCTTGGAAAGGCCGGTCACGCTAAGGGAAACGGGCGGCGGATAAGAGGAAGCTGAAGTCGTTCGGGATGATCCGGAGCGACACCGGCTGCGGGCCGTCAGCGGCCGAGTGCGCCGGACGCGCGCGAGCGGAGCTTGGTGCTGCCGATGTCGGCCTTCTGCCCCTCGCGGTACCCGTCGCCGTAGCCGCCGCCTGAGTAGGTGACGCGGGCCTTGCGCAGCCGCGGGTAGGCGGTGGCGACCTGCCGCCGCACGACGAGCGACCGGTCCGCGAGCACCAGCGCCGCCGACTGGCCGGCCGCCGTGCTCCCGGAACCCGCGCCCGCGGATGCGGACGCGACCGCCGCCTCCTCGGCGGCCCGCACCCGCGCGACCACGGCCGCGGCGTAGCCGAGCATCCAGGAGCGCCGCCACGCCCTGGCCTCGCCGCCGTAGCCGGGGACCGGCTGCTGCGCCAGTGCCCGCGCCATCTGCACGAGCAGCGAGGTGAACAGGATGTCCGCCCGTTCCAGGTCGGAGGTGTAGCCGAAGACGTGCAGCCGCGTCCCGGTCACGGCCCGCGTCTGCACGCACTGGCACCGCAGCGCCATGGCCAGCCCGGCGAGCAGGTGCCGCTTGACGTCTCCCCAGGGGTTGGCCAGGGTGAATACCCGGTCGGCGGGCCGGTCGGTCTCCGGCCGGAGGGCGCCGAGCAGGGCCCGGTCGATGCCGTAGCGGGCCATCAGCTCGGCGGCCTTGGCGGTCAGCGCCTCGGCCTCGGCGGGGGAGCAGCCCTCGTCTTCGGCCTTGGCGAGCAGCTTGCGCACCCGGTCAAGCAGGTCAGAGTCCACTGAGGTCCTCCTGTCGGGGTGGTGGTGGAACTCAGGACCCGAACCTAGTCACGGGGTGTGACATTCGAGTGCTCGTCGGGGACCGAGTCACGGGCTCGCGCCCACGCACTCTACACTCGGGAACTGCCATGGCCGTTCAGATCTCGCCCAGCATCCTGTCCGCCGACTTCGCCAGGCTCGCCGATGAGGCGAAGGCCGTCGAGGAAGCCGCCGACTGGCTCCACGTCGACGTGATGGACAACCACTTCGTCCCGAACCTCACCATCGGCCTTCCGGTCGTCCAGGCGCTGCTCAAACACGCCGCGCTGCCCATCGACTGCCACCTGATGATCGACGATCCCGACCGGCACGCCCTCGCCTACGCGGAAGCAGGCGCGGGCAGCGTGACCATCCACGCGGAAGCGGCGAAGGCCCCGGTGCGCACCCTGCGCGCCATCAGGGCGGCGGGCGCGCGCGCCGGGCTCGGCATCAACCCCGGCACCGCCGTCCAGCCGTTCGAGGACCTGCTCGACGAGGTCGACATGGTGCTGCTGATGACGGTGGAGCCCGGCTTCGGCGGCCAGAAGTTCCTCGACCTGGTGCTGCCGAAGATCCGCCGCACCCGCGCCATGCTCGCCGCCATGACCGCGGCCGGGCGCCGCGATGGCCGCGAGATCTGGATCCAGGTCGACGGCGGCGTCTCGGACGAGACGATCGAGCGGTGCGCGGAGGCGGGAGCGGACGTGTTCGTCGCTGGTTCCGCCGTCTACGGCGCCCAGGACCCGGCGCGGGCCGCGCGTGACCTGCGCGCACAGGCCGAGCGCGCGACGGCGCGGGCGGCCTGGGCTCAGCCGAGCCCGAGCCCGAGCACGACCGTCACGACGTGACCCCCGGGCTGCACCGTCAGCTGTGAGTCAAGCGAGACGAGGCCGGACACGGTGATGGTCACCGTGGCGCTCCCGCCCGCCTTCAGCGTCCCTGACTCGGGCGTCACCAGCAGCTCGCCGATCAGACTGGCCGGCTCCGAGACCGACCAGGAGACAGGCCCGCCGCTGGCGGTCAGCGTCAGCGATCCGCCGAGCAGCGGGCTCAGCAGCACCGTCGTGGGCGACACCGACAACGCCCCCGCGGTCACCGGCCCGGCGGAGGACGCCGCCGTTCCCGTGGGAGTGCCGGCCGCGGTCCCCGGATCCGTCGGCCTCGGCGTTCGGCCGGCCGTCGCCCCCGCGGCAGTCCGCTCGCCGCTCACGGTCGCGTCCGCCGAGGCCGGTCGGTCATCCGCGACCGGCGACCCGGTGCCGGCGCGGGTCGCGGCACCGCTCGCGGTCCGGCCGCCCGGCTGGCCGCTCGACGGGCCGCCCGCGCCGCTCGCGCCGGCCGACGCCGGCCCGTCCGGTGCCGACACGCCGAGCGTCAGCCCGCCGCCGGACGGCCGCGGCGCCGGATGCAGGTGCGGCACGACGGCCGTCACCACGGCGGCCGCCGCCGCGGCGACCACCGTCCCGCCGACCACGGTGAAAGGCATGTGCGGCCGCGGCCCGGCGCCGAGCAAACCGTGGTGCGACGGCTTCGGAAAACCGCTCGCACCGAACGGATGCGGGCCACGCCCCATGACCCTTGCGTACGCGGCCGCGTGCGAGGCGGGATCGGCGGACAGCTGAAGGAGCGTAGCGCGCACGGTTGACAGTGCGCCGCCCGCCTCCTGTACGGCACGGGCCGCGGTGAGCACGGAGAACTTGCGCAGCGCCGCAACGGCGAGCAGCGCCGCCAGCGACAGCCCGTAGAGCAGGGCGGGAGTCAGCTCCTGGCGCCGCCGCTCCGAGCACACCTGGCACCGGTCGATGTGCCGTCCGACGCGCTTGCGCAACAAGGCGGTGACCCGTCCGTCCCAGTCGCCGAGCAGGCCGTCGAGCGTAACGCAGTCACCACGGCCCGCCCGGCCGACCAGCAGGACCGCGACCGACGCTTCCAGCTGGTCGCGGGCCCGGGAGAACAGCGTGTAGGCGTGGTTGCGCGACACGCCGAGCACGGCCGCCACCTCCGGCACGTCGAGGCCGTGCCACAGCTGGTTGATCACGTCGCGCTCGCCCTCGTTCAGCCCGCCGACCGCCGCGCGGAGCAGCGCGACGGTCTCGGCGCGCTCGGCTTCGCCGCCGATGTCCACGGTGTCGTCCGCGGGTTCGGGCGCGTCGTGCAGCGGCGTGTCCGCGTGCCGCGACTTCAGCCGGTGCAGGCACTCGTTGCGCGCCACGGCGAACAGCCAGGCGCGCAGCCGCTCCGCGTCGCGCAGCCCGGCGAGCTTAGAAACGGCGATGACAAAAGTGTCCTGCACCGCGTCGGCCGCGTCGTTCGGGTCTCGCAGCAGCGACTGGCAGTAGCCGTACAGGTCGGCGGCGTACTTGTCGTACGCCGCCGCAAGGCCTTCTGGATCCCCCGACACAATCGATGCGACAATTTCGCTGTCGATCATGCGCTCACCGTAGTTGTTTCGCCCGGGCAAGATGGTAATTATGGGTAACTTGTTATGGACGGATTGTTATGGGACGGGTTGGGGCAGCCGGCGGGATGCTGGCGGACACGGTGCTGGCGGACACGGTGCTGGCGGACACGGTGCTGGCGGACACGGTGCTGGCGGGCCCAGTGTTGGCGGGCCCAGTGTTGGCAGGCACAGTCTTGGCGGAGAGCGGCAGCGTCCAGCCGGTCCACACGGCGAACGTCGCGCCGCCCGGCGAGATCGTGACGGCCGGGCACGACGTGGTGGTACCGAGCCCGCACGGCACGAACTGGCTGGTCCTGATCGTCAGCGTGGCGACCGGGTGCGCGGGGGTGAGCGTCCCGGAGTCCGCGGGGGAGACGCTGACGACGTGGTCCGGGTCGTTCGCGACGGAGGCTGACCAGGTGACGGCGCCGCCCGACGCCTGCAGGGTCACAACCGAGCCGGTCGCTCCCGGTACGACCACCACCGTCCCGCCTTCGGGAAGTACGGACAGCGTGCCCGGCGGCGGCGTCGGCGTCGGCGGGGGCGGCGGCGGAGGCGGCGAGCTTGACCTGCCCCGGGTCGGCGTCGGCGTCGTGGGCGCCGGCGTCGGGCGCGGCGTGCTCGCGGCCGGCGCGGGGCTCGTGGTCGTGGGCGCCGGCCGGGGCGGCGTCGACGTCGCCGGGATCGGCGTGGTCGGCGTCACCGCCGCCGCGTGCGTCGGCGCCGGCGACTGACTCCCGGCGGGCGTCTTGGCCGCGGGCGGCCTGGCCGAAGGCCGTTTGGTCGCGGTCGGCTGGGTGACGGCGGCGGCCGAGGACGGCGCGTGCGGCGCCGCGCCGGGCGGCTTCGGACTGGCGGAGGGCGTGAAGCGCTCGTCGCGACTGGTCAGCGCGAAGGCGGTCGCCGCGACGGCGACCGCGACCACGACCGCCCCGGCGGCCGCCGCCTGCCCGCGCGACGACGAGCGCAGCGACTTCACCCGGCTCGCGGCCCCGTGGTGCCAGGCGGCCCCGTGGTGCCAGGCCCCGTGGTCCCAGGTACTGGCGTGCGCCGGCCGGGGGAACCCGTGCCTGCCGAAGGCGCCCGACCGGCTGAGCACGGCAGTGCTGTGCGCGGCGGCCGCCGGGCCGTGTCCCGCGGCGAGCGCGATCGTGTGCGCTTTGAGACCGGGCGGCGCACCGAAGGCTCGGCGTAGCGACTCCGCCGCACCCGCGGCCAGCGCCGCCCCCGGCGACAGGTCGAGCAGCATGGCCGGGCGCAGCTCGAAAGCGCGCCTGGCGGTACACGTACCGCAATGCTCGATGTGCCGGTGGACGCGCTTGCGGAGCAGCACGGTCAGCCGCCCGTCCCAGCCATCGAGCATGGCGCCGAGCTCGCCGCATTCGTCGCGTCCGGCGCCGGCCGCAGTACGGGCCACGAGCAACACGCCGAGGCAGGCCTCGAGCTGCGACCTGGCCCGCGACAGCAGCGTATGCGCGTGGTTGCGCGACACGCCGAGCACGGCGGCCACCTCGCCCGCCTCGAGCCCCTGGCGCAGTTGCAGCTCGATGACCTCACGCTCGCCGGGATTCAGGCCGGCGGTGGCGTTCTCGAACAGGGACCGCAACTCGGCCCGTTCGGCGTGCTCGCTGACGTCCGCTCCGTCATCGGTCACGTCGGGCGCCTCGTCAAGCGCCGACGTCCCTTTCTTCGACCGCAGGATCCTGAGGCTCTCGTTGCGCGCCACGGTGTAGAGCCACGCGCGGAACCGCTCCGGCTCGCGCAGCGCGTCCAGCCGGCCCGCGGCGATGACGAATGTATCCTGCACCGCGTCCGCGGCGTCCGCGGGATCAGGAAGCAGCGACCGGCAGTACTTGAACAGAGGATCCGCGTACTTGTCGTACGCCATAGCGAGTCCGTTGGGATCGCCGGCCACGATGGACGCGACAATCTCAGTGTCTCGCATATGAACACGCTAGCGGTGCTTTCCCTCTTATGGGGATAGCGGAGCTGCGTTGTCGGTATACCTACTTTGCTTACGTAAGGCCTGGCTGGCCCGGTGGGAGCGACATGAGCAGCGGTTCGCGCTTGTCCGCTTTTCCTCCAGTTAATGACTTCCGCGGCCGATGGAATTGGTGTTTTCGTGCTTTGTCCTTCCCGTAGAAAACAATGGCAGCCAGGGGCCGGGGCAAAGGCCTCGGCCTCCGCCCCGGCCCCCCGGGTGACCGCCGCGGACCGCGAGGGCGCTCCTGACCCGCCC
>Ga0207416_1002403_pt1 | contig 20589 bp, 14 predicted proteins | sample PaiPotPPM11metaG_FD_184107 | JGI IMG/M metagenome (GOLD analysis project Ga0207416, IMG submission 184107) | Iron sulfur acid spring bacterial and archeal communities from Banff, Canada, to study Microbial Dark Matter (Phase II) - Paint Pots PPM... ...
CTGGCCGAAGCGCCGACAATGCGATTAGAGACGTCTCCTACGCAAAACGAGACGGGTCATTTGAATTGTCGGTGGCGGCATCGGGTCCGGTCACGACACGCGTGAGCCGGTTTTCGGTGGACGCCAAGAGCGACATCGTCGACCTGGTCGTTGATGTGTCGCCGGCATCGTACGATGGCCAAACCAAGGTCATCGGTTTCTCAAAAGGTCAATTGCAACAGGTTCGCGTCGGACAGCTTTCGCAAAACCCGGCGGTCATGCGCATCGTTATCGAGTCGACGGGATCGCCCAAATACGACTTGACAAATTCGCCCGGCCATCAGGTCAAGCTGGCCGTTACAACAAATCAAGTCGCATTCGCGCTGCCGGCCCACGAAGCGGTGGCGGCGGCTCGACAAGCCAAGGATCGCCACGACACAGCAGTTGGCACTTCCGGCGCCACGGCGAGCACCGGATCGCCGGCTCATACAAGTTCTGTTGCTAAGGCTCAGCCGGCGAAGCCCGCTGTGGCACACGCGGCTGCGGCCACGCGCGCTGCGGCTGTGGCTTCGACTGCAAAGCCGAAACCGGCAGTAACGTCCACGCGCTCAGCGGCAACCTACACACACGTAGCCATCGCGAACACTTCAGCCGCCCACGCTGTCGCGAAAGCTCCAGCGCCACCACGGCCTGCCACGCCTATTGTGGTGGCCGTTGCTACGCCGAATCCGTGGTTGCCCGGCGGCAAGTACTACTGCAAGGTTGGCGCACGGGTGCCATCCACAGGAACGATGGCGTCTCACGAAAGAGCACCGGGTAGCTCCCGCGCACCCGGCGGATACGCCCCGCCGCCGCCACCGGACATGGGCATGGCCGCTGGTCCTCGCACAGTCAATCTCGACGTAAAGAACGCTGACATCCTTGATGTGCTGAAGCTGCTCGCAAACGAGAGCGGACAGAACATCGTGGCGACGCAAAACGTCAAAGGCACGGTCACGCTCTCACTTCATGACGTGCCGCTTTCGACGGCGCTCGATCTCATCGTGCGGACGAACGGGCTTGACTACCGCAAGATGGGCAACATCTACGTGGTTGGTACAAGCGACGACCTCAACCGGGAGTTTGGCTCGGCTGGTCAGGAGTCAACACAAACCGTTGCATTCCCGATCAAGTACGCCACCCCGGCGGATCTGGCCAAGCAACTCGCAGGCGTCATTCCGGCAAGCTCGTTCACCATCGATCCACGCACGGACACGGTCATCGTGAGCGGTACGCCCTCGATCATTCAGTCCGCGCGAAACTTCCTGGCGCTCGTCGATGTGCCTGCGCCGCAAGTGGTGTTTGAGGTGAAGGTCCTTGATATTACGCACAACGCGAACGCCAACGTCGGCATGTCCTACAATGGTTCGTCTCCGCTCGATCTCTTTGAAAATTGCTTCGCGTGTCCGCCAGGCACGGTCGTCCCTGTACAAACGTTCAGCGGCAACCCCATCGCGCCGCAGCCATTCACGCGAAACGCTCTCTTCATCGGCGCGACGCTGAACTACCTCATCACGCATCAACAAGCGCAACTGCTCGCGAACCCGCGAGTGGCGGCGCTCGACAACCAGCAGGCAAACTTGCTTGTCGGTCAGACGTATCCACTCGTGTACTATAGCCCGCAGTCTGGACAGTTCCAGGCGCAGTACATCGACATCGGCGTAAAGCTCATCATTACGCCGGTGGTCAACACGGACGGTTACATTACGACGACAATGCACGTTGAGCGCAGCTTCATCACCGGCCTCGTGCAGCAGTTCCCGATTCTCGACAACCGCAAAGTGGACTCGATCCTGCGCGTCAAGGATGGCGACACGATCGTCCTCGGCGGCCTGCTCGACGACGAATCGACTGTGAGCGTGGATAAGGTGCCGCTGCTCGGGGATATTCCGATCCTTGGAGCGTTCTTCAAGAACGTGAAGAGGACCAAGACGCATCAGGAAGTGGTCTTCTTGATAACCCCGCACATCACGACCGAGCACTAAGCGCTCGATACCAGAACCGGCGAGGCCGCGGTACGTACCGCGGCCTTGCTCTTTTTCAAGAGGTCCGTTGCGGCAGAGATACTAAACGCAATATCTATGATGAGATATATGACGGCCGGCGAGTCGCATGGGCCCGCGCTTGTCGGGATACTGGACGGCCTACCCGCGGATCTGCCCATCGATGTCGGCGCGGTCAACGCCGCCCTTGCAGCGCGTCAGGGCGGCCACGGCCGTGGTGCCCGGATGAAGATCGAGCACGACACCATCGAGATCCTCGCCGGCATTCGCGGCGCACGAACGCTCGGCTCGCCTGTGGCCATCCTCATTCGCAACCGGGACTTCGAAAATGTCAGAGCGCTGATGGACCCCTTAACCGGTGCCGGCGACCCCATCACCCGGCCTCGGCCCGGACATGCGGACTATGCCGGCGGACTGAAATACAGGCACCGCGACCTTCGCAACGTCCTTGAGCGAGCCAGCGCGCGCGAGACAGCCATGCGCGTCGCGCTTGGCGAGATTGCACGTGCGTATCTGGGTGTGTTTGGCGTCACAGTGCGTTCGCACGTCGTTCAAATAGGCGACGTCGCGGCGCGCCCAGTTGCGCAGCTGCCCGATATTCAATATATCGCCGGCTCACCGGTGCGATGCGCGGATCCAGATGCCGAGAAGCGGATGATCCAACGCATCGATGAGGCTAAAGCTGCGGGCGATACACTCGGCGGTGTTTTCGAAGTTAGGGTCGTGGACGTACCGGTGGGAATCGGCAGCAACAGACAACCGTGGGATCGCCTTGATGCGATCATCGCGGGAGCGCTTATGAGCATTCAAACCGCAAAGGCGGTCGAAGTGGGGGAAGGTATCAGTAGCGGCGGTTACGTCGGCAGCCGATCGCATGACGCGTTCGAGATGCGCGACGGGGGTGTTGCGCGTCAGACCAATCGTGCAGGCGGCATCGAAGGCGGCATGTCCAACGGGGAGGATATCATCGTGCGCGTGCGGCTGAAGCCGATCGCGACGCTGATGAAACCGCTCGACTCCGTCGACATGGCATCAGGCACTGCTGCAAAGGCGACCATTGTTCGGAGCGACGTCTGTTCGGTGCCAGCCGCATCGGTCATTGGTGAAGCCATGACATGCCTCGCGCTTGCCGCACCGTTTTCGGAAAAATATGGCGGCGACAGCGTTGCGGAAGTCCGCGAGCATTTCGCTGCGTCGCAAGCGGGAGCAGCAGGCATTCTCGGTCCGCCACGAGAGCATTGAGAAGGGTTTCGTAAGCAGACATCATGGCGACGGCGCAGCCCAACAGTGAGGGAGGCAAGGCAGACAGCGCGGCCCAGCGGGTCAGCGCTACGCTTGCTCAAGCGCGCCAGCACCTCATTCGCAATAATCCTTCGGCTGCTCTCGGCATGCTCAAGGAAATCGCCAACATGGCGGATTGTCCGGCCGAGCAGCGTCTTGAGGCGGCAAAAATGCTGGGCACTGCCGGAGCGAACGCCGAGGCAGCTCAATGCTATCTGAACGCCGGACTCGGACTCCTGTACGATCTTGGCGACATGACACGTGCGCGTCAAGCGTTCGCAAGCGCACATAACCTCGATCCGCACAACCTCGATGTGATCTTCCACTTAGGACAGGCGGATGTCGTCGAAGGGCGCACGCAGGACGGTCTTGCAAAGTTTATCGACGTCCTTCGCAAGTCAAATCTCAAACACACGCCCGCGCTGTTCGAAGCAGGTTGCATTTATCAGGCAAACGGGCAGTACGATCAGGCGATTCTTGCATTCAAGAAAGTGCTCGACCGCGAGAAAGAGCACATCCAAGCGATCGTCCACATGGGGCAGCTGCACCAGATTAAGGGCATGATCCCTGAGGCCATCGGCTATTACTTACAAGCCGCTCAGATTACGCGCGAAGCCAAGCAATTGGGAACGACGCGCCAAATTGTCAACATGGTACTGGCACTCGACGGCATGAACGCTCGCGCTCGCAGCACCCTCGCCGAACTCGATGAGAAGAGCGAGGAAGAAGAGGCAGAGCCGTCCGCTCCAGAAGTTCCGGTAGCAAAACAGCCGCCACCGCAACCGGTAAAGGCGCACTCGCCCAGTGCTGCAAACCAAGCGGCGGCACACACCGCGGCAAAGGCGCAAGTCGTTGCCGCAGAGGCCGCGGCTACGCAAGGTGCCGCGGATCAAGCGAGCGCAGCGCGAGCTGCTGCCGCGCAAGCTGCCGCCGCCCAAACTGCCGCCGTGCAAGCCGCCGCAGATCAAGCTACCGCGGAGCACGCTGCGGCCGCGCAAGCTGCGGCCGCGCAAGCAGCTGACGCCGCGCAAGCTGCTGCGACCGAGTTGCAGCGGTTAGAAACGGAACGCGCCGCAGCCGAGGCCGCGCTCGAAAAGCTCAAAGCGGAACTCTTAGCTACGAGCAAAGAGCGCGAAGCTGCGAAGAACGAGGCCGTCGCGAAACGCGGTGAGCTGGAACGCAAAGCGTTGGCTGAAGTAACGCGTGAGGTCGAGGCCAAGCGTGAGGCAGCGAATCGAGAGCTCGCAACGCTTCTGCGTCAGGTTGAACAGGCGCAAACCCAAAGTGCCGAGGCGCAAGAAGCACGCGACGCCATCATCGCAGCTACGGCTGAGCTCGACGAAAAACTCCAAAAGCTTCATCAGGATGTTGCCGAAGCGGAAGCAAAGCGCTCGCAAGCTGCCACCGCTGTCGCGTCCTCGGTAAGCGAGCTCGAGCGCAAAGCAAAGGCGCTCAAAGCGCAGGTCGCGGAGGAAGAAGGGCGCCTCAAAGAGTCGCAAGCTCAAGCCACCCAAATGCAGGCGAATTTAACCAAAGCGAAGACCGCCAATGAGGCTGCCATGTTGGAGATCGCCGCCCGCAGGCAGCGCGCTCAGGCGGACCTCGAAAAGATACAAGGCGAAGTCGCGCGAGTTGCGCGGGAAAAAGACGCCGAGCGAGAGCGTGCCGAGCTCTCGGTTGCGGAACTCGATGCGAAGACGGAGCAGCTGCAAAAGAGCATCGCGGCCGCCGAAGCACGCCGCAAGGAAGCCGAGACAAAGGCCGCTGCCGCGCAGGCGGCGCTCGAGATGCTCGACACGCGCCTCGCAGCTGCCAAGGCCAAATCAGATACGGCTGCTGCGGATCTCAAGGATATCGTTGACGAAACGCACGCCGCTCAAGCGAATGCGGCGGATCTTACGGCCAAGCTCGCGGAGATGCAATCGGCGATCGAAGCAGCAGAGGGCAAGAAACGAGTCCTCGAGGACTCGATTGGCAAAGTGAAGCCGCTCGCTTCTGCGGCAGAAAAACGCCGCCTGGAGGCTGAAGCGGCAGCCGAACGCGCCGAGAAGAACCGGATAAAGGAAGAGGCGGGGCTAAAGGCCGTCGAGGTCAAGAAGCGCGAGCTCGAAGACGCTTTTGCAAAACTGAAATCACTCGGGTCGGCAGCTGAGAAACAGAAAGCAGAGATTGAAGCCGCCGCAGAGCAAGCGGAGGCGTTGCGGTCGAAACGAGAGGCGGACGCCGAAGCATTGACGGCTCGCATTGCAACACTGAAATCGACATTGCACGACGCCGAAGCACGGGCGAAAGCAACTGCCGCGGAGGGCGCGGCGCTCACCGAGTTGTCGGCAAAGGTGAGCGAGCAGCGCAGCGCGATGCTCGATCTTGAGACGAAGAAGGCGCAAACAGAAAGCACGATTGCCCAGCTTCGCATCGAACTGGAATCGTTGCGCAAGGCGCACCACGAGGCGCAGGCCACCGTCGCGGCGCGAACTCAGGAGGCGCAGGCGGTAACGCGTCAAGCGCAGGTTGAGCTGGATTCGCAAGCGGTTGCTGCAGTCGTGCCGGCTGAAGCATGCGTGGATTCCTTGCGTACAATTGAGGCGCTGGCGGCTGACGGCGAAATTACGATTGACGTTGCGACCGAACTCGCCGGACTCATTCATGAGGATCGCGCTCCAGCAGCATTGCGTGAAGCGCGCAAGCGCGCAAATCTTGATGCTGAACCTGGTCCATATTTGCTGATCTGTGGGGATCTTTGCCGTGATCTTGGCGACATCTCCGCTGCGCGCGAAGCGTATCAAACTCTTGCGATAGCACAGCCGAGCAAAGAGCAACTCGCGCACGCCCGCATGGGCGATCTTTTCCTCGCTTTTGCCGAACGAAGCACTGCAGCGGCGTTGCAACGCGATGACGCGCACTTCGCAGCGACTGCTGATCCGGCAAAGGCAATCGAGACATACGCGGAGCTCGTCGCTCGGTTCCCGGAGGATCCGAGCTTCCGCGAAGAACTCGGCGCTCTCCACGAACGGCTCGGCAACACCACCGCAGCTGCGCTCGCGTACACGCAAGCCATGGTCGGGTACCTCGGCAGCGACGACGTCAACCACGCAGTAGAACTTGCGCCGAAGCTCCTGGCCTCTCATCCGAACGATGGTTCCGCGTACGAGCTCGCCGCGCGCGCCTTCGAGCGGGCTGGGCGCACCGCCGAGGCGCACAGTGCACTCGACCAGGCACTTCGAGCGTTCCACGACCAGCGGGCAGCATCAGACGTCGAGCGCGTGTGCCGGCATTTGGCGGAGGCCGCTGAAGATCCAGTACCATACAGACGCGAGCTTGCCGGACTACTGCAAGAAGCCGGTGACAAGTCGGGCGCAGCCGAGCAGCTCCTTGAGGCTGCAGAAAAGCTTATTATCTGGTCGCGCGGTGCTGACGCCCTCCAGCTGTTGAATGAAGCAACGTCCATTGCCGGCGACGACGAGATGGTGCAGGAACGGGTCACCGCGCTGAGCGCCAAAGCGAACGACGTCCAGCGATCGGTCGACGACATTGCGCGCGGCGATTTGCTCGTGAGCAAAGAACAATACGAACGCGCCGCAGAGGCGTATCGCCGAGCACTCGAAGAGAATCCGCACCACGCCGGCGCGGCTTACCGGCTAGCCTGTCTGCTTATGGACCACTTCCAGGACTACGAAACGGCGGAGCAGCTGTTGCAGAACGCGTCTGAGATGCGGCCGGATCATGCGGCAACGCGGTACCGGCTGGCACTCGTAAAAGCTGCACGCGGTCACGTGGTCGAAGCCGTCGAGCTGCTTATCGCTCTCGCACGCTTTGACGAGGCAAACGCAGATTTCATCGAGCAATTCGCAGAGCGGCTTGAGAAGGACGCTGAGGGAGGCGACGTTGCGGCCAAGTACCGGCTGGGCATAGGGTACCGCGAGCTTGGACGCGTCGACGAAGCGCTCGTCATCTTGCAATCCATCCAGCGCGATCACGACTATGTCGTTCTCTGTCACAACGCCATCGGTCTGTGTTTGCGCCGTCAAGGCCTCGACACCGCAGCCGCAAAGCGCTTCACGAAGGCGATCGAAACCCCGGGCTATCCGGAATCGCAGTATCACGAAGCGCTGTATAACCTTGGCGAGTTGTACGAGGCGAAAAACACAGGCGAATCGCTTGCACTCGCGCTGTCTTCATTTGAAGAGCTGTATGCCAGCGACTGCACGTTTAAAGAAGTGGGCGATCGCATCAAAGCAGTGAAGGCTCGGCTGGGCGCGGCCGAGCGTCCGAAAGTAAAACGACTTCCGACGCGCACGGCAGATCAGGCTTAACAGCCGGCGGTCCCATCAGGACCAACCTGTCCTGGCTAAAGGAACGTCGCCGAAAATCCGATGATAGAGTACGAGGAGCGTCAAACCGGCCTCGGCTTTTGTATGTGAAATGTGGGGCAGACGGCATTGAGCTCGCGGATTTCGCCGCGCGATGACTATGCAGCGATGCGGGGCACTATGAGCAACGGTCGAAAGCGTGGGATTCCCTATACCGGACGCCGGGCTACCCCGCTCCAATTTACGCTCACGATGGTGCTTCTCGCGTCGCTGTTACTGCTCGCCATGGCGGGCATTACGCGGTACACAGTCGGCGAACCGATCTTGCCCGATTGGCTGGCGAAGGTCATCCATCACAAGCAGCCCGCGCTTCCGCCCGGGATGACGTATGATTTTGAGATCATCAACCCGGCCACCAAAACTCCGGTCGAAGTTTTACCCGAGGTTGGCACGGTAGAGCTCCGGCTCGCCGTCACGAACGACTCGGCGCTGCCAATGAAAATGCATTTTCCCACCGGTAACCAGAGCGAGTTCATCGTGCGGCGCGTTTTTAACTACGTGGACGGCCTGTTTGCGCTCCCGCTTGAGGTCTGGCGATCGAGTTACTTCCATAATATATCACCGCGGCCGACCGATCTCACATTGCAGCCAGGCCAGACGAAGGTTTACAGCGCCACCTTTACTTTCAATGCGCTCAACGCCAACCAGGTGCCGGGCGGCGAGTATCGCGTCGTAGCGGTCTTTGATGGTTGGGAAACCTCCATGCCCATGAGCAAACCATTGTAGCCAAGGGGTGAGCGCCATCGGGTTGGCCGAAGATCGTCCCGATGAACCTAGCCTTGACCGGCTTTATGGGAGCTGGGAAAACAACGACCGGCAGGCGGCTTGCGCGGCTGCTTGGCATAGCTTTCATTGATACAGACGCCGAGATCGAACGGCGCCACGGCCCTATCAGCGATATTTTTAAGGATCACGGCGAAACGGAGTTCCGCAAGATTGAGGCCGCGGTGATCGCCGACCTCTCGCGAGCCGGGCCGCATGTCTTGGCCGTCGGCGGCGGTGCGGTACTGAATGCTCAAAATCGTCGCGAACTGCGGCTCGGGGGTGTGATCGTGCACCTGGCAGTTTCGGCGCAGTCGGCATGGCGCCGCGTCTCCCACCGCCATCACAGGCCACTTTTGGGCGAGCAGCCCAGCCTTGCCAGGGTCACTGCGCTCCTTGAAGCACGAGCAGCTGCCTACGCCGACTGCGATCTCACCGTCCGCGTCGACCACCGCACGCCGCTCGGCACCGCGAGAATTATCGCACGTTGGTATGATGACGAGCTCAACCGGAGAATGCAAAAGCGGTGAGAATCGTCGTCGACGGACTGCCCTACCCCGTCATCATCACAGATGGCGCACCGGCTGAAACAGCAGCGCTCGCCGGCGCGTGCAAACGGTGCATTGTTGTTTGCGATCGCAACGCGGAAGTGCGCGGCACGCTTGTTGCAGATGCCTTGCACGACGCTGGACGCGAGGTGCTGTCGACGGAAGTGGTCGACAGCGGGGAACGTCGCAAGAACTGGAAGACAGTGTCAGGCCTCCACGAGGCATTTTTGCGTGCTGAAGCGGATCGTGACACGGTCGTTGTCGCCGTTGGCGGAGGCACCCTCACCGATGTGGCTGGCTTCGCGGCCGCCACATTCATGCGGGGGGTGCGCTGGCTGGTTGTGCCGACAACGCTGCTGGGCATGGTGGATGCTGCAATCGGAGGCAAGACGGGCATTGACCGGCCTGAAGGCAAGAACCTCATCGGAGCCATGTGGCAACCAATCGGCGTCGTCGCCGATGTCGAAGCCCTCGCAACTCTACCCGCTGCACAGTTGCGAGGCGGTGTTGCAGAGATTGTAAAGGCCGCGCTAATCGGCGATCCCGCCCTTCTCGAAAATCTCGAGCAGTTCGATCAAACGGGTGAACCCGGTAGCTGGGCACAAATCATCGCGCGGGCAGCCGGCGTTAAAGCAAGAATTGTTGCCCGTGATCCTGATGACCGCGGTGCGCGAGCGGTATTGAACCTTGGTCATACCTTCGCGCACGCCATCGAATTCGCGTCACGATATCGTGTCCCTCATGGAGCAGCAGTTGCACTTGGGCTTCGAGCCGCAGGTGTGCTGGCACGAGAACTTACGGGTTGGAGCTACACCGATCACCGCCACGTCCTCAAAGTGTTGCGGGGCGCCGGCTTGCGCGTGGCGATAACAACTCTTCCGATCGATTCCGTGCTCGAAGCAATGCGCATGGATAAAAAGCGTAGTAACGGCGCGTTGCGTTTTGTGCTTCCGGTGCGGCTGGGCGAAGTACGCTCGGGCGTCGTCGCTTCCGTGCACGCCGTGCGAGAGGCGGTTGCGGCGCTTGCGACTCGGCCGGTGCGCGGCGTATGGTGATCGAGGCGAAGTCCCGTCTCGTGGACGTCGTTGTCGACGTTCAAACCGCGCATATCGATGAGCCATTCACCTATACGGTCCGTGACGATCTGCCGGCCATCGGGTCTCGGGTGCGAGTGCCGCTGGGCGGCAGAGTCGTCTCAGGCTGGGTCGTTGGGATGCCGGCAGACATCAGAGACGGCGCTAATGTCAAACCGTTGGAAGAGGTCTGTGACGATCCGGTAATCCCCGCTCCTGCTGTGGAGCTCGCGCGCTGGATTCACATCCGCTACGCGTGTACGTTTCGGGAAGCGTTGGCCGCCGTTGCTCCGCGCTCCGGTGCACAGACAACGCAACGGTTAGCGTTCGTAAGAGCTCCGAACCGCGATTCGGATATGACCATTCTCCATCGACGTTATGCCGCAAAGCAATTTTCGGCGCTGGGTGCGGAGCGGACGCTGCGCGCGGCCAACGTTCGCGTTTCCCTCGGCACATTACGCAGAAAGCTGGCTCGCCTGGTCAACGAGGGCACGTTGCGCCGGGTGGACATCCGTCGCCGCGCAACCCGTGAACGCGATACAGCGGACCTCATCGTCGTACTCGAGGATGCACGTGCTGCAAAGGGCGTAGCCCAGCGGCGGCTCGCTTCGGCCTTGGCGGATGCCGAGGGCTCGCTGCCGTTGCGCGAAGCGAAACGACGGGCGAACGTCGGCGCAGCAGTCATGCGCGCTGCGATCGGGTCCGGGATGATCCGCACGCACGAAAAAGCTGCGCGCCCGCTGGGAGCCGGCACGCACGCAGTGCTCAATCTCACCCCGACGAGCGAACAACGCGCCGCAATTGAACGACTCGATGCGGCGATGCGCGCCGGGCCCACGACCGCGCTCTTGCATGGCATCACAGGCTCTGGAAAAACATTTGTCTACTCACGATTGATCGACCGGCTGCGCGCGCGGGGGGGCAGGGCTGTGGTACTTGTGCCGGAGATAGCGCTGACGCCGCAAACCGCCGGGCGGTTCATCGCCGCCTTTGGCGCGAAAGTGGGCGTGCTTCATAGCGGGCTCTCCGAGGCACAGCGCAGTAAAGTGTGGCGCGACGCAGCAGCGGGTGACCTCGATGTCGTGGTCGGCGCGCGATCTGCAGTCTTTGCGCCCCTGCCGGATGTGCAGCTCGTCATCGTTGACGAAGAGCACGAGGCTTCATACAAACAAGACGTAGCGCCACGCTACGACGCAGCAGCGGTCGCCGCCCAGCGAATGAAAGTCGGCGGCGGATCGGTGCTGCTGGGAAGTGCTACACCTAGCCTCGAGTCCTACTGGGATGCCCTGCAAGGCAAGATCGTGCACGTGCGCCTGACGCATCGCGCGACAAACGCGCCGCTGCCGGACGTCGAGATCGTCGACATGAGGCAAAAGCGCACTCTCCATGGCAAGCGGGGGCTCGGGCCTACGCTAACATCGGCCATAGAGTCGCGGCTGGCGGCGGGTGAGAAAAGTCTGCTCTTTGTGAACCGGAGAGGCTATGCCGGTGTGCTGCTCTGCCGCGCGTGCGGCTTTGCGCCGCACTGCCGGCGTTGCGCAGTCTCACTCGTCGTGCATGCCGCAGACCGCTCGATGCGCTGCCATGTCTGCGGTGATGCCTTTCGCATCTCCACACGTTGCCCGAAATGCAGTTCGGGAGATCTCTTGCCGTTTGGTTTTGGCACGCAACGAGTTGAAGAAGAGGTAAAAGAGCTCTTCCCTCAAGCGAAGGTTGTCCGGATGGACTCCGATAGCACGGGCACCCTGGGCTCGCACGAGCGCCTCCTGCGCTCGTTTGGTGAAGAAGGCGACATTCTCATCGGAACCCAGATGATTGCCAAAGGTCTCGACTACCCCACCGTGACGCTCGTCGGTGTTGTCGCCGCCGATCTCGACCTTAACCGCCCCGACTTTCGCGCGGCCGAGCGTACGTTCTCGCTGCTCACGCAAGTTGCCGGACGTGCAGGCAGAGCGGCACCCGGAAGCCGCGTCATCGTGCAGGCGTACGCGCCGGACCACTTCGCGATAACACTTGCGGCCACGCACGACTATGACGCGTTTGCGAGCAAAGAGCTTGAGATCCGCCGGGAACTCCGCTATCCGCCCTTTGGCAGAATCGCGTACGTCATTCTTTCCGGCGTCGATCGCGCAGCCGTGAACGCCACCGCTGCAACTCTCGGAGCGCACGTGCGCGAGAATGCGCGTGACGTTGAGATCTTGGGCCCGGCGCCCGACATGCTGCCAAAGGCGCGCGGCGAGTATCGCGTGCGAATCGTGCTCAAGTCAGCGAGCGAAGACGCGATGCTCGAGGCATCTGAGTTGGTGCAGCGACGACGCAAGCAGGCAGACGTGCGAACGACGATAATCATCGACCCGCGTTAGAAACGAATGATTAGAACGAAGTCCCCACGCCGAGCTGCAGCGCAGTGATCGATTGCGGCGAGGTAATCGCTGGCAGCCCGGAGCGGAGCGAGCCGCCCGCGCGAACGAAGAATCCACCTGAAGACTTTGGCACGTACATAAGTCCCGCGTCAAGTGAAGTGAACGTCGCGCTGACGCCTCCGGTTTGGAGATGAGGATAGAAGAAGACAGACCCATACGGTGTTAATGTGCTGCGAAAGTCAGGCAAGAGATTGAAGCCAACACCAAAACTGTTCATGTTTGCGGTTGCTGTCGACCGTTGCACGGAAACGAGACCGAGGCCAAATGCCATACGCGACGCTGGGCGTGGTTGATAAAGGACGCGTCCCTGCGCAAACGAGACGAGCGGTCTGTCGGCACCATGCACAGAGAGATTATCGTACATGAGCCCGACGAGGTAGGTTGGAGCGATTCGACCGAGCAGGTCGATCCAAAATCCGCTCGAGCCCGACGATGGAAAGGGAAAAGGCTTGGTGGTGGCATTTGGCAGGGGCGCGACCTGCCCGCCGCTTGCATTGCCTCCCGCATAACCGGCCGCGGCGTACCCATTACGCGCTGGCGATTCGAAGGTGGGGGATGGACTCGGAAACGGGTTGGAAAGCTCGCCGCCAGGCGAAGCGCTCGGCTGCGGCGCTGCGGCGCTGGGAGTGGGACTCGGAAACGGATTGGGCTGCGCTGTAGCGTGCGACGGGGCAAGAACACCCGCCCAGAGCGCCGCAACAACCCAAACAGCGACGAAGGGCGAATGCCGGGAACGCACTCAGGCGGTTTTTGCGGCGCGTTTGGCGAGCCGTGACTTCTTGCGGTTCGCCTTGTTCTTGTGAATGATGCCGCGCGCGGCAGCCTTGTCGAATGCTGATACAGCCGCTCGTTTAACGTCGGCTGGGGCGTTGTTTTCGGTGGCCTTTTTGTAAGCGGTCCGCAGCTTGGTCTTGACATCCAGGTTGCGCTTGCGGCGCCTCGCGGATGCACGCGTCCATTTTTTAGCCGACTTGATATTGGGCAAAAACCTTCTCCTCCCGAGTGTATCTCGACGGTTGCAGCCGGTGACTTCCTGCGGTAGCGCTCCTCCCCCTCCGGGAACTTCCGCGGGTGATGCGGAAAGCCGCATCAAGGCATATGCTGCTCATTCGATTAGTCGCGAGTCCCACGCTTCCGCCCGCTGCCTCCGATGCACTTCGTCGACGCCTGGCTGACGGCGAGCTGCTCGCTTGCGTCAACGATCCTGAGGTCAACGCCACATTCGTTTCCGTCAAAACAGGCGACGATGTCCTCAAAACGACCGTCGCAATAATGGCCGAGACAATCGGCTCAACGCACGCTGTCGGTCGTGCGTTTCGATTTGAGCTGCAACACCCCGATGCGAAAAAAATTTCAGACGACGTGTTGCGCTCGGTGGCCGTCGAGCTCCAAGGCTCGTTTCGCGCGTCCGTATACATCGCGCGCCGCGCAGTTTCAGCGGGCCGTTGGACAACGATGCGCCCGATGCTATGGGCGGCCGACGGGCTGGCGCTGGGCGATAGCTCACCGGCGTTGCCATTTGGCGGATCTGAATCCTCGGGCGTGGCAATTGAGGTTGGAACGCCGACAGTTATTGCCAAAGCTCGGCTCGTGGGCGGCCTGACTCAATCGCAGATGCGGAGCATCGCGGCCGCAACGGGAGGGCCGGAGAGCGGATTGACCGAGGTCGGAGCATACCCGATTACCGTGGCGCGCGATGAGGCCGCCATCTTCGTTCTGGAATTGAGCGACATTAAACGTGCACCGTTGCACCGTGCGCTCACGCTCTTGGACATCGAAGCACGTCGCTTTGGTGCGCATTTGGGTTTGGGGAGCCTTCTGTCCAACGCGCCGCTCGAGCTATTTTTGGATGTGCTTGCGATGCACATGGGACTCGACGTCGCCCGTCGCCAGGTGATCGAAACGCACCTTCAAGCCGGGGCGGCATCGCCATGATGGAATTTAAGCTGCCGCTCATTGCGCTCTCCTGGTCGGATATCTTTGACATTGTGATCACAGCGTCCATCGTGTACCTCGTGTTGCTTATCATTCGCGGCACGCGAGCGATGCAAATACTTCTCGGGATCGGCCTCTTGTTGCTCGTGAGGGTTTGCGCGCAGTATTTTCATTGGTGGACTGTGTTCTCCATACTTAACGCCTTGCTCATCGTATCAGGCGTCGCGATTCCAATCGTCTTCCAACCCGAATTGCGCCGGGCACTCGCGAAGCTGGGCAGCGCAGGTTTTCACGAAGGCAGGTCGAGCGCGCACGACCGCAGTGTCGTGGACCGAATGTGCGAAATACTGGGCACGGCGGCGACCGTGCTGTCGCGAAGCGCTATCGGTGCGATCATCGTTATCGAGCGCAGCGCAGCGCTCGATGAATACATCGACACCGGCACGAAGGTCGACTCCATTATCAGCGCGGAGGTGCTCTTGTCGCTGTTTTCGCCGCGCTCACCGCTGCACGACGGGGCTGTCATCATTCGCCGCGACCGCATCTGCGCGGCCGGCTGCTTCTTGCCGCTCTCGGAGACGATGCTCCTTGACCGGCGGGTGGGAACCAGACATCGCGCAGCACTCGGTGTAACAGAGTTGACGGATGCACTCGCAATCGTCGTTTCAGAGGAGACGGGAGGCATCGCCGTCGCCAAAAACGGCCGCTTGCTCGAGCAGCAGCAAGACGCTGCACGAATTGCGGCAACGCTGCGCTCGTCCTTGACGTGGGGGCGCGGCGAGGCACGAGAACGGCCGACCGTCGTCGATATCGCACGTACGTTGTTACAAAGGGTAAACATCTCCGGCAATGGACTTGATAAGACGAAACTTCGGCCTTAAGGTTTTGGCCGTCGTTATTGCAGTTGGACTGTGGTTTGCATTTAACTACCTGACCGCATCGCAAACGTACAGCACGACGCTCGAGATTCCAGTCGTTCTGCATGGTGTTGCTCCTGGACTCGTGGCGTCGACCACGACACAGGCCGTCACGATCCAGCTTTCGGGTCCGCGCTCGGTACTTGAGAAGCTCGCTCCGTCGGATTTTGCCGCGTATCTCGATTGCACGGGTAAAGAGGCCGGCATGCTGTCACTCAACATTGCGGTAGCGGGACCGGAAAGCGATAAGATTCGATCGGTGTCGCCGCCTGCGGCTATCGTCGTGCTCGATCGCTACGGGTACCGCACCGTGCCCGTCATTTCTGCCGATAATGGTCAGAGTGTGATCGCAACAAGCATCGAACCAAAATCCGTGATCGTTGCCGGTGCCGAGACGGCGCTGGCTAAGGTTATGGCTGTGCGGGTGAGCATCGAAGATACCGTAGCCACGAAGCCGGTGACGGTAACATTGCGGCCGGTGCCGGTTGACGTCAATTTCGTACCGGTGCCCGGCGTGAGTGTGGCTCCGCCGACAGTTCGGGTAGCCATCATGCCCCATAAGGCCCCCGGTTAGCATGAATCGCTTGTTCGGAACAGACGGCGTTCGCGGGGTTGCGAACGAGTTTCTCACGCCCGAGCTTGCGTTCGCACTTGGACGCGCAGGCGGCCACGTGCTTGCCGCTCATGGCGATGGCCGGCCAGTCGTCGTGGGGCGTGACACGCGTTTGTCCGGCCCTATGCTCGAGGCGGCTCTCTGCGCCGGGATTTGCTCGATCGGCCTGGATGTGTTGACCCTTGGTATTATACCGACCCCGGGTGTCGCGTGGCTCACGAAACGGCTCAACGCGGCCGCCGGAGTGATGATATCGGCGTCGCACAACCCGATCGAGGATAACGGCATCAAGTTCTTCGCCTCTGACGGCTGCAAGCTCTCGGACGCGCTCGAAGATGAGATTGCCGCTCATGTCGCCGACGGCGCCTCGCTGGCCCGGCCCATCGGCGCACATGTCGGCGTGATTGAAGATCGCAGACGCGCCGTTTCGACGTACGCGGAGCACTGCTGGTCTGGCGGCGCCGATCTTCGCGGTAAGACGATTGTCATTGATGCAGCGCATGGAGCAGCCTACGATATTGCGCCTAAGGTATTCGGTCATCTCGGCGCGCGGGTCATAAAACTGAACTGTACGTCCAATGGGAAGAAGATAAATGTAAACTGCGGCTCGACCGATCTTTCGAAATTGCGCGAACGCGTCTTAGCAAATCCGGGAAGTATAGGCATTGCCTTCGACGGGGACGCCGACCGCGCGCTCTTCATCGACGAGGATGGGGCGGAAGTAACGGGCGACCACGTCTTGGCGATGCGAACAAAAGATCTGCTGTCGCGCGATGAGCTGCCGCGGAGGACCATCGTCGCCACAGTCATGAGCAACATTGGCCTCGAGCGCTCGCTCGAGGAGCTTGGCGTCAAGCTTATTCGGACTCCGGTGGGCGATCGCTACGTGCTCGAGGAGATGCAGAGGGGCGGTTATCGACTTGGGGGAGAGCAATCAGGTCACATCATTGACCTGCATTCGAACACGACCGGTGATGGCGTTGCCACAGCGGTAAGCGTTGCAAGCCTCGCTGCGGGAGACAAGCGCCTAGCCGATATCGCAAAGATTATGCGACGCCACCCACAAGTGCTCGTCAATGTCATTGTCGCAGACAAAACTCGATACGAAACAAGCGAACCGGTTCGCGAGGCGATTGCGCACACGGAAGTGGCACTCGGAAAGAACGGGCGCATACTCGTCCGCCCTTCTGGCACAGAGCCGCTTATTCGCGTGATGATTGAGGGCCAAGAAGAAGAGCAGATCCGCGAACTTGCTCAACGTGTTGCAGACGCAATTAGACGCGTGTAATGTAGCAACGGACCTTTAGGTCCGTTAACTGTAGCGGTCGAGCTCGTGTCGACCGGGCAACGGGCAGGAATAGGCCGTCCCGACTCCCAAGTTGCGGAGCGCTAGACGTGATAATGGGCACGGAGTTGCGTGCTCGCCACCCTTATAATTGAAGACATCAGTCGCTGGATACGCATCTGGCGATAACGATATGCAAAGGCGACATGGCGCGACAGTTGTGATCGCTCAACCAGGCCGAATCTGCGATGCCCGTCAGGGCGAGCGGAGCGGGGGAGCCCAGTGGAATCTGGGGTGAATCTGCGAGGTTGCAGAGGCGCTATCTTTCAGCGCTAACCCGACAACTAACCCCGTAGGCGTTGAGAGAGGTAGTCTTGCGAAGTTCGCTTTTTCGCTTGTTCTGTGGTGTTTCGCTCACCATATTAGTAGCGGCGCCGGCGCTCTCGGCGACCAACCTCTACACAGTCGTTCCGGGAGACACGCTTTCTTCGATCGCCCAACGCGAGCATCTGCGCGTGCGAGACATCGTTCGGTTCAACCAGTTAACCAATGCAGACTACCTACGCCTTGGCCAAGTCCTTCGCTTAAGCGACGCAACTGTTGCTCCCAAGCACACCGCGAGCCGAACAACCATTTTTGTGCGCGCCACCTCGAAGGCTCGTCACGCCAGGCATGCCTCAAAAGTGACGGCAACGCGCTCCAATGAGGTCGCCGAGCGGCAGTTGTGGGTAGCGATGCACAGCGGGTTTTCCGCCTCAGATTTTGGAGCCCGTTCTTTTGCCGCAGCGCAAAAGGCAATTGTGCTCGAATTTGCTCTGACAAAAACAGCCTTGCGGTACCTTGGCGTGCCGTATGTCTGGGGCGGTGAGTCGGCAAGCGGCGTGGACTGCTCGGGTTTCGTCCAAGCTGTATTTCGAAGAAACGGAATCACGTTGCCGAGAACGGCGGATGCGCAATTCGAAGTCGGTCATCGAGTTGCGGAAGGCGGATTACAGCCGGGAGACCTCGTGTTCTTTCAGACCTATGCCGAGGGCGCGTCGCATGTCGGGATCTATCTAGGCAGCGGCCAGTTTGTCCACGCTTCTTCATCGAACGGCGTTCGTGTGGACTCGCTCTCGGAAAGTTATTATTCGAGCCGCTTCATCGGCGCACGGCGCGCGCTTATTTAAAAAGCCAATCGCCATTAAATAAGGCTTCATTTCGGCCTGGTCTAGAAGAGAACCGACCGGTAGGGCTTTCGATTCAAAAATGAATCGAGGCCTTTTTTTTATGACGTTCGTGTGTTTTCATATCTAATGTAGACCGGGCTTCAAAAACCGGTTATCTCCCTTTGGTTCCTGAAAGGCGGAGGAGCCCCATTATGGTTTCAATTTCCAAGTCGAAGCAGCTGTTTATAGCTGCCGGACTCGCCCTAGGCATTATAGCCCTTGGCGCGTGTAGCGGCGGCGGCGGAAGCATTCAGAGCCCGGTTGCCCAACCCAACCAGCCATCTGGTTCAGGAAGTGGCTCATGGAGCGGGACCCTCAGCACGGCCGGCATGTCGGTAGATCTGCCAGGCGTCGCAGGCTTTAGCGAAAACCTCACATTCCCGGCTAACAACGCGGCAGCCGGCACCACACTGACTCTCAAAGTTTCAGCCGCTGTGCCGTCGGGATTGCCTGCGATAGATCCAGACTTGCACATGGTGAAGTCGTTCCTGTACTTCACTGTGAGCTCTTCGAAGTCGGTGACGCTCAACGGCTTCCCGGGTTTCAAGCTCGTTGCACCACCGCACTACGACTACGGCAACTTCCCGGTGAAGATTGCGTACTATGACCCCAAGACGGGTTGGACGCATGTCGGCGACATGACGTACTCGGCTGGCACGTTGACATTTGTGCCGACGCGTACGCCAATCTCACTGGTTGCCAACACGACCTACTATGTCATACCGTACACGTGCGGTGGTCCGAGCCCGAGCCCGACGCCGACCGGCGTTATCTCGTGCACTGCGAGCGGCACGGGCGCCATCGGCGTATTGTGCGCGAGCAATAAGACGTACGCATTCGTCGGCAAGGGACTAGCAAGTCAGAGCCAGGTCGAACAAATCGACATCTCAAAGGGTGCGACCGCAAATTCCAGCGCTGCGCCGACCCACACCTATACTACCTCGTTCCAGCCTACTGAGTGCAGCTCAGACGAGAAACATCTAATCGTGTTCTGCGGTGGCTTCGGATCCGGAACGTTGACGGATATCAACGCGACCGCGCAAACGAATGCCGATTTCAGTACCGGCGCGAGCGGCTTTTTGAGCTTCTCCGGCGGTTCGTGCACGATCTGCGCCATTGCCTATGACACGATTGACAATGCGTTCCTTATCGAGGATCCAAGCGCGACGGGAGGCGGAGCAGGGCAATTCCAGCGCGTGCCCGAGGCCTCGCCTCACACGATCAACGAGACCCTCGCGACCAGCGACCCGAACGAGAACTTTGGTTACGATTACGTGAAGAACTGGATTTTCAATCCGTTCTATAACAACATCAAGCTGCAAGTTCTGAACGTGACGACTGGCGGTATATTCACGCAAACGACTGGCGTTTCGGGTATCAGCACCCCCGACTCAGCAACGGTCGATGTCGCTACCCACGTCGGTGAAACTCCCAATGAGGGGGGCGACATCATAACGTTGGCTGATCTCGGCACAGCCACAATGTCGGGCGGTGTCTTGACGGTCTCAACAGGACAAACGACCACAACACACACGAATGACGAAGGCCTCGATAATGACGCAACCGCCACAGACTCCGTGCTGCACCTGACATTCCTGGCCGGTGAGTTCGGCACGAATCATCTCGGGTTCGCGTTGCTTCCAACCACCAGCACCGGAACGTCAATCAGCGACTGGGCCTACGCGACCTTCCCCAATACCCCTGATGGTGTGACATGGTCGTCAGCCTTTGACCCACACCCGGTGGCGGCGTTCAACGATCCGGTGAACTGTCCGGATTGCGCGCTCTCCATCAATCAGCAAACTACCTGGCTAGCGGTGATTGACCTGAACAAGCTCAAAGCAGCGCCGCGCAAGAGTGGCGACGTCCATACGATCGACCCGACATACGATCTTGAAGCGAACCACGTGCTCTCGTACTACAAGATCTAGCCTCGCAAGGTACCGTAGCAAACGCCGCCGGCTCACGAGCTGGCGGCGTTGCTTGTGCGCCCGGCATGGGCGTTGACCAGGAGGTGGGAGTCCTGTGCGGGGCCTGGTCGTGGCAACCGCTAGCCGAAGGCAAGGGTGTCCATCGCGAGATGGGATCTGAAGGAAGCTAGAGGCAAAACCGCGCGCCGAGGTACACGAACCGCGTTAGGCGGGCGCAGCTGG
>Ga0207416_1002404_pt1 | contig 20579 bp, 16 predicted proteins | sample PaiPotPPM11metaG_FD_184107 | JGI IMG/M metagenome (GOLD analysis project Ga0207416, IMG submission 184107) | Iron sulfur acid spring bacterial and archeal communities from Banff, Canada, to study Microbial Dark Matter (Phase II) - Paint Pots PPM... ...
TCTTTGCGAGAATGACCGTCGGTTGGCCCTTATGCTCGACCGCGGCCTTGTAGGCGGTGAAGACTTTGCGCGAATCGTGCCCGCCGCGCGCGAGTGCCCAAACCTCGTCGTCGGTCCAATCGGCCACTAGCGCCGCGGTTTCCGGATACTTCCCGAAAAATTCGTCGCGCACGTATTTGCCGTTGCGCGATTTGAGCGTCTGATAATCGCCGTCGATCGTCTCGGTCATCAATTGCACGAGCTTGCCGCTCGTATCGGCCTTGAGCAGTGCGTCCCATCCGGTTCCCCAGATGACTTTGATAACGTTCCAGCCCGCGCCCTTGAATACGCGTTCCAACTCCTGAATGATCTTGCCGTTGCCGCGTACCGGCCCGTCGAGACGCTGCAAATTACAGTTGATCACCCAGATGAGATTGTCGAGTTGTTCGCGCCCGGCGAGCGAGACGGCTCCGAGCGATTCGGGCTCGTCCATTTCGCCGTCGCCGAGAAACGCCCACACCTTACGATCGGCGGTATCGCGCAGACCGCGATCGTGCAAGTAGCGCATGAAGCGCGCTTGATAGATCGACATGATCGGCCCCAACCCCATCGAGACCGTCGGATACTGCCAGAACTCGGGCATCAACCACGGGTGCGGATACGATGGGAGCCCGTTCCCGTCGACTTCTTGCCGAAAGTGTTCCAGTTGTGATTCGGTGATGCGTCCTTCGAGAAACGCGCGCGCGTAGATTCCGGGCGACGAATGGCCTTGCATGAACACCATGTCGCCACCGAACGTCTCCGTCGGCGCGCGCCAGAAGTGATTGAAGCCGACGTCGTACAGCGTGGCGGCGGATGCGAAGCTCGCGACGTGGCCGCCGAGCTCGGATGAGGCTTTGTTCGCGCGGACGACCATCGCCATCGCATTCCAGCGCACGTAGTGTCGCAGGCGCGCTTCGAGCTCGCGATCGCCCGGCATCGATGCTTCGCGTTCGGGCGGTATCGTATTGACGTACGGCGTTTCAAGCCCGAGCGAAACGTGGGCGCCGCCGCGCCGCGCTTCGTCGACGAGGTGCTCGAGTAACGCGCGGGCTCGGTCGGGGCCTTCCGCGGCCAAAACGCCGCGCATGGCATCGAGCCACTCGGTGGTCTCTTGCGGGTCGGGATCGTGTGCGAACGCGCTCATAATACCGCTTTCATTCCGCAGAGTTTGCAAATCCCTTGCAGGTGGATCGATCCATTCGGCAGTCCGCATCAGTCCAATGTTAGAGCTACATTTCGGTGCTGAAAGCGATGCGGTCTTCTTTCAACGCAACGCCGATTGCCGCGAGCAGTAACACCCCGCCGACGATGGCCGGCGCAGGGACGGCTTCGTGAAAGATCGCGAGCGCCAAGGCGGCCGCGATGGCGGGCTCGAGCAGCGTCGCAAAGGCGACCGCACTCGGCGAAAACCAGCGCAGGGCGGCGTTCAGTGCGGTGTGTCCAAGCAGCTGCGAGACGAGCGCCATAGCCAAGATGCCCAGCCACGGGCCGGTTGCGCTCGCGGGCGGCAACGGCTGGTGGGCGAGCATCGCGGCGATCAACAGCCCGAGGGACGCCCAGGTGTAGGTGTGCGTGACGATCGTGCGCGTGCCCAGATCGCCGCGCACTTCACGGACGAGCGTGAAGTACGCGCCGATGGCGACCGCGCCGGCGAGCGCCAGGCCGGCGCCCAACAGGTCGTGCCCGCGGAACGGCGGCGGCGTTCGGTCGAAGCCGACGACCATAATCAGCCCGATGCCGCCCACGACGAACGCTCCGAGAGCAGCCGGGCTCAGTCCGCGGCGATGCACCACCGCATCGTAGGCGGCGGTCCAAATCGGCGTGGTCGTCACCAAAAGCGTGGAAACCGCGACGTTCGTGTAGTCCAGCGAGGCGATCCAGGTGCCGAAGTGGATCGCCATCGCGACCCCGGCGAAGAACAGGAGCAGGCGGGCGCGGGGCGTCAGCGTCTCCCGCGTGGGCCGAATTGCCGAGACCAGCAGCAGGATGAGCGCGGCAATGGTGAGGCGGCCGGCGGCTACCGCAATCGGCTGCGCACCGCCCAGCGCGTACCGCGCAAAGATTGCCGCCGCGCCCACCGCAAGCTGAGCCCCGCCCAGGACTAAGTAAGGAAGCACAGCGGCACGGGTTTGGTCCCCGCACCGCCGTAACCTTGGCTTGCTCGCGGGGATTTCGTTTGCGATAACGCCAACAATCGGCGAACGGGAGCTCGCTGCAAGCGGGCTGAGAGGGCGCGGTCACCGCGCCGACCGTCGCGATTCCGAATTGCGGAATCCACACCCGATCCGGATAATGCCGGCGTGGGAAAAGGAGATATGTTCATGGCGATGACAGCAGCGGCGGCGACGGGCGGCTCGCGCAAGATGTACGTGCAGGGCGGCGACCCGTCGATTCGCGTACCGATGCGCGAAATCGCGCTGACCGACGGCACCACCCATGCCGTGTACGACACGAGCGGGCCCTATACGGATACCGATGCGACGATCGACGTGCGAACGGGGTTAGCCGCGTTGCGCGAACGCTGGATCGATCTGCGCGGCGACACCGAGGTGCTGGAAAAGCCGACGTCGGTGTATCGGCGCGGCCGCGAAGCGATGCACGAACTCGATTCCATCCGGTTTGAAAGCAAACGCACGATTCGTCGTGCCAAACCCGGCGCTAACGTTTCGCAGATGCACTACGCGCGCAAGGGTATCGTCACGCCGGAGATGGAGTTTGTCGCGATCCGCGAAGGCGTCGAACCCGAATTCGTGCGCGAGGAAGTCGCGCGCGGCCGCGCGATCATTCCGGCCAACGTCAATCATCCCGAGAGCGAGCCGATGATCATCGGCCGCGGCTTCCACGTCAAGATCAACGCCAACATCGGCAATTCGGCGGTCGCCTCGACGATCGAAGAAGAGGTCGACAAAATGACGTGGGCGACCCGCTGGGGCGCGGATACCGTCATGGATCTTTCCACCGGCAAAAACATTCACGAGACGCGCGAGTGGATTCTGCGCAACTCCCCGGTGCCGATTGGAACGGTGCCGATCTATCAGGCGCTCGAAAAGGTCAACGGCAAAGCCGAAGAGCTCACGTGGGAGCTTTTCCGCGACACGCTGATCGAGCAGGCGGAGCAGGGCGTCGACTACTTCACCATTCACGCCGGAGTGCTTCTGCGATACGTGCCGCTCACGGCCGCGCGAATTACCGGGATCGTATCGCGAGGCGGATCGATCCTGGCGAAGTGGTGCCTCGCGCACCATCAGGAAAACTTCCTCTACACGCACTTCGAAGAGATCTGCGAGATCATGAAAGCGTACGACGTGGCGTTCTCGCTCGGTGACGGTCTGCGCCCAGGATGTACCGCCGATGCAAACGATGCGGCGCAGTTCGGCGAACTCGAGACCCTCGGCGAACTCACGCAAGTGGCGTGGAAACACGACGTGCAGGTGATGGTCGAAGGCCCCGGCCACGTACCCATGCACCTGATCAAAGAGAACATGGAGAAGCAACTCGAGATCTGTCACGAAGCGCCGTTCTACACGCTCGGCCCGCTCGTCACCGACATTGCTCCAGGATACGATCACATCACCAGCGCCATCGGCGCGGCGATGATCGGCTGGTTCGGTACCGCTATGCTCTGCTACGTGACGCCCAAAGAGCACTTGGGTTTACCGAATAAGAAAGACGTCAAGGACGGCGTGATTACTTATAAGATCGCCGCGCACGCGGCCGATCTTGCGAAGGGCCATCCGCGCGCGCACCATTGGGACGACGTGCTCTCGAAGGCGCGCTTCGAGTTTCGATGGGAGGATCAATTCAATCTCTCGCTCGATCCCGATACCGCGCGCGAATTTCACGACGAAACGTTACCCGCACCCGGCGCGAAGGTCGCGCACTTCTGCTCGATGTGCGGCCCGCATTTCTGCTCGATGAAAATTACCCAAGAAGTGCGCGAGTACGCCGCGAGCGGCATGGCGGAGAAGTCCCGTGAGTTCATCGAGAAAGGCGCTGAGGTATACATTGAAGCCTAGCCTCTAGTGGGTTCATGTACGGGGCGTAACGCAAATGTAACGGGGCCGGATGGATAATTGGCTCGTCTGCTTTTAGGGAGGCACCGAGCTATGCCATTTTTTCCGAGGCGGTCGCTACCGCTGGCCGTTTTGACGAGCGGCGCGCTGCTATTGGTGGCGCTGGCCGCTTGTAACAGCGGCACGGTGTCTACGCCGCCAACGAATACGTTGCCGTCTGCGATGCCGGTGGCAAGCGCGACCCCTCTAGTACTTCCATCGAGCGCTCCGTTCAGCGTGTCGACGAGCCAGCCGCTTCCGCAGCCGACGGCGCCGCCGGCCGGCCAAACACCAGGGCCGGTTCCGGTCGCAGTGCCGACCACCAGCAGCGGCTTCAGTGCGAGCGTGCAACTGCCGATCTCGAGCACGTCGTCCATCCCGGCCGGAACGACGGTGGTGTCGACGCTGACAAACCAAGCGCCGAGCACGCTGCCCGCTCTTCAGGCGGCCCTGAGCCGACGCGGTGCCAGTAGCGAAGCGGCTTCCGTTCGTACCATGGCCACCGGATCGAATATCTCGATTATCCTGTTTATGGAGCTAGCCTTCAGCGGCGGGGTGACGCTTGCGAACGAACCGGCGCTGAGTTTCCAACTGCCGAGCGGGTATGTCGTCGGTGGGGCGAGCTACTACGTTGCCCTCTTCGATCCGACCAATCCGGGTGCCGGATGGCAGACAGGCTTCGAGGGCCCCGGCACCGTCTCTGGTTCAACGGTGAGCTTCGGCGGCGCCGGGAACACGTTTAGTTTTGCAGCGTTCTACCCATACTGGTTTGCGCTCTATGCGCAGACCGCTGCTGCACCGACGCCTTCACCGGCCCCGACGCAATCGCCGACACCGGTGCCGACCGCGTCACCGACGCCGGGCGTGACGCCGACTCCGGTTCCAACACCGCAATTTGGCGTGAGCCCGAGTTCGGTCTCGCTCACTGCAGTTGGGCAGACGGCGCAGATCGCCGCTACGGGAACCGCTCCATACAACGTGTTCTCTTCGAACACCGCGGTCGCAACGATCGCGCCCTCCTCCGGTAGTAGTCCGTTTACCGTCACCGCCGTCGCGGCGGGTACGGCAACGATCACGATCGCGGATGCCACCGGCAAGGTTGCCTACGTCACGGTCACGGTTACCACAACCATCATCCCGGTGCAATAGGGAGGCACGCGCATGCAACGCATACACGCCATGACCTTAGCGCTTTTCACCGCCCTGCTACTCGCGGGGTGCGGTGGCGCCGGTTCCGGGACGGGTTCGGGAGCGATGCCGCCATCTGTCCCGAACGCGGGTAATCGCGGTACGGCAACCTTCCAGATTCGGATACCGTCGGGTTCGAGTACATCCGCGCAAGGGCGCGTCTCGCCGCAGTACGTATCAAGCGGAACGCAATCGATCGGGGTGGTCGAAACGGATCAGGGGGCATCGCCATCTCCGGCGGTATTCGTCAATGTCAGTACGTGTCCGCAACAGCAGGGCATAACGACCTGCAGCGTGAGCGTGCCGGCCAATCCCGGCACCGACACGTTTGCGATATCGGCCTACAGCGCGCCGAACGGCGGCGGGTCGGTACTTTCGAGCGGGAGTATCGTCGCAACCATCGTGGCCGGCGTAGCCAATACGACGACGACGGTGACGCTCAACGGCGTGGTCGCAACGATCGTCATCACCGCAGCGGCCCCCACGCTAGCGCTGGGAGAATCAACGACGCTTAATGTTGTAGCAAAGGATGCCAGCGGTGCAACGATCGTCGGCACCTTCGACCATCCGATTACCTTGAGCGGAAATAACCTTGCGTTTTCTTCAACATCGTTAGCTTCATCGACGGCCGCATCGAGCGTGACGATCGCGTGGAACTACGGTTTCGCAGGCTCGTCCGCCAGCACGATCTCGGGTACTGCGGATGGTGCGACCGGCACGCTCTCGCTCGCGCCGGGAACGGGTATCGCCTACTACCAGGCCGGTACGAACCCGGCGACCGACACTACGAATTTCAAAATGATCGCCGGTCCCGATGGCAATCTGTATTTTACTTCGCTCGGACCGCTCGTATGCACGAACGAATTCTGCATAGCTACGAATGGCGCTGTCCATCAATTCAATCCGACGACCGGGACCGATGCGCAGGTAGGCCTGAATTCCGAAGGCATTGGATTGTTCTTTACCAGCGACGGCGCGCTGTGGATTGCGGGTGGAGCGCAGAACCAAGTCTTCCGCATGGCACCGGGCAGTTTCTCGGCAAGCGCTTTGCAAACGATTGCGCTGCCGACACCAACCACCACACACGTTAATGTACGTGCCTTTGCTCAGGACAGCAGCGGCAATCTATGGGTCGTTGACGGCCCAGGCCACCGGTTGCTGAAAATCCCTGTTGCCGGTCCGTATGCAACTGCATCGTTCACGACGTATACCCTGCCGAACGGGCCAACCGGTACGCCTGGATATGGCCCGTCCGGATTTGGAATAGCCTACGCAAGCGACGGCAACCTTTATGTGATGGACCGCAACAACGGTGTGCTCGATCAAGTCAATCCGGCAACGGGAGCGACCACGAAGCAATTGCTAACGCCGCAACAAGTCACGATCGGAACGAGCGACTCGGCTGGTCTCTACGACATGGGCGGTGGTGGAGCGACGTTGTATGTAGCTTCGGCTGGCCAATTCAGCGCATTTTATCCAAACGGGTTCCTCGACTCGTTCAACGTGGGGCAACAGTCGTACACGGTAGTGGGGTTGCCGTCCACGTTTGCAACAGAGATAGAGGCGCCCAGCGTCAATGGTACGACGCTGTACTATGGCGATTTGTACTGGGGTATCGGATCTGTCAATCTGACAACCGGGTCGGCGCGCATGTTTCCCGTGGAAGTGAACGGGGTGGCAACATCCCTCACTCCCAACGGCGTGGCCGCGATGAGCGACGGTACCGCGTGGTTCACATGTTACGGCTCGAGCGCATTTCCAACGTTTCAACCGGGGTGCGTCGGCCACACCATCTATCTGAGCGGCTGGAGCATCTTCCCATCGCGTAGCTTCGCGCTCTTCGGCACGGGAACGGAATCCGAGCAACTGGTGGGCATCATGGAGAGCCCATCGAGCAACAGTGGGCCGTTCACCGCGGTCAGCAGCAATACGTCGGTCTGTACGGCGACCTCGGTGAGCGACCACAACTTCAACGTCGTCGGTGTCGGCGCTGGCGCGTGTCTCATCACCGTCACCGATGCGCACGGTGTGAGTGAGAGCATCAACGTAACGGTAACGTCGACGTCTGGAACCGTTCAAACCGTTCGCAAGAAATCAGCGGGAGGTATCCTATGACCGTACATCGCGCGATACGCGTCCTGGCCACGGCTGCAATGGTGTTCGGGGTATCCGCCTGCGGTGGTGGGGGCGCGGGATCCGCATCCTCAACGCTGCCGGCGACCGGAGCGTCCCAGGGATCTGCGAGTGCAACCTTCGTCCTAAAGATCCCCCCCAAGTCCTCGGGAACAAGTGCTCGTGGTAGCCGAGCAAAATATCTCACCTCGGCAGTCCAGGGCATCAGCTTCTCGGTGACACAGGCGGGCAATCCGCTCGTCTATGGATACAATTTCTATGCGCTTACGCCGCAGTCGACGTACTGCACGGGCGGTGGTACCCAAGCGTTGGTCTGTACGCTTGCGGTCCAGGCTCCCCCGGGAGCAGACACCTTTACCGTCACGACCTACGATGGAACCACGGCGTATGCGTACATCATCTCCACCGCGTCGATAACGCAAACGATCACGGCACAGTCCTCGAACACGATCAACATCACGACCAACGGGGTCGTGACGATCCTCCAACTCGCTTTGGACGACCCGTTCCCGGCGACAGGAGCATCGAGTACGACGGCCGTACGCGCCCAAGCTGCCGATGCCGACGGCAATCTCATCATCGGGCCGTTCGATATGCCATTGGTGCTCACCGATAGCGACGCGTCGGGAGCGACGTCGCTTTCGGCCACTTCGCTCGCGGCGCCAGGCGCACTCTCATTGAGTTATACCGGCGCAGCACTTTCGGGGGGCGCCACCATTCAGGTTGAAGCACAGAGCCCATCCAGTGCCTCTAACGGTGGGCCGTTCATTGCGAGTGCGGGCTTTTTCCCGGGAGCGTCCGGTGCCTACACGCAGCCGTCCATCCTGTACTTCGGGCAGCCAACGGCAGCAGCGCAAACCTTAACTGCGGTCGTAGCGGGCCCTGCTCAAACGGTGAGCGTGACGACGGGTGCTCCATCGTCTGGGAATGCATGCTCGGGGATCGTCAGCGTCTCCGGTACGAGCCCGAGCTTTACGGTAACACCGGTCGCAGCGGGTTCCTGCAACCTCGTTGTCTCAGGAACGTCTGGCTACCAAACCACCACGCCGGTACTCGTTTCGCCGTAAGCCGTGCGCGATTTCGATCGATTAGGAGATCGATGGAAGGAGCGACCTCTCGAAAGAGAAGACGTTCGAGCGCCGTGAGGATCGCATGGTTATCGAACTCCCCGCTTTTCGAAATGGGCAAAATCGCCCAATACTCCCGTGCTAGGTCCCGCGAGGGGTTCAGGGCCCCGCTACGTGAACAGCGCTGGGCATGAACCTACAACCGCGAGCGGTTCTTTTCGATCGTGACGGAACGATCGTGATAGACGAGCCCTACAACGGGGACCCGCAGAGAGTGCGGCCCGTACCCCACGCCCGCGAGGCGATCGAGCGGCTGCAGGCGCGTGGGCTGCCGGTAGGCGTGATCACGAATCAGAGCGCCGTCGGCCGCGGCATGATCACCATGCAGCAAGTCGAGGCCGTCAATCGACGGATCGACGAATTGCTTGGCCCATTCGATGGCTGGTTCGTCTGCCCGCACGCGCCCGAAGATGCGTGCGAATGCCGCAAGCCGCAGCCCAAGCTCGTGTTCGATGCGGCGCGTGCGTTCGGCGTCGAACCGGAATCGATCGTCGTTGTGGGAGACCGCGATGCGGATATGGGCGCTGCGGCTAACGCCGGTGCGAGCGCCATTCGCATCGACCGGAACACGTCGCTAACCGACGCGGTCGACGCTATTCTCGCGCGCTTGGATTAATGCGCGGCGCCGAGCCAGTAGTCGATGTCGGGGCCCTGCGCCGGAAGATCTGCCAGTGCGCTCTGCGGTAAGTGCACCGATGCCTGCAACAGGTGCCATGCGTGGAGCACCTTGACGACGTAGTTTTGCGTCTCGGCGAACGGCGGGATGCCGCCGTACCGCACGACCGCTTCGGGGCCGGCGTTGTAGGCCGCGAAAGCGAGCGAATAGCGGTCGGGGTTCGAGCCGAACTTCGCGATCAGGCCGCTGAGGTAACGGGCCGCCCCGGCGAGATTCTGTACCGGGTCGCGCGGGTCGACGTGAAGGGTCGCCGCGGTGCCGGGCATCAACTGCCCCAGGCCCATCGCGCCCGCATAGGAGACGGCATGGGTGTGCCAGCTCGATTCGACCGTGACGATCGCGGCCAAGACGTTCGGGCTGATCTTCCAGCGAGCGGCGCTCGAAAGCAGATGGCTGGCCAGCGAGCGGCTCTGCCATTCGGGCATCTGCGGGTTGGCGTGATGCAGGACCTTCGCGTATGCGCGGATGGTCGTGGCGTTGGTTGGGACCGGTCGTTCGGCGGCACGTGCGAAGCTCGGAACGAGCACAAGTGCAAAACAGAGTCCCGCAAGAAGCGGGGCGCGTAGACGGCTCATCGATCGGCGCTTCTTTGGCTCGGCGGGGATTCCCCCCGTGCGGTACGGAACCTGAGAGCGTCATGAGTCGCTACTCGGGAATGTCTCCAGGCAAGCGTCGCGCTTGGGGGATCGGGCTGGTTCTGTTCTTTGTCGTCATGTGCGGCATGATCGCCTGGTCGCAGTGGTATGCCGTCCACGTGAACGTCCCAAAGTACGAGCGGATGCAGAAGAGCAAGCCATGAAGCTCGAGGGAACGGGCAAGCTCCTGCGCATTTTTATCGGTGAGAGCGATCGCCACGGGGCCCAGCCGCTCTACACCGCCATCGTCGAGCGAGCGCGCGCGGAGGGGCTCGGCGGAGCGACCGTTTTCAAGGGGATCGAGGGATACGGAGCGCACTCCGTCGTGCACGCTGCGCGCGTGTTCGATCTCTCCACGGATTTACCGGTACTGATCGAACTGGTCGATAGCGAGGAGCGCATTCGTGCATTCATCCCGATCTTGGACGAACTGGTGCACGAAGGCATGATCACGATGGAAACGGTCGAGGTAATCCGCTACAAAAGCGGATCGCCCAGAGCGTAGCCGCGCCGTTGCTCGATTGGCGGACGCTCGCAGCGATCGCGCTCGGCGGCGGGCTTGGTTCGGTTCTACGGTACGTCGTGGGCTTCGCCATTACGCAGCGGCTTGGCCCCGGGTTTCCATGGGGAACGTTCGTCATCAACGTCACCGGCAGCCTCATCATCGGCCTAGTGGCGGAGCTCTCCGCAACGCGCGCGCTCGGCATCACTCCGCTGGTGCGCGTGTTCCTTATGGTGGGCGTGCTGGGCGGCTACACGACGTTCTCCGCGTTCTCGCTCGACATGGTGACCCTGGCAGGCGATCGCGCCGTGGGTCTGGCGCTGCTCTACGGCTTCGGCAGCCTCGCGTGCGGGTTCGTCGCGGCATTCGCCGGCATCGCCCTGGTGCGTGCCCTGCAACCTTAGGGACGCCGGCTGGTTTTTCGCGTGGAATACAGCTGACGACACCATAAGGAGACAGAGCATGGACGACAAGGAACTCCTCGAGCGTATCGAGGCCCTGGGCGCGGACGAAATCGACGCGCTGCCCGTCGGCGTCATCACCTTGGACCTGCAGGGCAAAATTCGGCGATACAATCGCCTTGAGGCCGAGCTGGCTCGCCTCGACCAGAAATCGCAACTCGGCAAAGACTTTTTCGTCGACGTGGCTCCCTGTACGGCCAACCCGGATTTTCAGGGCCGGTTTACGGAATTGGTCGCCAAGCCGAGCGGCGTGATCAACTTCGATTACACCTTCCGTTTCTCGTGGGGCCACCAGCGCGTCCACATCACCTTCGTTCGCAAGGCCGGCCGCGACGACGTCGACGTTTTGGTGTCGCGCGTCAGCGCGTAATCGGGGCTTTGATGATTCTTTGACCGCACGCGCGCAGGAGAGTCGCGCGCGTGCGGGGGACGCCTAGAAGAACTTCCAGGAGGTCCCAACACGTGAACCCACGTCTCTCCGTTGCTGCGTTGCTATGCGCGGCCTTCTCGCTCATGTGGGCTGCCTCGCCGGCCGCGGCGGCTCCGGCCGCCCAACCCAGCCCGGCGGCTAGCCCGAGCGCCAAGCCCTCCCCCACCCCGACCCCGGGGCCGCCCTTCTCTAACATGAATTGGCGCGAGATCGGCCCGGCCGCGGCCGGTGGCCGAGTCGCCGCGGTCGCGGGCTCCGCGACCGATCCCAAACTCTACTACGTCGGCTCGGCCGGCGGCGGCGTCTGGAAAAGCGATAACAACGGCCAGACCTGGACCGCCGTCTTTGCCAAGCAGAAGGTGGCCGCCATCGGCGCCGTCGCCATCGACCCGACCGATAACAACACCGTCTGGGTGGGAACGGGCGAGGACGACCCCCGCAACGACGTGAGCTACGGCGACGGCGTCTACAAGTCGACCGACGGCGGCAAGACGTGGACCGACATGGGCCTCGAGCAAACAAAATATATCTCGCGCATTCTGGTCGACCCGCGCGACCATAACCACGTCATCGTCGGCGCGCAGGGGGATATCTTCGCCGACAACACCCATCGCGGCGTGTACGTGACCAACGACGGCGGTAAGACGTGGAAGCAGACGCTCTACGTCGGGCCGATGAGCGGCGTTTCCGATATGGCGATGGACGCGCAGAACCCCAACGTCCTGTACGCGGGCGTTTGGCAGTTTCGCCGGCAGCCGTGGACCTTCACGAGCGGCGGCCCCGAGGACGGACTCTACAAGTCGACCGATGGCGGCAATTCGTGGACCAAGCTTACCGGGCACGGCCTTCCGACCGGCTTAACCGGCCGCATCGGCATCGCGGTGGCTCCGAGTAACGGCAACCGCGTCTATGCGTTGATCGAATCCAGCCAAGGCATCCTCTGGCGCTCCGATAATGGGGGCGACACGTGGACGATGGAATCGAAGAATACGCTGATCGATCAGCGCCCGTTCTACTTCACGCACATCGCCGTCGATCCCAAGAACGCCGATAAGGTCTACGCCGTATCGGAGGCGCTCTCGATGTCGAAAGACGGAGGAAAGACGTTCAAAGCGATTGCCGATCAGGTACACGTGGATTATCACGCGATCTGGATCGCGCCGAACGATCCCTCGCGCTTGATCGTCGGCGAAGACGGCGGCTACGCGCTCACGCTCGACGGCGGCGACAATTGGTTCTTCTCGGTAAATCTGCCGATCGGCCAAGTCTATCGCGTCGGTTTGAGCAACGAGAATCCGTACTGGGTCTGCGCGGGCTTACAAGATAACAATGCGTGGTGCGCTCCGAACAACACGCAAGATCCGTCCGGCATTCAAAATAAAGCCTGGATCGCATCGGCCGGCGGAGACGGTGAATGGACGATTCCCGACCCGATCGATCCGAATTACCTCTGGGGCGATTCGGAGAACGGTTCGCTCACGGTTGAGAACAAAGTCACCAAAGACTCGTGGTTTATCGAACCCTACCTCCAGAACGTCAAAGAGCAGTTCGATAACCGCACCGCGCGCTATCGCTGGAATTGGGAATCGCCGATCGGTTTTGCGCCGTGGGACGGACACATCGCTTGGTTCGGCGGCAACGTCGTCTTTCAAACGACCGACCGCGGAATGCATTGGAAGGTGATCAGCCCGGATCTCACGCGCAACATCAAAGCGCACCAGCAACCCTCCGGCGGCCCGATCACGAACGACGTGTCGGGAGCCGAGGAAAGCGATACCATCCTGGACATCGAGGGATCGACGCTGCACAAGGGCGAGATTTGGGTGGGCACCGATGACGGGCTCGTTCAGCTCACGCTCGACGGCGGCAAACATTGGAGCAACGTCACCCCGCCCGGCGGCCCGGAATTCGGACGCTACGCGACCGTCGCTCCGTCGACGCTCGTCGATGGTACGGCCTACGCGGTGGAAGACGGGCATTATACCGGCGACAACGCGCCGTACGCGTTCGTGACCCACGATTTCGGCAAACATTGGACCTCGATCGTGAGCGGTTTGCCGAAGAGCGAATGGGCGCGTTCGATTCGCCCCGACATCCGGAACAAGAACCTCGTCTATCTCGGAACCGAAGAGGGCATCTGGATCTCGTACAACGGTGGGGCGACCTGGCAGCCCTTCAAAAACAATCTGCCGACGGTCTCCGTGCACGACATCCGCATGCAACCGCAGTTCGACGATCTCGTGATCGCAACGCACGGACGCTCGGTCTACATCATGGACGACATGGCGCCGATCCAGCAATTGCAAGAAGCGATCGCACATGGATCGTGGCTGTTCCAGCCGCGCACGAGCTACGAATACAACCAACGTCAGGATGACGAAGGTACGTACACTAATTACGCCGCGGCGAATCCGCCGACCGGCGTGATGATTACGTACTATCAAAACGCCGTGCAAAAAACCGCGCCGAAGCTCGAGATCCTCGACGACCACGGCCGCGTGATCCGGACGGTACAAGGCACGCACAAAGTCGCCGGTAAGGAGAAGCCGTATATCCCGAACAAGGTGGGCTTGAACCGCTATGTATGGGATTTCAGCATCGACGGGCCCACAAAGTGGATGGGCGCGGCCAAGAAATCCTATCAGGGGCCGGACTCCGGGCCACCGGTACCGCCGGGCTCCTACTCGGTTACCATGACGCTGGGTGGAAAAACCTACGTCAAGTACTTCCAAGTCAAAGCCGACCCACGCACGAAGTACACGCAGAAACAAATCGTGGATTCGTTCGTGCTCGCCAAAGAGTTCGAAGGGAAGTTCTCGAGCGTCGATACGATGCTGAACAACATCGATAGCGTCACCAAGGCGCTCAACGCCGCTTCGGCGGCGGCCAAGAAGGCCAACGACACCGCGCTTGCAAGCAAGCTCGATGCCGCGCTGGCGTCTCGCGACACCGTCTTCAACTTCCTGACGGCGGATTATCACAACGACGAAGATTCGATCGAGCGCCCGGGTGCGCTTCGTGAAGATCTGCAGTTCGGGCAATACCTCGCCGGTACGGCGCTGACGCCCGCGATTCTCGATTCGGCGCGTCGCGTCAACGTCGAGTATCAATCGGGGGTTGCGCGGTACAACGCGTTCGTTACCAATGCCCTACCCGGCGTCGACGCCGCACTCAAAGCAGCCAATCAAAAGCCGTTACCGGCAATCTCAACGGTGCACGCGCAGTAGCGTGCACCGTCAACCCTCGTGGAGGAGGCATTTAGCGTGAAAAAACGCATCGGTGCGATCGCCGCTTTGGCGGCAATCGCACTTCTGGGGCCAAGCATCGCATCTGCGGCGGACGCCCCATATGCAGCGCTCAAATGGCGCAACATCGGCCCGGCGATCGCCGGAGGCCGCGTCGCGGGCGTGGCGGGCACCGATCAAGACCCGAACCTATACTATCTGGCGACCGCCGGCGGCGGCGTGTGGAAGAGCGCCAACGGCGGCGCGACGTGGAAGGCGGTCTTCAACAATCAAGCCGTCTCGGCGATCGGCGCCGTGGCAATCGACCCGCGCAACGACAACGTCGTGTGGGCCGGTACCGGAGAAGCCAATCCGCGCAACGACGTCAGCTACGGCGACGGTCTCTATAAGACGACCGACGGCGGTAAGCACTGGAACCGCGTCGGCCTCGCGCTCACGCGCAGCATCTCGCGCATCGCTATCGACCCGAAGAATCCCAATCACGTCGTGGTCGGCGCGTTCGGCGACCCGTTTAAGGACTCGACCCATCGCGGCGTCTACGTGACGTTCAACGGCGGTAAGACCTGGAGCAAATCGCTCTACGTCGGCCCGATGAGCGGCGCGAGCGATATCGCGATGAATCCGCAAAACCCGAGCGTGGTGTATGCGGGTATCTGGCAGTTCCGTCGCAAGCCGTGGACGTTCACCAGCGGCGGCCCGCAGGACGGTTTGTATAAATCGACCGACGGCGGGCGCACCTGGAAGCGCGTCACCGGCAACGGCTTCCCAACCGGCTACACCGGCCGCATCGGGCTGGCGATAGCTCCGAGCAATCCCAATCGCGTCTATGCGCTGATCGAAGCGAAGGGCGGCATTCTGTGGCGCTCGGACGATGCGGGCGCGCATTGGAAGATGATGTCGAACGATACGCTGGTCGACCAGCGCCCGTTCTATTTCACGCATATCGCGGTCGATCCAAAGAACGAAAACCACGTCTATGCCGTCTCCGAGATGCTCTCGGAGAGCAAAGACGGCGGCAAAAAATTCAAAGAGATCGCGAAGAGCGTGCACGTGGATTACCACGCGATTTGGATCGCGCCGAATAATCCCAGCCGCATCATCACCGGCGAAGACGGCGGATACGCGCTCACCGTCGACAACGGCAAGCATTGGTCGTTCTCGCGCAATCTGACGATCGGCGAAGTCTATCACGTCGGGCTCTCAAATGAGAATCCGTACACGATCTGCGCGCCACTGCAGGACAACAACGGTTTCTGCGGCCCGTCGAACTCGCTCGACGACGAAGGCATTCTCGCCCGCCACTGGACCGACGTCGTCGGTGGTGACGGCGAATGGAGCGTGCCGGACCCGATCGATCCCAACTACATCTGGTCGGATCTCGAAAACGGCGTCGTACTCGTCTTCGATAAGCAGACGCAATCGAGCCGGTTCGTCATGCCGTACAACGCCTTCCCGGGCAGCTTCCTGGGCCCGTTCGATCTGAGCAAAGCCAAGTATCGCTTCAACTGGGATTCGCCGATCGCGTTCGCTCCATGGGACGGACACATCGGCTGGTTCGGTAGCGACGTCGTGTTTCAAACGACCGATCGCGGCGAGCATTGGACGGTGATCAGCCCGGATCTCACGCGCAATATCAAAGCCCACCAACAACCCTCCGGCGGGCCGCTTGCGAAGGACGTCTCCGGCGCCGAGTACTCCGATACGATCCTGTACATCGAGGGATCGCAGTTGGACAAAGGCGAGATCTGGGTTGGAACCGATGACGGCTTGGTCCAGATGACGCGCGACGGCGGCACGACGTGGAACAAGGTGACCCCTCCGGGCGTTCCCGAGTTCGCGCGCGTCGAAGCCACCTCGCCATCGCCGCTGGTCGCGGGCACCGCATACGTGAGTGCCGACAATCACCGGTTGGGCGATTACGCGCCCTATGCGTTCGTCACGCACGACTATGGTAAGACCTGGGCCAAGATCGTGACCGGTCTACCCCACGACCAGTACGTGCGTACGATTCGCCCCGACATTCGCAACCCCAACGTCGTCTACGCCGGAACCGAAAACGGTCTCTGGATCTCGTTCGATCAGGGAGCGCACTGGCAAAACTTCCGCAACAACCTCCCGCAAGTCTCGGTGCGCGATATCCGTCTGCAACCGCAGTTCGACGATATCGTCCTCGCGACGCACGGGCGCGGCGTGTGGGTCCTCGACGATGCTTCGTCGATCCAACAGCTCGCGGAAGCGCAACAGGCCGGCGTGATGCTGTTCAAGCCTCGCACGTCCTACGAGTATCACTACCACTCCAACGACGAAGGCATCTACACGCGGTACTCGGGCGCGAATCCGCCGAACGGTGCGATCGTCGACTTCTACCAAGCCAAGCCGCAGGCGAAGGCTCCGGTCGTGCAGATTCTCGATGCGAAGGGCACCGTGATTCGCACGATTAAGGGCACGCATAAGGTTAAAGGCAAAAACGTCCCGTTCGTAACGAATAAAGCCGGCATCAACCGCTTCGTGTGGGACTTCCACGAAACCGGGCCGACGCTCTGGATGGGCGCGGCGCGCGAGAAGTACCGTGGGCCCAAGGTCGGCGCCCTCGTCGTTCCGGGCACCTACACGGTGCGCATGACGCTCGACGGCAAGACGCTCTCGCAGAGCTTCGAGGTCAAGCCCGATCCGCGCGATCATTGGACGCAAGCCGATTACCAAGCCGGTTTCGACTTTGCCACCACGTATCTCGCGAAGTACGGCAAGATCGACGACGTGCTCAACCACCTCGACACGATCGGTAAGTCGCTGAACGCGGCGGCAGCTGCAGCTAAGGGCGACGCGTCGCTCGCGGCTCAGGTGACCAAAGCGCAGGCGGAGCGTAACGCGGTATTCTCCGCGTTCACCGCCGATTACAAGAACGACGAGGATTCGATCCAACGCCCCGGCTCGCTGCGCGAATCGGTGCCGCGGACGGGCTTTGGCGAACAGCAACCGCCGACGGCGGCGACCCTGACGTACGCGGCGGAATTTGATGCCGCATATACGGCAGCGTTCGCGAAGTACAACGCCTTCGTTCAGAGCCTCTCGGGGCTTTCGTCCGAATTGCGCGCCAAAGGCAAGAAACCGGTCGCGGGAGCGATAACCATCACCCCATAGTGTGTGTATCGCAAACTCGATCGTCGTTACTTTCGCGTAGTGGATTCCTGGGAGCGGTGGGCGCTGCGGCGCTCCCGCTCTTCGCGGATCCCGCGCGAGCGCTCGCCGCGGTTCAGGATGCAGCGGGCGAGCAAGCCAGCCTGACGATCCCCGCGGGCCTGACGCCCGCCAACGAACGAGCCGCTCGCATTGCGAGCGGCTCGCCGTACATTCGAGCCCACGTCGCGCAGATCACCGCACTTGCCGCCTCGATCGGCGATGCGACGCTGCGGGCCGACGTGCTCGATGTATTGAGCCTGCCCGTCCCGCGTTACATGCGGCGCTATCCGAGCCCCGCGTCGCAGCTCGCAATGCGCGACGCGATGGCGCTCGCGGGTTTTATCGCTCCGGACGCGCCCGTATCGGGGGTCTTTCCGCCGATGTCGCCCGCGTTGGGTTACGCGCAGCCGTTCTGGAGCGCGCCCGGTTCGGATACGAACGGCCACCACAGCTACCCCGGCGGCTTGTGCGTGCACGAACTCTTCAACGCGCGTATGGGCGAGCAGTTTACCCGCATCTACGACTTGCAGTATTTCAACGGCCGCTCCACGGTGGATCGGGATCTCGCGATCGGTGCGGCCCTCTACCACGACGTCATGAAGACGATGGTCTTTCAGTACAACGCGGACGGAACGTTTTTTGACGAGTTACTTATCGGGAACACCGGCGGACACCACGTCCTCTCGGGCGCCGAGGCGATCGCTCGGGGCCGGGACGCGCGCTTCGTCACGGTGCTGCTGAGCGCGCACGCCGCGCCGTCGCTCGGCGATCAAGCCAAGGTCGCGACTTGGTGTCGCGCGGCCGCAATGCTCGCCGGCGTCGACCCGGTCGAATACGGGTTGGTGCGTAAAACCGATAGCGGATACGAGCTTGCGACGCTTCCCGCGATCGAATGCTTCGTGAATCACCTCAGCGACCACGACTACGTGTTGGCCATCGACGCGGCGCATCACGTGCGGCCGATGCTTGCTACCGTCGCCCCGCGGTTCGGCGTCAACCCTCGCGACCCGGCGGCGCTCAATTGGTGGCGCTTGCAAGTCTGCTCGCATGCGACCGAAATCGCGCTCTATCACGAGTTGACGAGGGGCGAGGCCGCCTTCGTCGCAGCGGTCGGCTCCGCGCTCTAGAAGGCGGAGAAGAGAGCGCTCGATCGCTGGCCGCAGGTCTCGCAGTTTTTTCTTGCGATGGTGGAGAAGCTTGGACGCCCCGACACGTTCGCGACCGATGCGGTGATCTGCGCGGCAACGGTCGCATTCATTGCCCAGGCCGTGCCGGAGTCAAAGCGCGAGCTCTTGGAATCGATCCAAGTTTGAGGCACTATGAGCCGAGCGTTCGTAAAAGATGACGATAGCGGCCCCGAGCCGATCGTCCCCCGCCCAGTTAGCGAGGCCCCGAACTACGTGACCCCGCGCGGTTATGCGTTACTCGAGCGTGCGCTCGAGGCCGCGCAGGCGGCGGCGGACGAGCGCGAAGTGCAGTATTACCGGCAGCGCCTCGATACTGCGATCGTCGTACGGCCGTCGATCCGGGTCAAACGGGTGGTTGAGTTCGGTGCGTCGGTAACCGCCCGCGACGCTACGGGCGCTTCGCTAACGATTCGCATCGTCGGCGAAGATGAAGCCGATCCGGCGCGTGGTTTGGTGAGTTGGGAGTCTCCGATCGCGAAAGCGTTTACGGACCATCGCGTCGGCGACCGCGTGGTCGTGCAGCGGCCCGCGGGGCCGCTTGCCTACACGATCGACGACGTGCACTACGAATGAAGGGCGCTTCACGCTGCGGCTCGTTCGTGCCCCGGCGCAGCCTTATATAGTAAGGCCCTAGTTCTCTTTACGAGAAGGCGTGACGCTTAGTCCTTAGGTGTTTTTTGTCACGGGAGAACCTAAACACAGCCACAATAGGCGGATCGTTACTACTTCAGTTTCATGATGGAGGATGTTCATGAACGGATCTATTCTGCGATTACGCCATCTTATCGCGCCTCTTTTCGGCGCAGCATTACTTGGAACGCTGATCGCCGGTTGCGGCGGCGGCACTTCGAGCACCCCCGGAGCGGTTCCCAAACTTGCTGCACCGACCCGGAGCCTTGCGCATGCGGTGCTGCACATCAGCCGCTCCTCGATCCCATCAGTGATGGCAAAGCTCGTCCGCTCGGGTGCATATGCCTCGCCGGTGAAGGGCAAAAAGATCAAACAGCTCGCCCACGTAATGACGGTTTCGCAAGGACTCAACCTCGTCAATAACGGCGGCCCGGTGATGGCCGGAGCGACCGTCTATAACATTTTGGTGAACTGCGCCGACGAAAGCTGTTGGGGCAGTAAGATCGGCCAATTCGAGAACGACCTGTTCTCGAACGGCGGCGGAACCGGCATGATCAATATTCTCGACCAGTACATCGGGCAGAGCGCGACCGGCGCGTATGCCGACGGCGGCGATTACCCGGTGACCTACAACACTTCATCGCAGCTTGGCGATCAGGACATCGATAACATCGTGTATCAAGTTGCGACGGCGAACAACATTCCGACCGGCTATAACGCGATCTTCAACGTGTTCCTCGCGAGCGGCGTGCAAGAGTGCAGCCAGGCCGCGGGCGGATGCTACGGTCAGCAGTACTGCGCCTATCACGGAAGCAACGACTACAGCGATATCGGCCACGCGATCTATTCGGTGGAACCGTATCAAGATATTCAAGGCTGCCAAGTGAGCAATCTGCCTTCACCCAATGGTTCGACGGCGGACTCCACCGCATCGACCGCATCGCACGAAATGTTCGAGGCCTTCACCGATCCGGACGTGGCGATTAATAACGTCGCCTGGTACAACCAGACCGGCGGCGAAATCGGCGATCTGTGCGCGCCGGCAGCCGGCGTCCCCACCGGCAACGTGCAACTCGGTGCCGATACCTGGGAGATTCAAATGGAGTACGATA
>Ga0207416_1002405_pt1 | contig 20575 bp, 25 predicted proteins | sample PaiPotPPM11metaG_FD_184107 | JGI IMG/M metagenome (GOLD analysis project Ga0207416, IMG submission 184107) | Iron sulfur acid spring bacterial and archeal communities from Banff, Canada, to study Microbial Dark Matter (Phase II) - Paint Pots PPM... ...
GAGCAGCTGTTTGCAAACAGCTGCTATTCAGTTTCGCGCGCAATCGAAACCATCTTTGTATTCTGTCCAGGATCCATCTGCGGCCCGCATTTTTGCCCCGGTGGCTACATTGGTGGCTACAAATTGGAGTAGCCCTATAAGGGAATAGGGACATCGCGACGGGGCGATTCGTATTCGCAAATAGTGCGCCCTGACTTTCGTGGAGCCGAATTAATGGGAATGGCATGCTGCTGTCCGACGAGGAGGACAGCATGGGACGAAGCGGCTACCCAGCGGAGTTTCGGCGAAGGGTTCTTGATTTGCTCGCGGCAGGTCGACGTGTTGGTGACGTCGCCCACGACCTGGGCATCAGCGATCAGGCGGTGTATAACTGGCGACGCCAGGAGCGTACCGACCGGGGACTCGAGGCCGGACTGACCTCGGGTGAGCGTGCGGAGCTGCAGGCGGCCCGGCGGCGCATCCGAGAACTGGAAGCCGAGCTCGCCATCCACCGCAAGGCAGCGGAACTGCTGAAAGGGACCACAAGCCCAAAAGGCGGTGCGCGGCCGTCGACGTGATGGCCGCGCAGGGCCTGTCAGTGCAACTCGCTTGTCATGTGCTCGCGGTGTCCGAGTCCGGCTATTACGCCAGACGCTCGCGGGCGCCCTCAGCTCGCAGCATCCGGCAGGTTTGGCTCACCGAGGTGATCCGTCAGGTGCACGCCGCCTCCCGAGGCACCTACGGCATCCGCCGCGTCCATGCCGATCTGACCCTCGGACACGGCATCGCCGTGGGCCACCAAGCCGTCGAACTGCTGATGCGACGCGGGGGAATCCAGGGGATCTCGGGTCGGCCTCGCTTTCGGCGGATCCCCGGCATGGCCACCGCCGGCGATCGCGTCGAGCGCCAGTTTCATCGCGACGAACCGAATCAGCTCTGGGTCACCGACATCACGGAGCATCCGACCAGAGAAGGCAAGGTGTACTGCGCCGTGGTCCTCGACACCTGGTCGCGTCGCCTGGTCGGGTGGTCGATCGACTCCACGCCCAGCACCGCGCTGGTCACCAACGCGCTCGGGATGGCCATTGACCAGCGTCGGCCAAATCGCGAGACCATCATTCACAGTGACCAAGGGACGCAGTTCAGCTCTTGGGCGTTCACGCGACGCGCCCTCGACTCTGGACTCCTGCCGTCGATGGGCTCGATGGGTGACTGTTTCGACAATGCGGTCATCGAATCGTTCTGGAGCCGAATGCAGGTCGAGTTACTCGACCGCCAGCGCTGGAGCACCCGGGTGCGAATTGGCCAACGCGATCTTCGAATACCTCGAAATCTTCCACAATCGTCGGCGCCGGCATTCATCATTGAGTATGCTCACCGATCGAGTTCGCGGCTCGGCGATCAACCAACCCCAGCAGCGTGAGTCCAAGAATCCGGCTCCATCGAAGTCAGGACACCCCTGAGTCTCCACTAAATCCAGGGCGATTCAATAGGTCAGCCGACGACAGGATTTGAACCCGCGACCCGCTGTTTACAAATCAGGCGGCAATTGAATTCAGCTCGCGATTTTGGCTTTCCACGTATTCCAAGGATTTCCATTGAGTCCAAGGAAGTCCATTCTGGTGGCTACAAGGGTGGCTACAGCGAGCTGGGAATCAGGTCGCAACGTTCTTTGGTCCCTACCCCGGCGCAGCGCAGCGCACACATAGTATCGATGCTGACTCCTGGCCGGCCATGGAATCAATCCGGGTGGCCCATCGGTCCGTGCAGTTGCCGATAGCTAGCGAGAGCGATTTCAATAGAGTTCTCTGTTGGCTCTAGTCGGCCGCGTTTAGTTAATTGCCTGCTTCCCCCGGTCCCCCGGCGATCCTGTCTAGACCGGCGACTTGCCAGAAGAGGCCACGCCGATTGGACGTTGTCTTCAGGCCGTGCCGCTCCATCGTGGTGAGGATCTTCTCGGGCGAGTGGAGGAAGACCTGAAACTGTCGCCGCGCCAGTCGAAGCACGAGGTTGCCCAGGCTTAAGCCGATCCGCATCCACCAACTCTCCCTCGGGAAGCTCAGGACCAGAACCTCTCGGGTATGGTCGGCCGCGGCTGCGGCCAGCCTCGGCATATCGGGGTAGCAACAGATAACGCGATTCATGATCACGATGTCGGCAACCTCCACATCGCCGGCTGCCGCTGCAAAGTCCATGACCCGGCGTTCGACGCGATCCTCAAGCCCGGCCTCGTGCAGCAGCATGAGGGCCGCCGCTTCATAGGTGGGAGTCAACTCGATACTCACCGCCCGAGTGATCCCCGCCTTCACCAGTTCGATCTGGAGGCTCCCTACGCCGCCGCCCACCTCGAGCAGCGTGCGGCCCTCAAGGCCCCGCTGTTTCAACAACTCGGCGATGCGCCGGGAGGTAGGATCGAGACCCCTGTTTCGGTAACGCCTTGCCTCGGAGCGCGCCTTCCCCTCGCTGAAGATCCAGCGGTAGCCCTTTGGCGTGCAGCAGCTGCCCACGCCCGTATTATCCGTCCGTCAACCTTTCACGACACAGGGTCAGAGTTTCGAAACGACGCAGCGGTGACGGCTGGCCCGCGTCCCTCCAAGCCGGCTTCCAGTTCAATCGATCTGGACGAAGGCGCGGCCTCCCTCGATGACCACCGAATGAACAGCGATTCGCTGGTCGGCTGGTCCCCTCAGCCGTTCGCCCGTACGGACATCGAACTGGCTCCCGTGCAGCGGGCAAGTGATGACGGCGCCCTCCAGCGAGCCCGTCGACAGCCGTGCACCCGCATGGGGACAGGTGTCCTGGGCAGCGTACAGCGTGCCGCCAAGATGGTAGACGGCCAGTGGTCCAGCAGTCGTCTCATCCAGCCGGGTGACCACGCCGAGACGCCCGGCGACATCGGCCATGGCGAACAGGGGAATCCGCTGAGCCCCCGCGGACCCCTTCCACGTGGCGAGCTTCGTCTTGAGCTGCCCGACAATGGACCCGCGGGAGCTCACCAGGTCATAGCCTGCCCGCAGCCCGTCCTCCCAGAGCTGCCGTCTGGGCGTGGCGATGAACCCGGCGATGAGCGCATCAGGCCAGCGTGATCTCCAGGCAGCGATGGCCTCCAGGGCTCCGGCCCGCTCGATGTCGACGACGAGGGCGGCGGGCGGCTGCGGTAACTGCACCGCGTCGATCGACTCGAAGCTCTGGCAAGCTACGCCGAGACCCTCGGCGAGCCGGCCGAGCAGCCTGAGCACGAGCGGATCGGTCGTGACGGCCGCAATCGGGGCCCGGTTCACCAGGACCTGTTCTGCACTTTTCGCTCTGCACCTGTTCCGCGCACCGCACGTGCTCCTTTCAGACGGTGCGGAGCGGAATGAAGGTGGCCTGGTTGAAATTGCGGATGCTCACCTGCGCCGCGAGACGAGAGGCCACGTCCCGGTAGACGGCAGCCAGATCGGAGTCCGGAGCGGTCACCATCAGCGGCACGCCAGGACCACCCCCGACCCGGATCCTGGCATCGAGCGGAATCTCGCCCAGGAACGGGATCTGCATACGCTCGGCCAGGGCCCTGGCGCCGCCGTAACCGAAGATCTCGGTACGTTCCTGGCAGTGCGGACATAGGAAATAGCTCATGTTCTCGATCAGGCCGAGCACCGGGACCTTGAGGGTCTTGAACATCTGGATCGCCCGTCCGACGTCCGCCGTCGAAACGTCCTGGGGCGTCGAAACCACGATCGCACCGGTCATCGGGATGCTCTGCGACATCGTCAGCTGAACGTCGCCGGTCCCCGGCGGGAGATCGACCACGAGGTAGTCGAGCTCCCCCCAGGCCACGTCGAAGAGGAACTGCCGGACCGCCCCAGCCAGCATCGGGCCGCGCCAGATGGCCGGCTTGTTCGCCTCGATAAAGAAGGCCATGGAAATCATCTTCACGCCGAAGCGGTCGATCGGGACGATCTTCTCGTTCTGGGCGACCGGTCGGGCTTCCTCCGCTCCCATCAGGATCGGGACGTTCGGACCGTACACGTCGGCGTCGAGGACTCCCACGCGCGCGCCCATATTGAGCAGCGCGAGGGCAAGGTTCACCGCGCTGGTCGACTTGCCCACCCCGCCTTTCCCGGCTCCTACGGACACGATGTTCTTGACGCCCTCGATCTGCTGCTTGTTGGGGACGCCGGACGTCCGGGAAACCTGCGCGTCCCACTTGATCGCGGACTTTGGCGCCCCGGGCAAGGTGGCGAAGGCGGCGTCGATGTCGTCGTGGATCTTGTTCTTGAGGGGACACGCCGGCGTCGTCAGGACCACCGTCAGCGCGACGGTCTGCGCATCGACGACCCGAAGGTCCTTGATCATGTTCAAGCTCACGAGGTCGCGACCGAGCTCAGGGTCCTTGACGGTTTTGAGGACATCCATCACCCGCTGCTCGTCAAGCTGAGCGGTCGTCATGCAGGCCTCCTTTGGCCGGTCGTCGTTCGAGCTGAGCCTCTCGGCGCCTCGCGGGGCGTCCTTACGCCGACGCCGCGCGCTGTCGGGATCGGAAGCGCTTCTGGACCGAGGCGAACGAGCGTCGCTGCACCGCATCCTGCTCCAGGATCACTTCCGTCATCAGATCGTAGGCGCGAATCACCTTCAGGTTGGCGATGCGGTAATAGACGGTGGTGCCTTCCCGGCGAGTCGCCACGATTCCGACATTGCGCATCAGCGCCAGATGCTGGGAGAGCGTCGAGACCCGGATACCGAAGCGCTCCGCCAACTCCCCGACGGAGAGCTCCCCGTCGCGGAGTCCATCCAGGACTTGTTGGCGGATGGGATTGGCCAGGCTGGCGCAGGCTTGAGCGTGACGCTCGTAGAAGAGCTTGTCCATAACTCCTAGATTAACGGAGGGGAAGATGCCAATACTTTAGTGTTTTCCTACTTGACCAATTTCGTAAGAATGCCTATGCTCACTCTACCATGGAACCGGGCCGACAGGCAAGCCCCCACCGGGCGGTCCTCATCCCTGCTGCGGAGGAATAAACGATGGCAACAACGCTCGAGACCGGACAGCAGCTTGACAGCAGTGTCGAACGACAGATCCAGCAGGCGGTGGAGCGTTACGTGGACCTGCGACTGGAGGAGGAAGAGGACAAACGACGTCAGAGGCCCAAAAAGGTGGCGATCATCGCCACCAAGGGTACCCTCGACTGGGCCTACCCACCCCTGATCCTGGCCAGCACCGCCGCCTCGATCGGCATGGAGGTCGGGATCTTCTTCACCTTCTACGGTCTCAACATCATCAACAAGAAGAAGAACGGCTCGCTGGCGGTCGCCCCGCTCGGCAACCCGGCCGCGCCGATGCCGGTGCCGAACCTAATCGGCGCGATCCCGGGAATGACCGCCCTGGGCTCGAAGGTCATGCGCAGCATGTTCAAGAAGCACGGCGTGGCCAGCATCGCCGATCTTCTCGAGATCTGCGTGGAAAGCGGGGTCAAAATGTGGCCTTGCGGGATGACGATGGACGTCTTCGGCTACAAGCCGGAGGACTTCATGGAAGGCGTGCAGCCAGTCTGCGGCGCGACCCACTTCCTCGACTACGCCAGCGACGCCGATATTTCGCTGTTCATCTAGCCCCAGGAGGTCCACCAATATGGCTGTCCTCGACCACGTCGATCACACCCTGGACTGCCAGGGCTTGCTCTGCCCGATCCCGGTGGTCAAGACGAACAAGAAGGTCAAAGAGATGACGGTCGGCCAGACGCTCCTGATGCTGGCCACCGACCCGGGGTCCATGCCCGACATGACGGCCTGGAGCAAGCAGACTCATCAGGAGCTAATCGGCGCCGAACAAGAGGGCAAGCTCTTCAAGTTCTACATCCGCAAGACACGGTAGGGGAGCCCCAGCAAGGAAGCACCGATGAAGGAGCAAGTGCGGAAGGTCATCTATGTCCAGACGAATGGCGTTGATGAGCCCGAGCGGAGCGCTACGCCAATCTACCTGGCGACCGCCGCCGCCGCCATGGACATGGAGGTCGGCATCTACTTCACCGTCAACGGGCCGACGCTGCTGCAGAAGGGCGCTGCCGAACGCATCTCTCCGAAGAAGAATGGCGGCGCGCCCTTGAAAAGTTTCATCGACCAGGCCCGCGAGTGTGGAGTCAAGTTTTATGTGTGCCAGCCCAGCCTCGACCTCAATGACCTCAAGTATGAGGACCTCATCGACGGCGTGGAGATGATCGGCGGTGCCGCCTTCAACGACATGGCGGTCGAGGCCGACCAGGTGATCTGCTTCTGATGCCCTCCCCCCAGACGGTGCCGGAGGCACCAGAAGAGGAGAAGGCTCGGCTGTTCGGCCAGGTCAAGGCCGACATGCGATTCAAGGACTACCTGCTCGGCTGCTACGAGTGCGGCATCTGCGTGGCGGCCTGTCCCTCGGCCCGGTTCTATGATTTCAGCCCCCGCCGCATCACGCAGGCCCTGGCCCGGGAAGACCTGGACCTGATCTGGGAGCAGATGAACAGCGATGTCTGGGATTGCTCCCAGTGCTTCTCCTGCCTACGCTGCCCCCGGGGCAACAATCCGGGCGGGCTGATCACCATCATGCGTGAGGTCGCGGTCAAGAACGGTCTGCACAGCGCCAAGGAAGCGCTCGAGGGCTACGGCCGCATCATCTACAAGATCATGTCGACCGGGACCCAGGTGTCCCCGGACATGATCCAGCCGGACGCCTTCCCGGACTGGGGACCCGACGCTGTCGAAGTCTCCCAGAACCTCCAGCTCTGGCGCAGGGCTCTTCCTCCGGAGACGCTTCACACGACCAGCACCTCCTGGGACGTGGCTGATAAGACGCTGAGTGAGCTCTACCTGATCTGGCACCTCACCGGCGTGCTCGACATGATCGGCGAGGTCGACAGCTCGCTCCACATGATTTTGGTGGACGTGATGGAAGAGGCCCTGGAAGACCAGGGGTACAAGCTTTGAAACCGAAGGAGTCGAGGTAATGGCGGACATCGTTTCACCGAGCCGGCCGATCCCGCAGCCGGGGCGCATCTTTAACAGGCCGGATCCGAAAGACGCTCCGACGGAAGACATTCGGGAGCGGGTCTTCGAGCTCGAGGAAAAGGGCGAATGGATCGTGCAGCGGATCCCGGAACCGTACGCCACGGTCGAGACGAAATACGGCCGCACCAAGAAGATCCCGATCGAGCACACCTGGCATCACAAGAGTTGCGGCCAGTGTGGGCATATCCCGGGTTACTCGACCTCGATCTTCTGGCTGCACCGGGAGCTCGGGCTCGATTACAACGACCCGCGCGATCAGACTTCCTGCACCGCCTGGAACTACTATGCGTCGGCCACCTCCAACGCTCCGGCGCAAGCGGCGGTGGCGATGCGGAACTTCGCGGCCGCTTACGAGACCGGGTACTTCCCGGTCATCCACTGCGGGACCAGCTACGGCCACTACAAGGAAGTCCGCAACGAACTCGTGCATCACCCAGAGCTCCGCGCGGAGGTGCGGGGGATCCTGGCCAAGATGGGCAAGCCGATGGTGATGCCGGAGGAGATCGTCCACTACAGCGAGTGGGTCCACGTGATGCGCTACGAGATCGCCAAACGGCAGGTGCACGACTTCTCCAAAATCACGGCCAGCGTGCATCCGGCCTGCCACTACTACAAGCTGGTCCAGGAGGACGCGGTCTACGATCCGGAGATCTATGGCGGGCAGCGCACGGCCGTGGTCACCTCTCTGGTCAAGGCGTTGGGCGCCAAGGTGGGTGAGTACTCCACCTGGTTTGACTGTTGCGGGTTCGGGTTCCGGCACATCCTGGTGCAGCGGGATTTCAGTCGCTCCTTTGCGACCCTGCGCAAGATCGAAGTCATGAAGGAGGAGGCGAACCCCGACGTGACGCTCACGCATGACACCGGCTGCGTGACCACCCTGGACAAGAGCCAGTTCGCGGCCAAGGCTCACGGACGCAATGTCGGGATCCCGGTGATGTCCGAGGCCCAGTTCGCCGCGCTCGCCATGGGGGCGCACCCGTACCGCGTCTGCCAGCTCCACTGGCACACCGTGGACTACAAGCCGCTCCTGACGAAGATGGGGATCGACTGGGAGGCGCGCTGGAAGGAGTTCGAGGCCGACCTCCAGGATCTCCGCGACGGGAAGATCGAGTTCATGACCTGGGAGCGGGCGAATGCCAGCTGAGACCGTCCTGGTCATCGGCGGCGGTCCGGCCGGGCTGGCGGCCGCCCGTGGCGTCGCCGACGTCGGGACCCGGGCGATCCTCGTTGAACAGCGTGACCGGCTGGGCGGAACTCCGATCTCGGCCGGCTACTCCGGGTTCACGCCGTTCTTCAAGGATGCCGAAGCGATCATGAACGAGATGGCGGCGGGCGTCTTAAAGCATCCCAATGCCACGGTCCATCTCAACACCACCATCAGGTCGCGCTCCGGCAGCGCGGGCGACTTCACGGTCACCCTTTCGCACGCAGGTGGGGGGGAGGAGACCGTCACCGCGGGGGCCATCATCATCGCCACCGGGTTCGACCACTTCGATCCCGGCAAGGCAAGCCAGATGTACGGCTACTACGAGTTCCCCGACGTCATCACCCTGGTGGATGCGGAGCGGATGCTCAAAGCGAAGAACGTCGTGCGTCCATCGACCGGCCGGCCGCCTGAGCGGGTCTGCTTTGTCCAGTGCGTCGGGTCGCGCGACCGGCGGATCGGCAATGAGTATTGCTCCAAGGTTTGTTGTGGGGTTGCCACCAAGGAAGCGATCGAGATCAAGGAAATGCTCCCGAATTGCCGGGTGACCATCTTCTATATCGACATGCGCATGTACGGCTTCTGGGAGAACCAGCTCTACTGGAAGGCGCAGGAGCAATTCAAGATCAATTTCATCCGAGGGGTGATCACGGAGATCCTTCCCAAAGGGGATCGCCTGATGATCAAGGGCGAGGACACCACCATGGGTCGCCCGGTCGAAGTGCCGATGGACATGGTCATCCTCTCGGTGGGGATGGTGCCCAGCAAAGGAACCATCGAGGTGGGCAGGTTGCTTGGGGTGCTTCAGGAGAAGCACGGGTTCATCGAGACCCCAGGGACGCCCATGGACACGGTCAGCACCTCCGTGCCGGGGATCTACGTCGCCGGCGCGGCCGCCGGCCCGAAGGACCTCGAGGACTCGGTTTCCATGGCGGGGCTCGCTGCCATGAAGGCGATCGCTGCCGCCCGCCAGGCCCCCGCGCCCGTCGGCTGAGTGATGCACGAGGCCGCTTCGGACTCCGTCGGCCAGGTGGTCGATACGGAGACGGCTCGCGAGTTCATGCGGGAAACCATGGCCCGGATCAGCGACAGCGAGGTGCAGGCGATCGGCCGAGAGCTGGAACGCAAGCACGTTGGCTTTGCCGGCCGGCTGGCCGCTGGTCGCGCCTCAGAGGTTACGGCGGATGGCGTGCACGCCGTGCTGCGCAGCATCTTTGCCACGCGGCGGCGGGTGGGAAAACTGGAGGAACTGCTCCCGGTAGCGTGGTGGCAGAACGCGTTGCCGCAACTGCTCAATGGCCAGGAGCCGATCGCCGACCGGTTTGCCGGCTTCGTCATCAGCCTGCCGGAAGAACTCGATCTGAGGGTGCGTCGTGACCTGGCCACAGAGATCCTGCATTTCGTCGAGCCGGACGTCTACTGGTTGTGGACGCGCTGGATGTGGGAGCCGGAGGCTCGGACCGGCGCGTTGCCGCTCGTGATCACGTCCGACTTCGTGCTCGACGACGACGACCTGGGTCGCAGCTACCTGCGAGTGGGACAGGCCGTGGCGTTCGTTCAGCAAACGGCCGAAGCGGCAGGACTGCAGCGGGGGGTCCGCGGGATCTTCGGAACCGATGTTTACCTCGCCTGCGTCTACGGGGTGTATCTCTACACCGTGCTTCGCCTGCGGATGACACAGGAATTCAACAAGGTCGTCCCCGCGCTGCCCGAGCTGATCCGGCGGCTGCTCGGCACTTTTCGGCTGGAGGTCTGACATGTCTGAGATCGAGAAGGAGCGTATCCGCGAGAAGGAGTCGGTTGTCGTCGAGGGGATCACGCTCACCGGCCAGTGGAACCGGATGTTCGAGCAGCGCGTGGTCTGGGACTACGATCCCACCAACCTCGAAAAAGTCGTCAACCTCGCGGGCGGCGAGTCGCTGGGCTGGTGCTACCAGTGCGGGAAGTGCACCGGTGTCTGCCCGGTCGACCACGTGGGGAGCTACAGCCCCAGGAAGATCTTCTCCAAGGTGCGAAGTGGCCTCGACCTCTTCACCGACCCCGATCTCTGGCTCTGCACCACCTGCGGCAACTGCCTTCGGGTTTGCCCCAAAGGGGTCGACATGCTCCAGATCATGCCGGCCGTGCGCGAGCAGGTGGTGGCCAGCGGCGCCGCGCCCCCAGAGCTGCAGCAGGCATTCGAGAACACCTTCCGTTATGGCAACCCGCTGGGGGAGCCCGCTCGCAAGCGGGCTGATTGGACCAAAGAGGCCGGCGTCCCGGTTCCCGTCGTTTCGCAGCTGAAGCGACCGGTGGATGTCGTCTTCTACGTGGAGTGCTACTGGTCGTACCATCTGCGCGGCAAGCAGGCGGCCCAGGCGATGGCCCGCACGCTGCACCGCCTGGGAATCGATTTTGCGATCCTCGGCATGGAGGAGAAGTGTGTCTGCGATACGCAGCGAGCTGCCGGTGAGAAGGGGCTCTTCGAGCTGTTCACCGAACAAAATATCGCCACCCTGGGCAAGTACCAGTTCACCACCCTGATGACGCCCGACCCGCATGCCTTCAACGCCTTCAAGAACGAATACCCCAAGTACGGCGCCACGCTGCCTGTCGTGCACTACACCCAGCTGCTGGCTCCCCTGGTCGCCACGTTGCCATTCGTGCGTGAGCTCCCCTACCGGGTGACGTTTCACGATCCCTGCTATCTCGGCAGGCAGAACGGTGAGTATGAATCACCCCGCCAGCTGCTCAAGGCAATCCCCGGGCTCCAGGTCATCGAGATGCTGCGCTGCCGGGAGAACGGCTACTGCTGCGGCGGTGGCGGCGGCGGCATGTGGTTGGGGAGCTTCGCCGCCGGCCACGAGAGCGAGCGGCTCAGCGAGCGACGCGTCAAGGAGGCGGTTTCGACCGGGGCCGACGTGCTTGCGGTCTGCTGTCCGTTCGAGGTCTCACTCTTCGAAGACGCCGTCAAGACGACCGGGAACTCCGGGAAGCTGATCGTCCGCGACATCGTCGAGCTTCTCGACGAAGCCTGCACACCCAAAACGGAGGTCTCGATCGCATGAACCTGTTGGTCCCCTTGAAGATGGTGCCTGACCTTGTCGAGGAACTGACGCTCAACGAGGCCGGCACCGGTCTCGACCGCGACGCACTCACCTACAAGCTCAACGAGTTCGACGACCAGGCGCTCGAGGAGGCTCTCGAGCTCAAGGCTCTCCACGGGGGCACCGTCATCGTCGCCGGACTTGACACCCCTGACATCGACCAGGTTTTCTACACGGCCATCGCCAAGGGTGCCGACCGGGCCGTCAAAATCACCGGGCAGTTCGATCCCCTGGTCGACAGCTGGACGGCGGCGGCAGCCATGGCCCCCGTCGTAGCCTCCCTGGAGGTCGACCTGGTGCTGGCGGGGGTGCAGGCGCCGGACGACCTCTACGGCCAGCTGCCGGTGCTGCTGGCCGGCAGGTTGGGCTGGCCACATGTGAGCGTGGTCAGCGGGATTGAGCTGGACCCGCAGGCCCGCATCGCTCGCTGCCATCAGGAGTACTCGGGAGGAGTCATGGCCGCGATGGAGACGGCGCTGCCGGCGGTGCTCGGCGTGCAGGCGGCCCGGAAGACACCGCGGTACGCCCCGATCAGCCGGATCCGCCAGGTGATGAAGGAGGCGAAACTAGAGGAGGTCGCGGCAGCGCCGGCAGCCGACGGGGGCCGCCCGAAGGTGCGGCGCCTCTTCAAACCCGAGAGTCAGGGCCACGCCCGGATGCTGGAGGGCGACGTCACCAGTCAGATCGAGCAATTGGTCGGGCTGCTGGCGGAGCGCGGCCTGCTCAAGGTGAGGGTGTAGCGATGGCTCCCGTGGTGGTCATCGCCGAGCAGCTTGGCGGCGTGCTGAACGACGTCAGCCTCGAGCTCCTGGGTAAGGGTCGGCAGCTCGCTCAAGGGCTGGGGGAACCGCTCGTCGCGCTCCTGGCGGGCGACCAGCTCGACTCCCTCGCCGCCTCGCTTCGGACCGCCGACCGGGTGCTGCTGCTCGAGGACGAGGGGCTGGCCCACTTCACCCCGGACGCCTACGAGCAGGTGCTGGCGGAGGCGCTGAAGGACCTGGAGCCGCGGCTGGTCCTGATTGGGAACACGTCGGCCGGGATGGACCTGGCGGCGGGGCTCTCCGGGCGCCTGAACTGGACCCTCGCCGCGTACTGCACCGACCTGCGCGTCGAGGGCACTGCACTTGTCGCCGTCGCCCAGCTCTATGGCGGGAAGCTGTTCGCCGAGGTGGAGCTGGGCACGAGTGCGGCGATCGCCTCCGTCATCCCGGGGTCTTTTCCGGCTGATGCCGTGAAGTCCGGAGAGGGCCGTGCGACCGTCGAGCGGCTGCCGGTCAAATTGCCGCCGGGCCGCGTCCGGTTCCACGAGCTGATCGCGCCCGAAACCAGTGCGGTGGACATCAAGAAGGTGCCGGTGCTGGTCAGCGTGGGTCGTGGCATCGGCGGGGCGGAGAACGTGGAGATAGCCGAGGACCTGGCCAGGGCGCTCGGCGGCGAGATCGCCGCCTCCCGGCCGGTGGTGGACAGCGGTTGGCTTCCCAAGGCGCGCCAGGTTGGAAAGTCGGGGATGACCGTGCGGCCCAAGCTGTACGTCGCGCTTGGCATCAGCGGAGCTCCCGAACATCTCCAGGGCATGAAGGACGCGGAATTCATCGTCGCGGTCAACACGGACTCGTCCGCCCCGATTTTCGAGACAGCCCACATCGGCGTCGTGGCGGACGCATTGGAGTTTGTACCGGCTCTCACCGAGCGGCTGACCGCGGGGGCGTAAGTTCGGTGGCGAACGCCACACGCACGGTCTGGGAAGGCCTCCCGGTTTGGATGGTCGTTGGTTTCTGGCTTGCGGCCGCCCTGAGCACCGGGCTCTTCTTTTTGGGGTGGACTGTCCGGCTGCGGAAGTATCTCCGGGCCCGCCGGGTGCACCTGGAAAATGTTCCTTCTCGCGTGCTGAGGGCGGCCAGGGATCTCTACGCCAGCCGGACCGTCGGCCGCCGTGACTGGTTCACAGGTGGATCGCATGCCCTGATCCTGTGGGGGTTCACCGCGCTTTTCATCGGAACCACGATCCTGAGCTTCGACGTCGACATCGTGCGGAGATTCTTCCGCGGGTACAGCTTTTGGAAGGGAACGTTTTATCTCGGGTACAAGCTGAGCCTTGACGTCCTCGGCCTGGGCATGGTCATCGGACTGCTTCTCATGGGCGCCCGACGGGCGTGGTTCAAGCTCCCACGGCTCAACTACCACCGCGTCGATCGGCGACCGGAGGCGCCCAGGCGGATCTACCGGGCCGGCGATTGGATTTTCTTGTCCTGGCTTTTTCTCCTCGGGGTCACCGGTTTCCTGCTGGAAGGCCTTCGCATCGCCGCCGACCGGCCCCTTGGAGCCCAGTTCTCGCCGATAGGCTCCGCCGTCGCGGCCGGCGTGGGAGCCGTGGACCTGCGGAGTTTGGCCCGACCCTTGCACACCGGCGTCTGGGTCTTCCACGCCATCCTGGCCCTGGGCTTCGTCGCCTACATCCCCTACTCGAAGGCCGTGCACATGATGGCAAGCGGATTCAACCTCATGTTTCGCGATCGGCTGGCGGCGAGCCGCCTGCCGGAGGCCGGGGCCGTTCCGACAGCCTACCGAACGCTGGCCGACATGTCGTGGACGCAGCTGATCGCGCTCGATGCCTGTACCAAATGCGGGCGTTGTCACGAGGTGTGCCCGGCCCGTGCGGCGGGTGCCCCGCTGTCGCCCCGCGACCTGATCCTGGATCTCCGCGAGTATGCCGACCGCACCATCGGGTTGCGCACGCCGGCCACCGACCGCCTTGCCGGGGCGCTCCCGAAAGAGCGGGCGGCCCGGCTGGCCGGTGGCGTCATCTCCGCCGACACCCTTTGGGCCTGTACCACTTGCATGGCCTGCGTCGAGGCCTGCCCTGTTGGCATCGAACACGTCCCCATGATCGTGGGGATGCGGCAGGCGCTGGTCGAGGCAGGCGAGATGGATGCGACGCTGCAGACAGCGCTCCAGAATCTGGGGAAGCAGGGCAATTCCTTCGGGAGCTCGGGGCGGCTTCGTGGCCGCTGGACGCAGGGGTTGCCGTTCCCGGTCAACGACGCGCGCAAGCAACCGGTCGAGTACCTCTGGTTTGTCGGCGACTACGCGTCCTACGACCAGCGGCTCCAGGAGGTCAGCCGGGCGACCGCCCGCGTCTTCCACGCGCTGGGCGTCGACTTCGGCATTCTCTACGAGGCGGAGCGGAACTCAGGCAACGATGTCCGGCGGGTCGGAGAGGAAGGCCTCTATGAAATGCTGCAGGAGCAGAACATCCAGGCTCTGGCGAAGTGCGAGTTCACGGCCATCGTCACGACCGATCCCCATTCCTACAACACCCTCAAAAAGGAGTACCCTGACCGCGGCGCGCGATACCGCGTGCTGCACTACACCGAACTGCTCGCCGATTTGCTCCTGGATGGCCGGCTGCGCTTCGAGCATCCCGTTCGGGCACGGGCTACCTATCACGACCCCTGCTACCTGGGCCGCTACAACGGCGTCTACGATCAGCCCCGCGCGGTCATGAAAGCAGCGGGCGTCGACCTGGTCGACATGCCACGCTGCCGGGCCAACGCTCTCTGCTGCGGGGCCGGCGGCGGGCGGATCTGGATGACCGAGACACCGGGGCAGGAACGGCCAAGCGAGCAGCGGATCAAGGAAGCGATGACCTTGCCGGGCGTGGATACCTTCGTGGTCGCGTGCCCGAAGGACGTGACCATGTATGCGGCGGCCGCCAAGGTGCTCGGGGTTGAGGACCGGATGCAGGTGAAGGAGCTGATCGAGCTGGTGGAGGCGGCGCTGTGAGCGGTCTGGCTGAGGCGATGGTGGATGGGCTGGAGCAACGTTTCCGGCAGGTGATGGAGGTTCTTGATCGGATGGCCGCCCTGGAAGAACGCGAGCCCGGCGGCGGCATCGCCCGCCTCTCCGCCCCCGCGGCGATCCAGGGCGCAGCCCGAGATCTGGTGCTCCGCGCCCACCGGTGCGCCGCGGACGTCAACAACTTCGCGCTCCTGGAGGCGGTCGGTGCGGAAGCCATCTCGGTCGAAGCCCTCGGCGTCCGGCGAGGCTGGGGACTGCTCGACCTCAGCGAGCGGATCCAGGAGCTGATGCGGGCGGGGCTTGTGAGCTATGACGTTGCCAGCGACCGCGCGCAACTGACGACAGCCGGCCGCTCGTTCGTCGCGGAGGTGGAAGCCGAGGCGCAGGGACTGGCGGGCCGGATCGGGGACTGGCTATCCGGCCGGCTCGGGGGAGAACGCTGAACGATGCGATGCTTCTTCTGCGATCTCAGCGGCCCCTGGTCTCAGCTTCACGCCCACCAGGCGAATGCGCACGGCAACCTCGTGAGCAAGGTCTTCGATCCGCACGGCGTGCGGATGTCGTACCGGCTTGCCTGTCCTCGCTGCGGCGAGGCGATCGGGCACGCCGTCAAACCCCGAGCGCAGGACCCGCAGTTCCTCGAGGAGTTTGAGCACGAGATCAACCTGGTTGCGTTCGATCAGTACCTCTATCACTGTGCGGAGCGACACCCGGAATTGTTGGAGGAGAACGTCGTGGAGGGAGCGGCAAATGGGGACGGTTAACGGTTGCAATCTGCCCGAGGACCTGTACTACCTTGTCGACAAGCACGTTTGGGTGCGGTTTGACGCCCTTGACCGGGTGACGGTCGGCATGACGGACGTGGCGGCCCACCTGGCCGGCAACGTCATCGTCGTCAGTCCCAAACGGGTGGGCCGGACGCTCGAAAAAGGGCAGAGCGCCGCCACCGTGGAGAGCGGCAAGTGGGTCGGCCCCGTGCCCGCCCCAATAAACGGCGAGATCGTCGAGGTGAACGACAACCTCAAGGCCCATCCGGAGCTGCTGAATCAGGACCCGTACGGGAACGGGTGGATCCTGCGAATTCGGCCCGCCAGCTGGGACGCGGATAAGGGCACCCTGGTCACTGGCTCCGAGGGGCTGGACCGGTACCGGGCCAAGTTGGAAGCCGAGAACATCCGGTGCGGCTGAGCTCATGCAGTTCGAGGTCGGCGCGGGCGACTCCGTCTACCGCGGATGCGTCATTCCGCCGGATCTTTACTATTCGGTGCCGTCCGATGTCTGGGTTCGGCTCGAGGCTGATGGGCTCGTGACGCTCGGCATGACGGACCCCGCCCAAACGCGCTGCGGGAAAGTCGTGCATGTCGCCTTCAGGCGCGCCGGCCGGCGAATCGAGCGGGGGAAGAGCATCGCCACCATCGAAAGCGCAAAGTGGGTGGGTCCCCTTCCCAGCCCGTTGGCCGGGGAGCTGATTGCGGTGAACACCTTTTCCTTTGAGCAAGACATCCTCATCGCCAACCGGGATCCGTATGGAGCCGGGTGGCTGGCACGGTTGCGGCCCTCCAACCTGGCCGCCGACCTGGCGGAGCTGCGGACCGGCGAGCCTGCCGTCGCCTCCTATCGCCAGCGCGTCGACGAGCTCGGTATCAGGTGTTATCGCTGTGTCGACTGAGACTTCCGTCATGCGCGTCATCGATTTCGGATACGTTCCCTACCTCCGCTCCCAGGCCTGTTACCACGCGGTGGCCGAGATGATGCGCCCGGAAGATCCCGACACCTTGACCTTGGTCAATCCGCAGGAGCCCTATGTCTGCGCGGGCTATCACCAGGAGGTCGACAAGGAGATCGACCTGGACTATTGCACCGCCCACGCGATCCCGGTCGTGCGGCGCCAGGTGGGTGGCGGCGCCGTCTACCTGGACCGGGACCAGATGTTCTGGCACTACATCGTGCACCGCAGCCGTGCGCCTTACCGGATCGAGGAGCTGTATGAACGATTCCTGCGCGCTCCGGTCAGCGCCCTGCGCACGCTTGGCATCCCGGCCGTCCACCGGCCCGTCAACGACATCCAGGTCGATGGTCGCAAGATCGGCGGCACCGGAGCGGCCAGTATCGGGGATGCGGTCGTGATCGTCGGCAGCATGATCCTCGACTTCAACTACCGGCTGATGGCCCGCGTATTGAAGGTCCCGTCGGAAAAGTTCCGGGACAAGGTGTATCAGACGCTGGAAACCTACCTGACCACCATGCGCCGAGAGCTCGGGGAGCGGGCGCCAGACCGGGATCGCCAGAAGGCGGTGCTCCTTACCGAAACGGAGTCGGCCCTGGGGGTTCGGATCCTGCCGGGCGACCTGACCCCGCGCGAGCAGGCGCATTTGCCTGTGGTGGAGCGCCGGCTGGCCAGCCCTGGCTGGACGTATCGGAAATCGGGATTGCGCACACAAGGACTCAAGATCGCCGAGGGAGTCCGGGTCGTGGAGGGCGCCTACAAGGCGCCGGGCGGCCTGATCCGGGCGACGGCCGTGGTCAGGGAAGACCGCATCGACGACGTGAGCCTCTCTGGCGACTTTTTCTTCTATCCCCCTGATGAGCTTTCACGGCTCGAGGCGGCCCTGCGCGGCGCCCCGTTCCAGGAGGCGGCCCTGGCCGAGCGGATCGAAGAGTTCTTCCGTCGCCGCTCGGTCCAGGTCCCTTCAGTCAGGCCAGCGGATTTTGCTCAGGCCGTCGTGGGAGCGCCGACCGTGCTGCCGAGCTGATCAGCGTGCTCTTCTCCTGGCTTCCGTCAGGCGAGTGGCAGCGTGAGGAGCAGGCACTCACGGCGATGATCCCACGGGAGCCTGGCCTCGCACGGGCCGCGCTCGCCCGGCTGGCCATCGGCCGCGGCCATTTTGCGGAAGCCGCGCGCTGGCTCCAGGAGGCCGCGATCGATTCCCAATTGTCCAGGGGGGATCGTGCCATCATCCTGATCAGCAGCGGATGGCTCGGTCTTGAAGACGCCCGCCCCGGGCAGGCGCTGGAAGATCTCAAGGCCGCCGCTGCGGACCTGCCTGCCGAGGCGCCGGAGCGCCCGCTCCTCGATGCCTTGATGGCGGAAGCCTTCCTGCGGTTGGGGGCCAGACCGGAGGCCGAGGCGTCGGGACGCCGGGCCCAGCAACGCGCGGCGTCAAGCAGGGATGCGATTGCCACAGCCAGAGCCTGTCGGGTCGAGGCGGAGCTTGCGCGGGAAGAAGGCGATCTCGGGCGCGCCGAGCGGCTTCTCCAGCAGGCGGTTCAGCACGCCGAAGAAGCCGCGCATCCATTCGAACTGGGTCAGAGCCTGCTCGCTCTGGGTGCCTTCCTCTGGCGGCGGGCGGAAAGCAAGGATCGTGAATCAGCCGGCCACGTCCTGGCCCTGGCCCGGACGTGGTTGGCTTCGTTGCCGGCCGAGGCCAAGCTCAGGGAGGTCGACGTCTACGCGGGGCTCCTCGCGTCGCGTCCAGCGGAGGTGCCCACGTCGAGTCCTCCCTCGGCACCGGGATGAGCGATTCGGCGGGCTCCGGTACCGTCACTCGGGAGCCCCAAAATGTTTGCGTCCTCTGCCGGCTGACCGTGCTCCCTAGAGACAAACGGTTGTGCTACCGCTGCTGGCGGATGATGCCCCCGGCCGAGCGCCGCGCACTCGCCGGGGAGAGCAAGCAGCGCCCGGTCTGGGTTGACACGGGGGTCGACAAGGTGGACTCGTGAGGGGCCGCGACGAGACCGAGGGCGATTTCGGCAGTCTTGATTACGTAAGTACATGCTGATATGTTCACAGGCATGGTGCCGGACGGCCTGTTGGAGGAGGCGGCCCGCTGGTTCTCCCTCCTGGGCGATCCCACCCGTCTTCGCCTCCTCCGCGCCCTCCATCAGCGCGAGGAGCTTTCCGTCGGGGAGCTGGCGGAGATCACCGGCGTCTCCCGGGCGAATGTTTCGCAGCACCTGGCCCGCCTGGCCACCGGCGGTTTGGTTGCTCGGCGCCGAAGCGGGACCACCGTCATCTACCGGGTCGCCGACAAAACCATCGCCGAGCTCTGCCAGATCGTCTGCGAAGGCGTCCGGTCCCGGGCGCAGCAGTTAGCCGTGTCGTGATGCAGGTAGCGCCACCCGCAGGGAGCGAGTCCCCAAAAAAGTGGATCAAGGTCATCGATCAAAGCCTTTGTATCGGATGCCATGCCTGTACCACCGCGTGCAAATCGGAGAACGCCGTGCCGCTCGGCGTGACCCGGACCTACGTCAAAAGCGTCGATGTGGGTGTCTTTCCGCAGGTGCGCCGCAACTTCCAGGTGACCCGTTGCAACCAGTGCCAGCACGCCCCCTGCGTCACCGCCTGTCCGACGACGGCCATGTTCAAGCGGCCGGACGGGATCGTCGACTTCAACAAGGACATCTGCATCGGCTGCAAGGCCTGCATCGCGGCCTGCCCGTACGACGCGATCTTCATCAACCCGGAGGATCACTCCGCGGAGAAGTGCAATTTCTGTGCTCACCGCATCGACATGGGACTCGAGCCCGCCTGCGTCGTCGTATGTCCCGTAGGGGCGATCCTGGTCGGCGACCTCAATGACCCGACCGCGAAGGTCACGCGGATGGTCAACCGGGAGCCGGTGGCGGTGAGGCGACCCGAAAAGGAGACGAGGCCCCAGCTCTTCTACAAGGGTGCAACCCACGCCACCCTGGACCCGCTCGCCGCGAGGCGTCCAGAAGGTGGCCTCTTCATGTGGAGCGAACAGGGCAAGGGGCCGAACTCGGTGACCTCTGGTCACCCGGGCGGCCCGAACAGCTCCGCCGCGGCGTTGCTTTCCTACGACGTCCCGCACACGGCGCCGTGGGATTATCGGGTCAGCCTGTACACCTGGACAAAAGGCATTGCCGCGGGGGCCTACCTGGTGCCGCTACTCCTGGTGCTCAGCGGCGTCATCTCCCGGTCAAACCCACTCTGGCTCTTTGTCGCACCCGTGCTGTCGGGGATGTTCCTCGCCCTCACCGGGTTGATCCTGATCGCTGACCTGGGACATCCCCTGCGCTTTCACTACATCTTCCTGCGGCCGCAGTGGCGAAGCTGGCTCGTCAAGGGCGCGTTCATCATCAGCGCCTACGGGGTGGTCCTGGCGCTCCACTTCCTGGCCAGCCTCCTCGGTCTTCGGACGCCGCAGCTGGCGCTCGCCATTGCGGGAGTCCCGGCTGCCGCGATGACGGCGGTCTACACCGCCTATCTCTTCGCCCAGGCCAAGGCGCGCGACCTCTGGCAGAGTCCGCTCCTCCCGCCTCACCTTCTCGTCCAGGCGCTCCTGGCCGGTTCGGCCGGCATGCTGCCGCTCGCCGCCTGGCTGGCGCCGCTCGCCGTCAGGCCGCTCCTCTTCCTGCTCGCGGGCAGCGGCCTGGTGCACCTGCTCTTCGTCCTGGGCGAGGTGACGCTGACGCATCCCACCGCCCATGCGCATCTGGCGGTCTGGGAGATGACGAGAGGTAC
>Ga0207416_1002406_pt1 | contig 20569 bp, 26 predicted proteins | sample PaiPotPPM11metaG_FD_184107 | JGI IMG/M metagenome (GOLD analysis project Ga0207416, IMG submission 184107) | Iron sulfur acid spring bacterial and archeal communities from Banff, Canada, to study Microbial Dark Matter (Phase II) - Paint Pots PPM... ...
TCTGGGCATCCGTGAGCCGCGTCTGCCGTGGCCTGTACTTTCCTCGTTTCAAAGACACCTCCTTCCTGCAGGCAACCTTGCATGCTTTCCATGAGGTGTTGCGTTGACCCCTTGAGCCGACGCGTCAGCGGCGCTTTTCGAGCGCCGAAATTCCGCTCCGCTGGCGCCAGCGGTACCTAGTCCGGGACTTCAGTTAGACCCCGATCGGCTCGCGGACCAGGATGATCGTCGTTCTGCCCGGCATGAAATCCCGGTCGAGGATCAGCGTTCGCGTGATCGCCGTGCCGATGCCCATCGTCTCGCGCAGCCGCGCGTCCTCCCACGGAAAGACGTAATCCTTGATCCGGCGAAAGGCGGTCTCCAGGTCGGGCACCACCTTCTGGCTGCCGAGGACCAAGATCAGCTTGCCGGCGCCCGAGGCGATCGGCCCGATCTGGCTGCCGCTGGCCGAGGTGATGACGATCTGCCCCTCTTCGGTCACTGCCTGGGCGCTGTTGACCATGTAGTCCGGCGCGGCGCCGAGCTTGCGCATCTCGTCCCGCTGCGTGTTGCGGTCCATCTTCATCGTCGTCCGGCGCACGAAGTCGTAGCGCCCGCTCTCCATGAACTCCGTGAACAGGCCCGCGTCCTCGAGCGTCTTCGACTTGCCCGAGTGCACGACCGCGCCTTCCGGGATCCGCTTCAGGACCTCGGCCTTTGCCGCGGCGCCGTCCTGGACGATCACAACCTCGAAGTTCCGGGCGCGCAGCTTCTCCGCCAGGGCCTCCAGCACCGCCGCCGGCGCGGCGGTCGCGTAATCAAGTGTCATCTCCATCTCCGATCCTTCTCCCATCAATACTTGCATTAGCAACTGTACTGTGGAACAAGGTTGCCGGGTCAACATATTCCAGATACCGTGAGCGACGTGAAGGTCAAGGCAAAAGCGGCGTCCGAGGACCAGGTGACAACCTGGATCAACCTGAACCAGACTGCGCGGGTCATCCAGGGCCTGCTCGAAGACCGTCTCCGGGCCGAGACCGACCTCTCCTGGGCCGAGTTCGAGCTGCTGATGCGCCTCCAGGTTTCGGCCGGGCACCCGCTGCAGATGAGCGAGATCGCGGCCCAGCTCGTCGGCAGCCCGAGCGGGACGACGCGCATCGCCGACCGCCTCGAGAAGGACGGCTTGATCTCGCGCGAAACGCCGCGCGAGAACCGCCGGATCGTCCGCGTGGTGCTGACAGAGCGCGGGCGGAAGGTGCTGGCGGAGGCGGACGAGACGTTTCGAGCGACGCTGCAGGAGACCTTCGGCGAGCACCTGCGTGACAGCGAGGTGGCCGAGCTGCGGCGCTCGCTGCGCAAGCTGCTCGAGCGCAACGGTGCGTGGCAGGAAGCGCGCTGCGACCCGGCCCTCGCCAAGAACGCCTAAGACGTAGCTCTCGCCTCGAGCATCTTCTTGACGATCGGGCTCGGTTCCTTGGGCTGCCAGGCGCGGTAAGCCTCGCGCAGCGGCACCGGCCATTCGACGTCGAGGTCGACGCGGGTGCCGAATCCCGCCGCCCCGGCCAGCACTCGCAGCGCGAGCTCGAGCACGCGGCGCTGCATCACCGCATCGTTGGGCATGCCGAAGGCGTGCCCGAAGGGAAACTCGACGCCGACGATGCGCGGCGCGCGCCGCTCCTCCGCCAGCGCGGGCATCATCGTCACCACCACGGTCGGAATCCCCGCCGCCTCGATCCACCGTGCCAGCACGGGCACGTTCGTGCAGCAGTCGGGTCAAGTGGGGGCGAGGACGAGCGCGTCCGCACCCTGTTCGCGAAGGTGGGCAACGATCGCCGGCGCCGTCGTGTGGCGCCAATCATTCAAAGCGCGGTCCTGGAATCCCATCACCGCGACGTGCTTCGCCGCAGCGCTTCCGACCACGCCCTCGCCGGCGAGCTGCGCGAGCAATCGCATCGGCAGGGCGATCTCGGAGTCAGCCAGGATGTCCGCGTCATCTATATGTAGGTGGGCGACGCCGAGCTCGCCGGACTTCGCGGCCGCGGGGATCGAGCGCCACGACGGGTCCCCCCACTCGGGACGCGCCCGCTCGCCGTCGAGGTCGAAGGACGGCTGGCTTTCTTTCACGTAGAGGCCGGCCGACGTCAGCAGCGCGATCCGCGATTCCGACAGCCGTTTCTCGAACGGCGCCCACACGGGATCCTCCTCACCGGGCAAGGGACCCCGACCCTCGTACAGCGGGCGAAAGGTGCGCGGCAGAAATCTGTAGCTGTCGACGATCACCGCTCGAAGTCTGACAACGTCCCGTTCAGGACCGGCATCACCGAGCCGCCGACCTCGATCCGCGCCGGGGTGTCGGAGAGCTCGCGGTACTCGAGCTCGATGTGGAGGAAGCTCTGGCGCCCCATCTTCGTGCCCTGCTCGCTCACGATCGACACCTTCGGCGCGCGTCCGACGAGCCCGCACTTGACCGCGAAGGCGCCCAGCGGTCCGCTGGCGCTGCCGGTCGCGGGGTCTTCGTACATATCCCGTGAGAACATGCGGCTGTACAGCCTGTTGTCGCCGGCCAAGGCGAACACGAACACCCCGTGTATGTCGGCGCCGGCCAGCAAGTCCCGCACTCGGGACTTGCCGGAGACCGCCCTGTCCACGGCGCTTGGCTCGCGCAAAGCCACGAACAGGAACGGCGCGCCGGTGCTCACCACCTGGCATGACACATCCGGAACGAACTCCGGCTCGTCGACGCCGATGGCGCCGGCCAGCGCGGCGCGCTCCACGGTCGCCCCGAACGTGACCTTCGGATGCGTCATCCAGAAGGTCAGCCGCCCCTCGTGGTTGACGCCGCGCACCGGTACCGGACCGATCTTCTCCTCGAGAACGAACTCGAGCGAGCCACCGGCCACCATCCCCTCTTCGACCATCACCCAGGCGGTGCCGATCGTCGGGTGGCCCGCGAACGGCATCTCGTAGACCGGCGTGAAGATCCGCACCCTCGCCGCGTGTTGAGGGTCGTCGGGCGGCAGGATGAAGGTCGTCTCGGAGAAGTTCATCTCGCGCGCGATGCGCTGCATCAGCTCGTCGGAGACGCCGCGACCGTCCAGCACGACCGCGAGCTGGTTGCCCGCGAGCGCTTTCTCGGTGAACACGTCGACGATCCGGATCTCGCGCGCCATCAAGGTGAAAGGTATACGGAGCACGTTACGCGGTGCTTACGAGCGCATGACCAGGCAGGTCGTCGTCCCGTGCGCGAGCAGCTTCCCTGAATCGATCGCGACCACCTTGCCTTCGGCGGTTGCGATACGGCCGCCGCGATGGATCACGGTGCCCTCGCAGCGCACGCGGCCTGTATCGATGTTCATGGGCCGGATGAAATTCACCTTCACCTCGAGCGTCGTGTAGAGCTCGCCCACGCCCAGCGTGCTGTGGATCGCACAGCCCATCGCCGAGTCGAGAAGGGTCATCGCGAATCCGCCGTGCACCGAGCCGATGGGGTTGTACAGGAACTCGGCGGGATCGCCTTCGAAGACGGCGCGTCCCTCCGCGACCTCGACGCCGGTGAAGCCCATCGTCATGGCGATCGGCGGTGGCGGCAGCCTTCCCTCGAAGATTTCGGTGAGGATCTCGAGCCCCGTCTTTCCGACCGCCGCGCGCGGGACGGTGTACGGGTCGGCCCAGGTGATCGCCCTCGTGCGCTGACTCGGATCCGCCTTCACCGCCGCAATCTAACATGAGTGCGTTCAGTAGTGCAACTGACTAGAATCATGTTTGGATGAAGCGAACCTCCTTCGCAAGGTTTCCGTGCTCGATCGCCCGGACCGTGGATCTGGTCGGTGACTGGTGGACCCCGCTCGTCCTGCGCGAGGCGTACTACGGCGTGCGCCGGTTCGATGACTTCGAGGCGGGCCTCGGCATCGGCCGCAACATCCTCAACGAGCGGCTGAAGCGTCTGGTCGGCGAAGGCCTGATGGAGCGGCGCAGATATCAGGACCGGCCCGCCCGATACGAATACCGGCTGACCGAGAAGGGCAAGGACTTCTTCCCCGTTCTGGCCGCGATGGTCGCGTGGGGCGATCGCTGGCTTGACCGAGGCAAAGGGGCGCCGGTGCTGCTGCGGCACCGGGCGTGCGGCAAGGTCTCGACCGCGGAGGTCGTGTGCTCAGAGTGCGGCGAGCCGATCCGCGCGCGCGACGTCAGGCCTGAGCTCGGGCCCGGCTTCCCCGCCCGGCTGCTCAACGACCCCGTCGTGCAGGCGCGCTACGCAAAAGCCGAGTAGGCGGCGGCCAGGCTCAGCGCGACGATCGCCAGCCCGCTGAAGATGCTGACGCCGCGCAAGACGGGGGCGGTGAGGCGCGGCCGCAGCCACGATGCGGCGAGGACCAGGACGCACCACCAGGCGGTAGAGCCGATCAGCACGCCGGACGCGACCGCGCCGGGTCGCGCAAGCGAGCCGCCGGTGCCGAGGCCAAGTGTCGCCGCCAGGGCGGCGAAGGAGAGGATGGTCGCCGGGTTGGCAAGGGTCGCGCCGGCCGTCGACAGGTAAGCCCAGGCGAGGCCGCGGCCGGTCGGCGCCGCCGTCTCCTCGCCGGGCCTGGATCGCCGCAGCAAGATCGTCGTGCCGAGCGCGAAGAGCAGCACTCCTCCGATGACGGCGAGCGGGCGCCTGATCTCGACGAAAAGAGTCACCACGGCGGCGACGCCGAACGTCGCCAGGGCGGCGTAGAAACCGTCGACTGTCGCGACCGCGAGACCCGAGAGCAGGCCGTAGGCCCGGCCCTGGACGAGCGTGCGCCTAAGGCCGAGAAAGAAGACAGGCCCGGGTGCCGCGGCGACGGCAAGGCCCAGCACGAAGCCCCGCAGCAGAAGGCTGAACACCGCAATCCCTCATGGCGAGGGCCATTCTATGAGGAACCCGGCGGCCCATGCTATACCGCGAGCCATGCTGATCGGCCGCTACAACTGGATCCTCTTCGCCTTCGCGGTTCCGATCGCCCTGATCCTGCTCCACCAGGCTTTCGGAACCACCTGGAGCAACCGGTGCGATCCCGGCAACGCGAACTTCTACCTGATGAAGAACGACCCCGTGACGAGCTTCTGGGCGAAGGGCCAGCTGTTCACGTGGGAGAACGACGGACCAGACAACGGCTGGCTCTGCGACACGCCAACTCTCTCGGTGAGCCACATGGGTCCGGACGTCAACAAGATGTTCGACGAGACGATGGCCAACATGGCGGCGAACGGATGGGTTGGCGGCGAAATCATCCCGGAGGCTCCGGTACTTCACGACCTACCAAAAGACCGTCGACGGCGCCCAGCTTGACGCCATAGTGCGCAAGGAGACGTTTTGGGTGGAGGTCGACTTGCAGGCGCCAGGCCTCCACCTCGGCGAGTACGGCTTCTCGAGCTAGCTAGGGGTGATGCCCAACGCGACGAGCGCGTTGACCGCGTCACCCGCGGTGGCATAAACGGTTGACCGCGCGCCTGTGTCGCCCAACGCCTTGGTCGGAGGCGACGCGACATTTCCCTCGTAGAAGCGATCGTTGGGCGGCGAGATTCCCATGATGTCGTTGATCAGGACGCGGTGCTCGCATTCGATGCCGCAGATCTGAGCCGCGGCCTCGGCGACCAGCACGTTCCCCAGGCTTGCGCCCTGCTTCACAGCACCGAGGTACGCGCCGATGAAGATCGCCTCGAGCGAGGCGCCCATCGCCAGCATGCTTTCCTTGCTGCCGAAGGTTCCGCCGGGAAACTGGAACGTGTGAAACGGAAAGTCCGGCAATCCCAGGCTGCTCAGCACCCCGAGGTGCGAAGTCTCCTGATTGAACGCCGCCTGAAAGTAGCCCCGGTGCGAGCTGTTGAGCAGGGTGGAGGTCGCCGGGTCGCCAGGCGCCGAGTACAGCGAGCCTGAACCAAGCGCATTGCCGTAGAAGGCGATGCCGATCCGCTCCGCGCCGATCGCGGCGGTGACGAAATCGGTGGCGCTGTCGGCGAACACATTCGTGACCTTACCAAGGCCGGCCGCCCCTGCCGCCGCCGCGCCGCCGGCCAGCATCAGCTTCTGCATGAAGCTGCGCCGCGTCGCGACGGGCTTGAAAAAGTCGACCCGCTTAAGGACCTGGTCGATTGGGCCCGTGTCGAGATCGTGGTCGGACATGATCGCTCCTCCCTCCGCGGCCAAGCAAATGACATGAGCGCTCAGTCCGCGTCTGCCGAGTTGTACGAAGCTCGAGGGCGTTCGGATCAGTTGGTCGTCGGCTCGCGGGCGGTCCTTTACCCGCGTTTAGGCGGGCATTGCGTATTCTCAACATGCCCCCCATGGAAATCGTCCGCAACGTCGCGCGCCACAAGCTGCGCAGCTTCCTCACCATCTTCGGGATCGTCATCGGCGTCCTCGCCCTGACGACCATGGGCGCGCTGGCGGAGAACTTCAACGCCCTGATCGACGGCGGCGTGACCTACTTCGGATCGAGCATCCAGGTCAGCGCACCCGCCGGCCAGGCCTCGCTTCTGCCGATGAGCAAGATCCAGGAGATCAGGCAGGTGGAGGGCGTGGCGGCGGCTTTTCCGGGCTACACGTTCAGCGCCAAGCCAGGTGCCGTCGTCGTGGTCAGCCTCGGGTTTCCTGACGAGATCATCGCGAGCGACCCCGCCGCAAGCGCGTGGAGCGCGCTCAAGGTCACCTACGCCCAGGGCCACGCGATCGAGGCGGACTCGCAGGGCGAGGTCGTCCTCGGCTACAGCATCGACCAGGAGTTCAACAGGCAGATCGGCGACACGATCGACCTGCCGGTCAAGCCCGCGGACGCCAAGCCGGACTTCGTGAACCACACGTTCAAGGTCGTCGGCATCCTGAACAAGACGCGGACGGCACCCGACAACATCGCCTACGTCAACATCGCCGATGGGCAGATGTTGCTCAAGGACTTCCTGCCACTCGCAATCAAGGACACCGTCGACACGTCGATGATCACCGAAGGAATCGTCGTCTACGGGAAGGCCGGCACTTCGATCCAGGAGCTGGACCGGATCGCCGACCGGATCAACCAGCAGGTGCCCGGCGTCAAGGCGACTAGGCCGAGCGACATCGTGACTTCGTTCAAGTCGGGCAGCACCATATTCACGGCGATCACGACCGCCGCGGCGCTCCTGGCGCTGATCATCGGCGGCCTGTCGGTCGTGAACACGATGTTCATGTCGGTCGCGGAGCGCGTGCGCGAGATCGGGCTGAAGAAAGCCGTCGGAGCGACGACGGTCGACGTGATGGGCGAGTTCCTCCTGGAGGCGACGTTCATCGGTCTCGTCGGTGGGCTCATCGGCTTCGGGTTCGGCGCGCTCATCACGATCATCGCCAACGCGACCACGCCGCCCAGCCAATCGACGCTGTTCCTGCTCACACCGAAGCTGACCCTCCTCGCCATTGGTTTCGCGACCGCGCTCGGCGCGGTGGCCGGCGTGCTGCCGGCATGGCGCGCCGCGCGGATGGACCCGGTGATCGCCTTGAGGATGGAGTAAGCGTGGCCGGCGTCCAGCTGCAGAACCTGACCAAGCACTACCGGCGGGGATCGGAGACCATCCGCGCGCTCGACGGTGTGACGCTCGACATCGGACGGGGCGAGTTCGTCGCGGTGGTCGGCCGGTCGGGCAGCGGGAAAACCACGATGCTCGACCTGCTCGGCCTGCTTCTGAAGCCAACCTCCGGCGCGGTGTTCATCGACGACGTCGACACCGCGAAGCTCAGCGATGCCGAGCGTGCGCACACGCGGGCGCGCAAGGTCGGCTTCGTGTTCCAGGAGTACAACCTGCTGTCCGGCCTGAACCTGCTCGAGAACGTGATGCTGCCGCTGCGCTACGTGCAAGATCGGAAGGACGGGCGCGCGCGCGCCCTGGACCTGATCGAGCGCGTCGGCCTCAGCGACCGCCTCAAGCACCGGCCGTCCGAGCTGTCCGGCGGCCAGATGCAGCGGGTCGCCATCGCCCGGTCCATGGTCAACCGCCCGTCGTTGATCCTGCTCGACGAGGCGACGGGCGCCGTCGACACCGAGACGGCGCAGCAATTGGTGGACCTCTTGAAGACGCTGAACCGCGAGGAGCAGGTCACGATCGTGCTTGTCACCCACGACCTGGACATCGCGGGCGAAGCCGGCCGTCAGATCCGGTTGAAGGACGGCAAGGTGGTGAGCGACGAGCGAGTGCCGGAGTTTCGGTCGCGTAGCGACTTATCAAATTGAAGATCGGACTCGGGCTCCCCAACTCGGCCAAGAGCCTGACAAACGGGCGCCCGCTGGTCGAGATCGCGCGGCGCGCCGACGCGCTCGGCTTTTCTTCGCTGGGCACGATCGGACGGGTCGCGTACCCGACGTACGAGGAGCTGATCGTCCTGGCCGCCGCGGCGGCCGCCACCGAGCGGATCGGGCTGACGACCGACATCCTGCTCGCGGCGACGCGTGACCCCGTCCTCCTGGCGAAGCAGGCGGCGACACTCGACCAGGTTTCGGGTGGGCGTTTTGTGCTGGGTATCGGGGTGGGCGGCCGGGAGGACGACTTCGTGGTCAGCGGTCGCGAGTTCCACCGCCGCGGCCGGCAGCTCGACGCCGACCTGGACCTCATGCACCGCGCCTGGCGGGGCGAGCCCGTGCCCGGCTCGGCGGAGCCGATCACGCCGCGGCCGGTGAACGGGCACTCGGTCCCGGTCGTCTTCGGCGGGCAGGCCGAGCCGGTGATCGCCCGGATCGTCAAATACGGGATCGGATACGCGCTTGGCGGGGGGACGCCCGAGAACCTCAAGGCGATGATGGAGCGGGTCAATACCGCCTGGAAGGCGGCTGGTCGGGAGGGCAAGCCCGTCTTCAAGGCCCTCAGCTATTTCGCGCTCGGCGACGAGGTGGCCGCCGAGGCCGAGCAGAACCTGAAGGGGTACTACGGCGACTTCGGCGGGCGCGTCTGGGGCGGCGCGGTGAAGACCGCCGACGAGGCGCGGCAGCGGGTGAAGGCCTTCGAGGCGACCGGCGCCGACGAGCTGATCCTGTTCATGGCGGCGCCGGCGGTCTCGCAGGCTGAGCGCCTGGCGGAGGCGATCTCCTCCCCATGAAATGGGGAGGTGGCGCGCAGCGCCGGAGGGGCCGGCGCCCCGCACGACGCGCAGGTGCGACCGATACCCCTCTCGGTTAATCTCCGTTAGCTAGAAATCATGGGTCGCCGCGTGCTGACCAGCCTGGGCATCTTCGGCGGCCTGATCGCGGCGGCCATCGTGGCCGCGGGGGCGTACACGGCGCTGAAGGCGCCCGTGCCGACTCTCCCCAACAGCAACCTCCAGCCTGAGAACTGCTCGCCTGGGCCATGCACCAGCCTGGGCGGGTACACGCTGTGGATCTCCAACGTTCGCGTGGACAACGACCTGGTGCGAATGACCGTGAAATTCCAGAACTCGAGCAGCTCCACGCACGCCTCGCCGGAGGACCTGCAACTTATCGACCAAAGCAGGAGATCGTCGATCCCGGTCAGCGACGTGACGGGATGCAACACGTGGACGCGCCATGAGTTCACCAAACGCGGCGAGACGTTTGGGCCGATCGACGTCTGCTTCCGGGTGACGAACACCGCGCCGCCATTTCTTCTCCGCTGGTCGCCTGACGAAGGCACGTTCTGCTGCGAGACGACGCTCAAGCTCTATCCGACCTGACGCGAAGGGCGACGTCCGGCCGGTTGGTGATGACCGCTTCAATTCGCCCGTCAGTCAGGTAGCGGGTCAGTTTTCGTTCGTCGTCGACGGTCCAGACCCAGATCGGCCGGGGCGTGGGATCAAACCACCGGACGTACCGCTCGTCCACCGCGATGAAATCCGCAAGACATCGCTCGATGCGCTGGACCGTCGAGCTGCTCAGCCGCTCGCGGAGCGTGAGGCCGGCTCTGACCTGAGGGAAATGCACCTTGACCGTTCGGATCGACGCGTCGTTGGCCGTCGTCACCATGAGCCTGCCCGCTTCACGTGTTTCCAGCGCCTGCCGCATCAGCTCGAGCTCGTAGCCGGGCTCTTTCAGGTCGAGCTGTAGAGCTTTTTCCGAGCAGAGCGCCTCCTCGAGCGTGACGTGGACCGCGCCCGGCTGCAGGTCGTCGTGAGACAGGACGATCGTGCCGTCTTTTGAGCGGCGAATGTCGACCTCCAGGAAATCGGCACCCGAATTCAGCCATCGGGGATAGCCATCGTGTGCGCTGACTAGCACCACACTTACAGCATGCCCACAGTCGTGGTTACTGGAGCGCGCGGCGCCATCGGATCCGCCACGGTGGCCGTGCTGGAGAAACGCGGGGTGCGAGTGATCCCGTTGACAAGGCCGTCGTTCGACCTGTCGTCTCAGCTGTCGGTGCGCGCCGCGGCGCGCGAGCTCAATCGTGCGGGCGGCCACATCGATGCGCTCCTCAACATCGCCGCTGCCTTCGTCCCCAAATATCAGAGGTCCGCCGACGGCCTCGAGCTCATGCTGGCCACCAACCATCTGGGGCCGTTTCTGCTCACCAACCTCCTCCGCGAGCGATTGATCGGCGGCGGGCGGGTCATCAACGTGACGGCGCCATCCGCCACGCGAGTCGACATCGACACGCTGCTCGACCGATACCGGTTCAACGCGATGCACTCCTTTGGCGCGAGCAAGGCGGCCAACCTGCTGTTCACGCTCGAGCTGGCGCGGCGGGCGAAACGGTGGGACATCCGCGCCAACGCGTTTCATCCCGGCCTTGTGCGGTCGGAGCTGATGCGCTCCGCGCCCGCACCGGTCCGGATCCTGACCCGTCTCGTGTCGGGCAACCCCTCGCGCGCGGCCCACGACCTGGCCGACCTCGCCATCTCGCCGGCGTTCGCGGGGACGACGGGGTGGTTCTTCAAGGGCGCGCGCCAGATCGACCCGCCGAAGCCGGCGCAAGACATCGGCGCGCAGAGCACGTTGTGGAAGCGAAGCGCAGAGCTGGTCGAGCTGGAAGGCGGCTTCTGAACGCGGGGGACACTGAATCCTCCACTCCCCCATCGCACGGCGTTCACAAGTCCCTCACAACTCCTCGGAAGGATGGGAGATGCAAAAGCGCAAATCTCGTTCAACACAAAGGAGTGGATCGACATGAGACGCGGTTTCGGTTTCATCGGATTGCTGGTGACGGTGATCCTGTTCGTCATCGTGGGCGCGATCGCCTACAACGTCGGTTGGTCGGATGGCGTGAACACGCACCTGCCGGCCGTGACGCAGGGCGACGGCGCACCGGCCTACTACTACGGCCCGCACTACTGGGGCGGAGGCTTCGGCTTCTTCGGCGTCCTGTGGTTCCTGTTCATCCTGCTCGGCCTGTTCTGGCTGTTCCGCCTCGCCTTCTTCGGACGGCGCATGTGGGGGGGCGGCGGCTGGGGCTATGGCCACAAGGGTGGTTACGGCCCTGGAATTCCGCCCGGGATCGACGAGCGGATGCAGGAGTGGCACAAGCGCGTGCACGGCGAGCAGAGCTCCGGCACGACGCCACCGCCGCCACCGCCTGACACTCGCACCGTCTGACGCCAATGTCTGCACCTAGGATGGTCGCCGTGGCGACCATCCTGGTCGTGGACGACGAGCCGCGAATCGTGCAGCTCGTCCGCGACTACCTCGAGCACGGTGGGTTCACCGTGCTCACTGCTTCCGACGGCCAGGCGGCGCTGCGCACGGCGCGCACGGGTCGCCCGGACCTGGTCGTGCTGGACCTCGGCCTGCCGGGATTGGACGGGCTCGACGTGGCGCGGTCGCTGCGCCGCGAGGGCGAGGTGCCGATCATCATGCTGACCGCGCGGACCGAGGAATCGGACAAGCTGGTCGGGCTGGAGCTGGGCGCGGACGACTACCTGACCAAGCCGTTCAGCCCGAAGGAGCTGGTGGCGCGCGTGCGGGCGGTGCTGCGTCGGGTCGAGGGGATGCAGTCGCCGGCGGACGTGATCCGCGTCGGATCCGACGTCGAGCTGGACGTGCCGCGGATGGAGGCGCGATTCGGCGGGCGCCGCGTGGATCTGACCAAGAGCGAGTTTCAGATCGTCGCGCTGCTCGCCCGCCAACCGGGACGCGTGTTCACGCGGGCACAGCTGCTCGACGCGGTGCGCGGGGTGGCGATCGAGTCGTACGAGCGCGCCATCGACGCGCACATCAAGAACATCCGCAAGAAGATCGGACAGCGCTATATCGAGACCGTCTTCGGCGTCGGCTACCGCTTCGCCGAGTCCGCGGAGAAATGAGGGCCGGAGGCGGGCGGGGGCGCTGGCGAGGCTGGGACCCAGACGCGTGGCCGGCCACGATGCGCCGGCCTGCGTGGTGGCCGGAGGGCGAACCGTTTCCGCCGCACAGGTGGGGTCGCCGCTACGGCGGGCCGCCGTTCATTCGCTGGATCGGCTGCTTCGTCCTGGCTGTTCTGTTCGTCGCGCTTCTGGCCGGGGGCTTGATCGGCGCGATGTTCGGAAGGGAGGGCTATAACCACCCCGACTTTCCGTTCTTCCTGTTCCCGATCCTCGTCGTCGTCCTGATCGCGATAGCCGTCAGTGGCGGGGTGCGCCGAATGACGCGCCCGATGAACAACCTGATCGACGCCGCGCGGCGGATCGAATCGGGCGACTACTCGGCGCAAGTACCGGAGTGGGGCTCGCCGGACATCCGGTCGGTGGCGCGAGCGTTCAACTCCATGTCGGCGCGGCTCAAGGCGATGGACGAGCAGCGGCGCTCATTCCTGGCTGACGTGACGCACGAGCTGCGTACGCCGCTGTCGGTGATCCGGGGCCAGGCGGAGGCGATCGCTGACGGCGTCTATCCCGCCGACGCCGCCCACCTGGCGCCAATCCTGGACGCGACGCAGGCGCTGGATCGCCTGGTCGAGGATTTGCGGACGCTTGTCCAGACGGACGCCGGCAACCTGGTGTTGCATCGCGAGCCGACCGACGTCGGAGCGCTGGTTCACGACACCGTCGAGTCGTTCCGCACGCAAGCGGAGTCCGCGGGCGTGGCGCTTGCGACCGACATCGCGGACAAGGTCCCCACGATCGAGGTCGATCCGGCGCGGATCCGGCAGGTGATTTCTAACCTGCTGTCCAACGCGATCCGCCACACGCCCTCGGGCGGCTCGATCAAGGTCGTGGCGAGCTCCTCCGACGATCACGTGATCATCACGATCAGCGACACGGGCGAAGGAATCCCAGCCGACCTCCTGCCCCACGTTTTCGAGCGATTCGTCAAAGGCCCGAGCTCCACCGGAAGCGGCCTGGGCCTGGCGATCGCCCGAGACATCATCGCCGCCCACCACGGCACGCTTCGGATTCAGAGCGAGGTAGGCAAGGGAACCGCGGCAGTGGTAGAGCTTCGCGTGGGCGACAAATCAGGAGGCTGATCGCGAAGCGTTGGTCGGGCCGCGGTCAGCGGGAGCGTTCGATGCGATCTTCCAGCGCCCACCTGGCCTCGCATCGCTGCACAACGCGCAGCAGGTCCACGAGCTGGCTGCGCAGCGGTCCCCGTTCGCGAGCTGCACGGCGCTCGGCCATCTTCTGGGCGTAGAACTTGTAGTTGTCGCTCATCTCAGCTCCACCGGCCACGTTAGGCACCCGGCGCGAGGTCGGACAGGCGAGAAACACCCGAATCTTGCCGCCTAGGTACCTGAAAACCAGGTACTTAGTAGGAGGTTGGAGGTGGAGCACGGCGCACTGTTCGAGCTGAACCTGGCCGCAAGGCTGATCAACAGAAACCAGCAGTGTGTAGAGTTGTCAGGTGAGTGTGTATAATCGCGACATGGCGACACACGTGAGAAAGAACATCACCCTTCCCCGTTCTCTTGATGACCGGCTTCGCAAGGCCGCGCGCAAGCGCGGCACCACTCAGAGTGGACTCATCGTCCACCTCGTGGAGACAGGTTTGGCCGCAGAGGCCAGCCAGATCGACGGCCTGCGCAGCTTTGTGGGTGTTATCCACGGACCGTCGGACCTTTCCGAAACAGTTGACGAGACGGTGTACGGCGGCTGAGCTCTCTCGCTGACACGGGGCTTTTGATTGCCGCCCTCAATCGCGGCGATCGCCACCATCACTGGGCAGCTAGCGTCATCGAAGCTCAGCGAAAGCTTCGGGCACACATTGTGGTCCCTGAGGTCGTCGCGGGAGAGGCGTTTACCAAGCTCCGCTACGACCACCGTGTCAGTGGGCGTGGCGATGCTCGACCCGCCCTAACAGTCTTCGGCCTGCTCGCCGCAGACTCAGAATTTTTCCAGATCCGAGGTCTGCCTACCGAGTCTCATCGGCGGACGGTTGACCTGCTGGCCAGGTACGTTGACCAGACTTTCTCATGGGTGGACGCGATCGTCCTCCTAAGCGCCGATGATGATCAGCGGGTCGAGAGGCTCTGGACTGTCGACTCGACTCTTGCCGCCTACCGCTTCTCTCACCATGTCGCGGTATCGACTCCGGGCGACTAGAACTGCGCCTGACCAAAAAAAGAGGCGGGTGGAGCGGGAGACGGGGTTTGTCGTCCCTAGTACCAAGCACCCCGTTGAATTCAGTTATCGGCTCGCGTAGGGCTCAAACGGCCGAGAACAATCGCAACGCCACTGGGCTCACTGTTTGTAGTGTTGGCTGCAGTGATGCTCGGGGTGGCGAGCTGGTCGACTCGCCGCGCTTGAACGGATTGCTGGTTTAGTGAACCGACTGGGCTCGTAAATGCGGTCCAAGTTGACGGCGGACACAGGCCCAGGAGGGCGCCTCGGTGCATGTGCTTACCCGAGTGGCTGCGAGAGGCCAGAATTGGGCGGAGGCCATGGGCTATCCCGATCCGCAGCAAGCCATCGTGGCGCAGCTGGCTCAGCCAAGGGGAAAACCCTTATGGCAAAGCGCGCCCTCGCCGGGAGGCTGGCGAAGCGCTATCTCTCGCGGCCTCGGACACGGCGCGGATCCAGGCACGGTTCGTTTCGTCAAACAGCGTGGGATCCCAGGCCACGAACTGCACGCCGTCGCATTCGCCGATCGAGACGGGAGGAACTATCGGTTTCTAGTTGGCGTCGTCCGTAATACGAGTGGCTGGGAGGTCAAGGGTCTAGCCGGTGGGGGCGGAGGCGACCCTCCGCGCGACCAGCCGTGGGTTAACTTCTGCGGCTGGGGCTGGCCTCGCTCGTTTCGCGGCGGTGGCTGGGTCATCGGCAACGGCTCTGCGGCTGCCGCCCGGGTCCGTCTGCACTTCCGACGGGGGCCGACGCTTGAGGATACTGTCGACGACGGGGTCGTTCTGTTGATCGCCGATGCCCGCGTTGATGTGCCGGCGACCGCAGAGATTCTCGACGCGAAGGGCTCTCTGCTGGCCAGTCACTCCGCTTTCTGAAAGAGGTCAGACTCCCGATGCAATTTGCCGGCGTTGCAGAAACGCCCGCCCGGTCCGGAAGTTAACCGCACCCGCCAGCCGCTCAGCGGGCTGGATGGGGTCCGCGGCCCCGAGGGCCAATCAGTCGGTCGAATTCACTTATCGTCTGGCTTGACCCACCTCAGCTGACTTGGAACATGCGGAGTCCTATTCGCCACGAAGGCCCGCGGCAGGGTCGGTGGCGTACGCGTGACTAAGCGGTGCGATCACAGCGATGCCGGTCGTAACAAGGGTCATCAGAACCGCTGTGGCCGCTGAACCGAGAATCACAAAAGGCGATGCCGACAATGCAAGGCCGATGGCTACCGTTGCGACGACAGCGACGGCGCCGGCTATGACGCCGAGACCCATTGCTTGGCCAAGGAGCATCATCAGCACGTCAGTTCGCCGCCACCCCAACGCTCGAAGGGTTGCAAGGTGGGCGCGGCGCTCGAGATAGGTCAAAGTGATGACCTGGGCTGCCGCGATGGCCCCGATCGTAAGCGTCAATCCAGCTACAACGAAGTGGAACGGCCTCACCTCACCGGACAGATACGTCCCGAGCAGCGTTGCGTCGAGCTGACCGCGAAAGCCCGCTGCAATCAGTTCGATGACACCCAGAAGGGCGGCTCCCAGCGCAAGCGCCGCCACACCAGCGGCCACATCCCAGTGCCATGCAATTACCTGACGAAGACCCAGGGCCAGAGGCGATGAAGGCAACGTGCGCTCTCGGACCGGTTCCTGACTTGAGATCACGCTAAGAACTGCACCCCGCATCGCGGTCAGCGCTGGAAGTAGGCCGGCTGCCAATGCGATCAGCACCGCCAGCGGAACGACGCCGGCCAGTGTCCACCAGCTCGGGCCCACGTGCATCGTCGAGATGATGAGCGCCCCGACTCCGAGTGCTGCGGCACCGACCGTCAGCCCGAGGATCAACATCTCGAGCTCGACCAAGAGCGCTATCCGCCACGGTGGCCAGCCGAGCGCTCGAAGTACCGCCAATTCGCTGCGCCGCCGTCGCACCGACACATAGGCCGTCTGAGCCACCAATATGAGCGCCCCCACAAGCACGATGGCGAAAATCGCCAGGTTCTGGAAGCTGACGGCGTCGAAGAACCTGAAGGCGACACCTTTTGATGCCCAGCCTTGTGTGACCGTAAGTGCGGGTCGGCCAAATTTTCCCGCCGGCAGCGCGATCTGAAGCGGACGCGGGGAAGAACCCTTGACGATGTCCACCTGCAGGCCAGTTGCTTGTTGGATTTGCGCGGCCACTCGGCTGAGCCTCTCTTGAGAGGGTTTGCCTAGTTCTTCGGTCCCAGCAACTTTGATACGAATGGCGCTGATGAACTTCGGGCCCGGGGCACCCTCAAACCTCGTCGGATCGGCGAAGTATTGAGCACCCTGCAGCGTCGTCAGGATCAGCGGCGGGCTGTCCAGGAAACCGGCAAGGGAGCGATTGGGGCCAATTGACGTGCCGTCAGCGGTTTTGACGACTGGCTGCGCGAAAGTTGCCATCTGGCCGGCGCCATTGCCGCTGAAGCTTGGCAGGCAGCTCGGGTTGAATCGGCCGACCACGCTCCATTGGTTACCAGGACCTCCTGTTCCCGTCTGGTAACGATCCTGCAGGTTCCGAAACCAAACATCCCCGGCCTCAACCGGCATGTAGAAATCTGGCGCAGCGTTCAGGACGAAGGGATTCGAGTAGGCCGATGGATCCGCTGGCACGATCTGTGGGACCAGGTCCCCCGCGGAATTCTGTGTGTACTGGACGGGTCCCGGCATCCAGATTGGCGATACGTTTGTCCACTTGAAAGTCGATGTCTCGAGCGCATTCTGAAGTGCCTGATTGGGGTCGATGGTCTGGGTTCCGACGGACTGCCAGCCCGTGAGCGCAGCCGGGTCTTGGCCATTGATCACTGGCGTCACGTCTGTGGTTCTCGCGATGGTTGCCGAAATGCTCTCGTCCAAAAAGCTCCGATCGGAGAGCAGGATGGGGACGGCTCCGTCAGCCCCGACCCCCGCGCCAGGCTGCAGGTAATGCCCTGACGTCACACATTTGGCGATGCCGCTAAGCTCCTCCTCCGCCACCGGGTCCACGCCTGCGATGGTCAGCGGGAAGGGAAAGTTGATGGTGGCGCCCGGCCGTCCGGGAGGCAGACCGATTGCTCGTTGCTGATCTCCGACAATTTGATCAGGACAGAGCCCAGACACGGGGCAGATAGCCTTACCGCCGAAGCACAGGACCTTGTAGCACGGGATGACCTGACTGCCGACCGTCAAGGTCTTTTTCCCAAGGTCATAGGTCCCTCCAGGTGCCACGGCAATCGTGATCTGCTGAATCGGGTAGTGGGAGTAGCCACCATCGGCGTTGATTGTTGGGGTAATGCGGAAAACCGCTATAGCTGCATCGCCCATCAACTGAGACAGATCAACCGCGACCGCAGCAGGCGTGGCAAACGCATGAACCTGTGTCACCCCGACTACGGCGATAGGGGCTGCGACGGCCACGCCCGGTACGGCGCGGATGGTGTCTAGTTGTTGGAGGGTGATGCCTGATGGCGATGCGCTGAGGAAATTGGGCCGGACGAGAGCACTCGATTGCTCCAGCGGAAGGGCCGCCCCGACCGGCCGGACCAGAATGTCGTACGGGGATGCCCAAGCCGCAGTGAGATCCCCGGTGAGTACTGCTTCGGTTGTATTGGACGTGCTCGCCAGGAGCATGAACCCGAGCGTTGCCGTGAGCAGGCCCACCGCCGCAAGCGCAGTTGCCGTTCGGCGCGAAACGAGTTCTCGAAACGCTGTGATGATCATCGGCTAATCGAGCTTCTGAGCCTCAACCGGTCTCAGCACAGGAACACTTCGATCGGAGTCGATCCTTCCGCCACTAAGCCGCACGATTCGCTGCGCCATCGCGGCGACGGCCGGGTCATGAGTGGCAATGACCAAGGTGATCTGCATCTCTTCACGGAGTTCAGTGAGCAGTGCGATCAGCCCCTCGGTCGTTCGAGAATCCAGGTTCCCCGTCGGCTCATCGGCCAGTAGGATCTGCGGCTGCCCTAACAGGGCTCGGGCAAGACCGACCCGTTGACGTTCCCCAGCCGAGAGCCGGGAGGGTGGATGGTGGAGTCGCTCACCTAGCCCAAGAGCCACGAGAAGCTTTCGCGCTTCGCTCATCAGCTGGCTACGTTTGCCCCACGGTAGCCGGGCCACGGCAACGTTCTCGACTGCAGATAGGCCGGGCAGAAGATGGGGGTCTTGGAAGACAAGCCCGATGTGCTTGGCTCGGAAGGCGGTCAACCTCCTCTCGCTCAACTCGTTGAGCTTCTGACCAAGCACGATGACCTGACCGCTCGATCCATGGTCAAGGCCCGCCACGAGGTTTAACAGCGTCGTCTTGCCAGACCCGGAGGGGCCGGTGATTGCGACGGCTTCTCCCGGGTAAATGATCAGATCGACGTCGCGTAGGGCACTCACGCGCTCCGCGCCACTCGGATACTCGCGGCCTACGCCCTGGATCTCAATTGCCGGCTCAGGCAAAACGCTCAGACCTCAGGTCGTCGCGCCGACTACGTTTATGCCCGACCGGCTGTGCAAGGATGGCAGCAGCATCGTCCCGAATAGATGAGAGCCATCTGATCTCGGCCTGCCTCCGGGCGATCTCCAAACCCACAGCCTGCTGCTGAAAGCCGACCCTTAGCGACCCTGAGAGTTGCCGCAAGCTCTTGAGCCTTCCCGCCATCTCGTCCGAGATTGCAGCGGCCAGATCTTCGAACAGCTCTGGACGGGCAATACGCGCAATCGCGAGTTTGACCACCATCTCCGGCAACGGCTCAGCGCTCCTCAGCCATTGCTCGGCAAGGGTCCGACCCTTAGGGGTCAGCTCAAGGACTTGTCGGTCGGGGAGCGCCCGCTGCCTGATCCGTCGACCTGACACCAGGCCATCTCTCTCCATTCGGGCCAAAGTCAGATAGAGATGACTTTGCCGAGTCTCCCAGGCTGGACCTAACTCGGACTCGAGCGTCGCGAACAGCTGATACCCATGGGCAGGTCCGGCAGAGAGAAGGCCGGCCAAGGCTTCCTGAAGGGCCATTACTCTGCGAGAGAGTACTCTTCGGGTAGAACCTGGTCAACCGCCGCGGCGAAGGGGACATCCGATTTCGGCCACGGTGAAGCCAGGGGTTATCCCACTACGGTGCCGCAACGACCGCCACCCTGACTTGCGGGAGGGAGGAAACTGAAAGCGGGAGACGGGGGTTGTCGTCCCTGGTACCAAGCACCCCGTTGAATTCAGTTATCGGCTCGCGTAAGGCTCAAGTGGCCGGGAACAATCGCAACGCCACTCGCCTCGGCTGGGTGGTCCCAGACAGTGGCCGGCGCAGAGCCGTTGACTGAGGAAAAGTTTAGTTAGTGGGCCGTAGCTCATATAACGCGAACCGAGTGATCGTAAGGGGTCCAGCGATCAGCCTCCCCTGTAGAGATCGGCAGGCGGCTGGGTTCAGGGACAAACCCCAAAACCACATCCGGACGGAGGGTTGAACGTTGAGCCTGCCTCGCAGGTGGGAAAACCCCAAGTCATCAGGCTCAGCAACGCCACCACGATAGCGACCCTTCCGACATAACTCCTGGCTGGTTTGCGCATCGCCCAAATGAGCATCGGTATTGCGATGAATGGCGCGAGCAAGGATGTAGCCAGCCCAACGCCGAAAGCGTTGTTGTCGCTGGCCAGCAAGGGGATCCCAAGGAGCGGGATCGAGGAGCCGGCCGCGATTGTGAGCCAGACGCCACGCGGTCGATCGTCCAGGGCCAAGCCGACGCCCAACGCCAGCATTGAGCCTGCGAGAAGGACCACGGCCACCACGGAGACACATTGTTCGAGGGAAACCGTCCCCACGGCGCAGTGTTCGCGGTCGTGCTACCGCCGTATTCGGACTGATCCGTAACGGCTGCGAGAGCGGGCCGTTGGATTCGATATGAAACGAGCAGCCGCAACCATGCTGGGGCTCGCCTGCGGATTCCGGAGCAAAGCGATCACCCATTCCGGACGAAAGCGATCACCTATTCCGGGGTTTCCGATCACCCCGCCGGGAGGCCTGCTAGCGACGGCGTGAGCTGACGGGCGAGCGGCATCCTTCTGGGCAGTTGCAGCCCACGTTGAAGGAGACGCTGATGCCCAGACCCCGCTCCGCTATGCGCAAGATCCGCGATGTCCTCCGGCTGACCTTGGCTGAGC
>Ga0207416_1002407_pt1 | contig 20567 bp, 19 predicted proteins | sample PaiPotPPM11metaG_FD_184107 | JGI IMG/M metagenome (GOLD analysis project Ga0207416, IMG submission 184107) | Iron sulfur acid spring bacterial and archeal communities from Banff, Canada, to study Microbial Dark Matter (Phase II) - Paint Pots PPM... ...
AAGCTGAACGTTTGCTCTTGACTCAGCGCAAACGGTCGGGTCGGCCAGCCGCGCCGGTAGCCTGGGTACGCTTTACCAAGACTATAGAAAGCGGTGTCGGACCTGGGGCTTACCTCCGTCACCCAGCCAGACCCGAGAGGCTTCTCATGCGACGCGCAGCCGCGCTTGCCGTTTTTCCCCTGCTTGCCGCCGTAGCCATCGTCGGCTGCGGCTCCTCAACGTCGTCTTCGTCGGCCGCGGCCGCGTCGTCCGACAGCTACAAGTCGGTGACGGTGACCGGCACGTTCAACAAGGCGCCAAAGGTAACCATTCCGAAGGAGACGGGGACGGGGTCGCTCCTCACCAAGACCGTCATCCAGGGCACGGGCACGAAGCTGACCACATCCGACGGCATGATCGGCAACTACGTCGCGTACGACTGGTCGGGCAAGACGAGCAAGCTGCTCGGCTCGTCCTACACGCAGGGCAGCCCGTCGCTGTTCGTCGGCTCGCTGCTGCCCGGCCTCGAGACGGCGCTCGTCGGGCAGAAGCTCGGCAGCCGCGTGCTCGCGGTGATTCCGCCTAAGGACGCCTTCGGCTCGACGGGCAACTCGACGGAGGGCATCGGCGCCAACGACACGCTGGTCTTCGTCATCGACATGATCTCGACGTTCGGCACCTCGAGCGTCCCCGGCGCGCAGGCGACCAGCGGCGGCGGATCGCTGCCCACCGTGACGGCGCCCGCGGCGAACAGCACGGCCGGCCCGACGATAAAGATCCCCGCCAAGACGACGCCGTCCAAGACCCTCCAGGTCAAGACCCTGATCAAGGGCACCGGCGCGGTCGTCAAGAAGGGCCAGAACATCGCCGTCCAGTACACCGGCGTGATCTATCGGACCGGGAAGGTCTTCGACTCGTCCTGGTCGAGGAACACGCCGTTCACCACCGTGATCGGTGAGGGCCAGGTCATCAAGGGCTGGGACACCGGCCTGGTCGGCCAGACCGTCGGCAGCCGCGTGCTGCTCGTCATCCCGCCGGCCGACGGCTACGGCTCGGCCGGCGCCTCCCAGGCGGGCATCAAGGGCACCGACACCCTGGTCTTCGTGGTCGACATCCTCGCCGCCGCCTAGCCGGTCAGGTTCGATCCGTGGATGTCGGGCAAAAACCGCCCGACATCCACGGATTTTTCATGACTTGAGGAGAAGCGACGCCGCGTGAGCACCGGCCGCTGCCGCCGCCAAGAAGTAGTCGAGGTCTTCGTCCAGCGAGCGGCCCATGGTCGACAGGGCGACCGGGGTCGACCGGAGCGCCTCTTCGAGGCCGTCCACCGGGACCGTGACCAGGCGGTGGCGCGCGGCGAGCGGCGCGGCGTCGGCGGCCACGCGCGCCGCCCGGGGTTCCGGCAATCCGGGTATCACCACGTCGGCGGCGGCCAGGGCGACCCGGCCGTAGGCGGTGAGGCTGTGGTGCGAGACCCCCCGGTGGCGTTCGCGCGGGTCGGCGAACGAAATGCGCAGCGACGCCACCGGGCGGCCGCCGAGCACGGCGGCGGCGTTGACGGCCTCGCCGGCGGCCACGCCCGAGTAGCCCCACCGGGTGCCCGTGCCGAGGTTGCCTGGCCCCTGCGTCACGATCGCCACGTCGGCGCCGACGGCGTGCCGGGCGGCGAGCAGGCCCGAGTGGACGGTGACCGCCTCGAGGTCGCCGCCGAACGACTGGCCGGTCGTGATCGTCGCCGCCAGCCAGCCGGCCTCGCGCAAGCCGGCGATCGTGCGGGAGAACCAGGCGGGCAGCGCCCCGCCGTCCGTCATCACGTAGGCGACGCTGGGGGAGTCACCCGAAGTCGTTCTGGATGAATTCCTGAGTCCGGCCAGGATCGCGGGGAGAGCCGAGTGCAGGTCGGCCACCACCACCGGCATCGCGCCGAGCGAGTCGGCCGACGCGAGCACCTCGTGGTACGGGGAGCCCTGCTCGTCGGCGCTTTCCGTCATCACCTGGACCGGCGTATATCGAGATTTCACGATATGTCCGGTGATTTCGTGATCCGAATCTTCGGGCAGCCGGTCGGGTATGGCCACGACCAGCGCGTACCCGCCGGTGCCGAGGCCCGCCTCGAGCGCGGTGACGTTCAGCAGGACCCGGTCGCCCACGCGCGGCCGTCCGACGAGCGCCGGGTAGGCAAGCGCGCGAATCGGGGCCCCGCGCACGGTTACCATAAGTTCTGCTGCCCCGGACCACTCGCGCCGCAACGCCGTGACAGTTCCGCTTCGCCATCGGATCACGACGGCAGACTAGCGGCAGGCGGGCGCGCCGGTGGCCGGGTCTCTCTGGTGACACACGAGGAGGTCGCGTTGTCGAAGCGTCGGACCGAACGCCTCCTGTCCATTGTCGTTCTCCTGCTCTCCTCGCGCCGCTACCTGACCGCGGAGCAGATCCGGGCCGCGGTCAGCGGCTATCCGGATGAGCAGGAGGCGTTCAAGCGCATGTTCGAGCGGGACAAGGAGGAGCTCCGCGACCTGGGCATCCCGCTGGAAACCGGGCGCGCGTCCCAGTTCGACGACGACCTCGGGTACCGGATCAGCCGCCAGGACTACGAGCTTCCCGAGATCCACCTGGAGCCGGACGAGGCGGCCGTCCTCGGCATCGCCTCCCGGGTCTGGCAGTCGGCCGAGCTGGCGGGCGCGGCCACCGGCGCGGCGCTGAAGCTGCGGGCGGCGAGCAGGGAGGCCGACGGGGAGAGCCGGGCGACCCCGCCCGGCATCCAGCCGCGGCTGACCACGCAGGAGCCCGCGTTCGGACCGCTGTGGGAGGCGGTGCGCGACCGTCGGCCGGTCACGTTCGACCACCTGGCGAGCGGCCGTTCCGAGGTGACGAAGCGGACACTGGAGCCGTGGGGCGTCGTGAACCGGCACGGCCGCTGGTACGTGGCCGGCCACGACCGCGCGCGCAACGCGCCGCGGGTGTTCAGGCTCAGCCGGATCACCGGCCCCGTGAAGTTCGCCGGGCCGCCCGGCAGCGTCAAGGTACCGGACGGCGCGGACGTCCGCGAGCTCGTCAAGGACTGGGACAAGCCGCTGACCAGGGATCACACCGCGACCCTGCGGGTGCGCGCGGATGCGGGCTTCGCGCTGCACCGCTGGGGCCGCGTCGAGCAGGATGCCGCGCACCCGGGCTGGGACCGCATCACGATCGACTACTCCGACCCGGACTGGTACGCGCGCTACCTCGCCTCATTCGGCCCGGACGTCATCGTCATCGAACCGCCCGAGCTCCGCGAAGCGGTCATCCGGCAGCTCAAGGGGGCACTCACGTGAGCCCCCAGCCCAGGATGGTCACTTCCGCCGAGCGGCTGCGCCGGCTGCTCGCGCTCGTCCCCTACGTGGCCACGCGGCGGGTGGTCGGCCTGGCGGAGACGGCGGCGACCTTCGGCATGTCCGAGCGTGAGCTGATCGACGACCTGAACCTCGTCTGGTGCGTCGAGCTGCGGGCGCCCGAGCCGTACTGCCCGATCGACCTGTCGTACGAAGACGGCGAGATCTCGATCAGCCAGGCCGAGTCGATCGCCCGGCCGCTGCGGCTCGCCGCCGACGAGGCGAGCGCGCTGCTCGTGGCGCTGCGCATGCTCGCGGAGGCCGCCAGCTTCGGCCGGCCCAGTGATTCCAACCACGGGGATCCTAACCACGGGGATCCTAACCGCGGGGATCCCAACCACGGGGACTCCGACCACGGGGACTCCGACGCCGTCGCCCGGCTGATCGCGAAGATCGAGGCCGCGGCGGGCGCGGCGGGCGCGGCCAGTTCCCAGGCGGCCATCCTGATCGAGCGCCCGAACGCGGGCGGCATGGCCGCCACCCTCAGCGGCGCGCTGGCCGCGGGCCGCCGAGTCCACCTGCGCTACTACGTGCCGAGCCGCGACGAGGCGACCGAACGTGACGTGGACCCGATGCGCCTGCTCGTCGTGGAGGGCCGGACGTATCTGGAGGGATGGTGCAGGCGGGCCGAGGGCGTCAGGACCTTCCGGCTCGACCGGGTAGTTTCCGTGGACGTCCTCGACATGCCCGCCGAGGTGCCGGAGGACGCGGAGCCGTCGGACGTGGACGGGGGCCTGTTCACCGCGTCGCCGTCTGACCTGCTCGCCGAGATTGAGTTGGCCCCGGCGGCGCGCTGGTTCGCCGAGTCCACCCCGTGCGAGTCGGTGACGGAACTACCCGACGGCCGGCTGCGCATCGGGCTGCGGACGCCGGACACCACCTGGCTGCGCCGCCTGGCGCTGCGCCTCGGCGAGGACGCCCGGGTGGTGGCGCCCGCCGAACTCGCGGACGAGGTCCGCGCGACCGCCGCGGCGGCACTCGCGCAATACGAGTAGCCGGGCCCGGCTACTTACGGGCGATGAGGAAGAACTGCTTGCCGAGCAGCCGCCATAGCGCTGGCGAGCGGAGGTAGGCGCTGGTCAGCGCCGGCGACGGCGGCAGCAGCCCGCGGAAGGAGTACGGCAGGAACCGCGGGATCACCGTCGAGACTTCGAACCCGGCGGCGTACAGGTGCTCGCCCATCGACACGTGAGTGAGGGGCACGACGTGGTCGGCGCAGTCGAAGTACTCGCGGGCGCAGTAGCGGAAGTTCGGGCCGATGACCGCGATCCGGCCGCCCGGCGCCATCGCGCCGCGCAGCTTGCCGAGCACCGTCCCTATCGCGTCCTGGCTCGGCAGGTGCTCAAGGAAGTTCGAGAGGAACACGCCATCGAAGTGGCCCTCGGGAAGCTCGGCGTCCATGATGTCGGCGATGATCATCCGCACGCCGGCGGCCTCGACGTCGCCTTGCCTGACCAGGTCGACGCCCCAGCGCTCGGCGGCGGGAACCGCGGTGATGAATTCCCCGCGGCCGACCGCGGGGTCGAGGACCCGCTGCGGCGCGTCCATCCGGGCGTGCACGTAGCGCGCGATCTCCCGCCAGACCGCTTGCCGGCCGGCCTGATCGACATCCCGGAACCGGTACTCGTAGAGGCGCTCGTAGTTGATCCCAGCGGGGGACATTGCTCCTACAGGCGGATTTTCCGTCAAATGGTCGGCCACCGAACAGACAGTACCGTCGGCTGCTGGACAAATCATTCCATGTCCTAATTTTCAGAGAACAGGCGTGACCGGTGCCGCGCCGGTGGTCCGGGCGCGAGGCCACGCCTTCGTTCTGCGTAATCACGCCCGTTCCGATGGTAGCTTACGGTAACTTTCTGACCACAGGGATCGGATGCGTCCGGCGTGCCGTCCGTCACCGGCAGTTTGACCGCATGCCTCTGGCCGTTTCACCACCGGCGTGTAGACTCAACGGCGAGGCGAGTCCCGATGGTACGGGACTCATCCCCTGTGACGTTAAGGACGCAAATGATTGGTGACCTGTTCGACAATCCGTGGAAGATCCTGATCGTCGCGGTCGTGATCATCGTGCTGTTCGGGTCGCGCAAGCTGCCCGACGCGGCGCGCTCGCTCGGCAAGTCGATGCGCATCCTGAAGACCGAGGTGTCCGGCCTCCACAAAGACGACGACGAGCCCGGTACGAGCGCCGCCTACCAGGCCGCCCCGGCGCAGATCCAGGGCTCGCCCGCGCCCGCTTCTTCGACGGATGCCCAGGTGCAGATCGACGCGCTGAGCAAGCAGCTCTCCGACCTGCAGCAGTCAGTCAAGACCCCGGACAGCGCGCGGGCCGAGTAGGCCTGTCCCGTCATCCTAAGCCCCATTTAGCAACCCCTCCGGGACACGCGACCATGGCCACGAAGCCTTCCGCCATCAGGGGTGCCCGCGTCGTCGGCGAGCGTTACATACGCTCTAAGCGGCAGGCCAACCCGGAGGGGCGGATGCCCCTGTTCGACCATCTCCGCGAGCTGCGCAACCGGCTGCTCAAGGCGATCATCGTGATCGTTATCGGCATGGTCGTGGCGCTCTTTTTCTCGAACCGGACGTGGAGCTTCGTCGTTCACCCGTTCTGCTCGGCGAGCATCAACGGCAACACCGGGTGCAAGACCGTCGGCGACCAGCTGGTCATCAGCGGGGTCTTCGACCCGTTCTTCCTCCGCGTCAAGATCGCGTTCTTCCTCGCCCTGATCGGCACCTGCCCCGTGTGGCTGTACCAGCTGTGGGCCTTCATCGCCCCCGGCCTGTACTCGCGCGAGAAGAAGTGGGCCTACCTCTTCGTCGGCACCGCGGCGCCGCTGTTCGTCGGCGGCGCGGTCCTCGCCTACGTGGTGATGGACCGTGGCCTGCACTACCTGCTTAACCTGGCGCCTCACGGCACGCTCGTGCTGCCGAGCGTGGACACCTACCTCAGCTACTTCACCGGCATGGTCCTCGGCTTCGGCGTCGCCTTCGAGTTGCCGCTGGTGATCGTGCTGCTCAACGTGGTCGGCATCCTCACGCACGAGCGGTTCCGCAAGTGGCGCCGGATGATGATCTTCCTCATCTTCCTGGTCTGCGGGATCGTCAACCCGTCGCCCGACCCGTACACGATGCTGATCCTCGGCGGCATCGCGGTGGTCCTGGTCGAGGTGGCCGAGGTGTTCGTCTACTTCAACGACAAGCGCCGGGCCCGGAACAACCCGAACCCGTACGAGGGCCTGTCCGACGACGAACTCGCGCCGGTCGAGACGCCCGAGCCGGTCGACGCCGACCGCTCCAACTAGCCCCGGCGAGCCTCACCGCGCCTCACGCGTACCAGTTGGGGGCGATGTCACCTAGTCTTGGTGCATGAGCACACCGGCGGTGAGCCCTGCAGATAGGTACGCGAAGTTCCGCGAACGGCAGGCCGCCCCTGAGTTCACCAGCTTCGGTGAGCTCTACGACTTCGACTTCGACCCGTTCCAGGTCGCCGCCTGCGCGGCACTCACCGACGGTAACGGCGTCCTCGTCGCGGCGCCCACCGGCTCGGGCAAGACCGTCGTGGGCGAGTACGCGGTCCACCTGGCGCTCACCCAGCACAAGAAGTGCTTCTACACCACGCCGATCAAGGCGCTGTCCAACCAGAAGTACAACGACCTGGTCAGGCGCTACGACACCGACACGGTCGGCCTGCTCACCGGCGACAACGCCATCAACGGCGACGCCCCGGTCGTCGTGATGACCACCGAGGTCCTGCGCAACATGCTGTACGCGGGCTCGCGCACGCTGAAGGACCTCGGCTACGTGGTGCTCGACGAGGTGCACTACCTCGCCGACCGCTCCCGCGGCGCCGTGTGGGAAGAAGTAATCATCCACCTGCCGGAAAGCGTCCGCGTCGTCGCCCTGTCCGCCACGGTGAGCAACGCGGAAGAGTTCGGCGACTGGCTCGCCCAGGTGCGCGGCGGCACTGACGTGATCGTCGACGAGCACCGCCCGGTACCGCTGTGGCAGCACATGCTCGCCGGGCGACGGCTGTACGACCTGTTCACCGACGACGACCACCACGAGGTCAACCCGGAACTGGTGCGGCTCGCGCACCGCGAGGCGGTCAGCCATCCGGGGGCCAGGCAACTGGGAGGCAGGCAGCGGGCCGGCCGGCCGGGCCACGGCGGCCACCGCCCCCCGGGTGGCCGGGCCCGGCGCAACGCCGGGCCCTACCGCCCGGAGATCATCGACCGGCTCGACGCCGCCGGGCTGCTGCCCGCGATCACGTTCATCTTCAGCCGGGCGGGCTGCGACGCGGCCGTGCAGCAGTGCCTGGCCGCGGGCCTGCGGCTCACCACGCCCGACGAAGCGCGGATCATCGAGGACACGGCGTCGCGGCGCACCGCCGACATCCCCGACGAGGACCTGGCCATCCTCGGCTACCACGACTGGGTGCTCGCGCTGCGCCGCGGCGTCGCCGCGCACCACGCGGGCATGCTGCCCGTGTTCAAGGAGGTCGTCGAGGAACTGTTCACCGCCGGCCTCGTCAAGGCGGTCTTCGCGACGGAGACCCTGGCGCTCGGCATCAACATGCCGGCCAGGACCGTGGTGCTCGAAAAGCTCGACAAGTGGAACGGCGAAGCGCACGTCGCCCTCACCCCCGGCGAGTACACCCAGCTCACCGGCCGGGCGGGCCGCCGGGGCATCGACGTGGAGGGGCACGCCGTCGTGCTCTGGCAGCCCGGACTCGACCCCGGCGCGGTCGCGGGCCTCGCCGGCACCCGCACCTACCCGCTCAACTCCTCGTTCCGCCCGTCCTACAACATGGCGGTCAACCTGACCGCCCGCGTTGGCCGGAAGCGGGCGGCCGCGCTGCTCGAGTCGAGCTTCGCCCAGTTCCAGGCCGACCGCGGCGTCGTCGGCCTCGCCCGGCGGCTGCGCAGGCTCAAGGAGGCAACCGACGACCTGGCCCGGCACGTCACCTGCGACCGGGGCGACTTCATGGAATACGCCGAGCTGCGCCACCGGCTCACGGAAGCCGAGCGCGGCCAGTCGGGGGGCCGCGCGTCCGCGCAGCGCGCCGAGGCGAGGAGGGCGCTCTCCACGCTCAGGCGCGGCGACATCATCCGCGTACCCACCGGCCGCCGGGCCGGCCTCGCGGTGGTGCTCAACCCGCCGCCGGCGGGCGACGAGTTCTCGCCCAACCGTCTCTCCAAGCACGGGGCGGACGGTCCCCTGGTGCTGACCGTCGGCGGCCAGCTCAAGCAGCTGTCCGCGGCCGACTTCCCCGTGCCCGCCGAGCCGGTCGGCCGGCTCCGCGTCCCGAACTCGTTCAGCGAGCGCTCGCCGAAGCACCGCCGCGACCTGGTCGCCGCGATGCGCTCCAAGATCGCCGGGCGCGAGTTCGACCCGTCGCCGCCCAAGCGCGGTCGCGCTGGCCACCCAACCACGGGCCACCCAACCACGGGCGCCGGTGCCGTCGACGATTATTCCGAACGGGGTCGTGGCTCCGCCCGCCCCGAGGACGATTTCGACGAGGGCGGAGGCGGCGCAAGCGCGGAGGGCGACATCGCCGAGCTGCGCCGCAAGCTCCGCCGCCACCCCTGCCATGCGTGCCCCGACCGTGAGCAGCACGCCAGGTACGCCGAGCGCTATTTCCGGCAGCGGAAGGAAGCCGACGCCCTCGAGCGCCAGGTCGCGGGCCGCCGCCACGTGATCGCGCGGACCTTCGACCGGGTCTGCGAGGTGCTTGACGAGCTCGGCTACCTGGACGGCGACAATGTCACCCCGGCAGGCCAGCGGCTGACCAGGCTGTACTCCGAGCTCGACCTGCTCGCGGCCGAGTGCCTGCGCCGCGGTCTGTGGCAGGGCCTTAACCCGGCCGAGCTCGCCGCGTGCGTCTCGGTGCTGTCGTTCGAGTCGCGCAAGCAGCCGGACGACGCCGAGCCCGCCCGGATGCCGAAGGGCCCGGTCCGCGACGTCCTCACCACGATGGCGCGCACCTGGGGCGAGCTCGACCACCTGGAGCAGAGCAATGGCCTGTCGTTCCTCCGCGAGCCCGACCCCGGCTTCGTGTGGGCCGCCTACCGCTGGGTCCGCGGCGCCAAGCTGGAAGACGTGCTCGACTCCGTGCCCGGCCTGACTCCCGGCGACTTCGTCCGCTCGATGAAGCAGCTCATCGACCTGCTCGACCAGATCGCGGTCGCGTCGAGGGACCAGGGCCCCGTGATTAGGGAAGCGGCGGACAGGCAAGCGGGGGACAGGCAAGTGGACGACATCCGGCCGAAGGACGACAACACTGCGCCGAAGGACGACAACACTGGGCCGAAGGATAGGGACGTCGCCTCGACCGCCCGCGCTGCCATCGACGCGATGCGCCGCGGCGTGGTGGCTTACACCACGCTGGCCGACTAGGACGCGGCCGACCGCGGTCGGCCGCTCCGCGGAAGTCACGGCTCGCTGAGCGCCGGCCGGCCCTTGGCTCTGCGCTCACTCTGGCCGGGCGCTTTGAGCCACGCCACCCAGCGTTCCCGTAGCTTCTCATAGACCTGGTCAATGAGTTCCCGGCAAGACTGGCATTAGTGCTAATGACAAGTCAGTGACTACCGTGAAATCAGGAAGTACGCAGGAGGTGCCAGTCATGACTAGCTCAGTCGCCGAACTCCCGCGGGTCACCGGAACGTGCCCGGAGTCCCTCATCGCCGCCGTCCGCCGCGCGGTCCGCTCGGGCGGCTCATGGCAGGAGACCGCCGACCGGGTGGCCGCCGGCCTGCGTGGCCGCCTGCCGGCCCCGGGGCTGCTCGCTGCCGAGCAGTTGGAAGGCGACCCGGCCGGCTACCAGACCCACCTGATCCACACCGAGCCGGACGGCTCGTTCTCGATCGTGGTGATGGTCTGGCTGCCCGGCCAGACGACCCCGGTGCACGACCACCTCACCTGGTGCGTGACGGCCGTTCTGCAGGGCACCGAGTACGAGGAAATCTTCCGCCTTGTCCCCGCCAGTCCTGGACACCCGGCCGGCCACCTGGAATCCGTCGCGAGAAACGCCAACCCGGCGGGCACGGTCAGCGGCTTCGCCCCGCCCGGCGACATCCACCAGGTCACGAACACGGGCGCCGCGACGGCCGTCTCGATGCACGTCTACGGCACGGACATTTCGCGCGTAGGCTCCAGCGTCCGCCGCGTCTACCCGCTCCCCATCCTCAAATAACAGCAAGAAGCACTCCGCGTGCCCGGCTCGGTGCCGCAGGCCGCAACATGTACCGAGTTTGCGGGTTCAAGTCGGCACAAACCGGACGCGATCACCCCGCGAACTCGGTATACCTTGCCGTCCGGCCTGCTCCGCCCCAGATAACAGCAACAAGCGCCTTGCGCACACCCGCGCCGGGCGCTTCTTCGTCTTCCGGACTTGCGTTAGCGACCCATAGCGATATATCGTTGGAGTGTCGGCAACGACATAACGACTATCGAAAGAGGTGACGCGTCATGCGAGAAGAGCACAGGCGCGGTATGCACGAAGAAGGCTGGGGCCCGATGTCCCGGCCAGTCGGCCCCGAGTGGGGGCCGCGGCCCGGACGTCCCGGCAAGTTCGGCGGCGACTTCCGGGCCGAGTTCCGTGGCGGTCCCGGTGGACCCGGTCGCCACGGTGGCCCGGGCGGCCGCCGAGGCGGGCCCTGGGCCAGGGAAGCCATGCCCTTCGGTCCTGAGGGGCCTGGCGGGCCGCTCGGGCGGCGTGGCTTCGGCCGCGGCACCCGGGTGCGCAAGGGCGACGTCCGGGCCGCCATACTCGACCTGCTCGCCGAGGGCGGGCAGTGGAACGGCTACCAGCTGATCCAGGAGATCGCCGGGCGCACGAGCGGCGTGTGGCGGCCGAGCGCAGGCTCGGTCTACCCGGCGCTGCAGCAACTGGAGGACGAGGGCCTGATCGCACCGGAAGGCGAAGGACGCCGCCGGATGTACACGCTGACCGAGGCGGGCCAAGCCTACGCGCAGGAGCACGCCGACGAGCTGAACGCCTCGTGGGACGCCGCCGCGGGCATGACCGACGAGGCCGCGATCGAGTTCCACGACCTCATTCGCCAGGTCATGATGGCCGTGATGGAGGTGCGGCGCGCAGGGTCCGCCGACCAGCTGGCCCAGGCTCGCGCCGTCCTGGCGCAGGCCCGCCGCTCGCTGTACCTGATCCTGGCCGAGGACGCCGCCGGCGACGCCCCGCAGGGCGACGCCGCCCAGGGCGACGCCGCGCCGCAGGACGACGCTCCGGAGGCCAGCGAGTGACTCAGCCCGTCGTTCCGGTCACCGCCACCCTCGCGAACCTCACCTCGGGGTCCGCGCGGGTGGCACGGCCAGGGGCGTCAGCCAACCGGCAGGGCCAGGGTCCTCGTGCTGACTGGTATGCACTACCGCGCCGCCCGGCCCGAGCGCATGGCAGATATGCCTGAGCTTGATGATCTCCGGCCGCGTGCCCGTGATGATCGCGACGCGGCCGGTGGCCATCAGCGCTCCGCCCCGGCGGCCGCGAACACGGACCCACGCACGGGCCCGGGAGCGGCCGCCAGTGCCGTCGGGACCGGGCTGACGGCCGCGGGGACGACTGGGTTGGGCGCTAGCCTGCGCTCGTCGACCCGCTTGGTCTTCGCCCAGCCGCGCGAGCCCCGCAGGTACCGGAACAGGGCCTGCCAGCACGCCACGTAGGCGATGTAGTTGCCGACGAGCAGCAAGTGGCCGGCCAGCAGCGTGCGCAAGAAGTTGCCTGGCCGTTGCTTGTTGTACAGGAGCCCGGCGGTCCACAACGGAAAGAACGACGTCAAGTACCAGGTTGAGATGCTGACGAACTGCTCGACCGCGGTCGTGCCGATCGGCGGTCCCGCGGCCCAGCCCATCCACCACCCCACCGTCATCACCATGTTGTAGTTCATGCACAGTGACCAGGGCAGGACCATCCAGGGAATCATGAGGTACAGCGTCATCTCGACCATTCCCAGGTGCGTGACCTTGCGCGAGGACCAGACCTTGCCGAGCCACTCGGAGGCCTCCAGGTGGCCCTGGTACCACCGCGTCCGCTGACGGATCAGCGCCCTGAGGGTCGGCACTGCCTGCTGGGTGACGTGCGCCCTCGGCGTGGAGAGCAGCCGCCAGCCCGCTACCGACAGTGCCAAGCCGAGGTCCAGGTCTTCAGTCAGCCGCGGGCGCCATGGTTCACGACCGAGCGCCAGCAAGACGGTGAGCCTCGTGAACTGCCCGTTCCCGCCCAGGCTCACGGTGCCCGTCGCGTTCCGGCCAATCTGGCTCACCGCTGCGACGCCCCAGAATTCCAGGTCCTGCAGCGTTGTGATCAGGGAGCCGGTGTTCCTGATCTTGACCGGGAGTTGCACGCCGCCGACCCGGCCGTCGCTGAACAGCGGCAGCACCTCGTCAAGCGCTCGCGGCGACAGCTCACCGTCGGCGTCCATGACGCAGACGATGATCCGCGAGGCGGCGATCCGCCGGACCGCGGCATCGTGCAGGATGGCCGCCAGCCCGGTGTTCAACGCCGGCCCCTTACCGAGCCTGGCATTGGGCAGTTCCCGGCGCACGACCGTCACGCGGTCTGGGGCGACTGCCGCGGCTACCGCGCCGGTGGCATCGTCGCTGCCGTCGTCGACGACGACAACTCTCGCCCGCTGGTCGGCCAGCAGCGCCCTGATGGTGCGGCCGATGACGAGTTCCTCATTCAGGCACGCCACCAGGAAGTACGTCACGAGGTGCTCCGGCGGTGCCGCCACGGCCTCCGGCCGCTGCTCCTCTGATGACACAAGGAACCGCAGTAGCCGGGACGACCCGTGGCGGACGGCGAAGCGCCTGTGCTTGCCGCCCCAGCCGACCTTGCGCATGATCATCACGCCGGCGCCAGTGGTGGCCAGGTAGTAGGCGAGGCCGTAGGAGATCAGAAACAGTTCCAGCGCGTTGAGCATTTACCGGTGCCTTCCCGGCACCGGGGCCTCCGCCCCGGACGTCCTTCTCCGCTTAAAGACGATAACAAGCCGAAGCGCGATCACCCCGACAATGATGAGCGCACCGCCCGCGAGTGTGAAGGCAAGCAGGTTGGCGCCGGTTATCGGCAGTGCTCCGGTAGGTAGCGGGTACATTGACCCTCTCCTTTGAAGAGTTAATCGACCTTCGTGGCCGCTGGGTTCTTGACTTGGCGTCCCCGGCGGGAGCCCTTTCTACGGATGGCAATTAGCGCATAAACGACGAATATCAGGACCGCGCCAAATACGGTGATCAGTGAGCCGATGAGCGTGTGCCCCCAGTAGAAGCCGGTTGCATACCCGAAACGCACGGTAAGCACGACGATCAGCAGGAGCCTGAGCTGGTTCATGCCGAACAGTAGGCCGACGGCGACGGCCAGGCCGAGCAGTGGCCGCATCAGCCTGACCTGGCGCCAGACCACCCAGGCGGTGACCGCCGTGAACGGGACGATCAGCGCGTCTACCGTGCAATCGGGGGTGATGGACAGGCCCATGTACCGATGTGGGCCGTCGGCGAACCAGACGACCGGCGAGTTCACGTAGGATCCGGCGTCGATCCCGGTGAGCAGCGGTACGACGTGACCGGACAGCCACGCCTCGAAATCCCGCACGGCCATGGCCTCTTTCAGCACCGTGGCCGACAGGGCGGCGCCGGCCGCGGCGGCCGCCAGCGCGAGCACGAGCCTCCAGCCGCCAGCGCCTTCCGTCCGCCGGGCCCGGTGCGAGCCACCGTGCCTGCTCGGCGCGTGGAAGTCTCCGGAACCCCCTCCGGTCAGTGCCGCTGCGCTCACCGGCGGTTCGGCGTGCGCGCGAGCGCCGAGATGACAACCTCTATGGGGTGATCCGGCGAGATGACCGCATCGCGCGATTTCACCGGTTCAAGCGGCCGATCAGTGGATATCGTCATTGTTGCTGACCTTGTTTCACGAGACCGAACGTTCTCCAGGCATGGAGTCTAGGGGCGTCAGCGGCCAAAGTCCTGGTTACGCCACAACACTTAACCCCCGCGCGGTAAATCTAAAGGACAAAAGCCGCTTCGGCGAACGCTATTTGCGCTTGTCGAGCTGCTCACGCTAATGCGACCGCTATCCTACGGCATGCTCATGTAATGAGTTTCAATCGCCGGGCCGCTTCGGCTGCTCGGTGTACAGAAAGGGATATCGTGCGCAAAATCTATAAGCGCGGAACAATTCTCGGCGCCCTGGCCGGAGCCATGGTGCTGGCCGCCGCGCAGGGCGCGATGGCGCAGGCCACTCAGAGCCCGGAGGGCATCGGCATTGAGGGGACTGGCCTCGTGGCGGTGGCGCCCCAGCCGATCGCCACCGCCACCAACCCGAACCCGGCCAACGTCGCGACGGTCTCGGCGGGCATCGTCACCGCCAATGCCGTCTTCGCCCATGTCAACGGCAACACCACCACCGCGGGAGCAGCGAGCCTCACCGCCCTCCTTCTGAGCGGTATCTCGGCCGGGGCGGTCAGCTCGACCTGCACCGCGAACTCCGATGGCACCTTTACCCAGTCCTCCAACCTCGTGAATGTCGTCATCCCCGGGATCGCCAGCATTCCCGTGAACCCGGCGGCGAACACGTCACTGCTCGGCGGGACGGTCGTCCTCAACCAGCAGGTGCCCGGGCCGGTTACCGGATCGGTGACGGTCAACGCCCTGGTGATCAATTTGCTCGGGGAGGATCTCACGATCGGGTCCTCAACCTGCGGCCCGTACGTGGCCGGCGCGCCCATCGCCGGCGGCAAGGGCCTGGCTCTCGGCCTCGGCGCGGTCGGCGCAGGGGGGGTGGGTATCGCCGCCGTAACGTTGAACCGTCGCCGGCGCCTGACGAGGGCGTGACCGCTGGGCAAGGTGGCGGGGCGGCTGCCGCCCCGTCACCACCCTCCGCGGGCCGCCGGCGGGCCGCCCGCAAGCCAAGCGCGCTCGCGGTCACCGGCCTCGCCGCCGCCATCGCCTGCCTCGCGGCCGGCGTCGGGTTGCTGCTGTACGCCGGATACCGGATCTGGGATCCGGGAGCGCGCGGCGCTCAGCGCCTGATGACCGCGAAGCTGCACGCCGAGTGGAGCGAGCAGCACGGCGGCGGCCTCCGGCCCATCACGCTGCGGGTCGGCCAGCCGTTCGCCACCATCCAGATCCCCGCGTTCGGGGCGAACTGGCAGTTCTCCATCGTCGAGGGAACGGCGCTGTCGCAGTTGGCTACCGGCCCCGGCCACGTGACGGGAACGGCGCTGCCGGGGACACCAGGCAACTTTGCCGTCGCGGCGCACGACATCACCGCCGGCAACCCGTTCCTGCACCTGGGCCGCCTGCGCCGCGGCGACTCGGTCATCATCCAGACCGCCGACGGTACCTACCGTTACGCGGTCGGTTCCGAAACCGTCGTCCGCTACACCGATGCCCTGGTGCTTGCCCCCGTGCCCGGTCACCCAGGCGTGGCGCCGACGGCACAGTACATCACGCTGATCACGTGCACGCCGGTCACGCTTGACTTCACGCCATGGCGGGTCGTGGTCACCGGCAAGCTGGTCAAGGCCACTCCCAGGTCCTAGCAGCATGACATTCATCCACCCGGGCCCAAGAATCCATGTCCGTGCTGTTCACGGCCATTTTCTCCGCGGCCCCTATTGTCTGGGACCGGCGCGACGGTTTCCACCTTCCAGGGAATCGTCATTCTCGCTGCTTGGGATGGTGATCGTGGAGTTCAAGCGCACTGAGTAGTCCCACTGTGCCTAAGTGGGCCTAGAGACATTATGTCTCAAGAGGTCAGCGTGGAGACATAATGTCTCACGGGAATGAACAAAAGGTTTCAGACATAAAAGGGCGACGCCGGGTGGCTACGGGGGCAAACCACCCGGCGTCGCTATCATCGGCGTTCCGACGGGGGCCCGGAACGCCGGCAGTGGTGCCCCGACGGGGGACCAGAGCACCGATATGAATGGTACACGGCCAACCCCCTGTATGTGTCAAGACCTAAAGACAACCAAATCTCTGAACGCCATTCTGGCCACACGCCTATCGCCGCGCGGCCCAGCTTCCGCTCGCCGCTCAAAGGCCTGTGACCGGCTGTTTCTTCAACTCCGAGCACAATGCGCGTTCGGTCGGATGCAATGCGTGTCCATCTGTTTCCTGAGCAAATTCAGCGGAAGGAGAAGCGGGACCAGAAGTGTGCGGCCGACAAAGAACAGCCAAAAGATCTTCAGGAAAGCCTCAGCCCGCGCAGACGCGGGAATGGCGCCGGGAGGAGCGGCGTCAGTGGTCGTCGTCGGACGGGTCGCGCCGGGCGGGGAGGTTCTCCCGGTGCTCCATGAACCCGCGCATGTTGTCCGGCTCGCGCCCGCCGTTGGCGAAGACGACCGCGATGTACGGGATGAAGATCGCGCCGACGGCCGGGATGAGCACCAGCCACCGCAGGTGCTCGGCGTAGAGGATGATGGCCACCGCGAAGCAGACCACGCGGATGCCCATCATGATCAGGTACCGGCGCTGCCGGTAACTGATGTCCTCGGACATCGGCCGGCGCGCCTGGGTGACCAGGTGCACCTGCTGTCCGCGCGGAGCGTGGCTCAACCTCACTCCTTCACGGTATCCCTCTTCGGCCGAGGCGTATACACGATAGCGGCCACGGAAATCAAGGGCGCGCCGGCCCCGGCTAGCTCGCCTGGCTGACCGAGGACATGTTGAACGCCTCGATGCGCAGCGGCGGCATCGCGGCGCGGTTGAAGTAGTCGCCCCACTCGCGCGGCAGGGTCTGCCCCGTCGCGCCGACCTCGGCGACGCGGCCGAGCATGCCGACGGGTGACTCGTTGAACCGGAAGTTGTTGACCGCGCCGACGACCTCGCCCTCCTCCACCAGGTACACGCCGTCCCTGGTGAGCCCGGTCAGCAGCAGGGTCTGCGGGTCAACGAGCCTGATGTACCACAGGCAGGTCAGCAGCAGGCCGCGCTTGGTCGAGGCGATCATCTGGTCGAGCGACGCGGACGCGCCGGGCGCCGACAGCACCAGGTTGTCCACCGCGGGCGTCACGGGAAGCCCGGCGAGACCCGCCGAGTAGCGGCTGCTGTGCAGCGCGGAGAGCACGCCGGAGGACAGCCAGGAGGCCCGCGGCGACGGCAGCCCGTTGTCGAAGACCGAGGAGTCACGGCCCGACGCGTGCGCCACCACGAACGGCGCGCACTCGAGCCCCGGGTACGACGGGTCGCTGAACAGGTCGAGAGGGACGGGCGACAGCCGCTCGCTGACCCGCGTGCGTTGTCCCTCGGCTTCGATACCGGGCCGGGAGAACACGGTCCGCCCCTCGGCCGCGTCCCGCGCGCCCGCCGACCAGTACAGGTAGATCAGCATGTCGGAGACGGCGGTCGGCGGCAGCAGGGTCTCGTACCGCCCCGCGGGCAGTTCGACTCGCCGCGACTGCCACGACAGCCGCTCGGCGAGCCCCGCGTCCACGGCGGCGACGTCCACGTCGGTGAAGTCCCTGGTCGACACCCCGGCCCAGGCGGACCGGGCGAGGTCGGCCGACTTCGCGTTCAGCTCAAGCCGCCCGGACGGCTGGTCGTGGCGCGCGCGGACCCCGGCCGACGTGCCCAGGAAGGTCGAGGTCACCCCGTGCTCGGCGAACCCGTACAGCTTCCTTCCGGCCGCTTCCGCGGCGCGTAGTGACTCGCCGAGCTGCGCGGAGAAGGAACGGAACACGCCAAAGTCCGTGGCTCCCGCGGGCGCCGACCAAGAAGAGGATTCCGAACGGTAGCTTGATTCACCGCTCACCAGCCCCGCCGCGTCTTCGGCGGCCGAAGACTCGGCGGCGGCCTTCTCGGCCTCCCGCACGAGGTCTTCCACCTGGCCGGGGGTGACGCCGGAGCGCGCGACCATGCCCACGCCGGCGGTGCCGTCGGCGCGCCGGTCGACCGAGATGACCGTGAGCGAGCGGGTGGCGGCGACCCCGTTGGTGGTCAGCGTGTTTCCCGCCCAGCGCAGGTTGGCGGTCGACGACTCGTCGGCGATCACGACGGTCTCGCTGCCCGGCCTGGCCGCCGCGAGGGCGCGTTCAACGGTCTCTTGCGGCGCGGTGTTTGCCCGCTCGCCTGAAAACCAAGGCTCGCTCGCCGCGCTCTCGTTCGGGCTCACTTACTTTCCCTCCTGCGCCGTGTTTAGTACCCGCACCTGACGGAAGAGTGCCGTGGGCGCGCCGTGGCTCACCGGGGCGACCTGCCCCGGCTGGCCCTTGCCGCAGTTGAAGGCGCCGCCGAGCACGTAGGTCTGCGGGCCGCCGACCGCCTCCATCGAGTTCCAGAAGTCCGTCGTGGTCGCCTGGTAGGCGACGTCCTTGAGCTGGCCGTCGAGGCGGCCGTTCTTGATGCGGAAGAACCGCTGCCCGGTGAACTGGAAGTTGTACCGCTGCATGTCGATCGACCAGGACTTGTCGCCGAGGATGTAGATGCCGGTCTCGACCCCGGCGATCAGGTCGTCGGCCGACGGCCCGTTCGCGGCCGGCTGGAGGGACACGTTGGCCATCCGCTGCAGCGGCATGTGGCCGGGCGAGTCGGCGAACGCGCACCCGTTCGACCGGCCGAAGCCCTTGAGCTGTGCCATTCGCCGGTCGAGCTGGTACCCGACGAGCACGCCGTCCTTGATGAGGTCCCAGGACTGGCCCGCGACGCCCTCGTCGTCGTAGCCGACCGTCGCCAGGCCGTGGACGGCCGTGCGGTCGCCGACGATGTTCATGACCGGCGACCCGTACTGCAGGCTGAACAACTTGTCGAAGGTGGCGAAAGACGTACCCGCGTAGGCGGCCTCGTAGCCGAGCGCGCGGTCAAGCTCGGTCGCGTGCCCGATCGACTCGTGGATCGTCAGCCACAGGTTGGACGGGTCGATCACCAGGTCGTAGCGGCCCGGGTCGACGGACGGCGCCTTGAGCTTCGCGGCGAGCAGCTCGGGCAGCTCGGCCAGCTCGGCGGGAAAGTCCCAGGCCCCCGTGTTGCCAACGTAGCCGGTCAGGTACTCCCAGCCTCGCCCGGCGGGCGGCGCGAGGGTCCGCATGTCGTCGAACCCGCTCTCGGTGACCGCGGTCGCGGTCAGCTGCGGGTGCAGCCTGACCCGCTGCTGCGTCGTCGTGGTCGACCCGTCGGTGTAGAACTTGCACTCCTTTACCTGGTAGACCGACGCGTCGGCGTGGCTGACCGCGGGGTGCGCGAGCAGCCCGGCCGACCAGGCGGCGAGCAGGTCGATCTTTTCCTTGGGGGAAACCGCGAACGGGTCGGTCTCGTACGCGGACACCCACGTGACGTCGCCGTAAGCGGGCTCCGGCGCCAGTTCGATCCGCTCGGTGTTCATCGCGGCGGCGACCTTGGCGACCTCGACGGCGTGCCGCGCCGCGTCGCGCGCGGCCTCGGGCGTCAGGTCCACCGTGGCCGCGAAGCCCCAGGTGCCGTCCACGATGACGCGAACCGCGAGCCCGCTGTCGTCGGCGTCGGACAGCGACTCGAGCTTCCCGTCGGACAGCGAGAGCCGCTGACCGCGTACGCGCTCGACCCGGAAGTCGGCATGGTCCGCGCCGAGCGCCCGCGCGGTGTCAAGCGCGGCGTCGGCGAGGTTCCTCAGCGGCAGCGCCGCGAACTCAGCATCAATGCGTCCGTCATGATCTCCCACGCCAAGAACCTATCCCTTCAGGTGCCACTCAAGTCAAAACCAAAAGCCACTCAATCCAAAACCAGTCACGGAGGTGGCTGTGGTCGCGCGAGATCACGGCGAAGGTATATGGCGGGTTTCTACAAACCGGCGAGCAAGATCTTCGTGCCGGGCCGCATCACGGCGGCGCCGAACCTTGCGGGAAGGTGAGCGTGAGGGAGCGGTACCCTCGGCTGTCGGGTTGAGCGACTAAAGCGACTTTCAGGAGGGTGAACGTGGGGCGTTCCGTGCTGGTGACCGGGGGCAACCGGGGGATCGGGCTGGCGATCGCGCGGCGGCTCGCCGCCGACGGCGACAGCGTGACCGTCACCTCCAGGTCCGGTGCGCCGGTCGACGGGCTGTCGGTGGTCGAGTGCGACGTCCGCGACGTGGCGTCCGTCGACGCCGCGTTCACGGCCATCGAGCAGGAGCAGGGGCCCGTCGAGGTGCTCGTCGCCAACGCGGGAATCACCCACGACCAGCTGCTCGCGCTGATGAAGGAGGACGCCTTCACCGACGTACTCGACACGAACCTGACAGGCGCCTACCGGGTCGCCAAG
>Ga0207416_1002408_pt1 | contig 20561 bp, 16 predicted proteins | sample PaiPotPPM11metaG_FD_184107 | JGI IMG/M metagenome (GOLD analysis project Ga0207416, IMG submission 184107) | Iron sulfur acid spring bacterial and archeal communities from Banff, Canada, to study Microbial Dark Matter (Phase II) - Paint Pots PPM... ...
ATACCAGGCTGTCGGCGTTGCGAGTGTAGGTGGCCGAGAAGATCGAAGTCTCACCCTTGGTGTCGGAGATCGAAGCTAGGTTGTTGGCCGGGTCGTAGGTATAGCTGTTGGTGACGCCGTTGGCCAGATCCTCAGCCGTCAGGTTGCCGTTGGCGTCGTAGCTGAAGCTGCTCTCGTTACCGTTCCAGTCGGTGATCGAGCTGACCTCGTTGGCGTCGTTGAACACCTGGACGACTAAGTCACCATTCGGATAGGTGATGCTGGTCTGGTTGCCGGCCAGGTCGTAGCCGTACTCGACCTCTGCCGCCGCCCCATTGGTGTAGCTCGTCTCCTCCCCCAGGGAGCTGTAGGTCCAGCTCGAGGTTACCGTCCCGTTGGTCATGCCGGTCTTCTGGCCCAGAACGTCGTAGGCGTAGCTGACATCAGGGGTTGAGTCGCTGTAGGTGGTCTTCCGACTGGGACCTCTCCCTACTGGAGACCTAAGCTAGGATCGCCGATCTCGCGCGCAAAGGCAGCTGAGATCAAACGCTGGAAAAATCCGATATGGTTGCTGGAACAACCTTTATTTGGCGGTTCAAAATGTCCGATTTCGAAGTCGTACCGAAACTCGCAAATGCCTCGAGCGAGAGACAACTGCGAGTTTTGGTTAAATCGTCGGCGAGTTAGTAGAAATGGAGCGCTCGAGAGTCATTTCTCGGGCGCTCTGTCTATCTTGCGCGATGAACGGCGACAGAGAACCATAGGGAGTTCCTGTAACCATTATTAATGGGTCCACACTAAGAAATTGGGCCAGACCGGGGTCATAGTAGCGAGCCTGCAGGAGACTGGGTGTCTACGCCCTCGCGATCAGAATCGCACATGCTAACCCGCCGAGCCAGCCAACCGCAGTTAGGATCGCAACAGCCCGGTTCGTCGTCTTGATCCACTGAGCACGCGCTGCTGGATCGCTCGGTCCGGGGACCACTGCAAATGTAGCGCGCCGCCCCAACCTACACCCGATTGTGCATGACACGCCCAAGCCCGCCCCAACCACGATTCCGAGAATCGTCGTGGTGACGTGGCCACCCCAGATCATGCTAGGTCCTCTATCTGGTGACCTAGCAACTTCCCAGAGCCTCGGTTCTATCAGCAAGCAGCGCATTATTGTGACGGGTGACGAGATTGTAGATTAATTGTCCGATCAATGCGTCGGCTAAGGACGCGCCGGGGATTACGCCTAGCGCCGTAATCCCGGCAAAGAGCCCAACCGCTGAACCAGCGGCCAAGCCACCAACCGCTAAGATCCCAAGGCCAAGAATACCACCCGTTAGGACTGTACCAACGACCACCAGACCGACAATGGCAATAGCCTCTTTATGGGCGACGACAAATCCCCCTATCGCTCTGCCAGCGGTTCCCACCGCAGACACCACGCAACCAAACCAAGAGCACAGCCCGGTTGGATCATCCGCATTGATCGGATCGCCCCCAGCGTACCCGTATGGCATCTCCGTCTCCTCGACCAAAGGATCAGCGCTCAGGAACTGAGCCAGGGCAGGGTCGTAATAGCGGGCCTGGAGGTAGTAGAGGCCGCTCTCAGTGTCCATGTACTGACCGGAGAATAGCATGGCGTTTGCGACGCTTCCGCTGCTGGTGGTTACATTCCCGTAAGGATCGTAGGTATCGGTGTCCGCCACGTCGCCCGTCGAGTTGGTCAGTGCCCTGGTCGACCCCAAGTTGTCCTGGGAATAGTAGTAGGTGTCGCCGTCTGGATTGATCTCCTCCAGGGGCAGACCCGTAGGCCCGTCGATGTAGGAAGTCGTATCCGATCCTATTGTCTTTTGAATCAGGAGGGGCAGGGGGCCAGAGTCGTTCCAGGTGAACTGGGTGGTGGTATCGCTGGTGGTTTCGCTTTCGCGGAGGCCGTCACCGTCGTAGGCATAGTCGGTGGTGGCTCCACTGCCGAGTTCATAGCTCGCGACCTGGTCAGCGGCGTTGTAGGTCAGTGCGGTGGCGCTCCCTGAAGCAGGGGTGATGGCGGTCAGGTTGCCGTTGTCGTCGTAGGTGTAGGTTGTAGCCCCGCTCGGCGCCGTGTCGCACCCGTCATCTGAAGTGCCTGAAACTGACCAGCAGAGCTCGTCGCCATCGTTGAACTCTTGTTGGGTTCCGTCGTCATCCGTGAGGTTGCCCGAGGCGTCGTAGGAATAGGACGTGGCGCCGTCGGGAGGGCTGCTGCAGTCGCTACCGTTGCTGGAGGCGGCATAGCAGACCTGGCTCAGCCCGGTGTACTGGTACTTGCTCGAATCGCTCGGCTGGGACGAGTCCTCGGATACCAGGCTGTCGGCGTTGCGAGTGTAGGTGGCCGAGAAGATCGAAGTCTCACCCTTGGTGTCGGAGATCGAAGCTAGGTTGTTGGCCGGGTCGTAGGTATAGCTGTTGGTGACGCCGTTGGCCAGGTCCTCAGCCGTCAGATTGCCGTTGGCGTCGTAGCTGAAGGTGCTCTCGTTATCGTTCCAGTCGGTGATCGAGCTGATCTCGTTAGCATCGTTGAGCACCTGGGCCACCGCGTCACCGCCCGGGTAGGTGATGCTGGTCTCGTTGCCGGCCAGGTCGTAGCCGTACTGGACCTCCGCGCCCGCCCCATTCGTGTAGCTGATCTCCGCCCCCAGTGAGTTGTAGGTCCAGCTGGAGGTTCCGGTCCCGTCAGTCATGCTGGTCTTCTGCCCCAGGGCGTCGTACGCGTAGCTGACATCAGGGGTTGAGTCGCTGTAGGAGGTTGAAACCAGCAGGCCGTCGGAGTCGTAGGTATTGGTCACCACGTCGCCGTTCGGCTCAGTCTCAGTCAGCAGATTGCCATCCCCGTCGTAGGTGTAGCTGGTGGTCTCACTCAGGGCGCTCGTAGAAGAGGTCTTCTGGTTCAAGTCGTTGTAGTCGTAGGTGGTCTCGTTGCCGTTCCCATCCGTGGTGCTGGTCACGTTGCCATCGTCGTCATACCCGGTGTGGGTAGTCCTCAGCGCAGTTCCCCCGCTGTCCTTGCTCTGGACCTCGGTGGGCTCGCCGTCCGCGTTGTAGGTGGTTACGGTCTCGTCCCCGGACGGCTGGGTAGTGCTCACCAGATTGCCGTCCGCGTCATACGTGTTGATCGTCTCATTGCCGTCGGGGTCGGTCGTGGTCAGGAGGTCGCCGAGCGGATCGTAGGTATAGGTTGTGGTGTAGTCGCTCGGATCGCCATCGGTCACGTTGCCCTTGGGCGAGACCATGGTCAGCTTCTCACCAAGATCGTTGTAGGTGTAGGTGGTCTCGTCGCCGGCGGCATTGGTGCTGCTGGCCAGGTCGCCATAGCTGTCGTAGGTGTAGGCGGTCGTATTCCCATCCGGATTGGTAACGCTGGTCGGCAGGCCCGGCTGATCATCATCGCTGTAGGAGTAGGTCGTCTCCTGGCTATCGTCCGTGCCGACCAGTGGGGTCGAGGTCGAGAGCAGGTTTCCCTCCCCGTCATAGGTGTTGGTCGTGGTGACGCCGGCGGCATTGGTGATCGTCAGCGGCTCGTTGAAGCTGTTGTAGGTGTAGAAGGTGGTGTTACCGTCTGGATCCGTCTCGGTGAGGACGTTTCCGGACTGGTCATAGGTGTAGCTGGTGGTGTCGCTGTCGGGATCAGTCTCCGTGGCGACGGCGACGGTGACCGGGTCGTAGCTGTAAGTGGTAAGGGCAGCTTCATCGGTGCCGTAGGCCTTGGTCTCGTCCATGAGGAGTCCTTCGTCATAGAGGAAGTAGGTCTCATTGCCATCAGGATCGGTCACCAGGGTGGCTGTCTCGTTGGTCTCCGGCTCGCTGTACGAGAAGGTCGTCTCATGACCCATCGGGTCCGTCTGAGTTAGGACCTGCCCGCTGTCGTTGTAGGTGTTAGTGGTGGTGTTGCCATCCGGACCCTCGACGGTTAGGAGATCGTTGCTGTCGTCATAGGTGTAGTACGTGTGTCCGCCCGCCTGATTGGTGACCTCAACCAGATCCCCAGAGCCGTTGTAGGAGTAGGAGACCGTCTGGTCAGCTGGGTCTGTGATCTCGGTGATGTAGCCGTCGTCCCAGGTCAAAGTCAGGCTCCGACCCGAGGCATCGGTGACCGACGTCAGTTCCCCGTCGGTGTAGGCGAGCCTGGTGGTGTTGCCATTGCGGTCGCTCTCCGAGGTGATGTCCCCAGACGAGTTGAACTCGAAGGTGTCACCGTCCCAGCGGGTGTAGGTCCAGGTCCCATCCGACTCGCTGAGCGTTGAGCTGTTGAATGCCGGGGCGGTCCAGGTGTCGCCGTTGAGGGTGAAGATGACTTGAGATCCGGTCTCATCCGAGATCGTCACCACCGTGTCGTCGTCACTCTCCGAGAGGCTCATGCCCAGGTTCGAGGTCCAGCCGTACCCAAATGGGCTGCTGGTGTCCGCATTGAGGGAGTTGTAGCTCCTGGTCACGTCTAGGTTCATCCCTCGCCCAGGAACATTGATGTCGGTGTAACTCTCGTACAGATCACCGGACTCGGTGTTCACCGGGTCAGCGCACTTGCACACCCCCACATTGCGCGCCGAGACACTGGCGTCACCACGGCCAATCTCCTCAAGGAAGTAGGAGAGGTCGGCGGGACCGCTAAAACCAGCCGTGGGTGTGAAGCCGAGATACTCCCCGCCGCTGGTCCAGAGCTGCAGATACAGGACTTCGGAGGTCGCGTACTGACCGCAGTACACCGAGCCCTCATTCTCGGTTGCCTCGCATGTGCCGCTATTGTCTTGGTCCTCACCACTGTAGATGTACGGCGTGCCGATGGGACTGTCACTCATGGTCTCGTACGTGTAGCTCTCGCTGCCCAGCGGGATCTCGTTGTCGAGGAAGAACAGGGCGGCGACGCTTCCGGTCCAATAACTGAGCGGAGAGTTCACTACTCCTCTACTGCTGGTTGCCGTCTCTCCATCGGCGGTCTCGGTCACCGTGTAGGTCTCAGGGCCGTAGTAGTAGTCGATGGAGGGATACGCGATAGATCCACTGAGGTCGCCTTCACTGTCGGTAGCTGTCACGGTCTGATCGGTATTTAGGTCAGTGGCCTTGAAGGTGGCAGTGGTGCACGTCGGGGAGCTGATGCCGTCATCGTCGCTGCAATACTGGTCCGTCGGCTGCGCGGCAAAGGGGCTGATGTAAACTCCATCGCTCTCGTCGAACATCGTGGTAGAGACCACGGGCTTGGCATTCCAATAGACGTTGGTGGTGGTGCTGATGTAGCCTCCGCCACTGCTCTCGGTCCAGGTTGCCGTATATTGCTCGCTCGCACTCGAGGATGGGCCGCCAAAGCTCTCGCTGCACCGGGCCGTGTCGTGGCAGGTGTAGGACGTATCTCCGTCGTAGGCGTCGCTGATGGTGATCGTCCCCAGGGTGGGCGCGGTAGCGGTCAGCTCGATAGTGGCGCCGCTGAAAGGCCCATAGTTGGAGCTGGACACCGCCATGTTCAGGACCGAGAACGACTGGTCGGCCGTGGCCGCGGCGTAAGTCGAATCGCCCCTCTGGGCGGCATCGATGGTGCAGGTGCCGCTGGCTATCAGCGAAACGAGGCCCGACTCCAATGTGCACACACCAGAGGTGGTATCGGTAAGGGAGACCGAGTCTCCCGAGCTAGCTGTGGCGCTCAGTGAATAGGTGTTGCCTGGGGCCGGGTCGGTGGGGGGACCCCCAGTGAAGGAGATGGTCTGGCTGGTCCCCAGCGAGACGAACAGCGAGCTCACCTGATCGGCGGTCAGAGCGTAGTTAAACACTGCTACATCCGCCAGGTCACCATCGAACCAGGCCGCCCCCACATTGGCCCAGCTGCCGTTATACCCACCACCACCGAGGATCCAGGAGCCGGTCATGTCCTGGCTCTCACTGTTGTCATTCGAGCCGACCAGGACTCCGTTGAGATAGAGGGCCATGGTGGAGCCGGTACTGACTCCAACCGCGTCGTACCACTCACCGTTGTTGACCGGAGTCGATGTGTGAATCGTCGTCAGACCGTTGCAGCACTGCCCGAAGTAGAGGTCGCCATCGGTGCCGACGTAGAGCTCGCGGTCGTACCCCTCAGTGCCGACGAACTGGATGATCATGCCTCCGTTGCTGGCCGTGGTGTTGAACCAGCCGCCTATGGAGTACACCGTGGGATTGTCGTACTGCGTCGTCGTCGTGATGTAGCCAGTGCTTCCGTCGAAGCCCGCCGTTGGCGTCGAGCTATAGGCGGGCACGCCGGGTGTGACATCCTGAGCGACTCCGCCCTGAAGCGTGCCCGTATCGCCTCCGCCAGTCAGATCGACGGCCGTTCCACCCCCAGAGTCGGACAGCGGCCAGAATGCCGAAGGGTCGAGCGAGAGAACAGCTTCGTTGTAGGCTTGGTCGCTGACCATCTGCTGAACTTGTGCCGCTCTGAAGTATGTGGAGTTGCCGGCCTGATTGGCGTCAATCAGGCAGGTACCAGTCGAGTCGAAGGTGACCACACCATCGGTCATCGTGCAGACAGAGCTGCTGGAAGAGTCCACCGTGAATGAGACAGCCAACCCTGAGCTTGCTGTCGCCGCCGGGGTGTAGGTAGTTCCAATCGCCGCATTTGGAGGAGCACTGCTGGTAAATGAGATGCTCTGTGACTCCAAGCCGGCGTAGATTGCTCCTACCTGATTGGCTGTCAGCGCAGCAGGGAAGATGGCCGCATCAGCGAGATCTCCAGTGAATGGATCCATCGACCCGTCGGTGTTCGTCCAGTTTGCGCCATCGACCTCGCCTACCCGCCAATAGCCGGCATAGGTGGGCGGAGAGCCGGCCGAGGTAGTCGTGCCAACCAAAGACCCGTCCAAATACAGACTCATGCGACTTGGAGTGAGGGTCGCGACCGCCAAGTGCCACTGCCCGTCGTCCACGGCACTGCTTGTGCTGATCATCGTGCCGATTCCGAACTCCAAGTCGCCATTGGAGCCGACATACATCTGCTCGTCCCAGTCACTGCTTGGGGTTCCAGTCTGGGTGCTGATGAAGCTAAACAGACCACTGTTAGCAGACGAGGCTTTGAACCAAACCGCCTCACTGACAGTGTCTGGTATGGTGAGGCTATTGGTAGTGGATATGTAACTGTCGCTGCCGTCGAAGTTCATCACTGGCACGGAGTCGACGTCCGGGATTCCCGGCGTCGAGTCCTCGTAGACGCCGCCCTGCAGATTGCCCGTATTGCCGGTACCGCCAAAGTCGACTGCGGTTGCGGTGTCAATGTCAGAGAGTGGCCAGTAGGCTGACGGGCTGAGGGTTAGCACAGCTTCGGCATCCGTGTAGTCAGCCACGGCTTGTTGAACCTGCGGCGCCGCAGTGTAGCCGGTGTTCCCCGCCTGGTTCGCGTCCAGTAGGCAGATCCCGGCGGCGTTGAAGGTCGCTACGCCCGAAGACATCGAGCAGACCGAGCTCGAAGCGGAGTCGACCGTGAGCGCTACGGGAAGGCTGGAGGACGAGGTCGCCGTCGGCGTGTAGGTACTGTCTACAGCAGCATCGGTTGGAGCTGTGCTAGTGAAGGTAATGCTCTGACTGAGCTCCCCTTCATACAGCGAGCTGATCTGACCCGCTGAGAGCGCGGTGCCATAGAGCACGAACGCGTCGGCCATGTCGCCATCGAAGTAGGATGGGTCCCAGGCCTCTTCGCCAACGTAAATGTCGCCAGTTCCGGCCAGCGGTGAGGTAGCCCCGCCGCCGCTGTAGACATCACTACCCGTGGCCAAAGAGCCGTTGATGTAGATGTTCATGTCGGCGGTAGAGATGCCGTCTCCGCTGCTGCTGTCGAACGTGCCCACCACGAAGGTCCACTCGCCTGTATCTACTTCTATGGTGGACTCCTTCATGAACGCGGAACCCGCAGTATCAAGTCCGAACTCGGCTAACCCACTCCCGCTGTTGAACCTGCCTATGTCTAAGGTGAGGTTCCCGTCGACAGTGTCGACGTTGTCTCTCCCCGAGATGATCGGGCCTGAGTTAGCCGAGGTGGTGATCCAAGCGCCATAGGTAGCAGCGGTCACGCTCGGTTGCTCAAGGGTGGTCGAGATCCCGCCTGTGCCGTCAAACGCTATGCTGGGCTCGCTCGAGTCAGGCATGCTGGGTCCACCCTCAGTGACGCCGTCGGCCAACGTGCCCGGGTGATCGTGACCACTGGCGTCCTCCGCCGTATCTCCACCGGAGTCGGACAGTGGCCAGTACACTGACGGATTCGTGGCCAGCACCGCGGATGAATACGTCAGGTAGACATCAAACGACTGCTGGACTTGGGTAGCTGCCTCATAGGTGTCGTTTCCGGCCTGGTTGGCGTCGATCGTGCAGGTCCCGATGGCAGCCAAGGTCACGGTCGAGCCCGAGATCGAGCAGACCGAGGTGCTGGAGGAGTCGATCGTCAACGCGACCGTCAGGCCGGATGATGCGGTCGCGGTGGGCAAGTAGATGCCGCCGATATCGCCGTGCGTTGGCGCGGTACTGGTGAACGTGATCGTCTGTGGCGTATCCCCATCCGCGGCCGCTGTTAGAACATCCGAGCCGGTCATGGCGAGCAGGAAGAGAGCCAAGACGATCCAGCGCAGCCTCCTGATCACTCGCACCCCTCTGTCGTGGCACGCTCGGCTAGGTGGCGCCTGACGATGCTTGGTTCACGACAGCCGCGCGGTAGGGGCAGCCTGAGCGCGACCGCGGCGGAGGAGGAGGTCGCGGTCTCTACCCGACCCAGCGCCCGGACCGTTCCCACCCCGATTCCCTCTCCAAGCTCTCGTTCGAGCGGAGTCGCCATCACCATATTGGCCCGAACGATGGCAACCGGATGTCCCCAGAGGATAGAGCGGCTGACGACCCCGAAAAACTCTCTGCTCTAGTAGCTGACCAAACGGTAAATTAGGCTTATAACCTACAAACAGGATCGAACGAATTCGACCCGCCTTTACTCAGTCAACAACGTCCTGGATAGCGAGGGAATCGTGTACCAACTCGCCAAGACTGGGCAGTGAATCGCGCGATGGGTTATAGGCTATAGGCACTCATGGTAGATGTGGAGAGGGTATGGTTTGGTCGTTGTGGCGGACGAGAGTGCACCCGACCCGATCTCGCAGACCATCGTGGGGGTCTTCGCACGAGTCGGCCCTGTTAGGGCTCCGACTAAGAGCGAGGCCGCATACGCCGAGGTTCGATCTCGCATTCTTGACGGCTCCCTACCGCCAGGGTGCGCCCTCAACCAGGAGGCGCTAGCCGCGGCCCTTGCGATCTCCGTTACCCCTCTTCGGGAAGCCCTTCGCAGGCTGGAGGGCGAAGGCTTGGTCCAGACCCGTCCCGACAAGATGGACATCGTGGCCCCACTCTCGTCCCGCGAGATCCAAGAGCTGCGACATGTTCGCAACCTGCTAGAGCCCGAAGCCGCATCGCTGGCTGCTCGGAACTCAGATGGCGCCGCGCGAGCCAGCGTCGTTCCGCTGTCCGACCTCACCCACACGGCGGCTACCCAAGCGTGGCACTCAGCTCACCGACGGTTCCATGACGCTGTGTGGGATCTGGCGGTGAACCTGGTGTTGGCAGAGGCTCTGAGAACTCTCTGGGCCCGGATGGACCGCTACCGTCGTCTGGCCGTGCGCCCCGAGGACTTCGTCCGGATGGCCGACGTCGAGCATACGGGTATCGCAAGAGCAATTGCGGCTGGAGATGCGGAACTGGCCGCCCGGCTAATGGCCGATCATTCCAGTCCCGTTGTGAGCCTAGACCAGGTCGATGGGGCTCCTGCCGAGGGCTGAGCCGGCGGCACATCTTGCTACGCTGACACTGACCCTCCTTAGTCGTTGGCGCGTTAATTCGCAAGCTAGAATGGAAGCGCTCGGGAAGAGACTCCCGGGCGGTTGAGCTAGAGTCCCGCCTCGAGCGAGGCAACAGGGCAGGGTAGTACCACCGGGGCGAGAAGGTCAGTTTCGGGTCGCCACACCTTAGTGCGAGCCGCAGTAACGGCTCTAGTTGCCGAACCGTGTGCACGGTGAGATGCTGTGGCGATGGACGTGACTGAGGTCCAGTCCCACGCTGACCGTGTGCTCCACGAGGTTGAACGGGCGGTGGTCGGCAAGCGCCAGGTGCTGGAACTGATCCTGAGCGGAATCCTGGCCGATGGCCATGTCCTCCTAGAGGACTACCCCGGCTTGGCCAAGACTTTGATTGCCCGATCGTTCGCTCAGTCGATGAATTTGGCTTTTGCCCGCGTCCAGTTCACCCCCGACCTGATGCCGTCAGATATCACCGGTTCGTCCATTTATAACCAGCAGACTGGCGAATTCCAGATGCGGCGGGGGCCGATCTTCACCAATCTGCTCTTGGGTGACGAGATCAATCGCTCCCCTCCGAAGACTCAAGCCGCTCTGTTAGAGGGTATGCAGGAGCGCCAGGTCACCATCGAGGGCAAAACAGCACAGTTACCGCGCCCATTTCTGGTGCTGGCCACGCAAAATCCGATTGAATACGAGGGAACATATCCCCTACCCGAGGCACAGCTCGACCGCTTTCTACTTCGCGCAAGCGTTGGGTATCCCGAACCCGTGGAAGAGGAGCGCATGCTGCGTGACCGCCATGCACGCCACCAAGACGATGTTCGCCTCAGCGCCGTCATGGATGGCCCAACGCTGCTGGCGTGCCAAGCTCTGGTCGAGCGCGTGCTGGTAACGGACGACATCTTCCACTACATAGTGGAACTGGTCCGAGCCACGCGACAGAGCCAGCGCGTAGTGGTGGGGGCCAGTCCGCGTGGCAGTCTGGCATTGCTTAAGCTTTCTCGGGCTCGCGCCGCGCTCCTGGGCCGCGATTTTGTAGTCCCGGACGACGTTCAGGCATTGGCGGTGCCAGCGCTGGCCCACCGGCTGACACTTCGACCCGAGCTTTGGGCGCAGCGCATCCGGTCAGATGATGTGGTTCGAGAATGCCTCACCTCAGTGCCGGTTCCGCCCACGCTCCCCCCGGAGATGATGAGGTCGCTCTCCCAGGCAGGTGAAGCCGAGGAGACCCCCGGGCAGCTATGACCGCGACCTTGTCGCCTCCACAGGCGCAGCCGGGTTCCACAGTTCCGGTGACCGACCACCGGCCGGTGCCAGCTAGCAGGGGGGCGTTTGTTTCCGAGCCGACTGAGCAAATGGCTGGGCTGATCTTCCTATTCTCGGCTGGGTGCCTAGCCGCACTCGCGTTGGGAATGCCGGCACTGGCCGCTGTGGTTGCGCCTCTGGGGATATGGCTCCTTTGGGGGTTCGTCACCCAGCGCAATGGGACCTGCGAAGTCACGCTCGTTCTGGACAGGGACCGGGCTGTGGAGGGAGAGACGGTGATGGCGACCATCCTTGTCCAGAGCGCCACTTCATTTCAGCGTGTGCTCTGCAGCGTTAGGCTGCCCGGCGGCTTGGTGGCTGAGGAGCCGCCCGCTCGGGTAGCGATCGCACCAGACCGTAATGGCAGAGGATCGGAAACTCTGGCAATCCGCTGCGAGCGGTGGGGACTTCACCGCATCGGCCCGAGTGACTTGCTCGCTCGCAATGCCTTCGGGGTATTCCAATCCCGTGGGACAACCCTCAACGCGCTGGAGTTGCGGGTTTATCCGTCTGCACCCAGCCTACGGGCCGGTCTCAAGCCCTCAATGACACAGGTGTTTTTAGGCGAGGAGACGGCTCGTGAGCGCGCCGAAGGTTTCGAATTCGCTGATATTCGCAAGTTCCAGCCTGGAGACTTGACGCGACGGATCAACTGGCGTGTGACCGCGCGTCAAGGCGAGCCCTATGTCAGCCTGCAGCACCCCGAGCGCAACGCCGACATCATCCTGATCATCGACAGCTTGGTCGATTTCCATATGGGTCTGGACGGCACGCTCGCATGGGAAGGCCGGGCGGTAACGGCCTTAGCGCAACTCCATCTGGGACGCCGCGATCGGGTCGGCTTGCTCTCCTACGGCGGCGTGCTGCGTTCGCTGCCCCCCGGGTCGGGCAGTAATCACCTTTACCGGATTCTCGACACACTGATCGAGACCAAGGTCGTACCTAGCTACGCCCGCCCCACATTGGGTTTGCTGCCACCGCGGGCCCTGCCGCCGCGGGCCTTGGTGATTGCCTTCACACCGCTCGTAGATTGGCGTATGACTGCCGCGCTACTGGACCTTCATGGCCGCGGCTGCGACCTCGCTGTCGTAGAAATCGATCCTGAACGCTTCACCGCTAGGGACCATGACCTGAGCGAGGCGATGAGTTGGCGTTTATGGCGCCTCTCCCGAGCTGCGCAACGCAGGGAGCTATGGGGTTCGGGCATCCCCCTCGTCGGCTGGGATACGTCCGATCCGCTCGACTCGGCACTCGTGCAACTAAACCAAATGAGGCGTGGGCAATGGCGCGTCCGACCCTGATTCCCATGCTCCCGGTTGCCACTGTCGCGACTGGGCTCACGGCCGTGGTTGCTCTCCAACTATTAATTCTTGAGCCAGTGTTGCCCGCTGCCGCCCTTGGCGCTGGAGCTATGGCGATCATCCTCACCATGCTAGCCATCTGGATGCGGCGTCCTAGGCTGGTCACATCGGCCGTTGCTGTACTGTTGCTGATTTATGTGCTGGTGCTGATCGGAAGGTCAGCTTCATCGCTCGCCTCGGCTGCTGCTCCAATAGTTGCGGGTGCCATCTTCCTGAGCACTCAGCTGGGGTGGTGGGCGATCGAGCTTAGGACTCCAGCGCACGAAACAGCGCCAGCGGTTTGGAATCGAGCCGGACAGATCGCGGCTGGTTCTGTTGGCTCACTGCTATGCGCTGCACTGATCTGGCAAGGGAGCCGCATACATCCCGGAAGGAGCTTTGTGTTCCTCACCGTCGGGCTCGCGGCCGCGATTGGAGTGATTCTCCTCTACAGGTACATCTGTGGGCGGCAGATCCGCGTGCCCGTGTCTGTTTCCAAGGCGGCACCGCACAAGAGGTTGATGCGAGGACATAGGGCGATCTCTTCGCGCCCGAGCGGTTTGCTGCTGAGGAGAGCACGTCACGTCGTGCGACCGCCCGACACCCATTCAGCGTGGCAAGCACGTCACACAATGAGGGCATACACGTTCGAGGCCCTCGCATTGCTGATCGTCGACCTGGGGTTTACCCTGGCAGCGATTGGATCCAACGTGCACCCAATAATAGTTCACGGCGTTCGAACCGCTTCAAGCACGATTAACGCAGCTCCGGGAATCTCCTTTGGCGTCCTCGGTGCGGCTGCGATCATCGTAGGTTGGCTCAGCGTATACCTTCGCTCGATCGTAGGCCCTTTAGAGTTCACGGATTGCCGCCCGCTCGGTGACTCGCCGCAGGCCAGCACGCTTAGCGAACTTGAGACGATCCGAACGATGTGTCGTCGCGCTTGGAGGTCGGGAGGGACTGACGCCGACCTCAATCGATTCCTGTCGTCCCTATACAAGCGAATGGGAGCGGATTCCTCCCATCACTCTTCTACCGCCGGGGCAGCGGGCACCACCTTGGCCGAAGTCGATGCCATTGTTGTGGAGTTGGAGGCCCTCGCTAATGTCTGAAATCTTCAGGCGGGTTAGCGCGAGTACCCTATGGGCTGCTGCGCTCACCCTCATCGCGGTCGCGCTTGTGGCGATCGTCGTGAGTATGAGCAACGCTAGGTCGGGGACGATCACATATTCCGTCACCTACTACAAGAGCCCTATTCTCGGCGTTCACGGATTCGGCCCCCTCCCCGTTCCCTGCAGTTTAGCCCCCTCTCAATGTGTGCCGGTTGGTGGTCTGAATAAGAGCCGCCGGAGAGGCACGTTACTGTTGCCGCTAGACGCGGCCGTTGGCGCAGTATTGGCACTTAGCGCGTTGGCCCTCCTGTGGATGGCCCGGCGCGGTAGGCCCACTGGAGACTCCACTGCCGTTTCGGAGGAGGCATTGGCGCCTCCTTCGACTTCCCGTCGGCGGCCCGCGAACGCGAGAGAAGCCGTGATGGCGGCGTTCGCCGACTTAGAGGAGCGACTGTCAGTGCACGGCTTCACCCGCGAACCCTGGGAAGCAGCCGAAAGCTATCTGGCGAGAGCGCTGCCCGACGCTTGGCGCGAAGGGCGCGCCGCCCTCAGACTTGCGCACCTGTACGCCCTGGCCCGCTACTCCCATCATCCGATCGACTCGGCGGCCGCAACCCAAGCCGTTGGAGCATCTACTGAGTTGATCGAACAACTCGATCAGTCACTGGCATAGTGGGCGCCAAGTGAGTGCCTGGCGAGGCCTCCTTCGGCAACCCCATCGGCGCCCGTCCCGAACTGGTCACCCGAGCCAAGATCGCCGATCTCGACCGCAAACGCTCCTGAGATCAAAATCTGGAAAAATTCGTCTTGGTTGCTGGAACAACCTTTATTTGGCCGCCCAAAATGCCCGATTTCGAACTCGTCCAGAAACTCGCAAATGCCTCTAGCGAGCGATTCCGTCCCGAATCGGAATCGGCGCCGGAGCCGTCAAGGAAGGTCCACGCAAGCACCAGGGCGCCTATTGTGACAGGAATGATTACCGCGTCAACGATAAGGCCGCTGCCCGCGAAGCGACTTAGCAAGGCATTTGCCCCTTAGCCTATGTGATCCACTTTAGCTCCACTGGTCACGTGCTAGCTAGAGGTTGCGACAGGCAAGCGCCCGCGCGTGGATACTCCATTCTCCAGGCAAGCTGCTCATACTCTCGGCACCCGTCGGTGAAGAAGTGAGCCGTTGAGTAGAGGCGTTGCCGCTATGTCTAGAGTTCTTGAGCCGAATTCTCGTCAGTCACAGGAATCAATTGCAGGCGCTGCAGCAGTGTGAAGCGGCAGCATCCTCGTCTGAACAAAGGCCGTGCTCTTGGCGCCGCTAGACGGTGGACCGGCGATGGCCACCAGCCATTCGCTCGAACCCGTGGCTACCCCGGTGTCGCCTTTCTCAACAAAGCCCTTGCCCGTCTGTAAATCCATCGTGAGGGTGGCAACTCCCGTATACCAGAGCAGATAACGACCGGCTAGTTGCGGAAACTGGAATTCGGGAGAGGAGGTGGGTGTGCTGCCCTTGGGAGCAGTTGGAGCAAACTCCTCCCGATAGGTAGCGCCAACTCGCCACAGCATGAGCTTGGCAAGGTTGTGCGTTCCCCAAACAAGATACTGGGACGAACCGGCGAGTGATCCCACGGACTGGGCGCCTTGGAGCGCGGGCGGAAGCTTGGCAGGCTTGAGGTTGCGGGTGTAGATCGCACTGAAGACGGTCTGTTTGGCCGAGTTCTCCTCGGCCCAGATGAGATAGGGCCCAGCGATGACTGGAGCACCTACCTTCCCTGAGGCCAAAGTCCGTGTCTTCCCGGTTGTGAGGTTGACCAAGAGCAGCTGGTAGGAGCCGGTGGTAGTCGGCTGGGACCAACTCGCCCAGCCGTTCCATACAGCCGGTGTCGGGGGCGACCCGAAGCCCGAGACTCCAGGGGAGCTGGCGAGCACTTTAGTAACCCCCGTTTGCTGGTTCCACGAATGGACGCTCCAGTCGCCCGGGTTGCCCTGTGAGTCGCCCTCCTGCCAGACGACCCAGGGCAAGTCAGCGGCCACCGCCCCCAAGCCGGCCGCGTTGGGCGGAAGCGGGGCAATATCAGAGATCTGTCCTGTCAACAAGTTCCCCTCGCCCATCGCCAATTGTGAAGACGAGCTTGAGAACACCTGGCCAAAAGCAAAGTGCCCAGATACCGCCAGTGGGCCTAGATCGAACCCACTCTGAGGTGGAAGAGCAGGTGCACTGAGCAGCGCTCGCCAGTTTGCGGGAGTCGTGTTCGTGAGGCATGAAGCCACCCTCCGGATGGAAGACTTTGCCTGCAGATTCCGCCCCACGGAGCGCGAGCCGGTAGCCGCTGGTTGCCCGCCCGAGCAGGCAGCCAGCGTCGCTCCGGCTACAAGTGCGAGTCCTATCTGGGACCAGCGACTACCAGATGAAGCCTTCCCCACCTAACAATTCTTCCATGTTGGCGAGAGAATACCATGAGTGTGCCGGAACGTCCCAACCCGTGTAGACGTTCATGGTGGTCGCCGAGTCGGCGTAGTACACCTGGTCTGTGTTCCAGTTGTAGCCACCGACCTCCGCCCAATGTTTGATCGTTTCGTAATAGGGGTGCCCTAGCAAGTATGGATACAAGCTTTCATCTGCAGGGTAATAAGGATCGCCCACCTCGTATACCCCTGCTGCTACGGGTGTTCCTTCATTGACGTCCCAGTCGAGGTCCGTTTGAAACTCGCTCCCCAGAAGACCCCGATGATGCCGGGTACAACTAATAGAAGGACGCCGAGCGCGGTCTGAAGGTCCGTATCGGTCTGGAGAAGGGCGGCTCTCGCGTTTACGCAGTCGTGGTGCGCCGTGCACGTGGCAACGGTGGTGTTGTACAGGTGAGCAAGGTTTGGACCGGTGAGCAGCAGGATGACGGCGAGCAAAGCCAAACCGCCTAACGCGATCAAAACCTGGGTACGGGCCTGGCGCCAAGCCAACCAGATCATGATTGGCGCAGCAAGGGTGCAGTGCGAGCTTCACGTGCCTGACGCATATAGGCCAGCACTAGGTCCTCGAGGCGGATCGGTTCGACGGTCCAGGCCGGGTCCAGGATGGGCTCCTCGGTGCACACCAGCAGCGTGGTCTGGCGGTCGGTGTGACTGGCTTCTATGACTCGTTGATTCTTTGGCAGGCTCCCCGGGTCACGCCGTGGGCCGGTCAGTCGGAAATGCGACGCGCGCAACTTCTCGATCTCCCCGTCTACCTGCACGAGTGAGGCGACCAGTACCACTAAGTAATCACAGACGCGCTCGAGATCAGCGACAAGATGGGAAGACAGAACGACGCTGACTTGCTCCTCGGCGACAGTTTCCATTAGGACCTGAAGGAATTCACGTCGGGCCAGGGGGTCTAACCTCGCCACCGGCTCGTCCAAGATCAACAATTCCGGGTGCTTGGCAATGGCCAGCGTCAGAGCCACCTGGGCCCTCTGGCCGCCTGATAGTGATCCCGCTGGCTGGCCGAGATCGAGGTCGAGCCGTTCGAGCCGACCTTGGGCAAGGTGGTTGTCCCAGCCTGGGTTGAGGTGCGCCCCGAGCTGAAGATGATCGGCGATGCTCAGGTTCGAATACAGCGGCGTGTCCTGGGCGACAAAACCGACACGGCTCATCTGCCGGGCAGTGCTGGCGGGCTCAGCACCAAGGACGTTGATCGAGCCGGACGTTGGGGACAGCAGGCCGACCGCTAAGGACAGCAGGGTGGTCTTCCCGGCCCCGTTCGGTCCCACCAGCCCGACGACCCGGGCGGGGGGAATTGAAAGCGTGCAGTCGGACAGCGCCCAGCGATTCCCGTAGCGCTTTCCTAATCCTGCTGTCTCTACGGCCGGGGTCACGCTACGCCCTCTTCGGTCGAGGCGCGAAAGGTGTCGACGAAGAGCGCTTCGATGCTCTCGTCATCGAGCCCCGCCAGGCGGGCTTTGCCCAGCCAGCGCTGGAGGTCGTGCCGTAAGGGACCGAGTTGAGCCATGGGAGCATCGCTAAGAGTCCTGGTCACGAACGTCCCAATTCCGGGTCGGCCCGCCACCAACTCGTCGTGCTCGAGCTCGCGATACGCCTTGAGAACGGTGTTGGGGTTAATCGCGAGTCGCGCGACCACTTCCTTGACCGTGGGCAATTGGTCTCCTTCACTGAGAAGGCCCAGCCGGAGGGCCTGCCGCACTTGGTGGACGATCTGCAGATAGGGAGAGACGCCCGAGCCCGTGTCCAAGTGAAATTCGATCATGTTTCTCCATTTATCTAGGAGACTAGGCTAATATATCATGGTTGTGCCTCGACGAACCCTTTGCGAAGGGCTGGGCCGAGTGCCACTGGTAGCCACCACCCGAGTCAGGGACAATTGCGCAGATGTCAGAGGCGCAAGCGAGCGAGATGGTGCCCAACAGATGGACGGCTTCCAGGGTCCACCCCGACATGTGGGTCGACCCGGATGACGACCCACGTGACACTGGCACCGAGTTGGGGGATGAGCGCACGACCCTGATCGAGTATTTGCGTGCCTACCGGCTGACGCTGGAGATGAAGTGCACCGGCCTCGATGTCGGCCAAATGGCCACCAGATCGGTGCCTCCGTCCGACATGTCCCTGCTCGGGTTGATCCGCCATATGGCCGAAGTGGAGCGACACTGGTTCCGACGGGTGATGGCAGCCGAGGACGCGCCCTATCTCTTCGGGTCCGGCCAAGGCCGTAGTGATGACTGGGACGGGGCGATGGCCGACCCGGCTGTGGTTGAGGAGGCGTGGAGAGCGTGGCGGTCAGAGGTCGCCAACTCCGCGCGGTTTGTCTCAGAAACAAGCGATCTTGGCTTTCGGGGCCTGAACAAGGACGGCCGCAGCTTGCAACTCCGGGATGTGATGGTCCACATGATCGAGGAGTACGCGCGGCACTGCGGACACGCCGACCTGCTTCGAGAGCGAATTGACGGGCGCGTCGGTCAGTAGCCGGAGCTACGTTACGCTCGTCTGAAGCTGATCTAGGTTGAAGTACGCCTAAGCGCTCACGGTGATTCTTGGGAACGGGTATGGAATTGCCGTGTTTCAGCCAAGCTTGTCGTCTAGATCCCCGGGTCAGAGGCAGGTGCTGGCTGGTCCGCTTCTTCGACCGTCAGCTCCGCGGCTGGGTCGGCTTCCAATCTCTCATCCGGGATGGGACGGCCGCTGCGCACGGAGCGACCAAAAACTCCTTGTTCAAGCCGATGCTCGGCCCGCTCCACTGCGGCCAGTCGCTGGCGGAGCCCAACCATGACCGCATCATCGACCTCCTCCGCAGTCAGCGGCTCCGCAACATCGGCAGCCTCTCCTCCGGGCTCACCGGCAGCGAGCCGCTCGCCCCGACCTGAGGCCACCACCTGGTCTAGCAGACCTTCGAGCCTGGATCGCTCGGCCCGGAGCAACTGACGGGCTCGCTCTTGGTCCATCTGGTCTCCTGCAGAAGCTTGGCAAGCGCGGAAGAGGCGCAATCGGCGGACGGCAGCAGCCGACTCGCCTCGAACACCGAAGACCCAAGCCGCACTCGCCCCGGCAGCGAGTCAGTCTAGCGCCGGTGACTCCGCCGGGTGCAGCAAGCGGGAAGCCATCTCACGCGCTCAGGGAGTGCACGGTCGAACCGAAAGAGGGAAACGTCCCCGGGACTCGCAGAAGGTCGGTGAGCCCTCGGTAACCATCCGCGGTGAGATCCACTGCCCGTCCCCGCGGCGCTCTACGCAGCCAATTGAGCTCGAATAGTCGCCGCGTAATTGCGGCCGGCAATGCGCCAGCAGCGTGGTTCCGCCTTTCGCTCCAATCTACGCAAGGCCGCAGCAGCACGCGCGACGAGGCCCGGGGCAGCACCAGTCCCAGGGGGTCGAGCAGTGACACCTTGCCGGGGCTGAAATCCGGAGTGACAACCCCAGAGGCGATCAATCCCTCGGTGAACTCGATACCTAGCCGACCCGCTAAGTGGTCATAGCAGGTGCGGCCGCGACTCAGAGTCGGGTCTACGGTCACCCGGCTGTGGACCGCAAGCCTTTTGGTCGACAAACCGACCGCCAGAGCCTCAAGGACGGACGCGACCTCGGCTCCAGCGAGACGGAAGTACCGATGGCGGCCTTGCTTGGCGACATCCAGAGCTCCAGCATCGACCAGCCGCCCCAGATGCTCACTGGCAGTGGATGCCGCCACGCCCGCGTCGTTGGCCAGCTCACTGGCGGTGCGAAAGCGCCCATCCAAAAGGTCGAGACACAAGGCTACTCGGGTGTCATCAGCGAAGAGCCGGGCCGTGGCGACCACGCGCGCCTCACAATCCTCGCCTCTCATGTCAACGATTATCGCTCCCAAACCGAGTTGTGTGCATCATTAGTCAACACTTCGGTGGACGCCGAAGTTTGGGTGTTTCTGGATGCACACTCATCGCATTGGGGCACTCAGCTGTCATGGTCGACTTCAGGATTCATTCTTTTGGGTGATGTTGTGACTCGCTCGCTCACCCCAGTGGGTGATGCCCGACCCTGCACGTTGGGTTAAATCTGCACGAGGCCGTAACGAAATTCATCCTGTAGAGGGATGATCTTGCCGCCGGCGTTGGGTAGCGTTTTACGCGTATCGCTTCTATGCGCTGCCGAAAGCTTTTTCTGCGGACGCATGTAGTGGAGGACTCGAAGCCTATGCGACGTAAACCCATACTTCCATCATTGCGCTGGGTAGGCCCACTGGTCGTCGGCGCACTACTGCTCACCGGCGCCACTAGCCTGAGCGCCGACGCCAAGACAACCGCCAAGACTTCCTCCACGGTGACCTGGGCCGAGCTGCCTTCGGCTCCCCCTGAGTACATCTCGCCGCTGGCAGGAAGCGCCTGGTTCAGCGTCACCAACCTCTCCGATTTCTCCGAGATCATGTACCGACCGCTGTTCTGGTTCGGAGACAACGGCCAGCCCAAGTTCAACGCGGCGCTGAGCATCGCCAACGCCCCCGTGTGGTCCGACAACGACCAGACCGCCACGATCACGATGAAGCACTGGGTCTGGTCCAACG
>Ga0207416_1002409_pt1 | contig 20551 bp, 14 predicted proteins | sample PaiPotPPM11metaG_FD_184107 | JGI IMG/M metagenome (GOLD analysis project Ga0207416, IMG submission 184107) | Iron sulfur acid spring bacterial and archeal communities from Banff, Canada, to study Microbial Dark Matter (Phase II) - Paint Pots PPM... ...
AGGATGCCGACACACCAGGCCAGCGCCTGCAAAATGGTCGAAGTGTCAGGATTATTGAGGAGCAGTCCGCGCACGGCGTTGACGATTAGCGAGACCGGTTGATGCTCCGCGAAAACGCGCAGCCAGCCGGGCATACTCTGTGTCGGGACGAACGCGCTGCTGGCGAAAGTCAACGGAAAGAGCCAGATGAAGCCGGCAGATTGCGCCGCCTCTACGCTGTTCACTGCCATCCCTATAGTTGCTGAGATCCACGAAAAGGCAAAGCTGGTGAGCAAGAGAATGCCACCTGCCGCCACCCAGGAAAGGACATAGCCTTGTGGCCGGAAGCCGACCAGCAGGCCGACCGTCCACATGACGATCACGACAAACGTGTTGCGCACGAGGTCGGAGAGGGTGCGGCCCGTAAGGACCGCCGATTTCGCCATCGGCAGTGAGCGAAAGCGATCAACCAGGCCGCGCTTCAGGTCTGTGGCGAGGCCGATGCCGGTGGACGTCGCACCGAAGATGACGGTCTGGGCAAAGATACCAGCCATCAGGTAATTGACATAGCTCGTGCCGCTGACGGCAATTGCTCCACCGAACACGTAGCGAAAGAGCAGGACGAACATGATCGGTTGGATGGTCGCGAAGATCAGTTCGTCGGGGATACGTGGAATCTGGATCAGGTGGCGCTTTGCCATGACGAGTGCGTCGGCGAGCGTCCAGTAGATTCTGGAACGCGCCCGCGGCTTTAGTATTTCCGCCGTGCGGAAATCGCTGCTAATCATCGCGTACTCCTTGCCATAGGCCGGGTGGCCGGTAAATCTTCATCTGTGGAAGGCTCTGTCGAGGTAGCGGCCCGTCCGGTGAGCGCGAGGAAGGCATCATCCAGAGTTGGCCGGCGCAGCGCAAGGTCGTCTACGGGGACCTGCGCGGCATCGAGTTCGCGCACTACGGAGGCAAGGACTTGCGCACCTTGCATCACCGGCACGACGAGATGGCGATTGTCGGCGTTGACCTGAATTTCGCCCGAACTGTATGGTCGCAGCGCCAGGGCGGCGGCATCCAGGTACCCCCCGCGCGCCACCGTTAGTTCGATCCGCTCGCCGCCAACCTGGGCTTTCAGCTCGTCGGATGTGCCTCTGGCAATCACGCGCCCCAGATCAACGACGGCGATCTGATCGGCGAGTTGATCGGCTTCCTCCAGGTATTGAGTGGTAAGGAGTACCGTCGTCCCGTCGGTAACGAGGCCGGTGATGACCTCCCACATCGCGAGCCGCCCGCGTATATCGAGGCCAGTCGTCGGCTCGTCAAGGAAGAGTATCGGGGGGGCGATGATCAAGCTGGCCGCCAGGTCGAGACGCCGCCGCATACCTCCTGAGTACGTCTTCACGGTACGCCTGGCAGCTTCGACAAGGTCGAAACGTTCGAGAAGTTCTTTCGCCCGTTGTCGCGCTACTCTGCCTGATAAGTGATAGAGTCGCCCGAACATCTCCAGGTTTTCGAAGCCGGTGAGGTTTTCATCGACGGCGGCATATTGGCCCGCCAGGCCAATGCGCGCGCGGAGCCTATCGGCGTCTTTGACGACGTCTAGTCCTGCTACCTCTGCACGCCCGGCGTCGGGACGTAAGAGCGTGGTCAGAATGCGCACAGCCGTGGTTTTGCCCGCGCCGTTAGGTCCGAGGACTGCGAGGACGCTTCCCTCTTCAGCAGTAAGGTCCAGCCCTACCAGGGCATGGGTCTTTCCATAATGTTTGTGGAGTCCTTCGGCCAGAATGGCCGGTCTGTTCGACATAGTACGTTTCCTTCAGTGATGCCGCTGACAATAGGATGCCAGCAATAGACGGACAGGTAAAGTAACGTGAGCGGCGCAGTATTGACCGGCGCGCCACGGTGTGCTATACTCTATGTGGACAGATGTCCACATAGGACATTGTAGCGGACAATTGTCCGCTTGTCAAGGGGTGCTACTCAGGCGTGGCGTTCTGTTTTGTCTAAGATATATTCTTTTTTGAGGTGAGAGAAGAGGTAATCTTATGAGAGCAGTCAACGAAGATTCTCTTTATTGCCCGTGGACTTCTAGCATCTCGGACATGTTCCGGTCGCACCTGGGACACGAACGTCGCGATGCAGCGGAGCATCGCCAGCGCATTCTGGAGGTCGCACGGCGCCTCTTCGCCGAGCATGGCGTTGATACTGTCAGCATGCACCAGATTGCCCTGGCGGCGGGTGTCGGGCAGGGGACGCTCTATCGACGCTATGCCCACAAGGGCGAACTCTGTATGGATTTGTTGCGCGAGCGTCACGAGCAATTCGCGGAAGAGATCGCGGCGCTGTTGGCGACAACAGCGACATCGCCGGCACTCGAACGGCTGGACAGTGTTCTGGCGAAAAATGTCGCGCTGCTCGAAGAGCAAGAGGGTTCGTTTGGGGTTATGGCCGGACCAGATATGCAGGATGTGCCGTGCCACGAATCTGACTACTCCCGGCGTTTTTCGTTCCAGCATTCTCCGTGGTATCTCTGGTTGCACGGACTGCTTGCAGGGTTACTCACTGAAGCCGTGGAACGTGGAGAACTGGCTCCGCTCGATGTCCCCTACACAGCCGACACCATTATGGTCGCCCTTCATCCCATGTTCTATCGCTTCCAACGGCAAGAGCGAGGCTTTTCTCCGGAGCGAATCTTGCAAGGGCTCCGCCGCATCTATGTCAACGGTGCGAAAACCCCAACTTAGGCCGGTCATGTCACACCATGCATACTACCCATGTTGAGCAGCCAACTCAGGGGTGCGAACGCGAGTGATTGACTGCCTGATTTCGCAATGCATGGAGCAGATGAAGGGTTGCCAAACCATCAGTTGGAGGATAGTCCAAAGGCAGTTGACCGAGAACGCATTCAGTAAAGTGCGCGACCATGATTTGATAAGGATCGGCAGGAGCGAATACCTGGCGTTGAACGTGTGAACCTTGCTGGATCAGGAGAATGGTTGTATCGTCCTGCCAGGCAGTAAAAGCCAGGGGAGCCGTCACGGCCCCGGTACTGCCTATGACTTCGATAACCTGGTGTTCAGCCGCATCGAAGCTGCATTGGATATGTCCCATCACCTGCTCAGAAAACTGTAGCAGCGCGCTGGTCGCGACATCGATCTCTCCTTGTGTCCGGTAGCGCGTTAGCCCCTGCACAGTTTGCGGTTCCGCACCCGCGAGCCATCGAACCGCATTCACGCAATAGCTGCCGACATCAAGGAGCGCCCCGCCTCCATAGCGCCGGTAGTTCCGGTAGTTCTCTCCGTCGGCTAGCGGAAAGCTAAAAGCGCAATGAATAAAGCGCAGTTCACCAAGCTTACCATCGACCAGTATTCGCTTCAGGTGCTGCATTCTTGGATGAAAGCGATACATGACCGCCTCCATCAGATACACGCCTGCTTCCTGGCATACAGCGATCATCTCTTCGCACTCTTGAACAGTCGTCGCTAAAGGCTTTTCGCACAGCACATGCTTTCCGGCTCGCGCAGCCTGCAGCGTCCACTCACAGTGCAGATGGTTGGGCAGGGCAATATAGACCGCATCTATCTCAGGATCATTGAGCAATTCCTGGTAGGTATCATAGGTTCGCTCAATGCCAAACTGCTGTGCGACAGCTCGCCCGCGCTCCCTGTGTTGGCTCGCGACAGCCACGACACGCGCCTGTGGTATGCGTTGCAAGGCGGGAATCACAGCGCGGGTAGCGATAAATCCTGGGCCGAGTACGCCCCAGCGACAAACCATATGCTCTTGCCCTTTCTAAGACGAAGCGAGTACCATACCACTCAGCAGTTCAGGTTTACACATACTCCTCCGCGTTTTGCTGAGTAGCTGGCAGCCTCCATCACGGAGATATTACGTCGAGCCTCTTCCGGCGTCACAGCCAGGGTCTCACCGCAGTGAAGATGGTTCGCGAGGTTCCGGTGGAAGGGGTACAGGGGAGCCTCCGGCAGCATCAGGCGTTGCTCATGAATGGCCCCATTTGGCGCGCGTATGTGAACTGAAAGCCGGGGAAGAGCTTCGGAAGGAGCAAGGCGCTCTTCAGTCAGATCCCCCGACCAGCGGCGTGTCTTCACTGTTTCCAACCGCCAATGTCCGACAATAGCGCCGCGCTCGCCAAGAATATACCACTTTGGTTTCATGGCGGCTGCAATGTCGGAGTGCATAAATGTAGCCTCTTGCCCACCTTCGAAGAGGAGCGAGACAGTGGACTGATCGGCATTGGTGACATCATGCCATACGCGTTTGTGTTCGATGCCGCGCACGCTCAGCACGCGCTGGGGAATGAGTTGCAGGATCCAATCCAGGTAATGCGACCCCCAGTCATAGAACACACCTCCCGAAATGGGTTCATGCGAGTGCCAGTAATCACAGGGATGGGCATAGCCTCCTATGAAGGTCTCAATATGAAAGAGAGGGCCAATCAGCTCCTGCTTCATGATGTGCTGAATGGCAAGGTAGTCGGGGTCCCAGCGCCGGCATTGGTACACCGTCAGGACTCGTTGACGCGCCTTCGCAAGCTGAATCATCTCGTCGGCCTCGGCGCTTGTGAGACAGAAGGGTTTCTCTGAGATCACGTGTTTGCCGGCTTGCAACATTTTTATTGACAGCGCGGCGTGTGTGTCCGGTGGGGTTGAAATGATCACCATATCAATGTCCGGGTCTTCTGCTACCTGTCTCACGTCGTTGCAAATAAGCACTCCTGGAAAGGCTTTTTGCGCCTGTGCCAGGCGTGCTTCGTTGCGATCACAGACGAGCGCGTACTCTAAACCTGGCACGGTGCTGATCGCTGTGCCATGTTCAAAGCCGATAGCGCCGTAGCCGAGCAATGCAGTGCGAACCGGTCGTTCTGGTCGATCTTCGCGGCTGACATAGCGAATGGCGCGTTCGCGCATTTGCTGAAAGGTAGGATGCGACCGCGTCTCTGGCGTTGTGCCGAGAACGGTACAGAAAACGCGGCCTTGACCGTATTGACGTGTGTAAGCGAGAGTGCGTGGGGCATAGTGCCAGGTTGTTTGCCAATGAACTTCTGCATCGGCGGGAACCTGGTCTAGCAAGTAGACAGCTTCGGTTATGACAAAGGAGGGATCGACACGCCGTACCAGGTAATGTGTTGTGCTAGCTGTACGAGCGATGATTTCGGTGTACGGCGTGCAGGCGCCGTGCAAGGGACCTAGCACTTCCCCAAGAAGTTCGGCTTCATGATAGATCTCTACAGCGCTGCCCAAACAGACAAGGCCGCCCCCCTGCTCAACGAAAGATTTTAGATCGCTCTCCTGCTGCGAGTTGAGGGGGCCTTGAGAGCCGTCAAGCACAATCACGTTTTGAACGACGTAACGCGCTAGCGATGATGGAACAGGTAGTTTTTCAGGATGAAACATGAACAGTCAGTCTCCTCTTTGCCGTTTGCTCGTGCAAACAAGTCATTATGCATCTGGTTGAGTGCGGCGTATGTCAATTAGTACCATCGCTCGAATATGACTGGTTGGTATCTGCGACGACCAAACTTCTTCGCTAATGATGGGTAAAGCGCCAGAAACGGGCAATGTAATGATACCACGGCAAACTGCCGCGCCTCTTTACGTAACAAAAGGAACTTCAAGTTTTCTTCCCTTGAGCCTGGCTTGACGATTAGCGCCCGATGGGGTATACTGCAATGGTTATAATTGTTTGCATGGCATGGAGCAGGCTGTTAGCATGCCTGTTCCCCGGTAAAGACGCTAAAGAGTTCTGAGCAATCCTCTGTAGATTATTCTCTTCCTGCACGCAAGTTTATACCTGATATCAGTTAGCAGCATTGCTTCCGTATCCTACGGCCTGCTCCTGATGCTCCCTGTCGGCGCTTTGCCTTCAGGGAGTTGTAGCGCGCCCTCAAGGGGCGCATTGGCCGAAAGGATTTTTATGCCCTCTTTTAATGACTTCCCTTTGCAGCCCACGACGCGCGTCGTCCTGGCAGACATGGAGATTACCGAGCCTACGCCTATTCAGGCCGAGGCCATTCCGGCGCTGCTGGCGGGAAAGGATCTGGTGGGGCAATCAGCAACCGGCTCTGGCAAGACGCTCGCCTATGGCATCCCCCTGGTGGAAAGGTTAGCCAAAGACAAACGTGTCGTACAGGCGCTGGTACTCGTGCCAACGCGCGAGCTGGCTATCCAGGTAAACGCTGTACTGGTCAAGTTGGCAAACAGCCGGCGGCTTACGACGGCGCTATTGGTAGGAGGACGGCCCTATGGCAATCAAATCTCAGCGCTGCGCTATGGATCGCAGATTGTCGTAGGCACGCCAGGACGAGTGAAGGATCATCTCGATCGCGGCAGTTTAGTGCTGAGCCAAGTGCGGATGTGCGTGCTGGACGAGGCAGACCAGATGCTGGATAGCGGTTTCGCGCCAGTAATTGAAGAGATACTGTCAACCACGCCTGACACGCGACAAACGGCACTCTTTTCAGCGACCATGCCGGACTGGGTTGCGTCGCTACAGAAAAAATTCCTCAAAAATCCGGTCGAAGTTTACATTACGCCAGCCACAGATATCCAAAGCATAGTTGAACAGATTGCTTACCAGGTACCCCAGGAACAGAAAATGGCAGCGCTCTGTACCCTCTTGCATTCCACGGAGGGAGAAAGCAGCCTCATCTTTGGCAGGACAAAATTCGGTGTCGAGAAGTTAGGAAAACAACTCAGCAGGCTGGGATTTACGGTAGGAACATTACACAGCAACAAGAGCCAGCGCGCGCGTGAAGAGGTGCTTACCGCGTTCCGCCTCGGACAGGTGCAGACGCTGCTTGCCACCAATGTAGCCGCACGCGGACTGGACATTGAAGGGATATATCAGGTCATCAATTACGAGCTGCCGGAATCGAGCGAGCTGTTTACGCACCGGATTGGCCGCACGGGCAGAATGGGCCGACAAGGCAAGGCGATTACACTGCTGGCGCCATCAGATGTACCCAAATGGCGGCGTATGTCACGCAGTTTAGGGCAGGCAGTCACATTGCAGCGGCTCGCTATTGACGAGGAAGCCCTGGCGATGCTGCCGCTCGCCAGGCCAGAGGCTACGGCAGCGCAGGAACGCGAGCAGAACGACGAGCAGCAGCCAGTACGTGACTACAAACATTCCTCGCCGGGCCAGGAACGCGGCAGACCTGCACGGCCAATGCATAACAGCCATACGGCATCCGGTACGAACAGGCGACAGAAAGAGCATGTTACCAGCGAAACGCCAGCGCGCGCACCCGCATGGCAGCCAGAACGCCCAGATTCCGGCTACGCGAGGGATAGCAGGAGAGGGGCAGGAAAGCAGTCCAGCTTTGGTAGAACCACGGGTAAGCAGAAAGCCCATTCTTTTGCCGCTACGGAGCCGCAGCGCCCGATAACCAGGAGAAAGCCCGGCGCGACACCGGCAGCACGGACACGCCGGGCGGATGCTTCAAATCGGTTTGCTGGTCGCTAGCATTTTCTCGTAAAATGTGAGTACGATACCATTAATCGACTATGGAGAACTTTTATCATGCAAAGACCGAACGCTATAATCTTTGACCTTGATGGAGTCTTAACGGATACCTCGGAATATCATTATCAGGGCTGGAAGCGCCTGGCAGATGATCTGGGCATTCCGTTTACCCGCGAGGAAAATGATAAAAACCTGCGCGGCGTCAGCCGCCGGGAGTCCTTGATGTATATCATTCGCGGTCGTCACTACACCGAAGATCAGATTCAGGAGATGATGGATCGCAAGAATCGCTACTATTATGAAATGATTCAGAAGATGACACCGAACGACCTGGTTCCAGGTGGTCGAGAGCTACTGCAAGAGATTCGGCAAGCTGGCATCAAAATCGCCATCGCATCTGGCAGCAAAAACGCTCGCACCGTACTCGAACGTCTTGACATCAACGCCTATCTTAACGGAATAGCCGATGGTTACGCTGTCTCCAACAGCAAACCGGCTCCGGATATCTTCGTTTTCGCAGCAGGGCTGTTGAACACGCCAACGTCACAATGCCTTGTACTCGAAGATGCTGAAGCAGGTGTGGAGGCTGCCAAAAAGGGTGGTATGCTGGCCATTGGTATCGGGCCGCGCGATCGTTTTCAGGGAGCGGACAACGTGCTGCCAGGACTTGCCAACAAAACTTTACATGACTTATTGGGTTAAGCAGGCCGGAAGTAGCGTCCTGCCTGGCAGCCGATCCCACACGCTAGCCGGGCGCGCCATCGACCTGCGTGTTGTAGCACACGCTCACGTCGGCGTCTCTGCAGAGCGCGTTCGCTCCTCCCTTGCGACCGGTGCGCGTCCTGGAGGCTGGGTGGGTCGCGGCCCTGCCTGGATGAGCGGGATGGATCGGCTAACCGCCTCACCCACAGGCAGGAGTATCTCCTCGCCGTGATGGAGCACCTTCAGCGGCGAGCCGTCGAGCAGGCGGTATGTCGCTTCCTTCGCTGTTACCTCGACGCGCAGGCGGCAGCCGCGGAACAGGAGGTGGAAAGCGAGCCGTTCGATCTTGTCGGGTAGCCGCGGCGCGAAGGAGATCGACCCGTTTTGCAAACGCATGCCGCCGAACCCCGAAACCAGTGCCGTCCAGGCCCCCGCGAGTGAGGCCATGTGGACCCCGTCCCGCACGTTGTGCGCCAGGTCGTGGAGGTCCATGAGCGCGGCCTCGCCCAGGTAGTCGTAGGCGAGGTCGAGCTGGCCCACCTCGGCGGCAAGCACGGCCTGCGTGGATGCCGACAGCGAGGAGTCGCGCACGGTCAGCGGCTCGTAGTACGCGAAGTTGCGCGCCTTTTGCTCTGGCGTGAACGCATCGCTCTGCAGCAGCATAGCGAGGACAAGGTCGGCCTGCTTGACGACCTGCTTGCGATAGAGGTCAAAGTATGGGAAGTGCAGGAGGAAGGGGTACTGATCTGGCGTAGTGCTGGCGAAGTCCCACACCTCGTGTTCGGTAAAGGTTTCGTCTTGCGGAGTCACCCCCAGACGCTCGTCGTAGGGAATGTACATCTTCTCGGCTGCCTCGCGCCAACTGGCGGCCTCTTCGGCGTCCACCCCCAGGGCGTGCGCCTTCTCGGGATAACGCTTCACGGTCTCAGCTGCCCAGCGCAAGTTGTGCTGGGCCATGAGGTTGGTATAGACATTGTTGTCAGCGAGGGCGCTGTACTCATCGGGTCCGGTGACGCCGTCGATGCGGAACAGGTCGATGGCGGTGTTGAGGTACCCGAGGGAACGCCACAGCCGCGCCGTCTCGACGAGTAACTCGAGGCCAACCTCCTCCTCGAACGCGCTGTCGCCGGTGGCGTCGATGTAGTGGGCCACGGCGTAGGCGATGTCCGCGTTGATATGGAAGGCGGCAGTACCCGCCGGCCAGTACCCCGAACACTCTCCCCCCCGGATGGTGCGCCAGGGGAAGGCTGCACCGCGCAGTCCGAGCTGGCGTGCGTTCTCCCTGGCCTTGTCGAGAATCAAGCAGCGCCAGCGCAGGGCGTCGGCGGCGGCAGAAGGCTGGGTCAGCGTCAGCACCGGCACGACGTAGATCTCCGTGTCCCAGAAGGCATGGCCGTCGTAGCCAGGGCCTGTCAGCCCTTTCGCCGGGATGGGGCGCCGCTCCCCACGAGCTCCCGCCTGCAGGACGTGGAAGAGGGCAAAGCGTACCGCCTGCTGGATCTGTGGGTCGCCCTCTATTTCGACGTTCGCCCGCGTCCAGAAGTCGTCCAGGTAAGCCCGCTGCTCGGCGAGCAGACCATCCCAGCCGGTCAACCGCGCGGCGGACAGCGCGGCCATGATCTGATCATGGATGGCAGGCCGCGAGCGCAGGCTCGACCAGCCATAGGCAATGAGTTTGACGATCCGCAGCCGCTCGCCTGGCTTCAGTCGTCCTGTGATGGACACGCGGACGACATCGGATGAGCTTTCAGATTCGACCACCATCTCAGGTGGTCCCTCGACGAGGTGATCCATCGCTGCCCCGATGCGCAGACCGCTGATCCGGGTGTGATGGACCATAAGCCCGGTGGTACCCTGAGCCTGATACTCCTCGCTCTCGAGTGGGGACGCGAGAGCGGCGCCCACCCTGGGGTCATTACTCTGGGTCGGGAGCGCTTCGTTGGCGACCAACTCTGACTGCACCACAACACGCACCGGGGCATCAAGCGGCTCGATCTCGTAGCTGATAGCCGCGATGGCCCGCTGGGTGAACGACACCATGCGCACGGATGATACCTTGATTGTGCGTCCAGCAGGGGAGGTCCAGCGGACGTTGCGGCGGAGTACTCCGGCGCGGAAGTCAAGTTCCCGCTCGTGATCTTGGAGCTCGCCATAGCGAACGTCAAAGGGTTCGTCATCGACGAGGAGACGGATGAGCTTGCCGTTGGTGACATTGATGACAGTCTGCCCGGACTCGGGAAAGGCGTAACCTCCCTCTGCATAGGGCAGAGGACGCAGTTCATAGAAGGAGTTCAGGTAGGTGCCGGGAAGGCCGTGGGGCTCTCCTTCATCAAGATTGCCCCGCAGTCCGATGTGTCCATTGGAGAGGGCGAAAATGGATTCCGTCTGCACCAGGGTATCGAGGTGAAGCCCTGTCTCACGGATGCTCCACTCCTCGACCGGGAAAGCAGGATGTTCAATCATCGCTGACCCCTCCCCCGTTCGGTAAGGTCGGAGTTAATGGTGTCAGCGGTGAGGCAGCCGATGCCAGTGCAGACAAGCGCCATGCTCTTCAATCGCAACTGATAGATGGGCGTTCCGGACATACGTTTCTCCTTGTATGACACATTGTATTGCGCGGTTAAGCCGTGAATTACAGTCACTTAACCGGTGGTCTTGCAGATTCATAATATCATAGTTATACCATAGTTTCGCAGAACCTGATGAACGATACTGGCTACCTGGCACATCTGTTCGGAAAAGCCACCATGTATTTGGCAGAGGCGTATGGGAGTCGAACCCACCGGGGGCCGCGCCGAGCGGCCCCCCAGCCGTTTTGAAGACGGTGAGACCCACCGGGGCCCCTACACCTCCATGCAACTGCTCGCTCCTCTCTTATAGGGAGCGGGCGACCGTATTGTGCCACTTTTGCCCGGCTCTGTCAAGCCAGCGCGCGCACTCGCGCCACGTCGACTTCGGTGAGCGAGCGCACCATCAGTTCCGCCGCGCGCAGGCCGGGTAGATCGCGCTTCCCGGCGACGGCGATGCAGCGCATCCCGGCGGCGTGGGCGGCCTGCACGCCCGCGACAGCATCTTCGATGACGAGGCAGACGGCGGGCGCGGCGTCCAGTTCCTGCGCGGCCTTCAGAAAAATATCGGGAGCAGGCTTGCCGTGAGCCACGGTTTCACCAGAGACGAGCTTTGTGAGGTAGCGTTGCAGACCCAGCACCGCGCTGATCAGCTCGATGTTCTCTGGCGGCGTCGAGGAGGCCAGCGCCTGGCGATAACCGGCCTCGTGTAAACCATGCATCAGTTCCATTGAACCGGGCAGCGGTTTGGCGGTTTGCCGCACCAGCTTGCGAAAGTACTCCTCTTTTTTGTCGGCCAGCGCCTTGATGCGCTCCGGCGGTAATGACCCCCAGAGCATGGTCATGATATCGTCGTTGCGCTTGCCGAAAGTTGCCCAGAAATCCGCGTCGCTCATGGGGAAACCTTCTTCGCGGGCCATGCGCTGCCATGCCTGTTGGTGCTCCTCCGCGCTATCGATAATGACGCCGTCTAGATCCCAGATCACGGCCTGGATGGGTTGTGCCATTGATAAGTAACTCCTCTGTGTTTTTCTTCCATCATATCATCTCCCTATTAATCCATATCCGTAGGGGCAGCGGCCTGTCCCTGCTCGTTGGCAACTGGGCAACGGGCAGAAACAAGCCGCTGGCCCCTACGGACGGGCTAGCCAGGTTAGCACAACAGTAGACGCCTCTCGCTTGCCATGCTACAATGCAAGTGGAACATATTTCCCTTTGTGTTCATGATGAAGCTTTCTATACGAAGCTTTTTATGCAAAGACTTGATAGCAAGGAATCGATAGTAGTGAGTGACCGACCTTATTTTCAGGAAGAAATTGAAACGCTGCCGAAAGAACAACTCAGGGCATTACAATTGCAGCGCTTACAGGCTATTGTCCAGCGCGCGTATGCGCAGAACCGGTTTTATCGTACCCTGTATGACGAAGTTGGCGTCAAGCCTTCCGCGATACAGTCGTTAGAGGATATTCAAAAACTGCCATTTCTGGAAAAGAAAACGGTGCGCGTGGCTTATCCATATGGCATGGCTCTGGTGCAGCCGGGCGGAGACGGCGGCGCGCTGGAGTTTCATGCGACGAGCGGGACGACGGGTAAAAGCGTGCCGGTCTTTGCCACGAAGAAAGATATCGAGTACTGGGCCAATCTCAACGCCCGCGAACTGTGGATGGTCGGGATGCGTCCCGGCGATGTGCTGATGAACTGTTACGGTTATGGCCTGCCCACCGGTGGCTTCGGCTTCCACTACGGCGCGATGGCAATGGGCGCGATGGCGATCCCGATGGGTTCAGATGCGCGCCAGCATGATCGCATGATCGATTTTATCTTCGATTTCGGCGTCAAAGCCATGTGCATGACGCCTTCAGTGGGCCTCTATCTTGGCAACAAAGCGCGCGAACAGGGCGTCGATTTCAGGAAGAGCAGCCTCAAGATCGGCTTATTTGGCGCGGAACCCTGGCCGTGGGAGACACGCCTCAAGCTTGAGGAGTATCTGGGCGTCACCGCCTATGACGAATTCGGCATGACCGAATTTCTTGGTCCTGGCATGACCTGCGAATGTCACGAGCGCGACGGCATGCATGCCTGGGCCGACGCTTTCCTGGTCGAGTGCATTGATCCCGAAACCGGAGAATGGGTCGAGGAAGGCGAAGAGGGCGAACTGGTGTGGACGTGGCTGGCGGCAGACGGCACCGCCATGATCCGCTATCGCAGCCGCGACTTGTCGCGCACCTGGTGGGAAGATCGCTGTGCCTGTGGCCGCACGCATCCCAAAATCGGGGCGATCAAAGGGCGTTCTGACGACGCCGTTTCCATACGCGGCCTGATCGTCTTTCCCAGCCAGGTTGAGGCGGCGCTGGTCAAATTTTCCGAAATGGGGGCCAATTTCCGTATTATTGTTGATCGGCGCGACGATCTCGATACCTTCGATCTCAAGGTTGAAGTGAAAGATGGCGCTTTGCTGCAACACAGCGAGCGTTGCCGCGTCTTGAGCCGGGAAATGGCGCAAGCCGTGAAAGCCATCACCGGCAATTCCCCAAAAGTTGAACTCGTCTTTCCCGATAGCTTACCGCGCGCCAGCGGCGGCGAATCCAAAACTGCCAGCGCCCGCGTCGAGGATCGCCGTTTTTGAAGTGATGTGAGGTGATGTCTTAATGAATCACGCCCCACATGCTGAGAACGATCAGAAGCGCCCCTAACCCATTATTCAGTGTGTGCAGCAGGATGCTGGGCCAGAGCGAGCGGGTACGCCAGCGCAGAAAGGCGAGCGCCAGGCCGATAATAAAGAGGACGGCAAAGGAGCCCGGGTCCCCGTGGGCGATGGCAAAGAGCAAAGAACTGATGAGTATGGCCCAACCTGGCGGCATTCCGCGAGACAATCCCATGAGAACGAAGCCGCGGAAAAACACTTCCTCGCAGATTGGTGCGACAAACGTAGCTACGAGCAGCGAGGCGTAGGTGCTGAGCGGCGCGTACTTGCTCTGTGCGAGGAGGACCTGGTCGTTGGTCTGGATGTTCAGGTGTAACGTTGCGATAAGATACTGATAGAGAATATTGACGCCATAGATAGCGACCATCAGCACGATGACCCAGCCTGACGTTTGTCCAATGTTCGCCTTTCTGAAGCCCAGGGCTTGCAGCGCCAGTTTGCCGCGCGGCTTGAAGTCTCGCTTGACAGCTTGATAGAAGCGGTTTGCGACATACAGCGGGGCAATGAGGAAAGCCGCCTCTATGAGTGCTGATAGGACGAAATCGACGATAGCGGTGATGAGATCAATGCGTGGGCTGAGTGGTGTTGTGCTGGTGGGCTGCTTGCTTCCGAGGTTATTGAGGACAAAGACAACGAACAGCCACGGAACAAGTGTGAGTGCCGCGCCTGACAGCGTTTGCTGGAATGTCCAGGGAACGGTATCTGTTGGCGGTTGAGAGAATGATGAGTCTTCCATAACTTCGCCTTCTATTATAACACAAAATATGCGATTTGTCTGTGAGGGATGCACCCTTTTCTGAAAGAAGTTATGTGGTATACTACTCGCATCACGTGGCTTTGATATAGCGGTATTATTCAGGAAGGATGCCTTTCGTTGGCACATACGATTGAAACGAATCCATCAGAAAGTTCTAATTGGCGAAAACATAAAAATGGCTGTCCCTTTTACCGCGAGCGCTGGTTCCCGGATAATGATGTTTTGGCCGGGGAGCCAATGTACCAGGTCTTCTGCATGAAAGGAACTCCTCCCATAACGCCTGAAGAGCAGGATCGCTGCCTCCATAGCAAAACATGTTGCTGGCGTCTGGCGCAGCCACAGAAAACTCCACCGAAACGGCAGCGTGCAGAGAAGGAGGCGCCCTACCATGCAGTCTGATGTTACCTGTATATACCTGATGCCCACAAGGGGCATCACTACATGTTATTCAGCCAGAGAATGGTAAATGTAGTGATGCCCCTTGTGGGTATCAGGCGCTCCACGGGTAAGGCTTAATAGCTCGCCACTAGCTGTATGATTTGCTGGCGGGCCTTTTTCATTTCGAGGCGAACGCGCCCGACGTTACTGGCGGAACTTGTGGTCACAACGAGGATCAGGTCGCCTACTTCCTCAAAATGGATGACGCTGCTCTGGGTCTCGATGGTGATGTGACGCATATCGCCGCTGCTCATCTGCGAGACGAAATTGGCGATCGAGCCGAATGCCGCCGCCGACATGGCTCCGATCACTTCTTCGTCTTCGCTATGCAGCGTGCCTGTCACGATCAAGCCGTCTTTACCGACCAGCACGGCGCCGGAGACGTCACTCAGCTCAGTCAGACGTTCCAGGATAGTTTCCAAATTGTACTCCTTTGACCTCCAGGCATGTTGGAGTGGTCTGGCCTGCTCACTTCGCTCGCCGCGTCATGTTCAGGGCTTTGTTATATGCCTCCATCGCCTGCAAGTATTCTCCCTGGCGCATGTAGGCATCTCCCAGGACGCGATATCCCGCGCCATATTTCGGGGCGATTTTGAGCAGGGCGCGCATGTTGCTGATCACTTCACCGAGTAGCTCTGGGGCATTGCGAATGATGACGCGATACTCTTGCATCGCCTCGTCATAAGAACCGGCCAGTTGATATTGATAGCCTTTCAGCAAACGCTCCTTGTTGCTCAGGTTGCCTTCCGTCGCCTGTCGAGGCGCAGCGCGCTCACCAGCATGTCTGCGCAAAGTTGACGAGGGATGGCCGGATGGTCGCTGCGACATCGGCTGCATGTGTATGGCCGGGCGCTTCATAGTCATCTCCAATTCCGCGTCCAGAAGCAGGTCGGGCGATCCCATCAATGGTGCGGTGATTGCCGGTTCCGGCGCGATAGGGACGCTCGCCGAGGTAGCCGGCGTGGGTGTGGGAACGGCGGGTTGCGCAGGTGTCTGGGCCTCGGCGTTAACCGTAGCGGCCCACAACGGTTCGACCCTTTCGCCTGGGACTATGGGCGTGGGCGGCGCGCTGAGTGGCGCTTGCTCAGGTTCTTCCTCCTGAGCAAGCACTGAGAGCGTTCCTGGTTCTAATGTGACAAAGCCGCGCGAGCGGAGGTCGCTCTCAAGGGCCTCCAGTGTCGTCAGGACGTTCTGGTCCGGCTGCGAGAGTTTTTCCGCCGCCTGGCTTATCCAGTCCTCGAAGGAAGCTTTGGGATTCGCCTCTTTGCCTGTTGCCTCAGCTTGCCCGGCAGGCGTTGCTTGCCATGTTGACGACGCCTCTTGTAGAGAGGCAGGTTCTGACTCTGGCTGCGCTTTAATCATAGGCGGCGTTTCAGCAAGCGTGCCTGCCTCTTCCGCCGCGAGAGGCGTTTCATCGTTGATCAATGTTGCGCCTAGCGACCGCAGCCACTGAGGGCCGAATGAGAGTTCTTCTTCGTCTGCGTCGTCTTGATCCTGGAAAAGTGCGGCGGCGCTATAATCAGGCTCTTCGTACTGGCTGTCCGAACTGAGCGGTGTTTCATAGGCAGCAGGCTCAACCTGTTCCATTGGCGCGAAAGACGGCTCTACCGGTTGCTCGATAGACGATGCTTCCGCGGGTCTCTCTTTCGGTTGTTTCCATCCGCTGCCGGTGAGCATTTCGAGCCATGCCGGAGGCGCGGGCGGCTCTGCCTCTTGATCGTCGGAAGCGAGCGGGTTGGCCGCGGTCTCATCAGAGGGATTATTCCACGCGTCAAGCTCTTCAAACATCTCCACCGGATACCAGGATTGTTCGGAATCTGACTTTTCCGTGGGAACTCTGGTAGGAATTTCGTAGACTTCCGGCTCGACTTGATAGGCTTCAGCCGCCCCTGTCCCTCTTGCTGGATTATCGGTTTCTGGTGTCGCGTCTGGTTGTGGCGTAAGATAGCGCAAGGAGTCTGCCAGATCGTTGGCCGGTTGCGCTGGTATGGTTGGTTCCTCGAAAGTGTTTGCCCAGGAATCCGCGCTACTTCCTGTTCCGGCCCAGGTGAGCATTGACGAGGCATCCTGCCCTGGCTGGTATTCTTGCTGCGGCTCCATGATGCTATCCAGGCTATCCCAGCGCACCAACGAGTCTGAATAGGGAGCGGCTGCCGCAGCGCCATGGCTGTTGCCGTTGGAGGGCGATGCTACAGCCACTGCCGGGGGTGATTGTTGATCGATGACCGTGGGCGTGTTTTTGAGCATAACCCAGAATGGATCGGCAGGTTGATTGGGGATCAGATCGCCAAATATCTCCTGAGCCATCACCATATCAGGATCGAGCGTCTCGGCGAGTTGGAGATACTGCTGCGCCTGTTGCGTGTTCTTGGGGTAGGTCACGTGGGCGAGGAGGAGCAGGGCTTTCAAGCATCCTGGAACCTCATCGAGTATCTGGTGGGCCAGTTGCTCAACTTTATCGTACCATCCTTCACGCCAGTAAGTTTCAAGCAGCCCGGTTTGAGCGTCCAGGCGGTCAGGGCTGGCAGCCAGTACCGCTTCCCATTCCTGGATAGCCTGGGGAAACAAGTCTCCGCGCATATAGAGGCGGGCCAAACCCGCCCGTGAGAACACGAAGTGCGCCTGTCCAACGCTCAGGCTCAGTTGGTTGAATTCTTGGCGGATCTGGCTATTGCCGCGACTCAGTTCATAGGCTTGCTGATAGCAGTCCAGGGCCGTATCGTAATCCTGCAACCGCTGGCTGATCAGGGCGCGCGAGCAATAGGTGACCACATTTTCTGGATCGTTGGTCAATACCCAATCGAAGGCTTTTTGCGCGCTCTCCAACTGCCCTTGCGCCAGGTAAGCCTCGCCGAGGAGACGCTGCGCCTCCAGCGAATGCGGATATTGTGTGAGGATTTGCTGGCAACTGACCAGCGCATCATCGATGCGACCGGCGCTGATGGCATCCTCTGTCGTTTGTAGATAGTCACGAAGCGTTAATTGTCCCATAACATCTGCTCTCCTCTTGCCATTGACCATATGGCTCTTTGCAAACCCACGCTTGACTGCTTCTGGAGTGGTTACGCGCCTTTCACAACACGTTCAAAATGTTCTGCCCGTTCTGGATCGTCTGGCCCGATCATGCACAGACGACGCCAATCAGGCGCAAAACAGCGCTGCGCTACCCGTTGGATTTCCTGCGCTGAGATGGCATGGATCTTTGCAATCACCTCGTCAGGATCGATGACTGTTGCACGCAGGCATTCCTGGCTGCCCAACCACGATGCAACCTGTTGGGTTCCTTCAAGCCCCAGTTCAACGCCGCCGCGCGCATACGCCTTGATACGATTTAGTTCATCCGCCGGCACTGGCGTTTCACACAAGTGCGTGAGTTCGCTGATGATGGCCTTGAGCGCAGGCTCCGTCTGGGACGGGTCTACGCCGGCGCTAATTACCAGGCTGCCAGTTTCGTGATAGCTATTAAAGTAGCTGCCAATATCGTATGCCAGACCCTGTTCCTCGCGCAGCGTTTGAAAGAGCCTTGAACTCATGCCATCTCCCAGGAGCGCGTTGATCAGGAAGATGGGATAATATTCCTCCGCTGTGTAGGCTGCTCCAAGCGTTGCCAGGCAGATATTCGTTTGCTCTGTGTCGCGCTGCACCAGTGAGACGGGGCGCGCATGGCGCGGCGGCAGGCTCTGCTGCCACGCCGGGTGTTCGCATGGCTGCCAATCACTGAACAACTGCTCAACTGCGTGCGTCACTTCATGAGGATCGATATTTCCCGCTACACTGATCACCAGTGAATTTGGGCCGTAGTGCTCATGCATGTAACGCAGCAATTCCTCGCGTTCGAGCCGCGCTACTGTTTCAATAAACCCCGCGTCGTCGCGTCCTAGCGGTAAACGCGGCCACATCACTTCGTCGATGAGCAAATTCACCCATTCCTGCGGGTCATCGCGGGTCGCGCTCAGTTCTTCGATAATGACATCGCGCTCTTTCTCTATCTCTAGCGGGTCGAAGCGTGGATAGCGCACCATATCAGAGAGAACTTGCAGGACGCTTATAAGATGTTCGCCAGGAACGCGCGTCGTGTAACTCGTAAGTTCCTTGCCAGTGCTGCCGTTAAAGGCCCCGCCGACTCCTTCGATGGCCTCGGAGATATGCCGGGCGGTAGGATAGTGCCGCGAGCCTTTGAACAGCATGTGTTCAATAAAATGCGATGTGCCTGCGATTTCATCGGGTTCGTAGCGCGAACCGACAGAAAAAAAGAAGGCCATACTCGCGGAACGCATTCCGGGCATGGGAGCGGTCAGCAGGCGCAATCCGTTATCTAACGTTGTTCGTTGGTAATTCATTCAGTCGCTAACTACTTTATCGTGTGCGTTTATAAAAACGTTTGTGAAGCACTATAAAAGGACGTAAGAATTGCTATTTGTAGGAACGCAGGCTTGCCTCGCCAGTTATCACGCTCTATTATAGACGGTTTCATCATATGTCACAACGAATGGAGCCGTTTCCGCACCTGACAGTAGCCATTTTGGGTGTCAGAACAAGGCATGAGAAAAGATCAGGGCAACCCCTTGCGATTACCCTGTAAGCGCATGAGGTCACAGGAGGCCGATATCACGTCCCAAATCACCAAGCTCGCCCAATGGGCCCTCTTCGCGATGATGGCGGTATCCTTCGCCATACCCGCCGTCCATACGATTTTCGAGGCCGCCGAGCAGCATTTCTCCGCCGATCACGGCAGCAGCGCCGCCCAGCGCGCCCATTGCCATTTTCCCGTTGGGACCCTGGAAGAGGCCACCCAGTCCCCCTTGCTGCTGTTGCCCTTGCACAGGCATTGGTGTGGGGACAACACCAGCCAGGTTGGTGTTACAACCCGCGCAGAAAGCTGTGCCGACAGGAGCCATTGCCATACAGGTTGGGCAGCGCAGCACCATCGGAGCCTGCCCCATCATCGGCTGCTGGTAGCCAGCCTGGTTTGGCGATGGATAACCGGCCTGCGGTGGATAAGCGGGCTGCTGCGGATAGCCGGGCTGAGGTGGGTATGGAGTGTACTGTGGCTGCTGCGGATACGGCGTTTGCTGGGCATATGGTGGCTGTCCATACTGAGACTGTCCATATTGCGGCTGCCCATACTGTGGTTGATACGGCTGAGACACCGCCGACTGCGGGGGCGGAGTGTAGCTCTGTTGTCCTGCTGGGCTGCCTGCGTTCAGCGAGGAACCGCAGTTCGAGCAGAACTTTGTGCCTGGCTGTGCTTGCTGCCCGCAATTTGGACAAAATGTTCCCTGACTGGTGGGTGTTGCGACCGGACTACCGCATTGCTGGCAAAATTTCATGCCGGTAACATCACTGCCGCATGCTGTGCAAGTTGCCATGGTTCTATTTCTCCTCAGATTGATCAGTTGCTTTTACGTTGACGAAACGACCAATTGCTTGAGACCAGTGTAGCATAGTTTCGCCGATTCGTCGAGGTATAGCGCGCCAAAAAAACGTGCGCCAATTTGGGAGAAGCGCCAGGGCAGCCGTATCCGCAATCAGGGCAATCGCAAGCTGCCGTACTTATTGGCGAGATGCAGCGCCACGAAGCGCAGGGCAACCGCCTCCTCAGGACCAGGGCAATCCCTTGCGGTTGCCCTGGTCCACGGCGCTAAATTGCTTTTTGTCCTTCGTTTCAACACTGCCCCTCTGCGAGCCGCTAGACGCACTCGCGCAGGGCCAGATTGCTGTTTGTCCCTCGTAGTTTCATCAATGCCACGACTTCGAGTTGTCGCACACGTTCGCGAGAGATGCCAAGCTCTTTTCCGACTTCGAGGAGCGTGCGGCTGTGTCCGTCACCGATGCCATAGCGCAACGTGATGACTGCGCGCTCGCGCGGCGTGAGGAGGGCCAGGGCGCGGTGTAATTCCTCGCCGAGCAAGTGCTGCGATGCTGTTT
>Ga0207416_1002411_pt1 | contig 20528 bp, 14 predicted proteins | sample PaiPotPPM11metaG_FD_184107 | JGI IMG/M metagenome (GOLD analysis project Ga0207416, IMG submission 184107) | Iron sulfur acid spring bacterial and archeal communities from Banff, Canada, to study Microbial Dark Matter (Phase II) - Paint Pots PPM... ...
GATCCGCGCATCGCGGCGATGGTCCGGGCCGTTTCGGCCGCGGATTTGCGCGCGTATGACAACCGCCTGGTCGATTTCTATACCCGTAACGATTTTTCCGAAGATCTGAACTCGCCGGCGCGCGGGATTTTCGCGGCGCGCGATTGGATCAAATCGCAATTCGAAGCTGCAGCGCAGAAAAGTGGCGGCCGTATGACCGTCACGCTCGACACTTATCTGCAAGACAAGACGGCGCGCACGCCGCGTCCGGTAACTGAGTCGAGCATCATCGCGACGCTCACCGGGGATGCGCCCGGACCGACGTACGTCATGTCCAGCCATTACGACGACTGCGACGGCGATTGCACCGACGGCCGGGGACAGGCTCCCGGCGCCGACGACAACGGTTCAGGAACCTCGGCAGTGCTTGAAGCCGCCAAGGTGATGGCGCCGCAGCATTTCCATGGCACGATCATCTTTGCGGTCTTCGACGGCGAAGAGCTCGGGCTCTGGGGCTCGGATCATTTCGCGCGCGAGTTGAAAGCGCAAGGAACGAACGTCGTTGCCGATCTCAACAACGATATCATCGGTACGTCCAACGCACCCGCGGGCTCAGCGGACCGCCATGCCGTTCGCGTATTTAGTGAAGGGCTAACCGATGACGCAAAGGTGAACGCGGTGAATGTGGTGGGCTCCGAAAACGATTCGCCCTCGCGTGAAATCGCGCGTTTCGTGAAAAGCGTATCCGAGAGTTACGTCTGGCCGATGTCGGCGACGCTGATCTATCGCGCCGACCGCTTCCGGCGCGGCGGCGACCAGGAATCGTTTACCGCGCAAGGCTTTCCCGCGATCCGTTTCGTCGAAATTCATGAAGATTTCCGGCATCAGCATCAAAACGTGCGCGTTCAAAACGGCGTGCAGTACGGCGACCTTCCGCAATACAACGATTGGACGTACCTTGCGAACGTCACGCGCATGAACGTCGCCGCGCTGGCCGCGCTGGCGCTCGGGCCCGATCAACCGGCCGGCGTGCAAATAGTCGTCGCCGGTCTTACCAACGACTCGACGCTGCGCTGGAAACCGGCCGCGCGCGCCGTAAGCTACGAGATCGTTTGGCGCGAAACGAGCGCGCCAAACTGGCAGCACTCGAAAAACGTCGGCAACGTCACGCAAGCCACGGTGCCGGTCAGCAAAGACAATTATATTTTGGGAGTCCAGTCGGTCGACGCGAACGGTTTAGCTAGTCCGGCGGTTTATCCGGCGGCGGTTCGGCAATAGTCAACGGCGCATGCCGCGCATGATCTTGCCCTCGGTGTTCAAGTAGTAGCGCGAAGCGTCGAAACGCTGGGTGTCGGCGAACATCAGATACAAATATTTGAAGTTCTCGGAAAACGAATACGCCGGGAAGTAGTCACCTTGCGTCATCGGACGCGTGCGCACATCGGTTAGCACGGTGTAACCCTTTGGCGTGCGGCAATTCCTGCGCAGCGCCTGGAAATACTGATACGCGGTGACGCGATACTTGGGATCTTTTGTCAGAAACCACAGATCGAACGACGAGTTGGGATATTCAGGCCGCAGCCAATGGCGCGGGCTCACAATTGACAGATCGCTATAATTGATGACTTCCGGAATGAGGTCGTACTTGTCGAGCACGGCGGTCCACGAATCGTAAAAAGCCGAGCCGACGTCGCGATTGCCGCCCTTCGCCACCAACTCCGCGTAGAATGCGGCGAGTTCCGACGTCGTCGTGTCGCCCGTCGGTTGCCCGGTTTTGTAGTTGATGGTCTTGAACCAAAGATTACCGCCGGCATGCGTCACTTTGTTTTTGACGATCGCTGCGGTAAGCATGCGGTACCAGTCGCGCGTCTGCGTGAGTCCCAGCATCTGCCAGCCGCCCCACAGATATTCATAGAACGAGTCGACCGGTTCGTCGGGCGCGACGTCGTCGGTGTCGATGAACTCGCCCTTCTCGACGTCGAACGTCGTGCCGAGCAGATCTAAATCCGAGCGCTTCGAAATGACGGCCTCGTACGCTTTCAGCGAAGCCTGCACGTATTTCGGGTCGCCCGTCAGCCGCGTGAGATCGCCGAACTCCAGAATGTTCGAACCGATCTCAGCGAGCGCCATGTGCGGCTCGCGCACGGCGCCCGTCTTGAGGTTCGCATACCGGTAGGGCGCGCCGGTCGGAGATTTCGTGAAGCAGATCAGGAGCCGATCTGCAAGATCGCGCGCGCCCTCCAGCAAGAACCGTTCGCCGGTCGCGTAGTAGCCGGCGATGAGACCAGCCACCATGCGGATCACCGCTTCGAACATCTGCATGTCGCCATCCACATCGAAGTCCAGATGTGACCGGAGCCAGGCGATGCATGACTCCAGTTCGCCGTCGAGGCCCATAACGTAGAGCGTGTCCATCGCTTCGATGATCGAAAGTCCGAACGAATGGTTCTTCAGAAAAAAATTCGTAGGCTTTCCGCTGACCGGACGCACTTCATCGTAGCCCCAGGCCGCGTACTTGTATCCGTACCAGGCATGCAAGAATTCCTCGCGCACTTGTTGCGCGATCGTTTTGGGCGACGGCATAACCGCCGGCGGCAAACATCCGAGTTCGAACGGCAGCAGCGCCGCGGCCGTTGTGCTAGCTAAGAAGTTCGAACGATTCATCAACTGCCCGCAGCGTGTCGTCTATGTCGCTCGTCGTGTGCGCCGTTGAAAGGAACATCACTTCGTTTTGAGATGGCGGCAGCAACACTCCGCGATCGCGCATCGCATGATAGTACCCTGCATATTTTTCCGAATCGCATCCGGCCAAGTCGTCGTAGTCGCGAAGCGGCGGACCGTTACGAAACATGAAATCCACGATCGACTCATGTTGAACGACTGAATACGGCAAACGGCGGCGCCGGAAGATTTCGTGGATTCCGTCGCCGAGACGTTCGGCCAGCGCACGCACCTGCGTGAGGTATTCGGGGTGCGCTTCGAGCAGATCCAGTACGCGGTGCGCGATTGCAATGCTGAACGGATTGCCGGCGTGCGTTCCGCCGGTGAACACCGGACCGTCGGGCGCGAGCAGCGCCATCACGTCTTCGCGGCCGCCGAATGCGGCAATTGGATATCCGCTGCCCAATACTTTTCCGATCGCCGTCAGATCGGGACGGATGCCAAGCGCGGCTTGCGCGCCGCCCATGCCTGCGCGCGGCCACGTGATGATCTCGTCGAAAACCAATAGCGCGCCGCAGTCATCCGCGCGGTCTCGCAAGCCTATCAGGAAACCTTTGGCGGGCAGTAGCAGTCCCATGTTGGCGCAGATCGGCTCGACGAGGATCGCAGCGAGCTCTTTTTCGCGGCCTCGGATTGCCCGATCGACGCTCTCGAGATCGTTATAGCGTGCGACGAGGACGTCGCGCATGATGCCGTCCGGAATGCCGCTGCGCCCGGCATTTGCAGTCTGCGCGGAGGCACCGGCCGAGAAAAGCGCCGCATCGAAATGGCCGTGATAGTTTCCGGCAAATCGCAGAATGAGATCGCGCCCGGTAAATGCGCGAGCGACGCGCACCGCGCTCATCATCGCTTCGCTGCCGGTTGTCGTAAATCTGATCCGCTCCATCGACGGAAGATGCCCGCGAATGCGTTCGGCGAGCGGCTCTTCTTCCGCATTCGTCGATCCGAAAAGTGGACCGCGCGCAGCGAGTTCGTCGAGCCCGGTTGTCAGCGCGGAATGATTGTATCCGAAGAGCAGCGGGCCGTAGCCCATGATGTAGTCGATGTAGCGCCGGCCGTTTTCGTCGAACGCGTACGCGCCGTCGCCGCGGCTCTGCACGAAAGGCTTCCCGCCGACAGCCCAACCCGAACGCACCGGCGAGCTGCATGCTCCAGCGAGTGAGCCCCTCGTCATGCGCGCCTAGTGGCGCGCTGCTCGGGGTGGTTCGACAAGCTCACCATGACACCCGGACATGCACGTTTGCAGCGCGCTCAGCGCGCGATCGACGTCTAACGGCAGCACGCGCGCGCCGTCGGCGTGCGCTTGCGCATTTCCGGCGTAGCAGCGATCGCCATAGACTGCCAACGCAAAACGCGGACGGCCCAGTTGTTTTGCAAAACGCATCGTCAGCATCGCGCCGCCGTCGGTTTCGCTTGCGACAAGGATTACGGCGCGCGCATGCGCGGCTTGCAGCCGGTCGCGGTGCGCGAGCGCTGATTTCGTAACCGGCTCGCCCGCAAGGCGTTCACTCACGATCGCTCCGCCGCGCGCAACGATCTCTTCTTCCAGCGCGCGGTGCTCGGGCGGATAGGTGGTGCCGAGACCCGTGCCGACGTAGGCCACGGTCGGAACGCCGGCCTCCAGGGCCCCGCGATGCGCGGCTGCATCGATTCCAAGCGCCAATCCGCTGACGACCGGCTCGCCCAACCGCGCAGCGAATTCGCGCGCAAACTCTTGGGCTAGCGCAGGCGGTGTGCGCGTGCCGACGATGGCGACTCCGCCGAGGGGTAAAGAACCGCGCACGCTCAGGAATGCCGGCGGATCGTCGAGATCGCGCAAACCGTGCGGATACCGCGCATCGGCAATCGTTACGATCGATGCGCCAAGCGATGCAAGGCGCTGCGCCGATTCACGAGCCTGCCGGCGCGCATGAGCGACCCGCCGGGCCGAATCGCCTTCGAGCCACTCTTTTAATGATGGGTCCTCACCGCGCGCCAGCGAGCGCAAACGCCGCGCGGGGATGTGCAGATAGGCGGCAAGCAATACGAGCTGCTCCTGCGACAAATCACGCATAAGACCGGGGGCTTCGGAGCGCGAACCTCCCGGCCATGCCGCATTTGGAGATGGAGATCGGTCCGCAGAGCAATATCGCCGAATTGGTCCGGGATCTGCCGATTGCGGCCGAGGTGCTGGGGCGTTTCGGCCTGCACTGCGCCGGCTGCGGCGTCAACAAGTACGAGACGATCGAGGCGGGCGCCAAAGCTCACGGTCTGCGCATCGAGCCGATCGTTGCGGCGCTCGTTCAGGCGCGGCTTTCCGGCTTCGTGCCCACCATCAGCAACGAGGATCGCATACCGTTACGGCGCGCCCCCGGCGAGTTCAAGCGGCACGCGAAAATCGAACATGTCGTTCCGATCATGTCGGGCAAAGGCGGCGTCGGCAAATCGCTGGTCACCGCGCTCATCGCGCTCGGTCTGCGGCGCCGAAATCTGCGCGTCGGCATTTTGGATGCCGACATTACGGGACCATCGATTCCGAAACTGTTCGGCCTGCATACGCCACTCTTGATCGAAACCGATCCCAATGCCAAACCGACGCCCCAAGGAAATCTGCCGCCGCTCATGGTGCCGGCGCAATCGCGCAGCGCGATCGAAATCGTCAGTTCCAACTTGCTGACCGATCAGGAGGATACCGCGATGATTTGGCGCGGACCGATTCTGTCGGGCGTCATTCGCCAATTTTACGAACAAGTGCTATGGAGCGATCTCGATTATTTGCTGATCGATCTCCCGCCCGGAACGTCCGACGCACCGCTAACCGTGCTGCAGTCGCTCGCAATTGACGGCGTGATACTCGTGACGATGCCGCAAGCGCTCGCCACGATGATCGTGCGGAAAGCCGCTAACCTCGTTCATCAATTGAAGAAACCTATTCTGGGCGTGGTCGAGAACATGTCGTACTTCATTGCGCCCGATACGGGTAACAAGTACGAGATCTTTGGGCCTTCCTACGCCGAACGCGTAGCCGAACTCGCGCGGGCGCCGCTACTCGCGCGCATCCCGATCGATCCACAGAAGGCCAAGCTCGCCGACGAGGGCCGAGTCGAAGAGATCGACGATCCGATCTGCGACGAACTTGCCGGCGCGCTGCTCACGGCGATCGAAGCGCATCCCAAACCGAAGGAAACGATCTCGATTATTTAAATCGCGGCGGAAGCGACCGCGGCGATGACCTGCGGCGCGACCGAAAGTTTCGGATCGGAGTAGCCGGCGAGAATCGCAGCCTGCGACGACACGTCGGGCGCGTACTTGAGCACGTGGTTCATTCCTTGAACGACGACGAGCTGCGCGGACGGATCGCCGCGTTTGAGCGCTTCGGCATCGGCCATCGTTACCTGCACGTCGGCCGTTCCTTGCACGATCGTCGCAGGGATGCGTAATTTACCTATCTCGGCAGCCGGATCGTATTTGAGCCATGAAATCAGATACGGCTGCACCGACGGACGAAACAGCGCTCCGAGTCCGGCCGGAATTGCGCCGGTGTAAAGATTTCCCGCTTTGAGTTGCGCCATAATTGCATCGGCCTGAGTCAATACCGCCGGTGGCAGAGCCGGGCGCAACTGCTCGTGCAGGATTGCATCCGCGGGACGGCCGGCGCCCTCCAGCGAGACGAACGCGGCGACGCTGCCGCGTTGCGCCGCGACCATCCCGATCAGCGATCCTTCGCTGTGACCGGCCACGGCGACGCGCGAGAAACGGGGATCGCGAGCGAGCAGCGCGACCCAGGCTGCCGCGTCGTCCACCAACGTATCGAAGCGAAGATCTTTTTCCGCCGTCATCGCCGCGGCACTCGCAGCGATTCCGCGCTTGTCGTAGCGCAGCGATGCGACACCGCGCGCAGCCAAAGACGGCGCCAGCAACTTCAGCGAGTCGTTTTTGCCGGGCAGCATCGGATTGTTCCCATCGCGGTCGGTCGGCCCGGAGCCCGCGATCAGCAGCACGACCGGCACGCCTTTCGCGCTTGCCGGTAACGACAAAGTTCCGAAAATTGAGCCGGTAGCCGTTTGCAGCGTAAGGTTCGACTCCGCCCCGAAGGCACGCGCCGGCAACGCGCAAGCGGCTGCGGCGCCGCCCGTCAGCGCGAGAAATTTAGAGCGATCGATCTTCTGCATAGATTTTTTCTCCATCGCGCCACGTAGAAAGCACGCGGCAGTCCTTAAACGCCGCGCCGTCGAGCGGATCTCGATCGAGCACGACCAAGTCGGCGGCATAGCCTTCGGCGAGCAACCCCGTGCGCACTTCCGCATGCCCTAAGCGCGCTGCGTTGTGTGTGTACATCGTGAGCGCGGATTGCGGCGAAAGCCGCTCGTCCGGCTCGTGGTGGCCGATCGCCGCTTGCATGCCTTGCAATGGATTCAAATCGCACACCGGGCTGTCGTCACCGCCGCACAAGACTGCGCCCGCGCGCTCGATGCGTCCCAAAGCATTCATGCTGCGCATGCGTCGCGATCCCAAGCGCTGTTCGTACATTCCACCCGCGCCTCCCCACAGCAAATCGAATTGCGGCTGCATCGAAAGATAGATGCCAAGCGTTGCGCAGCGCGCGACGTGATCGTCGCGCGCGATCTCAAAGTGTTCGATGAAGTGGCGGCAGCCGCTCGCGCTGGGCCTTTCGCCCAACACACGCTCCCACGCGGAGATGCATTGTTCGATCGCGCGATCGCCGATCGCGTGCACGCCGGCGGAAATTCCGAGCGCTTCAGCGGCCGAGAAATAATCGTAGACTTGCGCGTCGGTGTAGCGCAGCTCGCCGCGTCCGGGTTCGCCGCCGTCGGCCGAAACGAGAAACGGCTCGCCGACCGCAGCAGTGCAGCTGCCGATGGAGCCATCCAAAAATACGTCGCCGCCGACGTACGGCAAGCCCAGCTCTTTCGCAAGGGCCGGATCGGGCTCGCAGATTTTGGGGTACCACTTCGCTTTGGGCAGATCGCGCAGCGCGGCAATCTCGGAAGCGTAGTCATTGCGCGCAAATCCGACGAACTGAGCGTGCAGGTGCAGGCATCCCCGCGAAAGCGCTAACTGCGTCGCCCGCGCCTCGGCGGCTCGCTTCGCGTCCAACGGAAGCGCTGCCATAAACGCTGCCTGCGCGCGCCAGTTGGCTTCCAAAAACAATTTGCCGCTCGGCTCGCCGGCGGCGTTTTTCTCGATCCCGCTCGTCCCCGAGTCGACCCTCAACCAACCCAGCGTCTTGCGATTGACGATGCACGAATGTCCGTCGATGCGCACCAGCATTGCGAGCGTATCGGGAAAGTCGCGTTCCAGCGGCATCGCGTCGGCGGTTCGTCCATCGCACCACGCGCTTTCGTCATACTGTCCGGCCAGCACGTACGTCTCGCGCCGCAAGCGCCGAACCGCCGCAGCGAAGTCATCATAGGATCGAACTGCGTTCAGGTTGCGCTCTTCCAAGAAATATCCGGTGTCGGTGAGATGTACGTGGCAATCCGCAAACGCGGGCAAGACGGTGGCGCCCTGAAGATCGACCGCCTCCACGCCCGCGCCGGCATCCGAAGGATCGAGCGACGCAATGTTTTCGCCGTCGATTATCAAACCCTGATGCCGCGAGTACATCTTGCGCTGCGGATCATACGAGTAAACGCGCGCGTTACGGAGTGCTAGCAACCCTTCCCTTCGACCTCGCTCAGGGCAGGCTGGCTCAGGACCGCGCGCCGAGCCAAGCGGCTAAATCCGTCTTACCGTTAACGTACTCGCCGGTGCGCAGTTCGGAGCGAAGTTCGCCGAACGTGCCATACGCTTCGGCAAACGCGTCGTGCTTGTGAATCGATTCGTAATTCACTTGCGACGCGCTGACGAACGTGCCGTCCGCAAAATCCGCGTACATTTCAAGCGCACCCGCGAGGATGCCGCGCACGACGTCTTCAACGAATTTCGGATTGTGATGCGCTTTGTTGACGACGAAGAATTCGTCGGGGCGCTTGAGGAGATCGTAGGTTTCGCTCGACATCGCATTTTCAACGATCTCCACCAGATCTTCGGCCGCGGGCGTCTCCTGCGAAACGACACCGATCAGCACGCTGCCGCGTCCGCGCTGATTGTGCGTGGCAACCGGCAGCGCTTCCAATGCGCGGCGTGCATCCGCTTCGGAAAAACCGGCGTCACGTAAATCGTTGAAGCTCGCTTCGCGGACCATCGCCTGCGCGCACGGGCACGCCGTCATGCCTTCGGCTTCGATTCCAATCGCGCGGCGCGCACCCTCGCGATCCGCATGCGCGATGCCGATCAGCGCGTACGTTTCTTCGCCGCGCTTTCCGCTGACCGGCGTCCAGCGCTCCAAAGCGAATTCCGCGCGCAAACGCACCTCTGCGCGAATCGCGCGCTGTGATTTTACGATCTCACGCGCGATCGCCTCGACCAGGTTTTCGATTTGCGCAGGCGCATCGGACCGCGCCAGCACTTCCAAAGCCGCCTCTTCGAGTATTTCGTTGAAACGGGACATGTGCACGCCGGCTTTATCCGGCGTGAGATCCGCGAGCATCGTGAACTCGCCGTTAAAGACTTGCTCGCGGCCGCCGACATTCAAACGCACGATCCGCTTGACGCGGGAAACGCCGACGCGATCGAGCGACAAGCGCACTTCAGGCGTCTCTTCCTGACGGTTCGCATCAAAATGCAGCGAACGCGCACGGCGCCGGACGCCGTTCGACTTTAATGCGGCAGCGAGGTTGGCGAATTGCGGCGCGATTTCGGCCAGCGGCACGAGATTGTACGGCCGCTGCGGGAGCTGCGGATGAACGTAGTCCTCCGCGGCAAGCAGATCGATGTCGATCGCGCGAGCGGCGAGGCGCCGTTTGCCCGGGCGGCCGACCGCGACTTCTACGCCGCGTGCAAATTCTTCGAACCGATCGCGATCGAGGTCAGTCTCCAGTTCGGCCGCAACGTTTAAGAAGGGCGGTCCCTCCGCGCCTTCCGCGGGGGCGCTTTCAAAAAACGACGAAACCGCCACGACGCGGCTTTTGCGCCGGAGCCGCTGCAAGGCCGCCAGAATATTGGCCTGCCGGTCGCCGAGATTCGAGCCGATACCCACATGAACGCGCACGCTACAGTACTTAGGGACCAGGAGAGTAATCGCATGCACGACGGACGCAACCTTGCCCCAACCGAACGCGGGGAAATCTGCGCGTCGTAGCCGGTTGCGGCCCGGCGCTGCTCTTTGACTCGCCCATTCACGTTTTCAGGGCCGAGACGCCGCAAGATACGTGGAAGGCTTTGGATGCGGCCGACAGCGCCCTGGCGGCAGGCTACTACGTCGCGGGCTTTCTTTCATACGACTCTTCGCCGCTGCTCGCCCTGGGTGTCTACGACGCGCCGCAAACGGTGTCACTGGAATGGCAGCCCGGCGATTTTAAGATGGGACCACCGGCGCCGCGCATCTCGCGAGCGCAATACGATAACGCAATTCAGGCAATACAATCCGCAATTCGCGACGGCGACGTCTACCAAGTAAACTATACGCTGCCGTTCGACTTCGCGTTCTCGGGCGATCCGTTCGAGGGGTACCGGCTGCTCGCAAAAACGAGCCAAGCAAAGTACTGCGCATACGTCGACGACGGCGAGCGAGCCATCCTTTCCCTGTCGCCCGAGTTGTTCTTACGCTTCGATGGCGGACGACTCACCACCAAGCCGATGAAGGGCACCGCGCCGTTGCATGCAACCGGCGAGTTGACCAACGTGAAAAATCGCGCAGAGCATCTGATGATCGTCGACCTGCTGCGCAACGATCTTCACCGGATCTGCACGGGCGTCACGGTCGACGAGCTCTTTTGCATCGAGACCTATCCGACGTTCGCGACGATTACCTCTACGATTTCCGGAAAACTCGACCCGCGCGTTTCGCTCGCGGAGGTCGTGCGCGCGACCTTCCCCTGCGGCAGCGTGACCGGCGCGCCCAAGCGTTCGGCGATGGCACATATCGCGCGTTTCGAACCGAATCCGCGCGAAGTGTACACGGGGAGCATCGGGTACCTGACGCCGCAACGCACCGGCTGGTGGAACGTCGCGATTCGCACGCTGCAGATCGATCGCGCTCGCGGCACCGGACGGCTCGATGCAGGCGGCGGAATCGTCAGCGACTCGGTTGCGGAAAACGAATGGCGCGAAGCGCTGCTGAAGACGGCCTTCGTTCGGCCCGCAATCGAACCGTTTGCGTGTTTGGAAACGCTGCGCTGCGGCCCCGAACCCAGTGACGTCAACGCGCACCTCGGCCGGCTGCGCGCGACGGCCGATCGTTTCTGCATCGACTTCGACCATGAGGGACTGCGCGGACGCATTACGTCTTTGAATGCGCGCCCCGAACCGATCTTGGCCCGGATCGGGGTCGCGCTCGATGGAGAAGTAACGCTGCAATCCGAGCCGCTGGAAAACGTCGCGGAAAACGTGTCCGTCTGCATCTCGGAGATGCAGATAAAATCCGGCGATCCGATGCTCGCGCACAAAACGTCATGGCGGCCGGCGCACGCCGCCGCCGCCGCGTTTGCCCGCCGCTTAGGATGTTTCGATGCGCTGTTGCGAAACGAACGCGATGAATTGACGGAAGGGTCTCGCACGAACCTGTTCTTGCGTAGCGGCGGCGTCCTGTACACGCCGCCCTTGAGTGCCGGGCTGCTGCCGGGCATACTCCGAAACGAGCTCGTGTCACGGGGCGGCGCCGTCGAACGGGTTCTGTACGAAAACGACCTGCGCGCGGCCGATCAGATTTTCGTCGGCAACTCCGCGCGCGGATTATTGAAAGCACAACTGGTGAGCGAGCGGAACCGTGTCTGACGACTCGCTTTATCCTTATATCCTTCAGCCAAAGCTGGCGCAGGCAATTTGGGGCGGCGACGATTTGGTAAAAGATTTCGGGAAAGACGGCGACCCGCACTTGAAAATCGGCGAAAGTTGGGAGTGCTGGGACGAAAACCGCGTCACGAACGGGTCGCTCGCGGGCCAAACCGTCGCGCAGCTGCGTGCGTCGCTCGGCTCGAAATTGCTCGCGGCGATCGATCCGGCGCGAATTTTTCCAATCCTTACGAAGATCATCGACGCATGCGACTCGCTTTCAGTGCAAGTGCATCCCGGCGACGCATATGCGCAGCGCGTCGAGCATCAGCCCAACGGTAAGACCGAGTGCTGGTACGTGCTGCGTGCCGAGCCGGATGCGCAACTGGTCATCGGCTGGACGCGCGACACGACGCGCGAGGAATACGAACGGCGGGTCGCCGACGGATCGCTCGGCGAGATCTTGCGGCACGTGCCGATCAAAGCCGGCGACGCCTTTTACATTCCGGCGGGTATGCTGCACGCGATCGGCGCGGGCATCGTGATCTTCGAAACGCAGCAAGCCAGCGATCTCACGTATCGTATTTTCGATTGGAATCGGCTAGGGCCCGACGGGAAAGCACGTCCGCTCCACGTGCAGAAAGCCGCCGACGTATTAAACTACGAAGCCGGAACGTCGAACGCGCTCTCCGAGCTTGCATATGCGTACGAAGGTTTCCAGCGCACCGCGCTGGTTGCCGATTCGCACTTTGTGGTCGAGCGCGTCATCGCCACGGAAACTCCGGCTGCGATGGGAACGCACGACCGGCCGCTCATCGTCATGACGCTCGAGGACGAACTCGATCTCGTCTGCGAGCGCGGAGCCGCTCATTTGCATCGCTATCAAACCGCGCTGATCCCGGCGGCCGCGCAACACGTGCGCATCTCCGGAGGGGGGACGGCGTCACCGTTCATGCTCGTAACCCCGCCGGCGTCGGCTGAAGGCATGAACAAACGTCTGCACGATGCGGGCGTCGCGCAACCGGTGATCGAGCAGTTTCTCGCGCAGTTCCGAACAGTTAGCTGAAGCGCCGTATTCGCGTGCGCAGCTCTTCTCCGGCATCCAGCGCATCTTGCGGAACCAGCGGACGCGGATCCGGCTTTAGCCGCGCGATATCCCAACGTTGTTCGGGCTGCGTTCCGAAGTAACCGTCGCGCAGAGCCGCTTCCGCGTGCGTCATGACGTGATCCGCATCGATCGGAACGCCGTAATAGTCAGCCAGGTTTGCAGCAACGCGGCACAGCGCGTCGACCAGCTCCTCGGTGAGCGGGTAGGGGCCGAAATCGTCCGGCTTTGAGTCCTGCATACCCATCACCGAAATCCCTAACGCGAACGAGTTGCGTTTGCGGGTATGAGCGGCATAGGGCTCGTCGGGCGAATCGTAAACGCTGCGCATGTTCTCGCGCACGTCGTGCGTGTTGACGACGATGATTTTATTTTCGGTATCTAGCGCGACACAGAAATGGTAGGCCGGAAACACTTCGCGGTAATCGTGCGCCGACCAATGGATGTAGATGTTATCGATCCGCCCCTTTGGCAAATCGGGCTGCCACTCGGCAGCGGGCCACGAAGGGTAGCTCACTCAAGCGGCCCTTCGACGGGCTCAGGATGACAACCCGGACCTTCAGCCAAAACCGCTATGCGATGATCGGCAATTCTTCTGCGCCGGTGCGCTGGCGCGGCGGCCTTGCTCCGGGACACGAGCGGCGCGGAAGCGACCTGCTGATCGGCGGTGTTCCCGCGAGCGAGCTGGCGGCAGTGTACGGTACCCCGCTGCTCGCGATCGACTACGATGTTTTCGACGCTGCGATCGGGCGTTTTCTGCAAGCGTGCGCGCCGCATTCGATCGAAATCGCTTACGCGGGAAAAGCGCTTTTGCTGGTCGCGCTCGCCCGCCATCTGAAACATACGCCGCTGCATCTGGACGTTTGCTCGCTCGGCGAGCTCGCGGCCGCCGAACGAGCAGCATTTCCGCCGGACCGGATCGGATTTCACGGTTGCGGAAAGACGGATGAAGAACTCGACGCAGCCGCGGAAGGCCGCGCCGCGCGCGTCGTCGTCGACAATCTGGAAGAATTGCGCCGCCTGGCCGCTCGCGCGGGTGCCACGCCGGTTCCGGTTCTCTTGCGAATCAACCCGGGCATCGAAGCGCATACGCATGAGTTCGTGCGCACTGGCGGCGAGCGAACCAAGTTCGGATTCGATGCGGACGGGCTGGCGGGCGCGCTTGGCGTCCTCGGTCAATCGCCGGGTTTACATTTCGAAGGTTTGCACGCGCACATCGGCTCGCAGATATACGATCGCCAAGCGTTCGTCGAAAATACGCGGGTGTTAATGGAACGCGCAGCTTCCGCCGCGGCGGCGGGTTTTATAAGCGAGCGCATCGTCGTCGGCGGCGGATTCGGCGTGCGGATGCGCCCGGACGATCCCGACGAATTGGCCATCGAGGAAACGATCTCCGAAATTGCGCGAACCGCCGCTCGAGAGAGTAAACGCCGGAATCTGCCCGCGCCGCGTATCGGCATTGAGCCGGGCCGCGCGCTGATCGCCGAGGCCGGCACGACGCTGTACCGCGTCATGTCCGCCAAGCGCGAGTTCGGCAAACCCTTTGCGATCGTGGACGGTGGCGTCTATGAAAATCCGCGTCCCGCGCTCTACGGCGCCTACCACCACGCCTACGCGGCGCGCGAAGACGCGCAGCTGGTTGAAACCGTCGTGTGCGGCCGCTCCTGCGAAAACGATCAGCTCGGCACGGCGCGGCTGCCGTCGGATTTATCAGAAGGAGATATTGTCGCCATGTGCACGACCGGGGCATATACTTACAGTATGGCCGGAAATTACAACCGCTTCCCCCGTCCGGCAGTGGTCGCGGTGCGCGGCGGTACGCACACGCTTATCGCGAGGCGCGAAACGATCGATGACGTCTTACGGAACGACTGCGATGAATAGCCTTCGACCGGCGCGCATTCGCGCGCTGCTCAGGCTGACAGCGTTATCTCTCGCATTTTTACTTGCGTTCACTTCAATGCGTGTCGTTGCAGCCGACATGTCGTCTGTTGCGACGCTTGTGAAACCGGCGCCTGGCGGCGCGGCTTGGAACGCCTCGCAAATCGCGGCACTGCACCGCGTGATCGAGAAACTGTTGTCCGCACCGGCACTGCGCGGCGCGCAGGTTGGCTTGATAGCGATCGACACGGTCCGGGGCACCGCACTCTATTCGCAAAACGCCGATCAGGAATTCATGCCGGCTTCGAACTTCAAGCTGCTCGTGGGATCGGCGGCACTCCAACTGCTGGGGACGAGCTTTGCATACAGGACGACGGTGGCCGCTGACGGCCCACCGCAGAACGGCACGATCGCTGGGAACGTGTACCTGCGCGGAGGCGGCGACGCGTTGCTGACCGCCAAAGATCTCGACGATGCGGCCGCCGCGGTCGCGGCGCAGGACGTACGCAGCATCTCCGGCGGGGTGATCACCGACGCTTCGCACTTCGACGATCAGCGCTACGGCTTCGGCTGGTCATGGGACGACCTTCCTTTTTACTACGCGCCCGTCGTCAGCGCGCTGGAGCTCGAGGACGGCGTCCTCCACATGTATTTTTCACCCGGCGCTGCGGCCGGAACGCTCGCCACGCTCCGCGTCGCCCCGCAGAGCAGCGCGTTCGTCATCGACAACCGGCTCATGACGGGATCGCCGAAATCGAAGGATACCTCCGAACTCGTCCGGCCGTGGGATGCGGCAAGAACGATCGAAGTTACGGGCAGCTATCCGCTCGATGCAAAAGAATCCGGCGACGTGCGGCCCGCGGTTCCGGATCCTGAAAGTTATGCGGGCGACGTCTTTGCCAAAGCACTTGCGGCGCACGGGGTCACCGTCACGGGAACGACGCAAAGCGGAAAGACGCCCGAACATGCGACGCCGCTTTGGACCAAACATTCCGAAGCGATGCCGCAGCTGCTCGCCGATTTTTGGTATCCGAGCGATAATTTGATGGGCGAACTTTTTTTGAAAGAACTCGGCGTGCGGCTCAAAGGCGAGCCCGGCACTGTAGAAAACGGGATCACATTGGAGAACCAGTACCTGCGATCGGCCGGCATCGATCCCGCCAGCGTCACGATTTCAGACGGCTCGGGCCTCTCGCAATACGATCGCATTACGCCGCACGACTTGCTGAAGATTCTGCAAGCCGATTGGAACGGACCCAACCGCGATGCCGTGCTGGATGCGTTGCCGGTCGCCGGCGTGCGCGGTTCACTCAAGAGCTCTTATAAAAGAACCGCCGCTGAAAACAACGTTTTTGCAAAAACCGGCAGCATCAGCCACGTGCGCACGATCTCCGGCTACGTGAAGACGAAGACGCACGGCCCGGTCACGTTCTCGCTGATGGTCAACCAATGGATGGGCGAGGATCAGCCGCACGGCGCCGCCGATCTGGCAACGCTGCGCGGCGCCATCCTTGCCGCGATCGCGTCGCAATAGCTATGCTTGGCGCGCACTTCGAGAGCGAGATCCGCGAGCAGCCCGACGTGTGGCGCGTTATCGCAGCTTCCGATAAAGCGCAGACGCTGGCGCACGCTATCCGCGAACGGGACGTGGTGCTGCTCGGCAGCGGCAGCTCGCTCTTCATGGCGCAGCTCGGTGCGTTGGCGCTGCGGCGGCGCGGCATTCGCGCGCACGCGCTGGCGGCGACCGAAGCTCCGCTCGACAACGTCGCCTATCGTAACGCCGCCGTGATCGCCTGTTCGCAGAGCGGCCGCTCCGGCGACCTGCTGGAAGCGCTCGACGTTCTGCAGCCCAAAGATTTGATCGCGATCACCAATACCGCCGATTCCGAACTGGGCAGGCGCGCGAATCTCACGATCGACCTGGGCGCCGGACCCGAGGTCGCCGTTCCGGCCAGCAAGAGCGTCACCGCCACCGCCGCGATCTTGCTGTGGGCCGCCGGCCTGATGGCCGGCACGCATTCCCGCAGCGCCGAGAGCTTGACCGAAACCGCCGAAGATGTGCGCGGCTGGCTCGACGGCCCGGGCGTCGAGGCGGTTCACGAGGCCGCTGCGCGGATTGCGCGGCGCCGCAGCGTGGTGATCGTCGCCGCCGGCTACGGCATTCCGGTCGCCCACGAATTTGCCCTGAAGTTAAAGGAAGCCAGCTACATCCACGCCGAGGGCTTTTCGGCGGGCGAGTTCCGCCACGGCAGCGCCGCGATGCTCGATGCGACCTGCGCGATCATCGGTATTGTTGACGACGTCGCCCGCAACATCGTGAACGGCCCGATGATGGAGGCGGCGCAGGCGGAAAGCTTGCGCTACGTCATCGGCGGCCATATCGGCGACATTCCGCTGCTCGGTCCGGTTGTCGGGGTAGCCTTCAATACGCTCGCATGGCTGGTGGCGGCCCAGATGATCGCGCTCCACGTGGGCAGAGCACGCTACGTGGAGAGCGACGCGCCGCGGGGTCTGGCCAAAACCCTGGAAGAGGCGTCGTCCCGCAGGACTTAAGGCTCTTAACCCGGCATTAATGAAGAAGCGAACGCGCGTGGGACCACGCCGGTCGCTTTTCTTTTGGAACTTCGGGCCCCAGCCGCAGCGGGATGCGCAAGAAGCAACGCAACGGCCGGCCCTATGGAGAGCGCACATGAACTATATGAAACGGCAGTTGCGCGCGTTGGCCGGTCTCTTGGCCATGGCGTCCATCTGTTCGACGGCGCTGATTCCGGCAGCGGCGCTGGCCGCAACGACCGGTACAATCAGCGGCACGATTACCGATGCCGCGACCGGAGCACCGCTGGCGAATGTCCTGGTTTCGGCGGTTTCCTTGAGCCAAAACACAACGACCAAGAGCGATGCAAAGGGTTTTTACTCCCTGCTTTCGCTGGGTGCGGATACGTACACCGTTACGTTCAACTTGAACGGCTATGAATCGGCAACCGCCGCAGGCGTGACCGTCGTACAAGATCAGACGGTAACGGTCAACGAACAATTGCACGTCGCGCTCAAAACGATCGCGTCAGTGCATGCGTCCGCGGCTTCGAACCTCGTCAAACCCAACCAGGGGAGCGACGTGTATACCGTCGGCGGGGCCCAGCTGCAAGCTGCAACCAATCCCGGCAATCTGCACGAAACGCTTTACCAGTATCTTGCAGTGACGCCCGGCGTCACCGGGACGGGATTCCCCTCGCAACCGCGCGTGCGCGGCGGCCAGGTAACCGACCTCGGCTACGAGTTTGAGGGCATTCCGATTCAGGATCGGATCACCGGCTTCTTCACGACCAACCTCGCAAACATCGGTATCAGCAACATCGAAGTCTACACGGGCGGTCTGCCCGCATCCGGAGCGACCAACGGCACCGGCTTCTTCAACTCCGTCCTGAAAACGGGGACCTATCCGTCGTTTACAAACGCCTTCGGACAATTCAGCGCTCCCGAAGCCAATCATTACGTAACGCTGGAGCGCGGAGCGGCAACAGCCGATCACCGTTTCTCGTATTACGTCGGCTTCGACGGCGTGAATTCGACCAATCAATACGACTACGGCGAGAACACCTATCCAAATCTGGTCCTCTACGGCTTCAATGGCGCCGGGCCGGTCAAGACCCGGGACTTCGTGAGCAACTTCGTCTACCGCCCGAATCCTAAGGACACGCTCCAAGCCATCGTCACCAACAGCAACGGCGATTTCATCTTCGATTACTTCCTCAACAAGCCGGCAGGAGCGCCGCCGTCGCTTTCCCTAGCACCCTGCGCCGGCAATACGCCGAGCGGCACGTCGTTCAGCGGCTGGGGCGGCGGAACCGCACCTAACGGCCAAACGTGTCCGGCCGGATTCTATTTCGGGTCGCTGCCCAATGATGGCGGAAATATTTGGCATCATTACGGCGGCCTTGGGAAGATCCAGTGGAACCATAACCTGAACGATCACTCCTTCTTCTCATTCAGGCTGGCGGAAAATTTCAATCAGTACATCTTCGATCAACCGCTGGCTGATCCGAATATCCCTTATTTGCAAAACCCTGGAAGTGGTAACAACTGGGCGAACGATGGGCTTGGGTTGATGCCGCCACCTGGAATGACGTCCGGCTGCCCCTTGTATCCTTACGCTGCCGGAACGCCTGTTCAAATGCCTCAATACTACGATCCGAAAACAAAGACAGTCAAAACTGATACGGGTGACCTCTGTGCACAGGCCGACGGCACGGAAGTTTTTTGGGGCGATCGCAACTCGCGCATGTATTTCCTGAACTTCGATTACACGAACGCGCTCGGCGCGAAGTCGACGCTGAAACTCGGCGGCAGCTACGAGCGAGACTATAACGTCTTCAACTACTTCTGCAAGAACGCATTCAACTCCGACGGCACGTGGCCGGACAACTATCTGCACTCGATCTACCCGACCGACATTTCGACGGTCTATGCCGAAGACGACGTTCACGTCGGGAAGTTCTACTTCCAGCCCGGTTTAGAGTACGCCCAAGAACGTTACGCGTTCCCGGTCAACGGCGGCATGACGCAAAGCATCATCAATCCGACGTTTAACGGCACGTACTCGTTCGACCCGAATAACGTACTGCGCTTCTCGTATGGCAACACATCGAGCTTCGTCGGCACGGGCTATATCTATCGGACAAATGGTACCGGCGTGATCAGCGGAGTATTCAACCCGGCGAAACCCGGCCTCACCTTCGCTCCGCAGCAAAACCATAGCGCCGATCTGATGTACGAGCATCAGTTCGATGCGAACACTTCCCTGCGGTTCGGGCCGTTCATGAACAAAACGAACAACTATTACGAGTCATACAGACCCGTCATCGGGACCAACGCGAACGGAACGCCGAAATTCGGGCCGACGGTGCTCAGCAACTACGGCCAGCATCAAAACTTCGGGCTCGAATTGGGCGTGAGCCATGTCAACAACATGGTGCGCGGCATGTCGTGGTGGATCTCCGGAACCTACAACAACTACTGGAGCTCCAACCGGTCTTTGCCGGCGTCGTACATAAACTCACCCCTGCCGCAAAACATCGTTAATCAGGGACAACTCGTCCGCGTTACCGGCAATCCGCTTATGAGCGGCACGATCGTGGCGGACTACCACAGCGACCGGTTCCATGTCGACCCGCTGCTCTATTGGCAGAACGGCACGTTTTACAATACGGGCGTAACGTGCACGACGGCTGGCGGCTCACCCGTACCACCGTACCTTTGCGCAAACGAAAAGATTGCGGGTGGTTACTTCAAGGTCAACCTGACGCCGTGGATCGAGCTTGGGCCCAAGCGCAACTTCATCGTTGGATTCAAGGTCGATAATCTCTTCAACAACACCAACGACGTCATACCGTGCACGAGTGACGGCACGGGCTGCTTCCCATTCAATGGGCCGCAATCCGGCGTCGTCAACACGCCCGGCACGTCGTTCTTCCAAAACTACTCGTCCGGGCCGATGACGTTCTACTTCTTCGGCGGCGTGCGGATGTAGTTACAACTCCGCAGTCGAGAGGCGGCGCGAACGCGTCGCCTCTTTTTTTTCGCTACAGCGACGTTTGCAGATACGTAAAACGCGCTTCCTGTAACGCGTGGATAGCCCAAACACCGGTTGGGACGATCATCGTTCCCCTGACGAGGCTGCCGGTGATCTGCGCATATACGTCCGCCGGCGAACGGCCTTGCACGTGCGCAACCGTCCCCGCGACGCCTGCGAGCGCGTTGCGGCACACGAAGAATACCGACCCGCGCGAAACTAGGCCGGGGAGCGATTGATTTGCGCCGCCGTGCAAGACGGGATTCCCACCGGCCGTGCCTAGCGTCCGCACGTCGTTACGAAAATCCGGAGGAAAGCTCGAGAGAGCGGGGAGCAGCAGCTCGGACCACGCTCGATCGTTCAGCGCAAGCGCAACCGCCAAGCCGTGGTACAAAACGCCGGCCATAAAAACTTGAGAGTCCGGCGTCTTGAGCGTTCGCTCGTACACGTAAAAGGTAT
>Ga0207416_1002414_pt1 | contig 20506 bp, 20 predicted proteins | sample PaiPotPPM11metaG_FD_184107 | JGI IMG/M metagenome (GOLD analysis project Ga0207416, IMG submission 184107) | Iron sulfur acid spring bacterial and archeal communities from Banff, Canada, to study Microbial Dark Matter (Phase II) - Paint Pots PPM... ...
GCCCTTGGCTCGGCGCCGGCGACCAGGCCCCCGTCGCCTACCTGGCCGACCTGGGCTTCGCCGGGCAGCACTGGCAGCGCCACTGGGAGACCGACTACGACGCTCTGGTCCTCACCAAGCGCGACTTCCGGGACTTCCTCGGCGTGCAGGACCCCACCGCCGCCGAGCGCTGCCACGCCAGCTTCCGCCAGGTGGTCGAGACGGTCAACGGTTGCCTGGACCGCTTCCTCGGCCTGAAGTTCCCCAACGCCAAGACCTACTGGGGCCTCGTCACTCGCCTCGCCGCCAAGGTCTGCGCCAGCAACCTCCTGCGCTATCTCAACGCCCTCTTCCATCGCCCACCATTTGCTGGCTTCGACCCCCTCGGCTAATGCGCATCACGCGTCTTTAGCGGCGGGCGAAAGGGCCCGTGCGCGAGGCTATTCCCTCCAACAATAGCGCTCGTCCTCCTCCTCACGAGCGGCTGCTCCCTGATGCCCGGACAGCCATCACGGACGGCTGCGCCCGCGCCGGCAGTGCAGTCGCCGACAGCGGTCGTCTCCGTCACGAGCGCCTTGGCCGGATCGTCGCTCCGAGCGCAGCCAGCGGCCACCGGAGCCCGTCATTGTGGCGTCGCCAGTGCTGAGGGCGATCGTCGGGACTGCGCCAACGGTCGCGCCGGTCAGCACGGCGTCGCCGCTGTATGCTAGCCCCGCCATGGGACTGAGCGTGCGCTACCCCGCCGGCTGGACGTACGTCCCGCTGGCGCAGGCGCCGGTGTACTACGGCGTGAGCTTCTATCCCCCGGGTGCGGATCCGAGCGAGCCGTCGGCCGCCATCACCTTCAACCTCAACACGACCAGCCGCTATGACGCGAGCAATGCGACGCCACCCTTGACCACCCGCCCCCAGCCGTTCACCGTCGGCTCCATTATCGGCCGCAACTATGAGAGCGCCGCCCTCCCCATCCCCACGGAGAACTACAGCATCGAGCTCCCCTTCCGTGGCGGGACCCTCCTCATCACGGCCACGGAAGGACCGGACGTCAACTATGTGCCACAGCTGCGCGCCATGCTGCCCACGCTGGTGCCGACGCCATGAGCCAGGATCGGAGCAGACGACCTATGCGGACCAAACTCCTGTCCAGGCCGGTCGCCTGGTGCATGGCGGTGCTCGTATCAGCGACCTTCCTACCTCAACCAACGGCATCGGCTTCGCCGCAGGGAGCTACGCTCGCCCCCTCGACGGTACCGCTCATCGGCCAGATCTTCAGCCCGGCTGAGTACACGGGGAAGACCATGGACTCCGGGCTTTACGATTGCCTGGTCGCGTCCGTCGCCATGGATCTCCAGGGCCTGCAGCAAGAGGGCCTGCTCACGCCCACGATGAGCGATGCCGACCGCTACTCGGCGGTACGCCACGCATTCCGGAGTCAGACCCCAGACGCCAGCTCCGGTCTATCGGCGGACCTGGCCGTGGCGCTCATGCCCCAGCTGACGGCGAATGAGCTGGTCGCGGCCATCCGAACTGATATCACCGCTGACAACTGGCTGCCGGTGCTCCAGCAGCAGCTCGACGCAGGCTATCCGGTTCCGGTCAATATCAACGACTGGCACAAGCTTGCCGCCGGCTGGGGCGGCAGCCACCCGCACACGATCGTCGTCACAGGGCTGCAGGGCGATCAGGTCCTCTACAACGACCCGTGGAACGGGAAAGCGGTCGCGCCGCCCCAACGCTGGAGCATGTCCGACGCCGACTTCGCCGCCGCCTGGGGGTATAGGGGGGCGAACGGGCTGATGGCACCGTTCATCGCGACGACGATCAACCGCGCCGGCGCCTCGCTGCCCCCGGTGGCGCTCGCCACTCCGGTCGCCGCACCGGCTAGCCCCACACCCGCGGCCACGATCATCCCCACCGCCACGGCATTCGCCACCGTGACCCCCAAGCCGGTCGCCAAGCCCGGCGGGCTCTGGGTCGGCCCGGCAGATGGGAGCACGATCACGCAGCCGGCGCTGCATCTGGCGGCTCACGCCTACCCGACCAACGCCGGAGACCCGCCTATCGACCACGTCAACTTCACGCTCTGGTGGCCACAGATCGGCTTGAAGACGGGGCCGTGGGCGCTTGCCTGCACCGCCAAGCCGCCCCCGTCCGGGGACGTGTTCGCGTGCGACGCCGACATCGGCAAGCTGGGGGTGCCCGCGGGGCAGCTGGCGGTCAGCTTCGACGCGTATGACGCCGCCGGCAATAAGCACCTGGCGCCGAACGGGGAACGCTCTATCAGCTATGCGCCGCCCACACCCACACCGCTGCCGTCCATACGCGCGGTGGACTGGAACAAGGTCCTTCGCGACGATCCCGACCTCATCATTACAGGGCCAGTACCGTGTCCCGTCCCGGTGCCGGTGTCTGTTATATATAGAGGGGACCCGCAGGTTGAGGGACTAGTGGGGACCGTTTTCTATGGCGACATCGCTGGCGACGGCGGGGAGGAAGCTATTCTGCCACTTGGCAGCGCAGTGTGCTCGCCTAGCGGAGGCGATTGGTCACTCCTCGTCTATCGAATGACGCCGGCCGGCCCGCGAATCGCGGCGTCGCTGCGGACCGGACTTGGGCTGGACCTGAAAATCCTGGGTGGTCGTCTCAATGTGACCTATCAGATTTGGCTTCCAGGCGACACCAATTTCGCGCCCACAGGAGGCACACAAAAAGCAGACTACCAACTCAAGGACGGACGCCTTGTCGCCTTGTCCTCGCAGCACGTACCGCCCAGTGCCAGCATCATGCAGCGTGTACCAGAGTCCTTTCCCCTCTATCAGTATCTGCCATACGCGACCTCGGACTTCGAGGTCACGTCCTACGAGCAGGGCAAGCGGCTCCAGGTTAAGGTCAAGATCGCTGACATCAACAAGGTAAAGGCGGGGGTCGAAGCCTGGATACGGAGTCACAGCGTTGATCCGAGCACGCACACGGTCGACTACGTGCGGTGACGATGGGGGCAGGGGCGCCGCGGCCCGATGTGTCCTACGGCTCTGGTCGCTTCGCGCTCTTCACGTCTTCGACCAGATTCGCTGGACATGTATACACGGCGGTAGGTCCTCTTCACGCGTCGCCCTCCGCGTCGGTCAGCCTCTCGGCAAGGAGCTCGTCGATACTGCCGCGTCGCGCGTCGAGCACGGCGAGCACCTCTACGACCTGTCCCCGGACGTGATAGGCCACGATGGACGGGCGTACAACCAACTCCCGGGTCCGCCCGACGCGGCCCGGCCTGCCCAAGCCTGGCTGATCGGCCAGGCGGTCGGTCGCCGCGTAGACGCGGGCCTTGACCCGTTCGGCGGCTTGCGGGCTGTGTGTGGCGATGTAGTCGGTGATGGCGACGAGGTCGTCAAGCGCCGGGTCGGTGAACTCGACCTTCATCCGGCCTTCTCGGCGCTGTATCGCTTGGCGCGCACGGCGGCGACGCGCTCCGAGTCGGCATACCCGATCTCGCCGGCGTCAAGCTGACGGAGGCGCTCCGCGATCAGCTCCACTTGCCAGGCTTCTGCTTCGAGGTAGCGGCGCAGGGCCTCGAGGGCGTGGTACTGCCGGTTGCGGTCGGTCGCCTTCGCCAAGGCGTCGAACCGCTCCCGCATGCTCTCCGGGACGCGGACAGTCAGGGTGGTCATGGGCTCGGTCGTGGTCCTCATGCGGACTCCTTGCAAGTTGCTGTGCATGAAGGATTCGTCCATGCATGAAGAGATGATATCGCGTTGGGCGCCGGCGCCACTGGCTCCGCTGCCTCTGGCGGGCTCGCGCACAGTCGAAGAACCAGTGGGGGGCATGGACGTTCAGCAGGCTTTGGCAGGTTTGGAAGCCGCATAGGTCGAGCACGCGCTCCAGGACGACGCAGTAGCCGTAGAGGACGCGCTGGCGAGTGCTGCTGGCCGTGCTGGGCGCCAACGCCTGCTTGAGGTGACGCCCGTATTCGACCAGGGCAACGTCGACGTCACTGGCGAGGTACAGCGTGGGCTCGACGGGCACATTCCAGCGATTGCCGGCTCCCGACCGGCATAGCGGAGATCGAGGGGATCCGCCGACTCCGGCAAGTGCCGATAGGCAGTCCCTTGCCACGCTCGCAGGTAATCTTGGAGCGCCATCGGGGCAGTTAGTCGCCGAGTCCTTCGTAGACGGAGATGAGGGCCGCGCGGACCGCTCCGTAGTCACCCCGGAGGAGCAGAGCCAAGCCACCGCGGTATCCAAAGATCGGCTGCGGGTTGACTAGAAAGCGTAGGATACCTGGGACCGTGAAAGTACGGTAGGCCAGATGCGCGATGTCGCTGAGCTGGGCCAGGCTGCTCTGCCTCGCCGGGGACGCCGGGTCTGACAATCCCGGCGCTTCGAACAGGAACCTGAAGTTGCCGCCTGGCGTGTCCATCGTGACGTCGCCGCCCAGCGCGGTGATCTGGCGCACGTGCTCAATCACCTTCTCAGTGTCGGCCACGAAGCGCGCTGGCGTTCGCGTCACCATCCGGCAACTCCACATCTCGTCCCAGAAGCATACTGCGCCAGTCCGCCACGTGGTATAGGCGAGGCTGGCGTCATACTAATCACATTGGGCCCGGCTGTTCCCCACCCGTCCGGTCCCACCCCGAGTTCGGTGGCCACGACTCAACCGCTCGGCAGCATCGGCGCTGCGCTGAGACCTTCATCCCGAGGCAGGGCACCACCGGGGGCGACCACAAAGTAGTTGTTTGACGGGTCGGACCGTCGCCGCATACTCGCTCACAACGGTATAGACGCTGGGCGTGGGAGCAGGAGGCGCGGCGGGCCTCTCTCGGAAACGGTGTAGGAATGGAACACGAAAAGGGGCAATGTTGAGATCAAATCTCGCTTGTCCGAATTGTCATCAGGTAGACCGGGTACAGAAGGTCAGCGCAATTGTCGCTGCGGTATCAGCAACCGGTTCGACGTATGGCTACTCAGATACTCATACGACGACACATCTCGCCTCACAACTTGCTTCACCCCCCGAAGGAGGACCGGGTTGGGGGTGTACTTTTGCCATATTCTGCGTAATCGGACTGCTCATCACTACGCTATTCAACCTCGGCACAGCAGCGTCCTTACTATTCTTGCTTGGTACGCTGGGATTCGCCTCGATTGGTATCACCCGATGGATTTCTAGTGAAAGACAAGCGAAAGCGGCACACGAGCGTTGGGAACGTCTCTTCTACTGCTTTCGCTGCGATCGGACATTTGAGCCCAGATGAAACGTGCGAAAAGAGGCAACAGGCGAACGGAGCTGTTACATCCAGCGGCAAGTTCTTGCCCCACAGCCGGGTATCGGCCATCAGTGGCCGCGGCAAGGTTAAAGCGTTCGGGTGAAGCGTCGGGCCCGGAATATCGGGGGAGTCGCATTGGTTGAGTGTCGCCACCGTCAGCCCTGATCGCCTCCCGGCGACTCCCAGCGATCTCGTCTGATGCTGCATTATGGCCTTTGCCGCTTCGTACGAGGACGTTGCTCCGATGGGCGACCAGCGGTACGGCGTCTGCTCGTTAGAGCGACCCGAGGTTGAGGTGGACGCGGATTGCCAACCGTGCCAACGGATTCAGTATGCACGCCCGGCTCGGCGCTCGTTGCCAACAGTGGCTCCGCGGGACGGAACGGTGAGGCGAAGAGCTGTCCCCACCCCGCGCCGCGGTACTGGAGCACGATCGCATAGAGCGTGGAGGTCACCCAGTACATCGCCAGGCTGGCGGGGTAACGCATGGCGAAGAAAACAACGGCGAACGAGGTGAGCTGTGCCACCTGTTGGATCGTCTGCTGCATGGAATCAGGAGCCGGCTGCGTCGCCATGCGCTGCTGCACCCATTGCAGGAGGCCGGCCACGATCGAGAGCGGTCCTAACGGACCGAGAAGGTGGTCGGGCTGATCCAATCGAAACCACAGAAACGCTTGATGGAACATCGCCGGAGTGTGCGCCCCGGCCAGGTTGCTAAAGACATAAAACAAGGACCACAAGATGGGAATCTGGACGAGCAGTGGGAGGAGTGATGCCGTTGGGCTGACGCCTCGCTCCTTGTAGAGCGCCGTTTGGGACCTCGTCAGCCCCTCGCGATCCCCCACGTAGCGCCGGCGTAGCTCCGCCAGTTGTGGCGCCAGCGCGGCGAGCCTCTGGCTGCTGCGAATCTGGCGCAGCGCTAATGGGGTCAGGGCGAAACGCACCAGGAAGGTGAAGACGAGGATAGCCAGTCCGTAGCCCTGCAAGGCCCCGGTCAGCCAGACCAGCCCCTGGGTAAGCAACACGATGATCGGACTGAGCAACTGTTCCATTGCACTCCTGCCCTGTAGGAAACTACGGGAGAAGCCGTCGAGCCCCGCGTTCTGCTGGCTGACATTACTCTACACTACCGTATGCCGATGGTCCACAGCTACCATATCCCGAATGAGGAGTGCCCAATGAGCCAATCCAGCCCGCATCTGGCGCAACAGATCACCGATGCCGACGTCGCCGCCTACCGACGCGACGGCTATTTCCTCTACCACGCCCAGGTCTTCCCACCGGACAAGCTGGCGCGCCTGACCGAGCTCTTCGAGGAGCACGTGGCGGGGCTCAAGGAGGGGCAGCGCACCGACGAGCTGGACACGCCGCACTTTCGCGACCACCGCCTGCTCGAGTTCCTGCTGGCCGATGAGGTTCTTGACCTGGTCGAGTCGTTCATCGGGCCCAACATCGGCCTGTGGTCCAGCCACTTCATCTCCAAGGAGCCGCGCGTCGGTCGGGCCACGCCCTGGCACGAGGACTCCTCCTACTGGCAGGGTCGGGCCGATCGCATGGACGGCATCGTCACCGTCTGGCTGGCCCTGGACAAGGCGACTGAGGACAACGGCTGTATGCGCGTCATCCCGGGCAGCCACCTGGCCGGCGGCAGCTCCGACTACGAGCAGGTGGACCGCGCTGCCAACCTGTTCGGCTCGCAGATCAAGCCCGAGCAGATCGACGAGTCGAAAGCGGTCGCCTTCGAGCTGGAGCGCGGCGAGTGCTCGCTGCACGAGGCGCGCCTCATCCACGGCGCCAAGCCGAACACGAGCGACACCCGGCGCTGCGGCTACACGATGCGCTACTTCGACACCGCCACCCGCTTCGATCCGGTGCGCAACGCGCGGCACAAGCTGTGGCTAGCGCGCGGCCGCGACCTCGGCAACAATCGCTACGAGAGCTGATCATGAGGTAGTGCCTGTCCTGCGTGTCCCAGACCACCGTTCGCGAATGTTACGCGTGGCACATCCGTAGATCACCTGGCGCTAAAGCACCAGGCTAAGTCTACGAAGCCGGCTAAAGCCGGCTCAGTCACGCCTGAGCTGGTACTTCATTGGGGTAGTAGCCTCAAAGTGCGATTTTCGTGCGAGTTCGGCTATGTTCAGCACGACCGCAACCGTGTTCCAGCCGGCTTTAGCCGGCTTCGTAGACTTAGCCCGCCTATTTATGGGCGGGTGGACCTCCGGACGCGACTGATAGCTCGCCGCTAGCTCTCAGTACGTACAAACCGCATTGGCATTACTGAAATATCTCCGTCGTGCAGTCGCCCGACGGCAAGTGGATCTCGTGTCCTCGGGCCGTGCCGAAGTCGACGTAAAATTTCTCGTCCAACGTCATGCCGCCGTTGGGGTCGCAGTCTAGCTTGAGCATCCAGGACTTGAGCCCGGGGTAGAACTGGTTGTCCCAGGTGGAGTAGAGCGAGTTGGTCACGTACAGTCGACGGCCATCCATGCTGAGCTGGAGCATCTGCGGTCCGCCGGAGAACTGGCGGCCGCCGTGCCCCGCCTGGCCGATCACGCCGCCCAGCCAGACCTGGCCGGTCAGCTTGGGATGCGCCGGGTCGGAGATGTCGTACTGGCGCAGGTCGCCGTGCAGCCAGTTAGAGAAGTAGAGGAAGCGGTCATCCATCGACACCACCAAATCGGTGATCAGGCCGGGCACGGGGAAGGGCCAGCCGGCCGTTTCCTTCGGCTCGACCTGGATGACCTTCTCCACCTGCCACTGGTCGCCCGCGCGGGACCAGCGGAACATGGCGCTGGAGAGCGCGGCGCCCACGTAGCCGGTCTCGGCGTCGGGATTGTGCAGCCAGCGTACCTCCAGCGGGATCATCCCCTCCTGACCCAGGTCGATGGTCTGCACGACGCGCTTCTCTTCCAGGTTCCAGAAGTGGATGCTGTGCCCGTATTTGCCGGCGCTCACGTCCTGCAGGTCGAAGCCACCCTGGAAGGTATTGGGGGCCGCCCACTCGCTGGAAACCATGGCGTTCTTGCGCGGCTGATACCAGAAGTCGTAGGTGAACTGCATGCCGTTCTTCTCAGACTCCCAACGGCCCAGCACGTCGAAGTTCTTGGCGTCGAGCACGGCGAAGCCGCCCGGCGCATCGCCGTCGGCGTTGCCCAGCATGCTCACCACGACGATCTCCCCCGGCATGCAGTGGACCGTATGAGGAGCGGAGAGCCCGGTCTTGCGCTTGACCTCCTCACCGTCGATGACCTTGGTGATCGCCGGCCGGCGCGGATCGGACCCAACGTCGAGGATGTGCAGACGACTGGTGCGGAAGCCGGGAATGATCATGTGTTTGCGCTCGAGGTTGGTGTGGCAGGCGCTGCTGCAGACCTGCCAGCCGTAATGGTGCAGCTCATCACCCTTGCCCGGCATGGGCGTCTGGTGAATGATCTTGCTGTAGGTGTCGGACTGAGGATTCACGTCCACAACACCGAGATAATCCGGCTCGTCCACGCCAGTGCCGGTGTGCAAAGCCGCGACGTAGACTATCTCCTCCTTGGGCGCCGCTTGCGCCTCAGCCGGAGAGGCAAAGCCGACCTGTCCGGTCTGCGCGTGGCCGTGCTGGTCGTGACCGTGATGCTGGTGCTCGTGCTGCTCGTGCTCGGCCATGGTCTACGGTCTCCTCTCATGTCCAAGGCGGGCGCTGCGCTACGGCACGTAGCGGGGCAGTGATCCCACCACAGCCGTTTTAACTGAGCCGGTCCTCATAGTCAACAACGACCGGTTTCTGGCCGACATTTGTTAGCCATTCCTCAATGCAGGTCAGCTCGTCACCTGAATAGCATGAAGGCACGACTCGATTGGGATCGGGCGATGCCGAGACTCAAGCCCGTCCCCTTCCATGCGCTACGCTACTCGACAGCAGAAAAGGAGGCACGAGTTGACTGCTGACACAGGAGTCCGCGCCGGCATGCTGGCTTCGACAGGCTGGCTGGCCGCGCATATAGACGACCCACACCTGCGCATCGTCGATATGCGCGGCCAGGTGGCGACGACTGAGCCTTCGCCTGGCGTGCAGGAGGCAACCTACCGGGGCCAGGAAAGCGCCTACGCCGCCGGACACATCCCCGGCGCCATCTATCTCGATTGGACCCGCGATCTCGTGGACCCCGACGACCCCATACCGGCGCAGGCCGCGCCGCCCGAAAGGCTGGCGAGCATCTTGGGGCAGCACGGCATCGGCGACGAGCATCTGGTCGTCGCCTACGACGACCACCCTGCCTCGCAGTTTGCCACGCGGCTGTGGTGGCTGCTGCGCCTGTACGGCCACGATCAGGTGCTGGTGCTTGACGGCGGCCTGCCGAAATGGAAGCGAGAGGGCCGGCCCCTCGCGTCGGACGTACCGAACTGGCCGCCGGCTGCCTTCACGCCGAAACCCCGGCCGGCGCTTCGGGTGGAGGCAGCCGAGGTGCTCGCCGCATTAGACCGTGGCGACGTTCGCCTGTTGGATGCCCGCGACGAGCGGCAGTACAGCGGCGCGCTCCGGCGCGGCAAGCGTGGCGGGCACATCCCTGGCGCGATCAACGTTCCACGCGAGTGGCTGATCGATCCGGCTACCGGCACGTTTCAGGGCGACTCCGCCCTCGACACCGTCCTCGGCGCGGCCCGGATCGACCAGGGCCAGCGCGTCGTGGCCTATTGCAACGGCGGCGTTGCCGCCACGAGCGTTCTGTTCGCACTGGCCTTGCGCGGCTTCCCATTGGAGCGGCTCGCCAACTACGACGGCTCCTGGAATGAGTGGGGCAACCGCGACGATGTCCCAATACGGACGGGCAGCGAGCCATAAAGACGGGCGCACCCACCCGGCGCCGCCGCTACGTCGATGCGCCTAAACCTTTTCATTGTCATCCTGAGCGCAGCGAAGGACCCCTGGCGCGACCGCCGGCGCTGCGCGGGCCCGAATGGCGGCTGGCTTGCCCGGCCAGGGGTCCTTCGCTGCGCTCAGGATGACAATGAAAAGCCACCCCGCCTTCGTGGGCACACCACAACACGTCGTTACCCCGTGCCGACATGAGACGCCCCGCTCAGAGCTTGAGAATCAAACCTGATCCGCAGGCGAGGTATGCCAGATGTTGGGCCTGCTTGCGATTGACAAGCCCAACATGTTGTGGTCACCGCCACCTCGGTGGGATTGATTCTCAAGCTCTCAGCGCCGGCAGGCCGACGGCGCCCGGCTACCGCGCGTAGAGATCTGCCCGCGTGGGTGGCAGGGCCACCGCGCCGGCACTGTCCGGGCGGGCCAGCAGCACCTGCCACAACCCCAGCCGCGCTGTGGCAAAGCTGTGCGCTGAACCCGCCATGTAGAGTCGCCAGGTCCGATAGGTTCCGTCGCTAGCAAAGCGCGTTGCCTCGTCGTGACGTGCCTCCAGCCGGCGTACCCAATGACGCAGCGTTTGCGCGTAATGTTCGCGCAGGTCCTCTATGTCACGCGCCTCGAAGCCGGACGCTTCGGCCGCTGCCAGCGTGACGCTCAGCGGCACTAACTCGCCATCGGGGAAGACGTGGGTTTGCACGAAGGAGCGGCGGCCCAGCAATGACGGCAGGAGACGTTGCCCAGCCCGCGGTCCCTCGCCGATGCCGTGGTTGAGCAGCAGCCCCTTCGGTCGGAGCAGTCGCCACAAGCAGGCGAAATAGCCGGGAAGCTTGGCCCTCCCCACGTGCTCGAACATGCCGACGCTCACCACCTTGTCGAAGGCGTCTTCGTCGGCCAGATCGCGGTAGTCGCGCAGCAGGACGCGGCAACGATCGGACAGCCCGGCCTCGGCGATGCGTCGTTGTGCGAAGGCCGCCTGGCTGGGACTGACAGTCGCGCCGACGGCCGTCACGCCGAAGCGCTCGGCCGCGTAGATGACGAGGCCGCCCCAGCCGCATCCCACATCAAGCAGCCGCTCGCCAGGCCGCAAGCGCAGCTTGCGACAGATATGCTCCAGCTTGGCGGCCTGCGCCGCCTCCAAGTCTTCGCTTCCCGTGGGGAAATAGGCGCAGGAGTAGACCATGCGACGATCCAACCACAGGGCATAGAAGTCGTCGGAAACGTCGTAATGGTAGGTGACGGCCGCGGCGTCGCGACGCTTGGAGTGACGGCTCCCCAACAGCCGCGCCCTTGCGCGCACGGGCAAGCCCGCACTCGACGCGCCGGGCCGGCTCGCCGGCAGTCGTAGCAGGTCGCGGGCCAGCAGCAACAATTCCGCCTTCGACCGGCCGGCGAGGGCTGCTTCCCCGGCTGCGATGGCCGATTCGATATCCCCTTCGATGTCGAAATCGCCGCGCACGTAGGCCTCCCCCAGCGCGAGGTCGTCTGGGGGGAGCAACATGCGCCGCAGCGCTCCCGGGTGATTGAGCACGATGGTGAAGTGGGGCAACTGCCCGGCTGGGGGAGCGCTGGCACTGCCGTCCCAGAGCCGAATGGCGTGGGGCGGAGCATCGGTCAGCAGCGTCCGGAGGACCCGAGTCGAAGTTACCGCGGGCGACGACATGCTAGCCCCTCTCGTAAGCCGCTCCTCAGCGCCGGGCCGGGCGACTTCTCCCGCCAAGACGTTGAGAAACGCGCCATGCGATCCCCTCTCCTACCATCCCGACGTGGGAGTGTACAACTACGCAAGGGTCGAGTCGCGGCATACGGCGCCTCTCTGCATGCCGGTATCGGCTCAACTCGCAATCGGCGGCAGCCACCCAGGAGGCATGCCACCGGGCGCGCTGCCTACCGGCAATGCCTCCGTTGCCCGGCTGTCAAGAGATTGCATCGCTTGCCTTGAAGCCAACGACTAGGCAAACATCGCGCGCAACGGTATACTGGGCGCAATGGCAAGGGTGCCAGGCGTACCGTCCATGACCGGTCGGTTGGGCAATGATGCTCCCTAGGCGTAGTCGCCACGGAGCCGTGAATCGCCGCCTTCGGCGCACGGTTGTCGTACGGGGGATGCACGTGGACAGTTTGTTACTCGCAATTTGCTTTGTCGCCATGGCGGTGTTGGTGCTGGCCTGGGCGATGCTGCCTCACAGCGCCAGTGAGCCGGAACGGTCGCGAGAATACGCCCGGCCGGAGCGAAGCCCCTCTGAGCGGCCCGTGGGCGTGCAGGTCGCGTAGCGCACGGCGGCCGGAAACGGCTGGCCTTCGCTGTCGCCGTTGCGCCCCGCCTGCCCCGATCTACGTCGTCGGGATTTCATCAACGAGCGCAACTATCGCTGGATGCGCTGTCTGGACCTTCTGGCAGGTCCCGTCTACGCGGTAAGGTCCGGTGCTGCGCGCTCCGTCCTCACTTCCGGCCGAATTCTCATCCTGCGTCCGGATCACCTTGGTGACGTGCTCCTTGCGACGCCGGCGATGCGCGCGATCCGGCAGCGCTTCCCCAGCGCTCACCTCGCCTGCGCCATTGGTCCCTGGTCGGCGACGGCCCTCGCCGGATGCACCTACGTCGACGAATTGATCGAGATCGACCTTCCCTGGTTCTGTCGCTTCCCGCATCGTACCCATCTGCGCACGCTGTCTCGGAGCTTACGTGCCATACGTCGGCGTCGATTCGACCTCGCCATCGACTTCCGCGCCGACCCGCGATCCCTTGCTATCCTGTGGTTGAGCGGGGCGCCGCGGCGCGTGGGCTTCGCCGCGGCCGGCGGCGGATTCCTCCTTACCGATGTCGTGCCGTATCGTCGGGTCCCGGTCGTACAGCAATGCCTCGACATCGCCGCCTATCTGGGCGCCGATACCGCCGACCGGCAGATTGCCCTGCCGCGCCACCAGGGCCGTTGCGAGCTGGCGGCGGCCATCGAGGAGCTGCCGGGGCCCCGAATTGTCCTTGCTCCGGAAACCGGCAGCCCTTTCCACCGCTGGAGCGACGACCGATTCGTCCGAACGGCCCAGGCGCTTGCCGGCGAGAGCGGCGGCTCGCTGCTGGTCGTGGGGACAGAAGACGCCGCCAGTCTCGTGCGGGCGCTGGCAGCCGCGAGTCTGCCCGCCGTGTCCCTGGTAGGCAAAACGCCTCTTGCCTGCTTAGGTCCGGTCCTAGCAGCATGCAACGTTGTCCTGTGCGTCGATTCCGTCGTCCGCCACGTTGCCGCCGCGGTGGGCGCTCCCGCTGTCGTCATCCGCGCCGGAGTGAACCAGGCCGAGCTGTGGGGACGGTACGCGCCGACCGAGATAGTGCTGACCCATCCCGTTCCGTGCTCACCCTGCGGTTTGACAACCTGCCCCTATGGCACCCGCGCCTGCATCATGGACGTCTCGCCGAAGCAAGCAGCACAGGCGGCGCGGCGACTAATAACGAGCGATCAGCTATCAGCCATCAGCGGTCAGCAACCAGGGGTAAGCGAATGAACTGCCAGCACCCTGTCGTGGCGCAGTCGGCTCGAATCGTAGGCGCCACGTTGCAGCGGCTAGTTGCTGACCGCTGATGGCTGATAGCTGATCGCTACATCAGGTACACTTGGGCACAGGGTCGCATGGCCCGCCCTCATCGCGGACGGACTGATCGAGTGTCGATACACCTGCCATCGAGCTTGCCGCTTGATCTGCTGCACGCCATCTTCATCGGTGGCATCATCGCGGTCCGCTACCTCTGGCCCGTCTGGGTGGCGATCATCCTCCTGTGGGGACTCTCTCGCCTCCTGCGCGCCATCTTCAGCTTTTTCGGCGCCCCGAGCGGCCGCCGCCCGCAGACGAGGCGTAGGGGCGCTGGGGCGAGGGGGCGATGAGGCGAGTGGGCGACTGGGGATGGCGAGGACACAGACGAGACGGGATCAGCTCCCCGTCCGGCAGGCCGAGCTTCCTCTCCCCGGTTCGCCTCATCGCCCCCTCGCCCCAGCGCCCCTCACAGCCATTGCCCCGAAAGGTCAAAGATCCTTTCCGGCGCGATCCACCAGGGCGTAAACGTGGTTTCGAGATCGAGGATGCGGCCGGTTTTGGCGGACTCGTAGGCCTTCATCATCTGCTCGACCACATGGCGCGCCTGCCAGACGTTGCAGCGGGGCCGCTCGCCGCTGCGAATGCAGTGGACGAAGTGGCCGACGATGGTCTCCGTCGCCTCGGGTACCGGCGGCGCGTAACAGTCCTTGATCGCCAGATAGTCCACCGGCTCGGCCTTCGCGACCGGGCCTAGCTTGCTGTGAACGACCAGCGGGCGGCCGTACTCGTTCATGAACACGTCGCCGTGGCGCCCGTGGATCACCGTACCGTTCTGGCTGTAGCTGTAGGCCCAGCAAGTGCGCACGACCGACTGCTGGCCAGTCGCATACTCCAGGATGATCGTCACGTTGTCGTCCACCTCCGATTGGACGCGGCCGCCATCGCCGGTAAGGCGCATCGGAATGAGGCGGTTGACGTAACCGGCCACACGCACCGCCGGCCCCATGACGCAGGCGAGGCGGCTCAGCGCGTAGGGAGCCGTGTCCAGCATGGCTCCGCCCTCCGCGTCCTTGGAGTAGTACCAGTTGGACCGCGGCGGCCCGGGGATGTTCAGCTCTGCCTCCGCCGCGGTGATCTTGCCGACGACCTCCTCGCGCAGGTAGGACAGACCGGCCAGCAGCACGGGAGAGTGGTCGTAGGGTAGCGCCGCTGCCGTCACGCCGCTGGCCTCGACAGCCTGCACCAGCGCCTGGGCATGCTCCCACCGCGTGGCCATCGGCTTCTCGATCAGCACGTGCTTGCCGGCCTGCGCCGCGTGCGCAGCCATCGTCGCGTGCATCTGGTGCGGCGTGGTGACGACGACGCCGTCGACGTCGGCCCACTTCAGCATCTCCTGATAGTCGATGGTCCAGCGCTCGCAGCCGCGCTCCTCTGCCTTGCGCCGTGCGCTTTCCTCGTGGGCGGCGCAGGTCGCCACGAAGCGCACCCCCTCCAGCGCCTCGGCCTGGTTGAAGAAGCGGTCGCTGATCTGGCCGCAGCCGATCATCCCGAGCCGCAGCGGCTGTGCCGTCGCCATAGTGGCCATCCTTTCCGATTGGCCACGCCGGCATGTCCAGGTGGCACGGAGACTATAGGACGCGGCCAGGGGATTCGCTAGTCGCTGGGCCAGGGACACGGCGCAGGCCAATACAGCGGCTGAACGGCAATCTCATCGGAGCGCGGGCGTCCCGCCCGCCCCGGTGACCACGTGCCAGCAGGAGAAAGCCAATGCGATACCCCGGTGCGCACGTATCTGCTACTGTCCTGTGAACGCTTGATCCGGGGGGATTGTGTGGGATGCTACCTGACGCTACTCCGTGGGTTCGCCAGCATCATGGCGCTGCTCACCATCGTCGCCAGCCCGGCACGGCCCGTGGCCGCGGCCGACTCCGAAAACGGGCAGCCAACGAATGGCGCCGGCGTCTGGTCCCCCATTCCCGCCACCAGCCTCCTCGACGTGCGCGCGGGGGCGCTCGCGATGTGGACAGGAAATGAGGTGCTCATTTGGGGCGGCAACTCCGGCAGTCCGAGTGGTGACAACGACGGCGCCCGCTTCAACCCGGCCACCGATACCTGGGGGCCAATGGCCACCGTTGGCGCTCCCTCAGGGCGCTCGGCGGCCGCCGTGACGTGGACGGGGCGGGAGCTGTTCGTGTGGGGCGGGTCGCGATATGGCCGCACCCTCGGCGACGGGGCCATGTATGCCCCGCCGGCATCGGCTACGGCACCCAGTCTGCCAGTCGCGCTGCCCCGATCAGGCGGCGGCGGTGGAGTGCGTCGGTCAGCGGCGGCCCCCGATCCCGCGCTCCCGTAAGGTGCGAGGTCGGGCGCCGCCGCGCCTCACTGGAGCGCGGCCAAAGGCGATCCGGTGGTTCAGGCGACACCCGCTTAGCGCATTGGTCCGCAGGTCCAAAGTCTGCCCCGCCGTTCACGGATTCCCGTAGAGCGACTGGAGGGCGGACCACTCTGGGCAGGCATTGCCCTTGACGAACACGTTGGATTCGTTCCACTCGATCAGCCCGAAGACGCTACCCGAGTCGCTACAATGGCCGGGATCGAGACTGGGATTGTCCTGGTTATGGTTGGGATGCTGGAAGCACCACATGGCGTCGAATCGCTTGGTCAGCGAGGTGAAGGCGTTGGCCAGGCAGTTCGGCGTGTTCCGCTGCTCATCGTGTGTGATGCCCCACTCACCGATGACGGTCCCCTTCTTGTCCTCGGGACGGGCGTCGGGCACGTCGTCCCGCCCGATGTGCGGGTTCTGGCTCGGGTCGAAGACCGCGTTGATCCGCGCGTAGAGGTAGTCCATGTCCGAGTCCTGCCAGCCACAGTGGTGGACGTGGACGTTCACGGCATCCCACGGCGTGGTCGTCCCGTAGTAGCGACCGATGCGGTTGTCCAACAGGAAGTCATAGACCGCCTGCAGGTAGGCGTGGACCATGTCGGAGGCCGGTGGCGCGGAGATGGTCCCGTCATTGTTCCGCTGGCCGAAAGGCCACAGCAGACCGCCCGTGTACATGTTGAACACCCCTGATAACGGCTTGAGATTGGTGTAGCACTAGTACAGCAGGGCGGCGAAGTTCCGTGGCGCCAGCGCCCCCGGCGTCGGCGGGTTGGCGGCATGGGGCTCGTTCCAGATGATGTAGGAGCCGACGCCATTGTTCACAAGCTGGTTGATCACCGACGTGACGGCGCCGACGAAGTGGTCGATGTAGGCATTGCTCATCGCGATGATGTTGTCGTTCTCCGAGTGCGGATTGTTCGGGCTGCCCCCCACGTCGAAGTTCCGGGTGAGCAGCCCGGTGGAGAGGATGCCGTTGCTTCGGTAGAGCTGGAGCGCGTTGGCGTGGGCGCCGGTCGGGACGACGTTGGCGCCCCTGGTCGCGCGAATGTCCGCCCGGACGTTGGGCGGCCCGCCCAGTTGCAGGCCGGGCCCGAGCAGGAGGAGGTCATTGACCGAGTTCTGGTCGACCATGACGTAAGGTCGGCCCCGAGTTCTCGTCGACGGTGAAGGAGGTCACGCCCTGCGGTACGGGGTCCGGTCCGGTCGGCAGGTTGAGCGACCGGGAGAACTGGTCGACCCAGCCGCGCAGGTCGTTGATGTCGCGCGCGCTGACCTGGCGGGTGCTGGCGGGCGGGTGGCCTACGCTCCAGTTGCCGATCGACACCGACGACGGGATGGCCGCCCGGATCTCGTTGAAGTGCGCAGCGCGGATGTGGGTAGTGATCGAAACGGGGTTATCGTTCCAAGGATAGGCGGACAGGTTGGCCGCCCTCCGATTGCGGTCCACAGTGCGGCGCAGCTCGTTGATGTGCCGGGGGCGGATGTGCGTGCCGCTCGTCGCGGGATTGTCGGTCCAGTTTGCCATGTGTTCCTCTTTTCTTCGTCACAACATATTTGGGGATCGCAAGAGGGGACCGACCGGGGAGCGGCGCCTGCCGGTCCCCGGCCTCCCCGGAATCGGCGCTCAGTCGCCGTAATAGCAGCCGGACGAGTCGGCGATGAGGCGGCTGACGCAGTAGTAGCGGCCCTGCACGGAGGCGTCCCCGCTCACCAGGATTCCGCCGCCGTTCAGGTGCAGCAGCGCCTCGGGGCTGTCGGTGCCCAGGCCGACGTAGCCGTTGCCCTGGATCACCACGCGGTCGACGCCGTTGGCCTCGTCGCGGAAGATCCAGCCCTGGGTCGGACTGCCCCAGCCGTTGGCGAACACCTGCGCCCCCCAGCCCGTTGGAGCGGATGACGTGGTTGTCGTCGTCCACCAGCCCCACTACGCCGGAGCTGTTGGACTTGTAGCTGATCGTGCCGGCCACCGATAGCGCCTGCGTGGGGTTGGCGGCGCCAATGCCCACGTTCCCCGCCGTCGTGATGCGCATGCGCTCGGCGCCGCCCGCCTGCAGCGCCAGCGGCATGGCCACGCCGCCGCCGGCGGCGTCGGCGATCAGGTAGGCGGTGCTGCCGTCCACGGTGAGGCGCAGCCGGCTGTAGCTGGCCAGGGTGGGGCCGTCGGTGCTGAAGGCCTCGACGCTGCTGGTGGCGCCGCCCTGTGGGAACAGACGCAGCGAGGCCGTGGCCCCGCCAAGGATGACCAACTGCGGGGCCGTGGTGTTGCTGATCGTCACATCGCTCGTGAAAGTGTCACAATTGCACGGGGTTGCCATTCGGTTTTCTCCTACTGCTCTGCTGATTCCTGCCCCGGGCCGGCGCCCGCCAATACCGGCAGGAAACGATCGCCGTCCTGGGGCTGGATGCTGGGCCAGACCACCGGATCGGTCACCGCGAGCGGTGGGGTGGCCGGCCCGTTTCCTCAGTGGGAGGGACCATACCTCGGCCCTCCCGTCTTCCCGTCGCTCCTCCCTGGGAGCCGCCACCCATTGGCGAAACCTCCTTGGCTTCTGGAACCGGACGCCAGCTCGCCTCAATGGAACTTTTGTTCCACATCTACAGCGTAGCAACCAATAGTTAGAAATGCATCGGGAGATGGTTAGAAGCTTCCAACCAGCCGGGGAGAGGGGGCGGGGGCCCGGCCCCCCGCGCCTCAGCGCCGGTGGCGGATCGACCGACGGCGGGTTGCATCTCCGACGCCAGGCAACCCGCACCCTACCAAGGGAGGAGAGCCGCTGGCGGTGGAGGCGAGTCGGAAGTTATCACCACAACGGTATGGCCTCTCCCCTCGCAGGGGAGAGGTTGGAGAGAGGTTCCCCCTCGCCCGCGGCGACTATCAGCCCTGCGCGGCCAGAGCGGCGAAGGCGGCGGCGAAGTCGTCAACGGTGTGAACCGTCGCGGTGCGGGGGACCCCGGCGGCAGCGGCGATGGCGGCGAGGTCGCTGCCCGTGGCGGTCGCCGTCGGGAAGCCGCCGACGGAGAGTAGGCTTTCGTCGTCGAAGACGACGTGGAGGAGGTTGGGCAGGCGATAACGGGCCAGCGTGGTGAGGCTGCCCAGGTTCATCAATAGGAAGCCGTCGCCATCCAGCACGACCACCGGTAGCTCCGGCCGAGCCAGGGCGATGCCGAGGCCCATGGAGGAGGCCAGCCCCATGGCGTGCTGCAAATAGAAGAAGTTGGGCCGGTGGCCGAGCGACTGCAGCTCGGCGCTCACAGCGCCCATGATCGTGACGACGACGCACGTCTCCAAACGGGGGTAGATAGCGCGAAGCGCGTCGAGGCGCAGCATCGGCGGATCACTCCTCCCACATGCGGTGGATCACCGTCCGAGATCCCCAACGAAGTGGGCCCCGGAATATCGCGCTACCCGGTCTACCGGACCAGACATCGCGCGGCGCGCGACACGAAGCCGATCCCGGTGCTGTTCCGTGGTAACGCCTTTCCTGATCTCGGACGAGCCTCGCCATCGGGCAGCCCCGAAGGGGCTTCGTCCGGTGAGCCGGACGCTTGAGCGTCCGGCGGGTTTCGCGGCACGCCGGCCACGCGCCTGGGCAAGCCGGCGCCGAACGCCGAGGGTGGTACGGTACGTGCTGGACGATTCGGGAGGAGGGCAAGGCAATGGCGGGTGGGCAGTTACTCCCGCACGTCGTCGACCTGGCCTTGCCTGAGGGCCGCACCTTCCGGCTCGGCGTGCTCTCCGACACCCACCGGTATAGCCGGCCGGCGGCGGCGCCGATGTCCGCCATCGAGCGCCTCGGCGCCTGCGACGCCTACCTGCACTGCGGCGACTTCCTCGACACGGACCTGCTGGGTCCGTTGCGAGAGCGGGCGCCTTTGTACGCGATCATCGGCAACGTCGATCCGGCCGAGCTGGCGGACACGACCCCGACCGCCGTCTTGTTGCGCATCGGTCCATGGCGCGTCGGCGCGATCCACAGCGCGGGCGGCTATCCCGCCGCGTGGCGGCGCACCGCCGAGCGATTCGGTGAGCCGCTGGACCTGCTGTGCTTTGGCCATTCGCACCGCCCGGTCGCTGAACAGCACGGCGGGCGGGTCTACCTGAATCCCGGCAGCGCGGTGGATCCGCGCGGCCTCCCCGCTTGCAGCGTCGCCACGGTGGAGCTTGGCGCCGGCCTCCACGTTCACCTCCTGAAGCTGCCCGCGTGACCAGCAGAGGAGCAGGGGCGATCTCGGGCGGGTCGGACGAATGGCCAAACGGAGCCATCCTGTCCCACGGCCGGCCATGCTTCCCGGCTCCACCTCCCCTCTGCCCCCCGACGTCCCGCCAGTTGACAAGCAGCCTTGCGGCTGTAACACTGCTGCACATTCGAGCGTGACAGGATAGACCGCCAACCGGCTAGGCACTGGAGAGTTCGTGGAGAGAACCTGGGTATCGTCACTCGTCGAAGGGCAGGAGGTCTCCGCGGCGTTCCAGGTGAGAACGCGCCAGCTCCGCAC
>Ga0207416_1002415_pt1 | contig 20501 bp, 19 predicted proteins | sample PaiPotPPM11metaG_FD_184107 | JGI IMG/M metagenome (GOLD analysis project Ga0207416, IMG submission 184107) | Iron sulfur acid spring bacterial and archeal communities from Banff, Canada, to study Microbial Dark Matter (Phase II) - Paint Pots PPM... ...
CTGGGATACCAAGCCTTGTTGCCTCCTCCACCGCGATGTTATCGACCCCGATTCCGTATCGGCCGACCACCTGTAGTTTCCGTCCTCGCTGGATGACTTCTGCGGACACACGCGCGAAGCAGGTAAGGATCGCGTCAGCCTCCGGCACCAACATCTTCAGCTCGTCCTCGCTGCCCGACCTCGCAACGAGGAGCGCTGCCCCTACCTCCGCCAGCACTTCTGCCTCATGGTCCGTTGACGGCCATGTGTAGTCAGTTACAAGCACGGTCTTGTCGCTCATGTCCACGTTCTCCTTGACGGTCGTGGGGGATTGCCGACCGTCATAACTTCATGCCTGCACGGCTTTCTCAGCGCTTCCGTCCATTGCGCGTCACCAGAGACTGGAAGCGGATCCATGCAAACCAATCACGACTTCACCCACGAACAAGAGTTCATCCAGTGACCTTCGTTACCATCTTCGCGAAGGAACTTGCCAATCTGCAGCCGCGAGAAGAGTCAACGCCCACAGCAACTCAGAATGGAGTACAGAGGTCATTCTTCGGCCAATTGGCCACCGTCGACCACCAGTCCGATGCCGGTGATGAATGTGGCATCGTCTGAGCACAAGAACAGGGCCGCGCCAGCGACCTCGTCAGGCGTGCCGAATCGGTGCATTGGGATCTTAGTTACGTAGTCGCGGACTAGCTGTGGATCCATACCAGACCGCTGAGCCAGACCGGTGTCAATGAAACCTGGATTAAGTGCGTTCACGCGGATTCCGTATAGCGCTAACTCGATCGCCATGGTTTTAGTCAAGAGCAGCACCCCTGCTTTTGAGGCGTTGTATGCCGCCTCCCCCTGCTCGCCTGCCAGTCCGTTTGTTGAAGACATCGTCACAATGGCGCCAGAACCCTGTTGAACCATCCGACGCGCAGCTGCCCGGCAGGTAAGGAATACGCCAGTAAGGTTAACGTCAAGCACACGATCCCATTCAGCCAACTCGATCTCAAGAAATGGTCTACTGTGACTTATGCCAGCATTGGCTACAGCAATATCCACTCTGCCCCAATGCTTGTCAAGCTGGGCGAATGCGGCCTCGACGTCCGCCTGCTTGCTGACATCGCAAGCTAGTGCAACGTGGCGGTCTCCTCGGCCTCCCTGTTTCACGAGTTCTTGCTTGAATCGAGAAGCTCGTTTGGCATCAATGTCGAGCAGCGCTATTGATGCACCTTCTGCTACAAAACGCTGGGCAATGGCAGAGCCGATAGCCCCGGCTGCGCCTGTGATAACCGCAAACTTTCCCTCAAGAGGCATAATGAACTTCCTCTCTCGTCCACCGGCACAAACTATGTGTGGGAAAGAGCTGAGCGGCTCGGGACCGTTGGGCATGCAGCATAAATACCGCCGGAGAGAATGCGTCTAGATCCATCTCGACGATAACCTCCGTATTGCTCTAAGGTACGGCTGAAGACAGTATTGGTCAAGGCTGCGAATCTCCAACATGAACAGCTAGTGACAGAGGAGACCGCCGTCGACGACCAGGGATGTGCCAGTTGCCCACTGTGAGTCGTCAGAGGCAAAGTAGAGTGCTGCTCCGGCGACGTCATCCGGCGTGCCAAGCCGGCCCATCGGGGTCGCGTTCAGCACCTCGTTCAAGGCAGCCTGCGGATCAGGCTGCACGTCGCAATAGCTGTAGAACATCGGTGTCGCGATGTAGCCGGGAGCAACCGCATTCACGCGTATGCCATGAGGAGCGAAATCCAGAGCCGCTTGACGAGTGAGCGCGAGCACCGCTCCCTTCGATGCACAGTAGACCGTAGAGCGTGGAAGCGCAATGAAGGCGGCGGCGGACGCAATGTTGATGATGCTTCCTTCTCCTTTCTTGAGCATCGGGCGGATTCCGTACTTCATACAGAGCAGGACGCCCCGCACATTCGACTCCATCACGGTGTCGTAATGTTCCATGCTCAATTCGGGAAGGCTACTCACTCCCCCGTGGCCGGCGTTATTGCAGAGGATATCGAGCTGGCCATATGTTTCGAGCGTTGTCTTAACCAATGCCTCAGCACTTTCCGGGACACAGACATCTGTGGAGACTGCAATCGCATCCCCGCCCTCAGCCTTGACCGCCGAGACCACACGCTCGCCATCCGCAATCGTGCGCTGGGCTGCCACGACTTTGGCACCCTCTCGAGCGAAACGAATAGCAATCGCCTCACCGATTCCGCGTCCAGCCCCGGTGACAATCGCGACTTTGCCGTCAAGCCTGCCAGACATCTGACCCCTTCGAGAGGTGAAGACAACGAGACGACGGACCAGGATGCTTCAGGTTACCGTCAAGGGAACGCGCGTCACCCGTTTCACGATTTCCCGCGCCTCGTTGAACGTGAGAATCTCATACGGATCTTTCCGGATAAAATCCTTGTACTGGGTCACTGTCCAGCCCTCTCCTCCGTAGAGACGCTCCTTGTCGGACAGCTCCTTCGGCGCGATGATCACGCCCGGTGTATGGATGCAGCTAATCTCGACCGATGTGGTGCCATCCGGGATCAGCCCAATCATGATCGCCTGGCGCCCGTCCGCCAGAAAGTGGTCGTCCGCTTGCACGAGATAGAACGTGGGGACGTTGATCGCGAATCCGCCCTTCTCGATGGCGTCCCGCAGTGGTCCTGCAAGGTCATAAGGATGCAGCTCTGTGTGAAGGAAGACATGGAAATGCTCCATCTCGGGATCACCGAGCTTCGCCAAGACCTGCTGCCAGTGGTCAGTAGCAAAGTACCGGCCGATGACCTCCAAGTCAGCTGACGTTGCCCGCCTCGGGGCAACTCTTTCCAGGTAATCCCTCTCTCCCTCTTCGTACCAGGTCGAAAACCATCGTTCGGGATTGGGTCCAATGACGACATCCGGGTTGTATTTCCAGACGAAGTTCACGATAGGCCGCTCGGCTGTGTAGGGCTTGAGATAGGCAGTGTCCCCGAAGGCGGCGTGACCGATATTCTTGATGTGGAGATCGCGCGCCTTCAGATACTCCACGAAAAGGAACTCCAGCCCAAGAGGGTGGAGGTTGGTTTCGATGTTGATCTCGTGGTAGATGACGTCTGGTCGCTCTTGGTACTTCAGATTCTCCGTCCAAAAGTCTGACTCCGATAGAAAACTCGTGACCTCATCGACAATTGCAGTCATTCGCCTCTCCATCCGTGCCTGGGGGCCCAGTTCTATCGCGCGGCGTAGCCGCCGTCGACGGAGAGGATTGCCCCGGTAATCCACTCCGCATCGGATGATGCCAGAAAAAGCGCTGCCCGGCCGATGTCCTCCGCGGTTCCGAGTCGTGGCCACGGGGTCAAGCCATGCTCCGTGCTCTTGCCCATGACGGGTCTACCGAGTGCTGTCTCGACAAAGCCGGGACAGATGGCGTTCACTCCAATCCGATCCGCGGCGTAGTCGAGCGCGAGCTGTCGGGTTAGCGCAACGACAGCACCCTTGGAGGCGCAGTAGGCCGGTTCCTTCTCCAGGCCTACCAACCCTGCCGCCGAAGCGATGTTGATGATGCGGCCTCCCCGTCCCTGGGATGCCATCTGGGCAATCGCGTACTTGCAACCCAGCCACACTCCCTTGCAGTTCACAGCCATCGTGAAGTCATATTGCTCCTCGGTCTCCTCGACGATAGTATGCGGCCCGGTCCAGACACCTGCGTTGTTGACCATGATGTCGAGGCCGCCATAGGTCTCAACTGCTGTGTGTATCACGCGCTCGATGTCCGCGGCCTTCCTCGTGTCGCCGGTGATGAACGTGCTCTTCTCACCATCGGCGCGAATCGCATCGTCCGTGTCTACGCTGATGTCGCTTTCGTAGCCTTCCTCGCGCGCCGACTTGCGAAGGTCGCAGCACACTACGGCGGCTCCGGCTCTCGCAAGTGCCCGAGCGATTCCCCGTCCGATCCCTGAGCTTGAGCCCGTAACAACCGCGGTTCGTCCGCTAAGCTGCTCCACAGTGGGTCCAGTCTCCCTTCCGATTTGAATGTCTAAGGGTAAGGTTGGGCGAAGGCAAGAAGCCCTCGCCCAACCTTCTTAGTCTTTCTGTCAGCGCGAACGGTTTCGGTACCGACGTCCCGTTGCGTCCGTTACGGTAGGGGGCTATTGACCCATTTCACGAGCGCTGTGTGCTTCAGAAAGTTATTGAAGAACTGCTGGGCGACAACGACCGTATCAACTTTGAAGCCAGCAGGCAACACGTTGGTGCTCTGCTTAGCATAATACGCGGCCGAGAGCCGCCAGTAGAGGGGAGAACTCGGATTAAACACCGTTCTCTTTGCCTCGCTCAGGGTTTCGAACTCGTTGAGACGGGTCGCCAGGAAGATGACCTGCTTCACCGTGAAGCTCGCCGCTGCAGCGCTGTTGAGCTCCGACGTGATGAGCGGGAAGCTCTTCTGTGGATGAACGCGCATGTACCTCGTGGTCCGGTACCACACAGCAAGAAGCTTGTAGACAATGTTGGGCTGGTTCTTGAGCCAGGAAGCCTGCGAAACCATCGTGGAGTACCAGAGGCCAGCGGGACCGAGCACTTCCGTTCCTCCCACGTTGACAAATCTGTTAGCGTACTGGAACAACAGCTTCGACTCCTGTGGCAGGCTTCCAGTGTAGTAGTCACCCGTCCCTTGAAGGAACGCCAACGCAGCTTTGGCATCGTCAGCGAAGTTGATGATCTTCACGTCATTGATGGTGAGACCCACCGAGCTGAGAGCTGCCTCAAGCAGGCCCCGGCGGAGCGACTCGACCATGACGAAGGACTTGCCCTTCCAGGACTTGACGACCCGTGCCTTTGCCTGCTTCGGTCCAACCTTGTTGACAAGACCGGAGTAGGTAAGTGCGCCCTTACGACCAACGATGATGAAGCCCTTGAACTGGTTGGTCACCATCCAGTCCCGTAGTTCCGGCACGGACTTCACATAAGAGAAGTCGCACTCATGGCAAGAGTAGGTAAGAGCGAGGTCTCCGCGATGCAAGGTCGAAATGGCGAGCTGCTGCTGGGTGAAGTTCTGTATGTTCAGATTCAATCCCTGCGCCTTGTCGAAGCCCATTTGATGGGCGAGGTACCACGGCTGATAATCGAGAAATGGCCCAACGCCCACTTTCACCGTGACGAGAGCGGATGAAGGAGCCCCGTGCACGGCGTTCCCGACGCCCGTGAGAACGAAGCTGAGAGCGACAACCACAGCCGTGGGAATCCTGTACCAGGGTTTACGTACTGTCTTCATTTCTGCTCCTCCTGTGTAAGTAACGCTTACCTGTCTTCGCTATGCCTGACCAACAATCGAGGCCACAACTCCGGCGCCCGTTCTTCGCTCGGTCCACCGTGTTAATGGTCGCTCTGCCGAGCGGATCAAGGTATCAAGCCCAAGAGCCAAGAAGGCGTAGATAATGACAACAAGAACAATCCCGGAGGTATCCAGATACTGTTCCCGAACGATCATTAAGTAACCGAGTCCGTTCTGTGCGCCGATGAATTCCGCAGCGACATCAAGGCCCCACGACGCAGCACCTGCAACACGAATCGCGCCAAGGAGATGCGGGAAGATCGACGGGAGAATGACGGTCAGGTAAATACGTCGCCGGGAAGCTCCTAATGTCAGGGCTGCTTTGATGTGGACGGGAGCGACGTTTCGAATCGCCTCGATCGTTGTTACCCCAAGGATGATGGATGTCCCGAGTGCGATGAGTGTTATTTGCGGCCTTTTGCCAATACCGAACCAGAGTACGAATAAAGGAATCAGAGCGAAGACGGGCACTGGGCGGATAAAGTCAAGCATGCCACCGAACAGCTCGCGAACGATCCGGCTGTACGCCATCGCGAGGCCCATGGTAATGCCGAAGGATGTTCCTAGCAGAAATCCGAGGAGAGTCATTGTGACACTTGATTCGAGAGAAGGCCCGAGTTCTGGCTTCATAGCCTGGAAGGAATCCCACAGATCACCCGGGCTGGGAAGGAAGATGCTTCCAATGAGACGTGCGTGGGTGACAGCCACCCAGACCGCGATAATTGCTGCTGGAACAATGACTCGCCGGAGTGCTGTGTAGGTCAGGAAGTGACTGCGTAGATAGCCTGCGACGCGTCGGAAGCCAAGAGCGGTAGGCGCGGTGGTCTCGCTGCGTGCAGTGGTCTTGCTACTCATCACCATCGACTATTGATCCTCCTCTCGCTGCTTCGAGCCGAGCGATGAGTTCGCCGCGCAGCCTCTGGAATTCGTTGGAGCGCTTCAGGTCAACCGGGCGGGGGTGCGGAAAGTTGACATCGAGGATGGAGTGAATGCGGCCTGGGTTCGTGCCCATTGCCACCACGCGATTACCCAGAAAGAGAGCCTCTTCCAGATCGTGTGTGACAAACAGGGTCGTCATCTCCGTCTCCTCGTGGATCCTCAGGAATTCCACCTGGAGCCGCTCCTTCGTCATCGCATCAAGGGCTGCATACGGCTCATCCATGAGAAGGATTTCAGGCTCGACTGCAATCGCTCGTCCGAGATCGACACGCTTGCGCATACCTCCTGAAAGTTGGCGCGGGAATAGCTTTTCCCGGCCAGTAAGGCCGACAAGCTCGAGGACCTTCTGTACCCTTTGCTCCCTCTCAGCTCGTGGTAATCGTTTGACTTTGAGCCCATACTCGAGGTTGCGCCACACCGTCATCCATGGGAAGACGGCATCGTCCTGAAAGACCATCACACGGTCCGCTCCGGGGCGAGTAACTGTAGCTCCCTTGACGACCACCGTCCCATGACTGGGCAGCAGCAGCCCAGCGACGACGTGGAGCAGCGTCGTCTTTCCACAACCGCTGGCACCAATGAGGCAAACGATCTCGCGCTCTCGAATCGTGAGAGAGATGTCGTCGAGAATGAGCGCATCCCCATACCGCACTGAGACGTCCTGGAGCTCGATCAGGGACCGACCGGATATCGAGTGGATACGTATGCCTGGCTCAGTGGCCTGAGCCGTCTCTGCACGCGGATCATCCTCGGCAGATCCGGCGGATCGGTTCAACACGAGCACTCTTTTCCCCTCTTCCCTTGCGGATCAGCTATTCTCGATTCGAGGGCTCGGTGACCGTACCACATTCCGTCGCATCGCCGGAAGCTCTCTCGCGGTCTCCCTCGACGGATAACTGATATGAAGCCTTTCTAACATATATACTGTCTCAAGTCAACCACTGATTGGACTGGTATGGACCCTCGGAACGTAGCTGGCTCGCCTCCGCTCCTTCGACGGATCAACTCGGCCCTCGTTCTCCGCATCATCCGGATGGAGGGTCCCATGTCGCGACCCGATGTTGCGCGGCGGACTCAGCTCTCTAAGCCCACTGTCAACGAAGTGGTCGACGAATTGCTCGCAGCCGCCTATCTGAATGAGAGTCCTGAGGACGGCGATACCCGGCCGCGTCGACCGGGGCCCCGAGCGCGTCTGCTCACTTTCAATGCCAGCCTCGGTCACGTTCTCGGAATCGATATTGGCGCAATCAAGATCGTGGTGCTGGTTGCCGACCTAAGCGGCAACATTCTTGCCGTGAACCGGCGTAGAACCAGTAACCGTGCTCGATCTGACCCGGAAGCACTCCTCCAGGAAGTTCGCGCCACTGCCAGGGCTGCGCTCCGGTCCTGCAGCCTCAGTGTGTCGAGCCTGGTCGCCGTTGGTGTGGGTACTCCAGGAGTGATTAATCCTGCGTCGGGAGCGGTGACCCTTGCTCCTCAGCTCGGTGGCTGGGAGGGAATTCATCTCGGTAGTCTCTTGTCTCCTTCGTTCCCCTGTCCAGTTCTGGTTGAGAACGAGGTCCGTCTCTCTGTCCTAGCCGAACGCTGGCGAGGAGCGGCCAAAGGCGTCGAGAACGCGCTCTACATCCAAATCGGGGTTGGCATTGGAGCGGGCATCCTGATCGACGGGGAGATTTACCGAGGGGCGACCGGAGCAGCTGGTGAAATCGGGTACCTCCCGCTCGTGGAAGGAAATGAGCAGGACGGAAACGGATTTGGGCCGTACGAATATGCCGCTGGTGGCGTAGCCTTTGCCCGGCTCGGTCAACGCATCGCCTCGACACCCCGCGGTGCTTTCCTTCGTATGCTCGCAGGCCGTGACCCGGAGGGGGTCGACGCAGAAGTCGTCTTCGAAGCGGCGAGGCACGGCGATGTCGCAGCTGTGGAGATCGTCAATACTCTTGTCGAGAGGATTGCGCGCGGCATCGCTTCTGCCGTGGTTATTCTGAACCCCGAGGTCGTCATCGTCGGAGGCGGCGTGTCTCGTGCCGGTATGACCCTGATGACACCGCTTGAGCGATGCGTCCGGGATCTCGTGCCGTTACCAGTTCGGCTTGTTCTCTCGACCCTCGGAGAGGAATCCGTTGCACTCGGAGCAGTGCATCATGCCCTGCAGTCGACGGAAGATCGTCTGTTTGCCTTCGAAACAGACGATGGACAGAGCAAGGCATCAGCACTGTAGTGGCTTTACGCGAACCAAGCAATTGCGGAGCACTAGTCTTCACGTCTCGTAGACAAGTGGGCGTCCAAGAGATGGGGCCGCGCACCAGACCGCCTCGGCGGGCTCGGAGCCAGCATTGTATGCCGTGTGCGGAACGCCTTCATAAATGAGAGCAGCATCGCCAGTGCTCAGCCGAATGAAATTCGCTTGGCCATCCCCAACCTCGACGACTAACTCCCCCCGGGTGCAAAAGACAACTTCCTGCGCTCCCTCGTGACCGGGATCGCGCAAGGACTTCTGACCGGGTGGGATAGTCGATGCTGAGAAAACCAGCTTGTCCGTCATAAAGTAGATAAGAGCAAGCTCGCCGCCTTCGATGAGCGGCTTCGCATCTCCCCGTCTGCAGACGTTGACTTGTCGAGTTTGGGTCTCAGTCATCCTGCTCTTCTCCTTTGCGTAGGCGTGTAATGGAGAACTGACGCCGGATCTCGTCAGTCCGATAGGGAGTCCAGTGCGTGGCTAAAGGACGCAGAGCGAGCTCATCACCCTGCGTCAGGTCAAGTGCTCTTGCCACCGGAGCAGAGACGACAACTGTCGATCCAGGTCGAACGGCGGCCCACGCATAGACGGCGCAGCGAGGCGAGAAGCAGTAGAGCACCTGCTGATCGGTGATCGAGGCCTTCGATGCGGTTTCCTCATCGAGCACCACGGACTGGCTTGTACGGCCATCGATCTCGGCGATCGTCAGGCGAAGAATTGGTCGCGTATCCTGCTGTGTATGTGCTTGACGCAGCCGCTCTGACTCCTCCACGTCAATGACTCCATCAGGCGTCACAGCGACTCCGTACTCAGCTTCCGCTACAGCGACCGAGACCAGGCCTTCGCGTACGTCCTTTGCCACCAGTTCGAGTTCGCGAGTGAAAGGATCGCCGTACCCACCACCACCACCGGTGAAGATGTCCGTTGTGTCACCCGTGTGCAACCACAGGCCGCTTGTTTTTGTGGGAATTGGAATCCGTGTCTCCCCACGTCGGATGGCATACGACCCGCTCAGCGCTGGCTGCCCGAGCTTGAGGCCGTGCGGAGCCAGGCGTTGCCGCTCCGTAAACACGGAGAATTCAATTCCATCTTGGAGGGCTTGGTAGGAAAGGCAAATCCCGAATCCGCCGCGCCGCCGTCCAGGACCAGCCGAGTCTGGACGAAGCCGATACTGCGTGACGCGTAGCGGGTACATCGATTCCCAGACCTCCACCGGTTGGCTGGAGCAGTTGCCCATGTAGCCGATAAGAGCAGACTCTCCGTCCCGATCGGGACGAGCGCCGATGCCTCCGACCGGCATCATGTATAGGACAAACTCGTCTCCCGTTCGCTCGTCCCGTCCGCCGATGCCCATATCGCTGTTGGCGCTGTAGGAGCCGGCCATTCCACCAGCTTGCCCAGGCATCATCTCGCCGATGCAGGCAAGGCAGATGTCAAGGATACGCTGGGAGGTGTTCGTATTGCCAGCGGCAACTGGAGCAGGCGCCAGAGGGTGGGTTACTGTCCCAGGCTGGGTGAGGATTCTCATAGGGCGGAACATGCCGCTGTTCAAGGGCAGGTCGGGTATGATCATGCACTTCATGGCGCCGTATGTCGCCGACTTCAAGACGGCGAGTGGTGCGTTGACAGGACACGGAACCTGAGGATCACTCCCTGTATAGTCGAACTCGATATCCGAACCGTGGACACGCACCTTGAGATGGATTCTGACCGGCCGGCTGTCTGGGCCGGCGTCGTCCATGAAGTCAAAGTATTCATTTTCGCCGGTAAGCTTCGCCTCGATACGGCTGCGCATCACGGCCTCGCCATAGCGCGGAATCTCGTCGAGTACCTCAACGACCGCTTCGTGGCCGAAGCGCGCGCACAGTTCGAGAAAGGTCTTCTCCCCAATCCGGACTGAGGCCACTTCTGCCATCAGATCTGCCCGCAATTGGTGTGAAGCACGGACGTTGCGTGCCCAGAACTCAATCAACTGCTCGTCGAGGACATCGCCACGAGCAAGCAGAAGAGGCGGGATGGTCATCCCCTCCTCAAACAAGTTCCGTGCCTCGCCGGAAAAACCTCCTGCGACAGCTCCGCCAGTGTCCGGGAAGTGTGCCCGCGTGGACACGTAAGCGATGACCTCGCCGTTGCTGAACACAGGTCGGACCAGATTAATGTCGGGCAGATGGCTACCGCCCTCGTACGGGTCATTGTGGAACGCAATGTCTCCTGGTTGCCACCGGTCGCCGAAGTGCCGAATGAGGACCTGTACCGCCTCGTGCATGGCAGCCAAGTGCACAAGGACGAATTCCCCTTCGGCAACTAGCTCACCGTCACGATTGAAGACGGCGCAGCTGAAATCTTTGCCCTCATTGAGGATGGATGAGTAGCTGGCACGCTCCATGATCGTGCCCATCTCACGCGTGAGGCCGATGAGAGCATTCTGGATGACGGCAAGCCGGACCTGGTCGATCACCTTGGTATCCGGGGCTGCGGTCTGTGCGGTCACTGTCCCCTCCATTCGACGGCGACATTGCCATGGGAATCCACATGGCCCGTTGAGCCCGGAGGCAATAGGATCGTGGAGCCGACATCGAGCACGATCGCCGGCCCGTCGACCACCTCACCGATCGCCAGACTATCGCGCTCCAGGACACTTGCCCGATGCGGCTGAGGATCAAGGCCCATCGTCGTGAAGTACGCCTCGATCTCACTTCTCGTATGCGACTTGCCCGGCGCATGCCCGTCCATTGTAGCGAGCAGTCCTCCATGTGCGGGTTCCGAAAGGGTTGCCTCACAGCGCACCGTTACGAGCTGGATCGGCTCGCTCTTGGACGAGAAGGTATATTCTTCTTCATGCTTCGTGTGAAACGCTGCCGCAATACGGGAACGCACAGTGTCGTCGAATGACTCGGCCGACCGGTCGTCCACCTCGATGGTCAGCTCACGAGTCTGCCCACGATAGCGGATCGCTAAGAACCATTCAATAGTGGTGTGGCTATCGCTCCGCGGAAGTGCACTCAATGACCGCCCTCTCAGCTGCCGGATCAACTGCTCGAATTCAGGTGATGGAAGATCGTCGAGCGCAGCGTAAAACGTCTGTGAGACGCTATGCTTCACGGGCGCGAGCAGGAGCCCGAATGCTGATCCGTTGCCAGGTCGAGGTGGGATCAGAGCAGAGGCGAGCCCTAGGTCTCGCACAAGTGAGGCGGCGTGAAGTGGTCCAGCTCCACCGAAGCAAATTAAGGTGCACGTCCGCGGGTCTACCCCACGCTCGATCGTCACGCGACGGATACCGGCTGCGAGGTTGGAGGTCGCAATCTCGTAAATGCCCGCGTGCAGGCGCTCGGACTGAAGGCCGGTGCGCTCGGTTAGATCGGTGAAAGCGGCTTCCGCCCGATCGCGATTCAAGGGCCGCCCACCAATTACGGGATGGGGTCCCAAGTACCCGAGCAACAAGTAGGCATCGGTAAGAGCCGGACTCGTTCCGCCGCGATCGTACGATGCTGGGCCGGGATTCGCACCTGCACTCATCGGCCCGACATGGAGCCCACCGGCTTCGTCTGCCCATGCGATAGATCCGCCTCCGGCGCCAATCGAGACCACGTCGATACCCGCGAAGCCAAGCGTGCCTTCCCATTCAATCGACAGTTCTGAACTTCGGCGGGGCTTGCCATTCTCGGAGAGGCCAATATCGGTGCTCGTCCCGCCCATGTCCAGGCTGACCGCGGTCCTGAAGCCAGCGGTCTGTGCGATCTGCGCACCGAGGAGGGCACCTGCAGCGGTTCCGGAGAGCATTGTCAGAACAGGTCGCTGCGCGATCTCGCTTGGTTGTAGAATGCCGCCATCGGCGTGCATCAAGTAGACCTCTTGATGGCCTGCAATCTCTTTGACCGCTTCTAGAAGACCTGCCAGATAGTCCTCAATGACCGGCTTCAAAGCGGCGTTGAGAGCCGTGTTGTACGTCCGCTCGAACTCACGCCATTCTGGCCACACATCGCTGGAAAGAGTTATGCGTGCTTGCGGTCGTTTGGCTGCGATGGCGTCCCTCACCTCCCGTTCATGAATCGGATTCCGGTACGCATGAATCAAGCAGACGGCGATGTCGTCGAGTTCTTGCTTGTCGATCCAGTCGAGCAATGGGCCAAGATTCTCAAGTGGCGTGACGATCTCTCCTTGTGCTCCGATGCGCTCGTCAATCTCAAAGGTGAGATGACGGGGGATGAGAGGCTCAGGCTTGCGCCAGTCGAGGTCATAGATGTTGGCCTTGGTCTCGCGGCGGATGTAGAGAAGATCGCCAAAGTTGCGAGTGGCCACGAGCCCGACCCGCGGTAACTTACGCTGGAGAACGGCGTTGATGGCAATCGTCGTGCCGTTGACGCACAACCCGATTGGAGTGCCGGCAGGTATCGTCGCAAGTGCTTCGCGAATTGCCTTGATCGGCGCTTCCGGATTGCTCACGACTTTATCGACCCAGTGCACCGTACCATCCCTGAGCACGACAACGATGTCAGTGTGTGTGCCTCCTACGTCGATACCCACTGACGCAGCGTTCGCGGGGAGGGTCGTGGATCTGTCTCGTTGATCGGCTGAGGCAAAAGTGCTAGTCAGGCGACTCTCCTCTCCGTTCTATCCATAAGAAACCTTTCCTAATAGATCCCCCGCCAGTACCTGTAATAGTACAGCCCGGAGAAAGAAGCGTCAAGGTGACGGCTTCTTGTGAGCATCCTGTGGACCGATCCACACTCCTTGTTCCTTGCTTTCGCTCCATCCTGCTCCCAGGGAGACAACCCGTCGTCTCCAACCCTGATCCATTCGCTCTCTCGTTGCGTCCCAGCTCTTAATCCCGCTGGACGCATCTGGCGCCTCGACGCATGACGCCCCAACGGCACACGCTGCTGTGATCGTTGCCTCCGGCGTCATGTTGGACAGAAGGCCAAAGAGAAAACCTGCAACAGTAGCATCACCTGCTCCCGTTGTCCCCACCACCGTCGCAGCGAAAGGTGAAGACCACATTTCTCTGTCAGCCCATGGCAACTGGTTCTCTGGCATGCCCCGTCCCGCATCTCGAAGCCGCCACTCGGATGCAGTCCGAAGATAGAGCCCCCGGTGGCCAGCCTTGATCCCGACAACGGCGGCACCCATCGCGATAAGTTGCTCTCCGAGGTCAGAAATTTGCTTGACCGGTACCTCCGAACAAACGGCTGGCTCATCCTTCGCGAACTGCCGTGCGGCTTCCGGTTCCAACATTGCGCAGGTCTCTTCAAGGCTGGGGAGGAAGACATCGACGACGGGAAGAGCGGTCTGGAGTATCCGACGCCAGTCTGCATGCCCGGAGGGAGCAGAAGGATCCGGATAGCACATGTCGAGAGAGGTGGTGAGTCCGGCTGATTTTGCCTTTCCCAGGAGTCCTGCAAGGTTGTTGCCGCCGTCGGCATACATGTTCTTCATGACTGGTGGATAACCAAAGTGAAAGAGGCGCGCGCGTGTGAGTTCGCGCACTGGGATATCTTCCTCTGTGAAGCTATCGTTTGCCCCAGGAAAGTGCAGAAACATGCGATCCTCACCCTGAGGGCTCAGGATGACGGTGTAGGAGGTCTGCTCGCCAGGCGTGACAAGCAGCGCTTCGGCAAGCTCACCGACAGCATCAGATAGGAGATCCATCACGATGCGACCAAGCGGGTCTTCTCCCACCTTGCCCACTAAGCGTGTCTGCACGCCTAGTCGATGCAGTGCAACCCCGGTGTTTGAGACGCATCCGCCAAGTGCGACGGTGATGGGGCCGACTTCGGTTAACGTTCCTGGAAGAAAGCTGAACGGTCCGACGCGCTGTGGCAACGACGGTATAAGGTCAAGGCAGATATTCCCGGCGACGATCGCCTCAAATGTCATGTACTTCTCCGCGCGCTACACCTCGACGACCGATCCCGTGCGCTCTGACTCGAGCGCTGCCGTGAAGAGACGGTGGCTGCACTCTGCCTCGTGGGGCGTTGCACACGTAAATGGCTGGAGCATCCGGTCACCGTGCGCTAGCTCATCGAGAAACGCAGCCCACATCTGGAGAATCGCGTCAGTCAGCCCGAACTCGAAGATCGACCCGGTTACCGTTCGATATGCGCTGGTGTACCCCAAGTCGATCGCCTGCCAGGTTTGCTCCTCTCCGGATCGGTACTTCATCGTCCGAAGTGTGCGAGGGTATTTTGTCGAGAACGAAATTGAATATTCAGTACCGAGAACCTCGAGATACCACGTATTTGTTTCGCCCGGGGCGATGCGCTTTGTCTCGATGATCATCGGGAAGTGCTGACGGTCTGCCACCACTTCTGTTGCGAGGATCGCGTTATCCCATGTCTCGCACGGCACCAGCGTGCCATCCTTGTCGGGTCGCTCGAGGACGATGTTGGACAGAAAGGCCCGCACGTTCTTCGGCTTCCACCCAAAACGGAACGGCAGATGGACGACGTGCATGCCCAGATCTCCCATACAACCGTATGCGCCGTTGAACTCGACCATACGCTTCCAATTGATTGGTTTGCTGGGATCGAGATCGCTGGAGTGGTAGATGCCGCTGCGAACTTCGATGAGGGTCCCAAATCGATTCTCCCTAGCCGCATGGACGATCCGCTGTGCTCCTGGATAGAACGGGAACTCGGAGGATATCCGGACGAGCACCTCGGGATGCTCGGCGATCGCCGCCATGATCCGTGCGTTTGCCTCAAGGTCCATCCCGAACGGCTTCTCGCCCACAAGATGCTTTCCGGCTCGGATGATATCGATATACAGGTCGGCGTGGAGGTTGTGGGGTACTGCGCAGTAAACAGCCTCAATCTCATCGCTGGCCAGAAGGTCGTGGTAGTCCGTGGTGACGATCTCGACCGAGGGAAAGTTCTCCGTGAACCAGGAGAACAGCGTCGGATTCGTGTCACAGAGACCAACGATCTCAGGCCCGACATCGAGATCGAGCAGCACCGGCCAACGCGCGGTCGCGTGTGCAAACTCGCGCCCCATCAACCCGGCCCCAATGATGCCGAAGGGAATCCTGCGGCTAGGCATGGACACTGGCCGTAATAGTGGCTTCGTTCACTAGCTTCATTGCATCCTGTGGTGTCGCACCTCTATGGACGATTTGCATGAATGCCTGGGTGATTGCCCGCGGATTCTGGTGCTGAAAGACATTGCGCCCATACACAATTCCCGATGCACCGTGTCGTATCAGCTCGTAAGTGCGACGGAAGATTTCCTCCTCTGATGCTTTCCCCCCGCCGCGAGGAAGGACTGGCCGGCCTCCGGCTGCCTCGATCACGCGCGAGTAGTCGGTTAGGTCGTCGGTTGGGTCTGCCTTGATAACATCTGCTCCGAGCTCCACCGCTTGGCGAACAAGTGGCACGATCTTGTGAGGATCACCATCCACCATATAGCCGCCAGCAGTCTCGTTTGGCTTCATAACCAACGGTTCGACCATCAGTGGCATACCGTACTCGTCACACTCGGCCCTGAGGCGAAGAACATTCTCGATGCACTTGTGGTGGACCTCTGGTTGTTCGGGAAGGAGGAAGAGGTTGACTACCACACAGGCCGCATCCAGTCGCAATGCTTGCCGGACAGGATGGTCAATCAGCTGAGTAAAAAGGTAGCGTGGCAGAGTTGTCCCGTAGACATTCGCGACGTCGGTACGAAGCACCAGTGACGGCTTGCACTTGCCGGGAATTGCTTGGAGCACGCGTGCCTGTCCAGGACTGAGCTGAATTGCGTCAGGATTCGCATCCACGATTGTACGGATTGCATGATGAATATCCTCGATCCCACTTAGAAATACTTCCTCGTTAAAGAAGCCGTGATCGATCGCTACGTCGAAACATTTACCATCCTCAGCAAATAGCCGATTCAATCGAGCAGTCGTATTCATCTCGCGTCCTTTCTCACGGAACTCACAAGTCCCCAGCGGAGCGGTGTGCGGCTTTCGGTCCAGGCTTGTTTCTGTCAGCTGTCTGCCCGGAACGTAAAGTTGCGAGGCAGGTAAACGAGGTGCACAATCTAGGCCGACGGCATGCCAGCGGACGCTCCCTGGTCGGTACCTCAACGATCGCACAACGCACGAGCTGCCTCTTTCCAGCGGATTGCAGGTTGGAGCGCGAAGCCAGCTTTCCGTGCTGTGGGTCTGGCCTTCACAAGAAACATGCTCTATATTGTTAGCAAGGTTTCCTAAAAGTTCGCAATCAGAAGCGAAGCCCCGTGTAGCTGAGCCGCGGACGTGTCAGGCTTCTGCCGACCTTTCCAGATCCATCTGGCGAGAGATTGAACAATAGGTGACAAGGAAGATTCTGCGAGGTGTGTCTAAGCGTCCTCTGCCCCGAACTGGGAGTTCACCGCTCTCGCTGACCGTTCATAGAGGAGGTACACAGTGACCACGTCTACAGAATTTCACTATGGCCTGGCGAAATTCCTCCCGTTCCAGGATCCAGAGGCATGTGAGCGAGTACGCAACATCCGCAGAGCGGACATCACGCACCACGCGAATCCAGACTTCAAGATCCGCGTCATCGACGAAGCACGGGCGTTTTACTCCGAGTTTGCGATTGATATCGTTCGCCGCATCGCGCAGGCACTTAAAGAGGGCCGGAGGTTCGTCGGGATCTTTCCAGTGGGGCCGATGCCTCAGTATCCAATCGCTGCACGGATAATCAACGCGCTGCAAATCGAGTGCAAGCACATGCACACCTTTAACATGGACGAGTACGCGGATGAAGAGGGAAACACAGCGCCGCTTTCCTGGTCCGGCTCGTTTCAGAAGGCCATGCTCGACAACTTTTTTGGCCTGATCGATGAGCGCCTGCGTCCGCCGATGGACCAGGTGTATTTTCCAACCACCGATGCCATTGACAGGTATGCCGAGGCCATTGAAGATCTCGGGGGTGCAGATGTGGTGTATGGGGGTGTGGGGTGGGGAGGCCATATCGCCTTCTGGGAGCCCCATCTCGCGGACGACTACGGAGGTGATCTCGAGGCATGGGAACGGGCAGGCCCCCGCCTAGTCGACCTGCATCCAATGACGATCATGCAGAATGCGCTTCATTCCTTCGGTGGCGATTGGTCCTGGGTGCCGCCTATGGCGAACACAATCGGACCGGCTCAGATCCTCCGTGCGCGTGATAGGAGCTTCTGGCTCGACGGGAGTCTCGGTGACGGCGTGTCGTGGCAGCGGTTCATCACGCGGCTGGCTGCGCATGGTCCGATTACGCCGTTTGTTCCCGCTTCAATCCTCCAGACAGTCCCAGGGTCGTACACCATACTCGGAGGCGTGGCAGACGACGTCGAAATCCACATGTCCTAAACGCTTATGTGCTCCCGTTGTCCGCGTCGTTTGCCCGATTCCGCATCTCCAACTCTTTGACTCTACGTCTCAGATACGGATGATAGCGCTGCAGTGACTCGTGGCATAACGAGTGATAGTGTGCATACACCCCCCTGATTTTGAAAGAGAGAGCACGACAGGATGGATGGGGATAACGCACTGGATCGTAGGGTGATCATCGTAACCGGGGCCGGTGGTGGTATCGGCTCCGCCACCTCGAAGTTACTCGCAGCCAAGGGAGTGAATGTCGTAGCGGTCGATGTGGTCGTGGAGCACATTCCTTCCTCGCCGTTGGCTGAGAATGGGACCGGTACCATCGTCCCATTGAGGGCGGATCTAGGCGACACGAACGAGGTGCAGGCCGCAATCCACTTCGTCATGGAGCGTTGGGGAAGGATTGACGGAGTCTTCAACAATGCGGCAATAGAAGGCCCGATTGTGTCGATTGGTTCATACTCCGAGACCGAATTTGATCGGGTTTTTCGCACTAACCTCAAGGGCGTGTGGCTGGTGATGAAGCATGCCATCCCGGCGCTACAGGCGAACGGGGGAGGGTCCATCGTCAACACCGCATCCACGGCCGGACTCATGGGCTGGCCCAACATGTCGGGCTACGTGGCATCAAAGCATGCGGTAATAGGGCTGACTCGAGCCGCCGCCATGGAGTGTACAGCGCACGGGATACGGGTCAACGCAATCTGTCCTGGACCGACCGACACTCGGATGATTTGGTCGATCGGTGAGGCTACTGCTCCAGGCGACCCGGAGAAGGCCCGCCGGCTTCAGGAAGTGAATGTACCCTTGGCTCGCCTCGCTCAACCAGACGAGATTGGTCGCCTTGCAGCCTGGCTGCTACTAGAGTCCCCTCCATATTTAACAGGCGCAGTGATCCCGATAGATGGGGGACAGACGTCCGGCTATGGCGCAGGACGAACAATGTAGTTTGCTCAATGCTCCCAGTGAAGGGCTGAGAAGGAATAGACCATTCACGAACGGCGGCCCAGCTCGCCGGTTGTATCTGAGCTCTTCAGCCGCTTACAAATCAGCGGAGCCCTGTACGTGCTTGTTGGAGCAGTTGGCCTTGCCTTACAGAATGTCTTTTTCAAGGTCGCCTATAGGACCGGGGCGAGCGCCACCGCAATTGGCCTTGGCCGGTTTACTCTCGGTGCGCTTGCGCTGTGGGTTTATGTCGTTGCGCGGTACAGCCGGGGCAACTTCCCTGTGCGGCTTCCCTTGCAGAGCTTGCTGACTCTCCTGTTGCTGGGTAGTGTTGCTTACTTTCTATAGGCGCTGACGTATCTGGTTGCCATCACCTACCTTCCCGTGGCACTCGCGACCTTTCTGGCATACATGTATCCGGCCTTCGCGACGCTGATCGCCGTGAGCCTCGGGCGTGACCGTATGACGCGCACTCTGGGCTTGGCGCTGCTTATCACGCTTACGGGAGTGTCTCTCATGCTCGGAGGACCAGCAGGTATTTCCATACACGGTAGCAAGTGGCTGGGTGTTGTTCTGATAGTGGGCAACGCCATCGCATATGCGATTTACATCGTCGGCGGTGAGTGGGCACTACGGACAGTTCATTCGATCACAGCCACAGCCTAAATCGCGGCAGGAGTTCGCCGTCCGGGCCCTTCTCGCGCTACCACGCTGAGTACCAGCACTGCCCTCTTCACCGTCATCTTCGCAATGGTCTTCCTCGGACAGTGGCTCACTCCTCTTCAGTTGGTGGGTGGCTTTGTCATCCTCCTTGGGGTCGTCATCGTGGTGCGGGAGCGTCGGCCTGCCTGAGGGCAACTCCAACTGCTCCCTTATAGAACCCCATACTTGCGGAAGGCCTCGGAAACCGGCATGCCTTCTGCAAGTTTCGTGCGCACGAGATTCTCACCACGTATCTTGTCCTCCGCATCCTCTACTACACGGTCAGCAACTTCACGGGGTATCACTACAACGCCGTCGTAGTCTGCTATGACAAGATCTTCCGGGTTTACTCTCACGTCCCCTACTTCGATCGTTGATCCGGTGTCCACAACGTCGACTCTGCCTAGTGCGTCTGCACAGTGGATGCCGACGACGAAGGCAGGGAAGGCCATGTCTATGATGCTCTGAGCGTCGCGAGTGTAGCCGTCTAGGACAATGCCTCGTGCGCCGCGGACGTGTGCTGCCGTCGATAAGAGCTCGCCCCAAAAGCAATTGTTTATCGTGGAGACCATCATGACATCGCCTGGCTGGAGCTGCTCCACCGCGGCGAGTTCTCCCTTGTAGTAGTCCTCTCGACGGGCTGGCAATTTGCTCACAGGCTCCACATGGACGGTGCTTGCGAATCCAACGAGGCGATCCTGAGGGGAAAGCGGGCGGATTCGAGCTGCCGCTACCTGCTCTCGATAGCCGAGCTGGTCCAAGATGTCGGACACCACTGCCGTGTACAGTTTGTCTAAACGCTCTAGTAGGTTCTTTCGTGGATCTTGTACCCTCGCTTCTACCATTCAAGACCTTCCGCTGGTATCTGTGGATGGGGGCACCTTTGTGTCATGGTAGTTCCTCAGCAGATCCATTCTCCAGACAGCTTAGAGCCTATCCGATAACCCTGGCAGCACGGAAGGCGATCCAGGCGCAGGCAAGATGCAAGAATCCGAGGTACAGGTCCACCGTCTTCTCCCACCGAATCAGCAAGCGACGGAAGCGGTTCATCCAGG
>Ga0207416_1002416_pt1 | contig 20497 bp, 15 predicted proteins | sample PaiPotPPM11metaG_FD_184107 | JGI IMG/M metagenome (GOLD analysis project Ga0207416, IMG submission 184107) | Iron sulfur acid spring bacterial and archeal communities from Banff, Canada, to study Microbial Dark Matter (Phase II) - Paint Pots PPM... ...
ATGTCATCAGACCTCATCAGCCCCGATAGCGTCAAATCATGAGGATGGGTTGATACCTTTATTTATTTACGACACCTAAACGGCGTCGCAATCATCGAATTCCCCTATGTGAAGGACATGATCGATCGGGTGGAATTTGACACCATCTACCACGAGCACCTTTCCTATTTTTCTCTGACCGCCTTGGATCGCCTGATGAGAGGTCACGGGCTCATGATTCAGGACGTTGAGCGGCTCAGTATTCACGGCGGTTCCCTGCGGGTCTTTGCCGGGCATCAAGCGGCTGGCCTTGCGCCATCCGGTGCGGTTCGCCGCTTGCTGGTAGAGGAGAAGAATTGGGGCGTCGGGCGCCTGAGTTTCTATCAGGGGTTTGCGGCGAACGTTGAGCGTTTGAAGATGAGTCTGCTCGACCTGTTGCACGGGCTAAAACGCGAAGGCCGTCGCATCGCCGCTTACGGGGCTTCAGCAAAAGGGGCAACCCTTCTCAATTATTTCGGGATCAAACGGCAAACCCTTGAGTTCGTAGTGGACCGGAGCACGGCGAAGCAGGGCCTTTATACCCCCGGCACTCACCTCCCCATTTACTCAACTGAAAAGCTGTTGGAAGCGATGCCGGATTACACCTTGCTGCTCACCTGGAACTTCGCCGGGGAAATTTTGGAGCAACAGTCCGAATATCGCCGGAGAGGGGGCCGGTTTATCGTCCCCATTCCCGCGCCACAGGTGGTTGGAGCATGATTGATGGAGTCAAGATTATTCCTTTGCGGCGAATCCCCGACGAGCGCGGAACCGTCTTCCACATGCTGAAAAACGGAGACCCGCACTTCCTGCAATTCGGCGAGATTTATTTTTCGTCGGTCTATCCGGGTGCCGTCAAAGGCTGGCACAAGCACCGGGAAATGACCTTGAATTATGCCTGCATCGCAGGCCGGATCAAGCTGGTGATTTTCGACGACCGCGAGGAATCGAATACGCGGGGAGAGCTCATGGAGGTATTTCTCGGTCCGGACCAGTACTCATTGGCCGTTATTCCGCCTGGCCTCTGGAACGGGTTCAAGGGAATGAGCGATCCCCATGCCCTGGTAGCGAACTGCTGTACGCATCCTCATGATCCTTCCCGTTCCGAGCGGTGGATCCTTTCAAAAACCCCATTCCTTATGATTGGGGCTTGAAACATGGTTAAGCCGGCTGCGAAGATGCGCATCTTGGTTACAGGGGCCGGAGGGTTTGCCGGATCTCATGTTGTCCGGGCGTTGGCCCGGCAGGGGCACGACGTCTTCGCAGTCGTCCGAAAGAATCCCTCACCCGGGCACGATCCTGGGGTTCCCGCGAGTGTGCATTCGGTCAAACTGGACCTGAGTCATCATACGGCTCTCTGGACAGCCGTCCGCGAAATCCGGCCTGAGCTGGCGATCCATCTTGCTTGGTATACGGTGCCGGGAAAGTATTGGACCGCGCCCGAAAATCTAGAGTGTGTGGCGGTGAGTCTTGATCTTGCGCGGGCGCTCGCGGCGGGGGGTTGCAAGAAGTTGGTGGCGGCAGGAACCTGTGCCGAGTATGACTGGAACCATGGCGTTTTGTCTGAAACGAATACGCCCCTCAAACCTCGGACCTTGTACGGATCGTGCAAGAATGCGGCGCGTGAAATTCTGGAAGCTTATTGCGGTAGCGTTTCAATGGAATTCGCCTGGACACGATTTTTCTATATGTACGGACCGGGCGAGGCGAGAGCGCGCCTGGTCCCTTCAGTAATTCTTTCGCTGCTGAGGGGGGAAACCGCGAAGTGCACCGCAGGGGAACAGGCCCGCGATTTTCTTTACGTAGCGGATGCCGCTTCAGGAATTGCGGCGGTTGCCCTGGGTAGAGGGACAGGGGCGTTCAACATTGCCTCTGGCCGGCCCGTTAGAATCCGGGCCATCGTGGAGACCATTGCGGGCATGATGGGCCAAGAAAGCCGGGTTGATTTCGGAGCCATCCCGGCAAGTCCTGCCGAACCGCAATTGTTGGCCGGAGACATTCAAAGGTTGGCCTCAATCGCCGGCTGGCAACCCTCAACACCGCTCGAACAAGGTCTCGCGCAGACAGTGAGCTGGTGGAAAACAAGGTCAGGGTTAAGAGCGGTGAAGCCTATGAAATGCGCCGGACATGAACCGCCCTTGTCATCGGCGCAATCCGGATAATTAATCGAAAGGTGATCAAAGAAATGAACTCACCCATCAGGGCCTTTCAGCGGGAAAAGGAGGAGAACATTCAAAACCTGGAGTCCAACCGCGATTTGCGCGCCCTTTCCAAGCAGTGGCTGGCGGAGGCGGCTGCCGCCAAGTACTCGTACAATTTCGCTTGGCTCGGCCGGCCGGTGATCCAATACCCGCAGGACTTGATGGCCATGCAGGAGATCCTATGGCAGGTTAAGCCAGACCTGGTGATCGAAACCGGCATCGCCCACGGCGGATCCCTGATCTATTACGCGTCGGTCTTGGAAATGATAGGACACGGGCTCGTATTGGGTGTGGATATCGATATCAGGCTCCACAATCGCGAGGCCTTGGAAGCCCATCCGATGTTCAAGCGCATTTCAGTGATCGAGGGATCGTCTGTGGACGAATCCATCGTGAAGCAGGTGTTTCGCTTTGCGGCAGAAAGCGGAGCAAAACGCGTAGTGGTGGTGCTCGACTCCAATCACACGCATGACCACGTGCTCAAAGAACTGCGATTCTACTCGCCCCTGGCCGACGCCGGAAGTTATCTCGTAGTTTTCGACACCATTGTTGAGGACTTGCCTCCCACCTCTCTCGGGAACAGGCCGTGGGGCAAAGGAAACAACCCCCGGACAGCAGTCCTGGAATTCCTGGAAGAGACGGACCGTTTTGCCGTTGACAAGGATATTGACGCTAAACTCTGCATTACCGCCGCGCCGGGGGGTTACTTGAAGTGCGTTAAGGATTAGCCAGGCCCGCCTGTCTCGCACCGTAATTCGAGGAGGCGCCTTGCAAGATCGTTCGGACTAAATCACAAGGAAGGTGTTTCGTGCGGCGAGGTCCCCATGAGCATTGAAAATCTCCCCCTGGTCAGCATCGGTCTGCCAGTCTATAACGGCGGCAAATTCCTGCGGCAAGCGATCAGCACTCTGGTGGCTCAGGATTATCCCCACATTGAGTTGATCATTTCCGACAATGCCTCTGAGGATCAAACCGAGGCCGCCTGTCGCGAGTTCCAATCGCAAGACCCCAGAATCCGCTACATCCGTCAGCCGCACAATCAAGGCGCGCCTTTCAATTTTGAATTTGTGGCCCGCGAGGCGCGCGGCGAATACTTCATGTGGGCGGCTCACGATGACTTCTGGGAGCCATCCTACGCGCGGAAATGTGTGGAGATGCTTGAGACCTATCCCCAGGCGGTCCTCTGCTGCACTGAACTCAACTTGGTGAACGGCGAAGGCCAGCCGGCGGCAGGCTTCATAAATTATTCCAACATCGGAACTCTCGGCATGACCCCGGTCGAGCGTTTCCACGAGCTGATTTGCCGCATGGGGTGGTTTGCCATTTATGGTTTGATGCGCCGCGAAGCTACCTTGAAACTGTCATTAGGAATCAGCGAGTATGGACCCGATGTCATCTTAATGCTGGAACTCTTGCTGATGGGTGATTATGCCAAGGTCAACGAGCGTCTGTTTACGTACCGCATCCTCAAAGCGGAAAAGACTCCGGAAGACTATGAGGCGGACTTCAAAGCCGGAGCGCCCGCCACCACCACTCCCTACACGGACCTGGCCGCAAGCCTGCTTCGGACGGTTTACAAGTCCAATCTCGCATCCCGGCAAAAGGTTGAAGCTTTCGCAGACTTTGTTCTGACGCTCACACGGCAGAATCTCTATTGGCGCTGGAAGATCACTCGCGAGCTTTTGGGTGTGGACACGGTGAGTGACGCTGACTTTTCGCATTTGTTTACCCTGGCGGTGAGCCGCAGCGTCCCGCTAACGGAGTTCAAGCAGAATCCCCTCTTACATTCGAGCTTCAAGTCCGGACTCTACATGCCGGATCTGGTTCCCCTGGCTGCCAAGATCCTGGAAAGAGCAGCCTCCGAAGCGCCTGCTTCTTTCGAGGGAAAACTGAAAAAAGCTGTGCAGCTTTTCGGACAGGGACACTTTGCCGAAGCGCCCAATCTCTTTGGCGCTGTGCTCGTGGAGCGGGAAAGCAGCGAACTCTGGAGTGATTGGGCAACTTGCCGGCTTGCCTGCAATGAGCATGGGCAGGCTGAGCGCGGCCTTCGCCGGGCCTTAACGTTGAATTCGAATAATATGCAAGCTGCCGCCAAGCTAGGCATTCTCCTCGCCAACCTCGGTCGAACCAAAGAAGCCATACCCTACCTCGAGCGGAGCGAACGCGGCATTGATGCGCCGCAATGCCACGCCGTCCAAGACTTGCTGGCCGGGTGCCGGGCCAGTGTCTCCAGCCCGGCTGGAACAATTTCCGCACGGGTGTTATAGCTCGGATTCATCGAGGCGCGAGGACCGTCAGGGCACGGTTTTAACCGTGCCCTGACAGTCCCCTATCGGAAGTTCGTGAATAATCCGGACAGGCCCTTATTCGGCCCCATCGCTTCCCAGTTGGCTTGCAGGGACCACTTGCAACTGGACTTTACTCTCCTGGCCGTCGCTGACTTCGACCTCGTTCCCTTGATCCTTTATCCGGCTCAAAAGGTTCGGGTCAGTCCACGAACCTTCTTCGATTTGTTCAAAAGCAACAACGCGATACTTGCCAGGGCGGATTCCTCGCATAACAAATGCGCCATATTGGTCGGTGGCAGCCTCTTCGGTCCGGGTGTAATCCCCTGCGGCAGCCGGATCCTCCGGCAACAGTACAACCGTGGCGTCGCTAAAGGGCTTGCCATCTTTGGCCACCGTTCCCATGACGCGGCCGCCATTCGGTTCAATCACCACCTCCAATGACCCGGGGCTTTGTCCCTCGCTCACATCGAAACCAGACTGCGGCACGTCCTGGCCACCGAGACGGACGCTCTTGACGTAAGCGTCCTGGGGCAATCCCCACACTCGGAGTTTGTAGCCACCATCTCCGACATGGCGAAAAGTCAGGTTGCCCTTCGGGTCGATGATCGCTTCTTGGGAAGGAAAGTAGATTTGCTGATCGCGAGGTCTCAGCATCAAATGGAGTCCAGCGAAGTCGAGCTTTCCGCCGCTGGCTCTCACTTGGCCGTGGATTTCAGCGCCTGAAGTTAACGTCACGCTCAGGCCATTGATGTCGGAATCGGCTACATCCACCGGCAGCCGTGTCTGGAGTTGTGCGCCGTTAGCGTCAATACTCACAATCAGAAAATAGCTCCCAGCCTTGACCCCACCGAGATCAAAATTCCCGTGAGGATCTTGAACGAAGTCCTCGTTGTTGAAAGCCCCTCCGGTGAACCGTTGGCCGCGTGGAAGAAGGAGGGTCCATGCCCCATCACCGGGTCTGTTGGTAACGGCATTGAAGACTCGTCCCCGGATGTGGAATGTCTTCGCCGGCGCCAGGCTGATATCCACGCCGGAGAAGTCATTTCCGGCTGTCAACTGCAGCGGAGAGGCGGTCGATGCTTCCGTAGTGGAGGGGTAGAACGTGTCAGGATAAGAAAGGTTCGCGGGCCCTTGGCTGAACTGCCCGGCGTTAAGAGTTGCGCTGACGTAGTAGGAGCCGGGAGCCAGATCAAAGATGCGGTATTCGCCCCGGTCGTCGGTCGACGCAAAACCGGCAGGAAGTAACTGCCGCTTTCCCTGAAAGTACCGGTAGCGTTGGGCGCGGACCTGGGCGCGTTCGATCGGGTCGCCGTTCTCATCATAAACGTGGCCACTGATCGCCGCGGCCCGAGGCAGGTGGAATGAGATCTCCTTGAGGACTTGGCCGGGGGAAAGCGTTAGCTCGGAACTGGGCGCGTCAGCCGAGCGCTGGTCGTATCCCATGCGGACGTAGCCCGCATGAGATGCCGAAAAATAATAGCGGCCGGGATCAATGTCTTTCATCTCGAAGTATCCGTTGGAATCGGTCAGGGCGTATTGGGGCTTGGCCCGATTTCCGGTCTTACTCAGGGATAGGACGGTCTTGCGAAGAGGCTGGCCGCTGTCTGCGGCGATCACCGTGCCTTCGAGTTTGCATTTTTCACGGGGTTTGCCAGGAGTCATCGGTGGGGTCTGCTGGATGCCTGACGGTAAAAGGACTGATACAGCGAAAAATATCAGACTCAAGCGCATGAATGCACCTCCCCCCAAAGGTAACGCCATTTTACCACCAAGCGATGAATCTGCCAGTGAAGGCAACCTTCGCGCGCAGAAGCCGGAAAGTACAATAAAGCTGGAGATTACTGTCCAAGGGTATATGCAATTTCCCACTACCAGTCCTTGACAATGATGTACTTATGGAGTAATATATTGAAAGTATATGTCCCTCGAAAGGTTTCTCATGACCGGCCAATCCACATTGAAAAAGATGACCAAAATGACGCTCGAGGAACAAAGCCATTGCGAGTATGCAAATGAGCCAGTAAAAATGCGGGTGCGAGCAAAAAGTGGAGAAAAAACAATTCTTTTTTGCCTGTGGAAAAGTCTGTAATCCATTGAAAACATGGATAAATCGAGTGATACAAAGCCATTCAAAGCCATGATCAAAGCCATTGAGAAACCGGCTAACCCATAGATGCCGCGAAAGTTACGGCGATTTTTCGAACAAACCAACTCAATTTACTTATAATCAACAAGTTACAAGGCTTGCGCGGAAAAACAGCGTAAAAAATGGCTTTGTTCCCGCTTTTGGGCATTTCCACTGGACCTACGCCCGGAGGACGCAAGCCCGAAGACGGGGCAACACACCCCCGCAATTCCGCCGTCCACGACGCTGGTTTTTGTTGTCAACCCCACGAAGGTGGGGGTCCAGTTTTCCGCTCCCCGCAAGTAGGGGGAAACCGCGACATGGTCGATGATGGGCTCGGATTCGACGATGTGCAGTTATTCTCGAACGTACTTTAAGTGAACAGCATTGCACTTAGAAACGATGCCAGTCAGGCAACCGGCGCTCACGCTGTTGAACCCATTCTGCACACAATGCAGTGGCGGCGATCTAATAATCCTTGACTGACGCGCGGCGCTGAACTATATATCGCCTGCGCAAGTCAGGAGTGAAGTGGTTTTGCTTCTATCCTGGGATTAATGCTGAGGGAGAATTTGAACATGATCCGGCAATTGGGACTCTTCGGTAAGTGGGCCGCGTTTTGTGTGCTGCTGTCCGGGTTGGCGCGATACACGGTTGCCCAAACGCCCCATTACGACTTGCTGCTGAAAGGCGGGCACGTGATAGACCCTGGCAACCACATCGACGGCATGATGGATGTGGCCGTCGCCAACGGCAAAATTGCGGCCGTCCAGAACCATATTCCGGCGACCGAAGCCGCGAAGGTAGTGGACGTGAGCGGCCTCTACGTCACGCCCGGCCTGATTGACATTCACGTTCACATTGGGCATGGCGGCGCGCCACTCGATTGGTTCGCTCCCATCGGACGCGCCCACGAGACGCCGCTTGGCATCCCAGCGGACCTGAATCTTGCTTCCGGCGTAACGACGATAGTGGACGCCGGAACATCCGGCGCGGATACTTTTCTCCAGGAAAAAGAGGAAGTAATCGATCGTTCCCAAATCCGCGTGCTGGCGTGGTTGAACATTGTTTCGGATGGCATGCAAGGCGGCCTGGAACAGAGCCTGGACGAAATGGACCCGGATAAGTGCGCCGCGACCATTCGCAAGTATCGCAACATCATTGTCGGCGTCAAGACCGCGCATTACTGGACCGTGAAGCCCTGGGACGCCGAGCACGTTCCGTGGGCGGGCGTGGACCGCGCTGAAGCGTGCGCGCGCATGGCCGGCGTCCCCATCATGGTGGATTTCTTCCCGCGCCCGCCGCAGCGTCCCTATTCGGACCTGATCCTCAAGAAGATGCGTCCGGGTGATATCCACACCCACGTCTTTGCGCAGCAATTCCCAATCATCCTGCCGGACGGCAAATTGAACCCCATTATGCGGGAAGCCCGCAAGCGAGGCGTGATCTTTGACGTCGGCCACGGCTCCGCCAGCTTCTGGTGGCGCAACGCTGCGCCCGCCATCCAACAAGGGTTCGAGCCGGACTCCATTTCCACGGACATCCACCACGGCAATCTTCACCAGTTCGTCATCAGCTTTGACAACGTCGCCTCAAAATTTCTGGCAATGGGTGAATCCTTCCAGGATGTGGTCCGGCAATCGACCGTAAATCCGGCGAAGGAAATTCACCGCACGGATCTGGGCACGCTCTCGGTGGGATCCGTGGCGGATGTTGCGGTGCTCCAGCTTCTGCACGGTCATTACAGTTATGCTGATTGCGGTTTCGCGCGCCTGGATGGCACGGAAAAGTTGCGGGCACGAATGACCCTTCGCGCCGGAGCGATTGTCTACGATCCTTCCGGCTTGAGCATGGTGGAATGGCAAAAGGCGCGCAAGCAGTATTTCCATACACCCACGGACCAGAGCACCAAGCCGGCAACGGCCGATGACTTTCCGCGCCATGTGGGGAAAACCGTGGAGTAACGAATGGTTTGCAGAATGAACCAGCACATCCCCTGGCTGCGATTGTTCCCGCCAACCCTCACCTTGCCGGGAAATCCAGTAGTGACGCAGTTTGCTGTAGCGGCGCTCTATGAGCGCCGGAAACCGTTGAGGATACAAGTTCGGCGCTCATAGAGCGCCGCTACAGCAAAGAAACTGAACCACTACCAGGAAATCCAGGTCAGGTCTAACGCTGTTCACTGAAGCATTGAGAGACGGTCCGCAGCCATCGAGGCTCAACTGCTGCTTGTGCCCCCCGTCAAGAAGTCTTAATGGACTGGCATTCGAAGCTTCGACCCCGTCTGCTCCAGCCATTTGTTGAACTCTTCAATCATGGGGCGGGTCCAACGGCCGTCAATCTGACCCGGCGTGTACTTGCCTTCCCGCAGCATCTCGTGGCCCCAGGCATCAACTTTATGATCCATTTCGGCATCATCGGCCACCTTTTCCGCCATCTGCGGCGGGATGAATGTCACGCCTTCCGGATCACCCACCGCCACGTCGCCGGGCATCACAGTGGCATGGCCGATGCGGATGGGCACGTTGATCCCCATCAGCATCACGTTCTGCAGGTCCGTCGGATCAACGCCTCGAGTGTAGACTTGAAAACCCTTGATGCGCTGAATGCCCGTCATGTCGCGCACGGAGCCATTCACAACCAGACCGTTGTGGCTCTTGGAATAAATGGATGTCGAAAGATTGTCACCAACGATGGTGCCAAATTTGATTTTCCCGAAAAGGTCAACCACCATGACGTCGCCCGGCTTGAGCGTATCGATGATCCAGGAATTTTCAGCGCCGATTCTTCCTTCGGTCTTGCCGTTGGTCCGGATCACCGCGTCCACATCCGGCCGGTAAGGCATGAACACTGCGGTCACAACGCGGCCCACCAGACGCTGGCCAGGATTAATCACCTCCCATCCGCCTTCAAACTGATTGCGAAAATGCGCCGTTTGCAGCACATCCCACGCTTCATCGGCCGTTACGTCCTTCAAGCGCGCCAGTACCTCATCCGGCACCTTGGGGCGGCCGTCCGGGAACCGGTCTCCGTGCCAGTCTGGAGTAAAAGCCACCCGTTGGGCTTTGGAAAATGTCCCAAGCTGGCCAAACAATTGCATGGCACACACCATCGCCAAACTCATGGCGCTTGCGATTCGACAAGTAGTCCTCATGATTCTCATCCTCATTTTCTCCGCAGAAGCTGCACCGGCTCAGGCTTGGTTCTGCAAGGCCAAGCCCGGCCGTGGCAGGCCAACACTAACATAACCCTGTTGCAACAACAACGGAAGGCAGTGATAAAGTTAGTGGTATAGTTTGCTGTAGCGGTACTCGATGAGCGCCGCGATAGCAAACGATACCACGACAGAGTTCGATACCAGCTTGCCGGCTGGAAACTTCTAGCAGGCTGCGGAAAAACTCGTTAGGGCTGTCATTCTGAGCGAAGCGAAGAATCTCTGCATTTGAGCATCAAACACTTACGAGATTCTTCGTCGCCTGCGGCTCCTCAGAATGACAGGACGGCAGGGTTTTTCCGCAGCCTTCCGGGGAAACGGATCAAACATGGCCCAGGTTGCAACGAAGACCAAGCCTTATGACGTGATTATTGTGGGTTCAGGAGCAGGCGGCGGCATGGCTGCCTATGTTCTGACTGGAGCGGGAGCCAGGTGCCTGATGCTGGAGGCAGGTAGTTGGTTTGATACGGCCAAAGACTCAAAAATGTTTGTCTGGCCCTACGAAGCTCCTCACCGCGGTTTGCCAACGCCTGCAAAGCCCAACGGCTACTTTGATCCGGGCTATGCGGGATGGCACATTCCGGGCGAGCCTTATCTCAATGCCCCGGGTAGCAATTGGACATGGTGGCGCTCGCGAGTGTTGGGTGGAAAGACGAACCATTGGGGCAGGATTTCACTGCGCATGGGGCCTTATGACTTCAAGCCCTACAGCCGCGACGGCAAGGGTTTTGACTGGCCCATCAGTTATGAAGACCTGGCGCCCTACTACGATAAAACCGAAGAGCTAATCGGCGTGTTTGGCTCGGAGGAGCATCTGGAAAACACCCCGGACGGAAAGTTCCAGCCGCCTCCAAAGCCCCGCTGCTACGAGCTCGTCGTCCAGAAAGCCTGCCGCAAGCTGCACATTCCCTGCGTTCCCTCCCGATTGTCCATCCTGACGCGCCCCTTAAAGGGCCGTCCGGCCTGCCACTACTGCTCGCAATGTGGCCGGGGCTGCGCGACCTCATCCAACTTCTCTTCGCCCACGGTACTCCTGCCTCCGGCGCTGGCCACCGGGAAACTTGAGATCCGCTGCGACGCCATGGTTCGCGAAATCCTGGTGAATGATGAGGGCCAGGCCACGGGCGTCTCCTATATCGACCGGAAGACCCGGAAGGAAGTTCAAGTTCGGGCCAAGATCGTGGTGGTGGCCGGGAGCGCCTGCGAAACAGCCCGCCTCTTACTGAATTCCAGCAGCCGCCAACATCCCAACGGCCTTGCCAACTCCAGCGGTCTTGTCGGACGATATCTGATGGATACGGTGGGAGCGGATGGCACCGTTGGATTCCTGCCGGTGTTGATGGACCTTCCGCCGCACAATGAGGATGGCGTCGGCGGCATGCATCTCTACATGCCCTGGTGGAATTACCAGAAACAATTCCGCCATGAAATGCTATTCTCGCGCGGGTATCACATCGAGTTCGGAGGAGGCCGGAGGATGCCCGGCGCTGGCATCCTGGGAGGATCAGAGCGGTTTCTGGGCGGCGGTTACGGCATAGAATTAAAAACCGGTTGCCGGAAGCTCTATGGCGCGTTCGTCGGGTTCTCAAGCCGCGGAGAGATGATTCCCAATCAGGATAGTTATCTTGAAATTGACCGGGGAGTCCTGGATGAATGGGGTGTCCCCGTCCCGAAATTCCATTTCAAGTGGACTGACGACGAGATCCAACAGGCCCGCCATGCCCGGGAAACCTTCCGGGAGATCATCGAGACCGCCGGAGGCGAGGTCATCCGCACCGCGGGGCCGGAAGAACACTGGGGTATCTCAAAAGGCGGAGAAATTATTCACGAGGTGGGCACAGCCCAAATGGGGTCCAGTCCCAGAACCTCCGTGTTGAATCCTTATTGCCAGGCTTGGGATTGCAAGAATCTTTTCGTTACTGACGGCGCTCCGTTCGTCAGCAATGCGGACAAAAATCCCACGCTCACGATCCTGGCTCTCGCTTACCGCACCTCGGAGCACATTGTGGACCAGATGAAGAAAAAGAACCTTTGATCCTGAATGCTTGCACGTTTGGAAGGAGGACCGTTGAATTCGCCCGTGGTTGACTATTCCCTTTATCTTTCAGACCTCAAAGGTGTCCTCGATTCCCTGCCGCTGGATCAAGTGAAGCGCGCTGCCGACATTATTTTCAGCGCCCATCAAAATGGCCACTCCCTTTTCCTGTTCGGAAATGGCGGGAGCGCGGCGCTGGCTTCCCACATGGCTGCGGATCTTGGCAAAGGCACTCACGTGCCGGGGCCTGCGGCGCTCGCCAACGTAAAACGCATGAAGGTGTTCTCGGTGACGGATAACAGCGCAATTCTGACCGCCTGGGCTAATGATTCAACCTACGAGGATGTCTTCGTTCGCCAGATCGAAAGCTTCATCGGACCGGGCGACGTGGCCTTCGGCATCAGTGGCAGCGGTAATTCTCCTAACGTGCTCAAAGCTCTCGAACTGGCCCGGCAAGTGCATGCGACGACGGTCGGTTTTACGGGGTTCGGAGGCGGCAAAATGAAGGATCTGCTGGATTGCCCGATCGTCGTTGCCTCAAACAACATGCAGCAGGTCGAGGACGCCCACGTCATCCTTTCGCACCTGGTGTTCGTCGATTTGAGGGCGCGTTTCGCGGCCACGGTGGAAAAAAACAATTGAGGACTGCAAAACGCGGTGAGGTCACCGGCTGCGGCCGTGCCTTCCGCTAGGCGCTCAATTTGACGGGCCGGTTTTCCGCGCAAGACCGGTAAATGGCCGTGATGACTTTTTCATCCCTCAAGCCTTCCTCGCCCGCGGTCTTGGGCTCCTTATTGTTAAGAATGCAATCCGCAAAGTAATCCGCTTCCCGCGTGAACTGGTGCGGTGAAGGGTCATGATATTGAATGTCGAGAGGCTTACCGCCTTGCGCTTTCCCCGTCAGGCGCAAGCCCTCATAAACAAACGCTGGATTCACTTCCAACATGCCTTTGGAGCCGATGGCCCGCGCCGAGTCACCCACAAAATTGGTCCCATAACTCGTCGAGCAGTAGGCAAGAACCCCGGAGGGAAAACGGAAGTTCCAAACCAGACTTTCTTCGACTTCATTGAATCGCCCGTCGTGGTCGACTACCGACGAAAACCCTTGTGTCTCCACTGGCTCTTCGCCCGTCAAATACCGGCACGCCTGGATGCAATAGATGCCCACGTCCACCAGCGGTCCGCCGCCCGCCATCTTCTTGTTCAACCGCCACTCGTGTTGAGCGATATTGAATCCGAATGAGCAATTGATCTGCTCGACGGTTCCCACGTACCCTTGGCGGACCAGTTCGGTGGCTTTCAAATTGGTGGGCTCATAGCGGCAGCGGTAGCCAATCATCAGCTTTCGATTGGCTTTCCGGCAGGCGGCGATCATGTGTTCGCATTCCGCAACCGAATTGGCCATCGGTTTCTCGCACAACACATGCTTCCCCACCTTCGCGGCGCGAATCGTGTATTCGGCGTGCATCCCGTTGGGCAAGGCGATGTATACGGCGTCAATTTCCGGGTTGTGCCCGATCTCCTCGTAGTGGGCATAATCGTAGATCGCTTTATGGGAGACGCCATACTTATCCGCCATTTGCTCGGCCTTCGGGCGGTGGCCGCTGACCAGCGCCACGATCTTCGATCGCTTGGAAATTTGCACTCCCGGCATGAATTCGCCCATCGAGATGCGGCCCAACCCTACAATGCAGTAGCCAATCTTGCGGCCGCCTCCAGCCGTGTCTTTTGGTTGACCTTCGGGGGCTGCGTCGAACCCTGCCCCTGGAAGAAACGATCCGCCCACGGTGCTCAGCGCGGTGGTCAAGCCGAATTGTTTCAAGAAGTCCCGGCGCGAACTGCTCATGAGATTTGTCCTCGTCTCAAATTTGAATTCCACACAAGGCGCTATAAGTCGGCGACGGCCATTCGCTGTAGCGCCGCTCGGAGCTTGCCCTGACAGGGAGCGGCGACATACGGCGGTCGCAGACCGGCGCTACAGTCTTGGAGCGCCGCCGGCTTACCTCGTTGTGTATAGATTCCTATCGCCCAAAAGTCATACGCAATTTGTCCAACAACTCCGCAGGCTTCGGAAGGCCGTCTCCGCTTCATCCACATCCAGAGAATTTGTAGAGGCTACCTCTAGCTGCTGCAGCTCCCAATCCCCGCAAGGAATACCTCTGGCAAGTTATGCCGGCAGACAATGCCACGAACCCGCTATCGTCCCGGCCCAATATATACCAGTTTTCATCCGCAGCAATGCGGCATTTTGGTGCTTCCAGGCCCACCAGCCTGGGTTGCACATGCGACACCCAGCGGCCACGGGCCGCGGCAGCACCCACAACGGTTGGTAGTGACTCAGTTTGTTTGCTGTAGCGGCGCTCTATGAGCGCCGGAAACCGTTGAAGATACACGTTCGGCGCTCATAGAGCGCCGCTACAGCAAACTGGCACATTACCCGGTAATCAAGACTCTTGACATTTACGTAACGAGTAATTACTCTATAGTTATAAGTGTATTCCAGGTTTGGAGGGGGAGACAGAAACCAGAATAGACATGGTCGGGACAAACCGGTCGTGTCCTGTATGGTACACATTCTCTTCACGTTCGAGCCGGAAATCGGGGGGCCCAAGGACTCGCGCCATGCTCCATCTTCTCGGAGGCAATCTCAGGAAGCCGTCTCATCCCCACACGAGCGTAATTCCACCCCCCGTGGCGCACTCTCCTCGGATCGTCATTCCCGCGAAGCTTGTCCACGCGGAGGCGGGGAGCGGGAATCCATCACAAGAAAGCCTGGAAGGCAGGGTGAAGCCAGTTCGCAAAAAAAGAAGATTGTTTAGGGGGACAAACCCAAACTCGATTGAAAATAAAGGACAACTCGAGGAGCAAACCCATCCAAAGCTATTGGGCAAACCCATTGAAATCGAATAACTTCTGTATTATGAGTAAGTTGAGTCGATTTCGGGGGCAAAGCCAAGCATTTTATTTAGAATCAAGGAGTTAAGAGGACCTTGAACAACCAATTGGCTTTGCCTTGGTGGATTGGAAGGAGCAGCGCCGGGGTTCAGCCCGGCACACGGCACAGCCTTCCCGCGACCGGTGGAGCGGACCAGCCCATGGTGATATCCTCTAATGTCCGATAATGTCCGAATCTAAATCCTATTGAAAACAAAGCAAGACCACTGATAAAGCTGAAGAAAAAGAAAAGTGTAAAACGTAGGAATCATTGAAAATAAATGGTTTGGCTAGACTTTGACGGCAATACTGAACAATCGGCCAAAAGGTGTTGGAAGTTCGGCTTGGCCCGGTTTGAAAACAAGCCGCTGCTGTAACCAGCTACCGTAACGGCTGCCTCCGGCTACCAGGCGCAAACCATTTTCCCTTCGAGCTCTTCATGAAAACCGCAACCCACGAGCGAGCTACAGGGCTTGATTCCACACCCCATGAGTCCACCTCCTGGGAAACGGCGCCTCTGCACAAGCAACTGTTGGTGTTTGTAATTTTCTTTGTAGCTTTTTGGGCCCTTGACCGCTCATCATCCACCATCCAGATGTGGGCAGGCACACCGGCCTGGTATCTACCCACCGGGCTAACCGTAGCTCTGTTGCTTTGCGGAGGGCTTCGTTATTCACCAATAGTTTTCATCGTCGCCCTGGTTTGCGCCGTCTTGGACTACCATCGAGGCATCTTTTCCTGGACTGGGATTCCAGGAATCTTTGCAGCATGGGGCGGTTACGTTGCGGGGGCCGTCATCCTGCGGCGGAAATGGCGCATTAACATCGAGATGCGGCATTTGCGGGATGTCGGGCGCTTTGCGCTGGTTCTGCTGACCGCAGCGGTTCCAACTGCTCTCCTGGGTACACTGAGTTTGTTGGGAGATGGCCTGGTCACCCGGTCCGGCTACTTCGGCGCAGCCTTCAATTGGTGGGTCGGCGATTGCATTTCCATGGTCTCATTCGCGCCCTTCTTGCTGGTATATATCGCTCCCGGCGCCGAACGATGGATGAAGGGCGAAGGCTGGCGGAAGGCGTCCACTCCCGACATCCAAGAAACGCGGGGGGCGTCCGCGACGCTTGAGGCGATCCAGTTCGGCAGCATCGCAGCCGCCATCTGGTTGGTCTTCGGCTTCGCGCCGGCGCTCCCTTACCAGCCGCTCTATGTCTTTTTCCTTCCGGTGATCTGGATCGCCGCCCGGCACGGCCTGCCAAAAGCGGCGCTTTCTATTCTCCTGATCAATGTTGGCATTATTCTTGGCGCCCACCTCACCCATGCCGGTCTCACCCGCTTGCCCCGGTTGCAACTTGTCATGTTGGCTCTGGCCTTAACAGGCATCTGCCTGGGCGCAGTCGTCAGTGAACGCCAGCAGGCAGAAGAAGCTCTGCGCGCGAGTGAAGGAAAGTACCGCACCCTGTTCAATCGCATCTCCGACCCGATATTTATTGCCGATGCCGCCGACTATCATTACCTTGACTGCAACGAAACGGCCCTCGAAGTCTACGGATACTCGCGGCACGAGCTGTCGACAATGACGCCCTTTGACTTACGCCCACCAGAGGGCCGGGCATCGCTGACGGACGCCTTGGCCAAGATGGCTTCGGTCATGTTACATTCCGCGCCGCTTCAGGAGGCGTTACGCGCCGGGCCTCGCCCTGGCCGCCTCGCGCCTTTTTCCGGCGTCCATATAACCAAGTCCGGCCGCCGCATGGACGTGGAAGTGTTCGCGGATACCGTCGAATACCAGGGCCGCGCGGCATACCTCGCCGTGGTGCGGGACGTGACAGCCCGGAAGTGGGCGGAAAGGGAGATGCTGAAGGCCAAAGAGGCCGCCGAGGCTGCCAGCCGCGCCAAAAGCGAATTTCTGGCAAACATGAGCCACGAAATTCGCACCCCCATGAACGGCATCCTGGGCATGACCGATCTGGCGCTCGAAACCGACCTGACGCCCGAGCAGCGCGAGTTCCTCCTCATGGTGAAGACCTCAGGAGATTCCTTGTTGACGGTCATCAATGACATTCTTGACTTCTCTAAGGTCGAAGCCGGCAAGCTGGAACTCGACCACATCGAGTTCAATCTAAGGAACATGCTTGAGGAAACCGTCAAGACCTTTGCGGTGCGAGCGCAGCAAAAACAGGTGGAACTCCTCTGCGACGTGCGAGAGGAAGCGCCGGACTTTGTGGCCGGGGATCCCAGCCGTTTGCGCCAGGTGGTGGTGAACCTCCTCGGCAATGCCCTGAAATTCACGGACCGGGGTGAGGTTCTTCTGCGGGTTGATCTGGAGTCCTGCGCTCCAGAAGCAGTGACTCTTCATTTCGCCGTCCAGGACACGGGCATTGGTATTCCTGTTGAAAAGCAACGGATCATCTTCGAGGCCTTTTCCCAGGCAGATGGCTCGACGAGCCGCAGGTTTGGAGGGACCGGCTTGGGCCTGACCATCTCATCCCGGCTTGCCGAAATGATGGGAGGACGCATCTGGGTGGAAAGCGAGCCCGGACGGGGCAGCGTGTTCCATTTCACGGCCCGGTTGGGAGTGGCAACAGCGGCCCCCATTTCGCCGGGGCCCAGAACCGAACATCTGCAAGGGGTAGCCGTGTTGGTTGTGGATGACAACGCTACCAACCGCCGTATCCTGACCACCACCCTTGAAAATTGGGGGATGAATCCGGAGGCTGCCGAAAGCGCCGCCGCTGCGCTCACCCTGTTACAGAGCGCCGGAACGCGGGGGAAGACTTTTGACATCCTTCTCACCGATGCCGAAATGCCTGATATGGACGGTTTTGCACTGGCCAACCAGGTCCGCAAGGACTTTGGAAGAGCCGCGCCCGCCATTATCGTTCTGACCTCGGCAGGACAGCGGGGCGACGGTGCTCGCTGCCGGGAACTCAACATCGCCGCTTACTTGACCAAGCCCGTGGGCCGCACCGACCTCCAGTCTGCCCTTTTGAACGTGTTGGGCAGGAAGTCCGAAGGCGGAGAATTCGCGCCGCTGGTCACCCGGCATTCTTTGCGCGAAGAGCGGCCGGAGGCTCGCTTGCAATCATCCCTGCGCATCCTTCTTGCGGAGGATAACCCAGTGAACCAGCAACTGGCGATGCGCCTCCTCCAAAAAAGGGGACATCACGTGGTGGTCGTGGAAAACGGCCGGAAGGCGGTAGCGGCGCTGGAGAATGGGAACTTTGACTTGGTTCTCATGGACGTGCAAATGCCGGACATGGACGGCTTTGAAACCACGGCCGCCATTCGGCGCCGGGAGCACAGCACCGGCAACCATCTCCCCATTATTGCCATGACCGCGCACGCCATGAAAGGTGACGAAGAGCGCTGCCGTGAGGCCGGGATGGATGGGTACCTGTCGAAGCCGGTCCGGGCTTGTGAGCTTTTTGCAACCATCGAGACTGTTGCCGCCTCAATAGGTTTAAAATCGGGAATGTGAAAGCTTGCCTGCTTCGCTCAACAAAACGGATTGAAACGAATCCACTCGATTTCACGGACACGCCCAATCCCGTACCGGCTGGCGGTCAGGTGCTTGTCCGCGTGATCGCTTGCGGCGTCTGCCGCACGGATTTGCATGTTATCGAAGGGGAGCTGCCACCTGGCAAAATGCCAGTGATTCCCGGTCATCAAGTGGTGGGGATTGTCGAACAAAGCGGCGACCGGGCCAATCGGTTTCAGCCGGGCACAGTCGTCGGCATTCCCTGGCTGCATCGTACTTGCGGAGCTTGTGAGTATTGCCGCGCCGGAAAGGAAAACTTGTGCGAAAGTCCGGAGTTCACGGGCTACACGGTGGATGGGGGCTACGCTGAGTATGCGGTGGCGCCCGAGGAATTCGTTTATCCTATTCCTGGTGGCTTCCCCGCGGAGCAAGCCGCTCCACTGCTTTGTGCGGGTATTATCGGCTTCCGCTCTCTCCGCCTTTCCGGAATTCAACAAGGCGGTCGATTAGGATTCTACGGGTTTGGAGCGGCGGCGCACGTCGCCATCCAGGTGGCTCGCTTTTGGAAAATTGAAGTCTATGTTTGCACCCGCGATTTGCGCCACCAGCAGTTGGCAGTGGAGATGGGAGCAACCTGGGCGGGTGAAACGCTGGCCGAGCCTCCCGCCAAGCTGGATAGCGCCATTATCTTCGCTCCAGCAGGAGAAATTGTGCCGGCCGCTTTGAAAGCCTTGAAAAAAGGCGGAACCCTGGCGCTCGCTGGCATTCACATGAGCCCCATTCCTCCCCTTGATTACGCGCTTCTCTACCACGAACGCGTTATCCGCAGTGTCGCCAACAACACCCGCCAAGACGGCGAGGATTTTCTGCGCCTTGCCGCAGAAATCCCCATCAAGACTCAGATTGAAGTCTTCCCGTTGCCGGATGCCAACCGGGCGCTCAATTCTCTTAAGAATGACGCCATCCGGGGTGCGGCGGTCCTCCGCGTTGTTTCGTAGTGCGGCCCGGCTTTGGCCCTGCGGCCTTCGAGATCGTTTATGGAAGGTAAAAAGCCAGATGATCTAGCCGAACTTTCGCAGTTGAGAGGCTGAACGGGCCGGAAGTGTTTTGTGGGTTGCAGATCGTCTTGTGAGCCGAGAGCCTCTCGCCAGATCGCCACTGTCGAGAAGCTCGGGTCAGCCGTCGTTTTGGGCGAACTCGGCGCCAGACCCAATTGAGTTGCATCGCGGGGCGCGCTGTGCGCCTCAATCAACAAAATATCAAAAAAGCTCTGGATAATTTTATCCTTGACAAACAGAGAGATGTATGGGAAAAGTGTCGAGAATTTCTTCTGCGATAGATAACGAACACAAGCCACCGAGGTCGAACATGCAGGAAAATCGTCCTGCATGTTTGTGGATTGTCATGGGATTTTGCCTGCCGGAAATTTGAAAGGTCCAACAAGGTCATCTAAGCGCACGGAGGGGGAGATGTTCAAGTCTGGCCGCTATACTTCTATCCTGGTTTCCGCAGGCCTGTTGCTAGTCCTCACAGCTCCTTCTCGGGGGCAAATCGCCAATGTGGGCGACACGACCTCTACGCCCGTCCCAGGTGCCGGCCACAATTACATCCACATGTTCTCGGAGACGGTGAACCCGGCCAATGGTTCGGTTAGCCTTCGAGCTCAAGTGCCGGTTCCGAGAGGCAGGGGCCTGACCGTGCCATTCGCCTTCGCCTATGACTCCAATGGCGAGGACGTGCTCTTCTCAGTCACGGGGCAGGGCTATTGGAGATCCAACACGACGTTTCTCTCCCAGAGTGGGTGGTCCTACAGCGTCCCGCTATTGAGCGCGAACAAAATATTCCTAACCGAAGGTAACAATCAGTGCCCGGTGATCACGGATTATCTGTTCCAAGGCCCGTCTGGAGACCGGCACGCCCTCAACTTGGCGAGCGTTTACTACCAGAACGGATATTGCTCGGGAGACAATACCCATCTGTCGGGTGGGGATGACGTAGCCCGCGCGGCCATAAACTGCCCAAGTGGCGGGCTCTGCTATCCTACCGCTATCGCCGACGCAGATGGCACCGTGTATCAATACCTGAATCCGGCGCATTCTCAGAGGCGGGACGGCGTCTCGGTCGCGGATTGACTGGGTGTTTTGTAATTCGATGCGTTTCAGGATAACGTAACTTTCGGTTAGGTAATCCTGAAATGCGGCATTCGC
>Ga0207416_1002417_pt1 | contig 20494 bp, 18 predicted proteins | sample PaiPotPPM11metaG_FD_184107 | JGI IMG/M metagenome (GOLD analysis project Ga0207416, IMG submission 184107) | Iron sulfur acid spring bacterial and archeal communities from Banff, Canada, to study Microbial Dark Matter (Phase II) - Paint Pots PPM... ...
GAACATATCCTTCGGTTCTTTGCCTCCAATAGTTCGTAACACAACCTTTTCCATGGAATGCTATAAAGCGTCCCGTGCAGATCCATGCTACATAAAACTACTGGAGGTCATCCTCGTCCTGTGGCAACGCGGAAAACTCGAGGTCCTAAGGTGATCGTCCGTCTAAAGTTGGCTTTTTGGAATTAGAAAAAACATGAAAGTGCGAAGATGTGATAATATCCCACTAGTCTCCAAAATCCGAAACTTCTTTTCTATTCCCTAATTTAGAGGTGGGCTGCACTTGTTCTTTTTCTAATTCTTTACCCATCTTTCTCGCCTTGCTCCGTGCACTTATACTTTAACTGCCTCCGAATTTTGTTAGTACCTCCTTGACTGGAACCTTGCCCAACCTCTTATTGCTTAGAGCTTCGTATTACTCAGCGTTCAGAGATGGGTCAATTGTCGAATAACGTACCGCATCTCATTCTGAAGTGTATAACCTTTATATACAAATTCCCCCAGTTCAGGCAGCTAGGATGACAATAGAATTGAAATTTGCTATCGTTGTTACGGGAGCAATGACAGCCTTACTAATATTAACTATGTCAATTGCTGCTGTTCCTGTTACCGCTCAAGGTTCGTCAGGTAGTGGCGGTGATCCAACCTCTTTTCTCGAGTCAGCAAAAATGCATTTGATCGAGGCCACGAAGGACCTAAAGATGGGCAATTCGCAAGCAGCATTGGCGCAATTAAATATGACTCATCAGGGTATAATCTCTGCGGAACGGCAGTTGAACGCTAGCGTAATATGCAACAACGTAAACAATGAAGGCTATTGCGTAGCTCCGTAGCCATCTGTCTCGCCCAACAACAACTGAAATATTAAAAGTTAGCGTCGCCTCTAATTTTTTCTATTTAGATATCACTTAATAACCATCGCATCGAACTAGGCCTGAATTACATTACACATTTTACCACCATATGAAGATTGATCTCAAGATAAGTTAATAAGATCAAAATGAGAACTTGTTTTGATCGTAGAATCAATGGATAACTCTCATAATCGTTCAAAAAGCCAACAGAGGGGCAGAATTGCTCTAGATTTGGAACATAAAAATATCTTAGAAGAAGATGAAAGAAGAATAGACACTAAGATATGCGTTTTGTACGGGGTAGAGGCGGAGGAAGCAAAGGAGATTCATGCAAATTATCATTCCGATAGACTTTTCTTTCTTCTTCGAGATAGAGCACGGAAGCATGGAATGACAGAACCAACCTTTTTGGAGAAGCTGGAAAGCTTGAATTTTTATTCCTATGCATATGATGTATCTCGAGGCCAATTGATGGAAATGGCTGCAGTCGATATACTGTACAAAGGATTATGCAACTCAGAAAATAATGGACCTAATAATTTTGACGATCGGTATATCAGCTTTTATGGGTAGGAAATACATTAACCGTGAAACCTTTTGAACAATGAGGGATACGATCCTTCAAACTTCGAAGATTAGAGACGAACAGCTAGTTTATGGTCTAGACAAGGAGAGGACAATGTTTTACGTTAGTTGTAGGTTTTAGGCCTAGGTCGGAGAAGACAGATCAGTTTTAGTTACAGGAATTACCACAGTAGACGAATATACCAGTTGCATATTTAACAATCAACAGACAGTTGCATTAACTGACTAACTTACCTTTGTAGTATTATAGAGTACTATAGTTAGTATTTTTACTATACAACTGATATCATATCATAACGGGGAAGACTGTTGAGTCTTTTGCATTCGCTAGGATTTGGGGAAAGTCTCCGATATGTAACATATACCTTAGAACACCAAAACCTTTCCAAATTCGTCTATCTGTTTTGAGGATATTAGTCCAAAAATCGCAATCGCACCACACATTAATTATGATGGGTAATTATAGAATATTAGTCGGAATATTCTAATATGGTCTCAGTAAAATGACGATGTCGTGAAAATAAGAACAACCAATCCGGCTACAGAACAGATGCTCGAAGAATACGAAGTCATGGATTTGGACGATATAAACAAGGCCGTAGTAAAGGCAAGACAATCGTTCAAAGAATGGCAAACCAATATACAAAAGAGAGCTGCTTTTCTCTACAATGTTGCACATCTCTTTAGAAAAGACAAAGAACGGCTTGCTAAACTTATAACTACGGAAATGGGAAAGCCGATAAAGGAAGCTAGATCAGAAGTCGATAAGTGTGCCTGGACGATGGAATACTATGCGGATTATGGAAGTAACTTTATTGCTGATGAAACCACCAACACGGACGCTAGAAAGAGTTTCACTGCATTTCAACCACTTGGTGTCGTTGGAAGTGTAATGCCATGGAATTTTCCATATTGGCAAGCACTAAGATTTGCCAGTCCATCATTAATGGCCGGAAACACGATTGTGTTAAAGCCTTCAAGTGCTACGTTACAATGTGGTATCGAAATAGAGAAATCTTTTCAGACGGCAGGCCTTCCGGAAGGGGTATTCCAAACAGTTGTTGGTGATTCTACCGTTGCAGAGATGCTTATAGATTCAGATGTTAATGCGGTGACATTTACGGGTAGTGTTGATGCGGGTAAAAAAGTAGGCCAGCGAGCAGTGGCACAACTGAAAAAATGCGTACTTGAGTTAGGGGGAAGTGATCCTTTCATAGTTTGTGCAGACGCAGATTTAGAGAAAGCATCGTCGGGTGCAGTCAAAGGCCGCTTTATCAATTGTGGACAAAGTTGTATTGCTACCAAAAGGTTCTTTGTTGTAGAGAAAATCGCTAACGAGTTCATTGAAAAGTTTACCCAAAAAACGGAAAAGCTTAAGGTAGGTGATCCGCTTTCTGAGGACACTGACATAGGACCTCTAGTAAGCTCTAAAAGCCTTGAGAATATAGACGGAATTGTTAGGGATGCATTAGAGGCTGGCGCTGAAGCTCTTACAGGTGGGGAACGAATAAAGAGTACGGGGTACTTTTATAGTCCCACAATTCTTACGAAGATCTCCCCAAAGATGCGAATAGCCCATGAGGAAACATTTGGTCCTGTTGCCCCAATAACAGTTGTTAAAGATGAAATTCAAGCTATTGAGCAGGCAAACAATTCCGAATTTGGACTCGGAGCGAGTATATGGACTCAGGACCTTCATAAAGCTGAGCGGCTGTCAAGGCTGGTGGAATCAGGTATAGTGACTGTGAACAACGTAGTAGTTTCTGACCCTAGGGTTCCGTTTGGGGGAATCAAGAATAGCGGGTTTGGAAGAGAATTATCTAGGTATGGAATGCTAGAGTTTGTCAATATCAAATCAGTTAGATTCTATGATCAATTGATTTACAACCACCATGTAGAGTAATAAGAGAACGGTCTAAAGCATAAAAAAAATTATAGTCATTTTTGTAATAGTTGATAGACCGACAATTCAAAGCCATATTCCTACTTAAACGTAGGGATCATCGAAAAGATTTACAGACAAGATTCAGACCGGACCTAAAAGAAAGCGTTATTGTTAAATCGATGAGAGATGTAAAAGGAATTCATAAGCATAGCAGCTCGCGAGTTACGAAATCCTGTCCAACCAATTCTTGGCTTGACTTATCTAGAATAAGAATGGAGAAGCAAGAAGAAATTCCCAGAGAAGGATGTTGATATCTTGGATACCATTATTAGAAATGCGACAAGATCAAGACAGCTCACAGAAGGGTTGTAGATATTGTAGAATCTCATGGCGGCAGGATTTATAGTGAAATTAATCCTGATAGTGAAGGAGACGCGTTTACAATTAATTTGCCCATTGATATAGTGTAGCCACTGTCTTTATGCCATCTCGAGGATGCAAATAATGTTAATGTCTATCACTCTAAACTCGCAGGCGAATTCTTATTGCGTGAAGACAATGGAGCTGATACTTTTGGTCGAATTCTGTGGATTTCCAGTAGAATTCATTAACAACGTAAGATATACCTCACCAAATAGCACTATTTACTATAATCGTAGCTAGAAAACCATAGTAGGCTGTCATAATTATTAGCGTCATGTTACCACCTTACAGAAATGGTATTTGACGGCTCACATTGACTTTGCAATAATAAGATCCATTCTATGTCTAACTCTTGTAGTAATTTCTCTATTTTCGCTACGTAGGAAATGTTTTTGTAACGAACAGAGCAGAACAGTTAAAATTTCTTTATCAAACGCGAGGCTAGTGCTGTGAATAATATCAAGGTTTTGGATGATGTCCATTGCCAAGCTTGGTAAACGGTGACGATACGATCAAACAATAGGCGATATCGTAATGGACTTATTTGATTTTTGCAGAGTGAGATACCAAGAAATGGCCTCCAAATAGGTTCACAGCGGTTTTCCTAGTATACAATTCAATATGTAATATGGGCTATTACTAAGTTCGATTTTGCATCTTTCCTTGTCGAATACATCTAGTAAAAGTAAGTAGAAAATCATAGATAAGTCCATTGGATAAAGTAGATTTTATTGTAACTTTTAGGTTGTATTATATACTCGTCTAGTGTATGATGTGTAATGAATGTGAGGAGATTTTTTGATGCAAAATAATTTCCCTATGAGAGAATGGCATGTTGAACATATGGAAAAAACGGTTGTAAAATACGTTACAGGATTATCAGAGACCGCCTCTATGTGGGAGAAAAAACAGCACAAGCGCTATGCTAGAATATCAATCGTGTGCAGACAGATAGACTATGATATAAAACATGGAGTTACAAGTGAGCAAGTTCTTTTCCTTTTACAAAAAATTCGAACTCATTCCTCGTTTTCAACTCTTCTAAAGAATGAAGGATCACTGAAAAGGTTAGACGAAATCAAGGAACATTTTGTGCCCACCCAGAATGCAACGAAATGGTGGTAATAGTTTGAATTTATAGGTGCCAATATCTGACAGAGTATTTTGACTACGTATAGAGCAGACGAACACGACTGTACGAATCTTTTATATGCTGATAATCGCGGAAGAAGAGCCATACGATCATCTTCCTCGTTTACACGAGGACAATCACGATTAAAATTGACGGAAGACGAATTTCCCCAAATGAAACAGGTTGTCGTTACAACTTGCTTGATGTCTTTCTTATTTTAGGATCACGAATGAGTCAATCATCTTTCGTATAATTGGCAAGTACTTGGAGTATTTTGTTGCATCTGCGTGATATGAAAGGATATATACTTTCCCGCCGTTTACGATCCAAATTTCCATAGCTTTTGCTTTTCCTATGATAGGATCACTGTACGTGTAGACGATCTCGTATGCGATATGACTTGTAATAGTTGTACTTCGATTTGATTCAAGAATATCAAAATCTGGGAAAGAGTCTTTTAAAAAAGTAATTTGTTCGCCGGTAAATGTTTTTAGGGATAAATCTCGAGACGTCACATTCGCTGTTTGAATTATGAGATACTCTCGGAATGTGTCGGAAGGTCCTTCCAGTGGTGAAAGAAAATTAACAACCATATTCCGAGTACCTTCTGTAATTCCCTTGCTGAATTCTACTTTTTGCCAACTTGCCGGATATTGCACAATAAATCCGTAATTAGAACTCGCGTATGTCAATACATTACTTGCCAGTGCCATTGTTGTTAGAGTTGTTTTTGTTTGGGCTGTTGTTAGTTCGTATTCCGGAGTGGAGAACATCGCAGAGAACAACAATAGTAGCAACAAAGTGAATAGAGTAACAGAATTTGACGAAGCTCTGACAAGGTCTCTCATACTGTGCTCTCAGTCACTTGTACATACGAGCATGATAAGATATATGAGCCTATACTTTACAAAATTATTCGAGAATCATAATATTCTGACAGAAGATAGACAAAAGATTACTGAAGTGCTGAAGAGTACATTAGACGACAGTATACATTAGTGACTATGAGCGCTGAATGGATTATTGTATTTGTCAGTCGGGTTACAAACGCAATTTCAAAATAAATTCGATTAGATCACTGGAACATGTTCTTCCACACTAATTCACTTCTGATTAAATAGATCCACCATTTGTCTCCGATTTTCGAGTAAAAAACCACTACCCGAACTGAACGTATTCATGTCGAGGGCTGCCACACGAAAAGATTTACAGTTGATAACCTTACAGTTACTAAGTTAGTAATACACTATCAACTGTGAAATACTGAAGTCTGTACGTCCTAGGTTACTATTACAGTTATATAAGTTAGGCTCCATTATATGCCATATGATAAAAATATCCCGCGACAATAATATAATGCTTATGATGTATATGCACTATCCAAGGAGGAAATTGGTGAATTGAAGAGAATACGAGCACTGAAGGCGCCGATGATAGTGATTTCTGGTTCATGCATAAAATTTGACAAAGAAAGAGAAAAGATAATGGGCTATATTGGAGAACTTGAATGGGGAGTTCACACGAAGAGTAATTGCGAATGTTCCTCTAATGGTAGTGCTCTTGGCTGGGATTTCTTTCAACTCTATTTCGATCCGGAGTTTGTGGAACGCCTACTCGAAGTCCATCCTGACATACGAAAAGAAGAGGGAAATATGATTGAACAGCAATTTGTACTCTGGATTTCAAAACAGCTTAAGAAAAGAAATCTAGAATATTATTTGAAACTAAGTGATGTCCCATATGATTACACACAAGGCTTCAGACTAGACCCAGAAAATTATCGTGATGACAGTGAACTAGAAAAGTTACGTTAGAGCTACCTAGATAGTGCGCGTAAGTAGTAAGTAAAGTATCAGACCAATGTAGTACGTACCCCTGGTGAGGAGAGAAACTGGATCTGGAAGCACTTATACATGCAAGAGCCTTTATTGAAGTAATATATCATCTCACTTTCCGAACAGTGAATAACGGGAAGCTTGCCCTTAAAACGCAATAATTTATAATCATGGTTCTTGAGAGGAACACCGTTCTACTGGAAGGCAAAATCACAAGAACTTCAAGATTTGGTAAGGTATCTGAGGAAGAAAATCAGCTTGCCAAACTTAGTAGAACTTGCGACATTCAAGATGAAATGACAAAAATGGTCAGAACAAGTTCGATGATCTTCTAATCCTAATCCTTGCCAACACTAATCAAGTTAGATTCTTTATCTAGGATAAAATGTCAAATAACGCTATTTGACCTTGGTCAGATTAATAGATCGTACAAATTCGTCGGATTAAAGCTTCGCTAACAGTTAGGCTACTAAGATCGAGAATTTTCAACAATTCGATTGGATAGTAAAAGTAGACTCTTCCTCTAGTAATCTAGAAGATGTTTCCGTGAAGAGGGAAAGAGTTTCTTAGATCAAGTTCTAGGGTGCTTTTAAGGTTAGACAACTTGAATGGTATGACATCATTTCCGCAAAATATTGATCGCATTTACCAAATGGCAACGATATTCGGTTCAAGGGCATTATCGATCACTCGCCCGGGGTTTCGCGTAACCGATGGATGTAAAGTGTTCCTCGTATGTGGTTGCGGTTGTAGATGATAGTTTGCATCTCATCCTTGACCCCTTACACACAAACCAATGTTTACATTTATCGCAGTACTGAATATGGTCAAATTCATACTCCACAGGTTTAGTCTAGATTTAGTATCCACAACTCTTGGCACCTTTTTTTATTGCAACACCATAGAAAAGAAATTGTTTGACAAATATATGGTTCGATTTTGTCCTAGCCTTTGTTACGTTGTTCTTTAAGTTTTTTTATTGATTTATGTGTCCGTACGGTCTTGAGCCGGGGTCTGCACCTGCAAAGTTGTTTATTCGATCCATCTTTTCAGAAGTGGTAATAGTTTATTTTTTATTAAGGAATCATGAGCTGCTTCGATATTAAATGAAACCATCAGCACTGGATATTCGTCATTGTCCAATAGTATCGTGGCTCGTTTTACTTTTTCATACAGCGTAAACGAATAAATGGGTTTACCAAGCTTCGATTGCAGGTCACCCCTAATCCTCATTCTCAATACAGATTCAATCGTTGATAAATCTGATTCATCTTCAGTCAAAAAGGGTCCGATCTCTTTCGATATGCAGTCGTAATCGTTTTTCCCATTTTGTTGGCGATACCTGCGAATCTAATCGAACGGTCCATTTTTAGTATAAGATCGCACAGATCATCTAGCCTGGCGCCACTGGGTCCAGATTTTTTGCCAAGCTACGTATGTAGATCTTGCGTTTAATTATACTTTGGTCTATCAAATATTTATTGTACTTTGGGATATTTGTGGATATTCATGTACGACTACAAAATTGCCCTGCAATTGTTAATGCTCCGGCCCCGTCTGTACTGTAACGTGGGAACAAGCGATTGTCGTCCACGAACCAGACAGTATTTAACTAAACACATTTTTATTTCATTTTATCTAGCCCATTTCTCCAGCTGGCTAAATATCCAGGGAAGATTATGTAAAGACCCAGATGCCTGTCGCAAGATGATGGCTCCTGTACCCAGTGCAACCTACACAAAGCCATCTTTTCCGCCTGCTGCCGAAATTTTGTGAGTTCAACAAAGAAAGTTAGAGCGGAGTCATTTTGTCAATGAGCCTCGCATTAGTGATCTGTCCATTCCTTTCATCTATCATGAGATCAACCGTATATTGAACACCACTTGACAAAAAAGTCACGGACGTCCCAGGAATCTCTTTTGTGCTCGGATGGAAATGGGAATACGACTCTGACTTTAAAGTCTGTGATATCGGTCCCGTAAAGCGCTTCCGCTGCTTTCTTGGCAGCTTTTTCAACGTCTTCGTTTGTATTCACTGAAGCCATCGCTGATGGAATATGTCTAACAGTGACTATAAAAAATTATTGGCTGTTTCTGACTGTCTAACTACCGAAAGTAATTATATAGACTGGACAATGACAATTTTTCTGGAGGTTCTGTAGTTACAAACTAATCATTAACCATAACTGTATAAATATCAGGATCAATTTGGATTTTTTGAGTTAGAGAATTATGTACATATATTTTTGCCTGTTTTTCTGCAACTCTTCACCGGGAACGGTTTTCTTTTGAAGTGCGATTGTTTCGCTAATCGGTTCCTTAGTGATGTAACTATTACTGACGTCGATAAGGTAGCTGTTCCTCTCGCCACGGACATCGAGTGATAACAAACTGGATCAGGAGTTGGAAGAGACGTGTTCGGGTATCTCATCAAAGAATAGGCAATGAGACCGCCATTTAATATCATTTTTAGTTTTATGCCGAAAAATTGTGGGCTCCAGATAACAATGTCTGCAATCTTACCTGATTCTACCGAACCAACATAATCTGAAATTCCGTGCGCTATTGCCGTTTAACGAGAAGATTATCATTGTGTCCGTTTTCTTTCTTTAATCTACCTGTAATCCTTCTCATTTTATCAGCAATCTGCCATGCCCTTGTGGCAACTTCGCCTACTCTACCTATTGCCTGACTGTCGGTACAATAGATGCTCAATGCCACGTATGTCTCGTAAGATTGGTCGAGGATGCCGGATATTTTTTTCGCCGGCAATTATCATAGTACCATGTGCGTGTCCACCTCCTGCATCCCCTGTGTGATAAGTGTGAATTGTTCTTCCTGCAACTGCTAAGTATCGTCGACAAATCCACATTCATTTAGAGCATCAGTATGAATTGCAACTTGCGTATCTGTTTTGTCATCACCATTCGGCACAGAATCAAACATGGCCGGAGTCGAGCCCTAGTCTTCGTGAAGTTTAAGCCCCCCAAGAGCCGGCTGTAATTTGCTCCATCAATGCAGGCTCTAGCGAATCATTCCCCTTGCCAAGAAAACCAAAGTTTAGAGGAAGTTCTTGTACCGCTTCTAGCATCTAATTGAGATTCCGGGGCCCTTGTGTGCATGTTGTTACTTTATTGCTATCAGCAGGAACTGTATCGCCGCCAACCATCGTCGTTGTGCCGCTACAGATAGCTTCAATTGCTCGTTGTAAAGAAATAAATGTAAATGGGTATCGATCGTGCCAGGAGTAGAGATGTTATGTTCGCCAGCTATAACTCCAACCAGTTAACAAAAGGAACATGTTATAGTTATATGCGTGTTCCTATTCTGTAAAGTACCAAAAAAAATGTTTTATTGTAACGTTGATACCGCGACATCCAGCGACTTGCTGACCTATGGCTATCATATTAATATAATTGCAAAACTGATCTTATACTCTGCTGGAAATCATGAATAACAGTACAGAGCAATTATTTGGTCAAGGCGTAAAGCGGACTCAGGGAGAACAATCTCGAAGATACAATTTGCTTGCTGCCAGATTGATTGCAGATCTTGTGAAAAATCTTTTAGGTCCACGAGGAATGGAAAAAATGTTTATTGATATTTTAGGGGAAGTCACAGTCACAAAGGATGGCGCAATGTTATTACGAAAAATTGATGTCGAACACCCAGCTGCCAAAGTTCTGATAGAAGCATCAAATGCAGTAGATAATGAAGTAGGAGATGGTACAACATCTGTGGTAGTTTTGGCGGGAGCACTTGTTGAGAAGGCTGAGGAATTACTGGATATGGGCATTGCGCCGACGACAGTCGTAGAGGGCTACCTCACTGGGTTACAAATTTCTCTAGAAAGTTTGCAACTAATAGCAAGAAGATTCATGAATTACAACAGAGAGGTGATACAAGGACTTGCTACTACGTGTTTGAGACCAAAGATGATATCTTATACTTCATTCGAAGAAAACTCGGCTGCAAACCTGGTTGTAGACGCCGTATATGCAGTCACGGATTTTGCAAACCGTAGGGTTGAAGCTGATAACATAAAAATAGAAGAAAAAATTGGTAACACTTCAGACTCCAGGCTTGTGAATGGTGTTGTAATTGACAAAACAATAGATAACTCTGCAATGCCCAGGTCAGTTGAGAACGCAAGGGTTCTTCTCATAGACGAAGGATTAGAAAGTAAACGAACGAGGACCGACGCTGAGATCAGTATTATATCGCCATATCAAATTCAATCATATCTTGACAAGGAGATCCACACGACGAGCTTAAAAGTCCAGCGTATTATCAATTCTGGAGCTAATGTTGTAATTTCACAAAAAGGAATCAACGCTTCTGCACAGAACAATCTATCTAAAGCAGGTATAATTTCGATCAGGCGGGTAAAGGAAAATGATATGCTCTGGCTTAAAAAGGCGACCAATGCCCAGGTGATCAGAGACCTCAGCAGTGACGTCATCCTCCCTGAATACCTTGGATATGCTGAGAGAGTCTACGAAAAATTTGTAGGAGGTGATAAAATGGTGTTTGTCGAGGGTTGCAAAAACCCCAAAGCTGTGACCATCCTACTCAGAGCAGGTTCAAAGAGGTTACTTGATGAATATCACCGCTCTGTATTAGATGTAATTGCAGTCATTAGGGATTTTATTGTTAAGCCATCTATTGTGGGCGGCGGCGGATCCGCAGAAATGCTTATTGCGACCAATGTTAGAATAAAAGCCAGTTCTATTAGCGGGCGAGAGCAAATTGTACTACAGAAATTTGCTGCAGCACTAGAAGAAATTCCGTTGACTATTGCCAGAAATGCAGGTATGAATACTATTGATACCCTCGCTCAGTTGAGATCAAAACAAAAACAGCATGGTTCTTCAACCTCCAAAAAGAAAATCGTCCGCTGGATTGGGATCGACGCAATAGGAAGGAAGGTGGCAGAAATTTATTCTCAACGTGTCATAGAACCATCTATCGTCAAGGAACAGATCATCAAAACAGCTGTCGAAGTAACTACTCTGTTGATTCGCGTCGACGATGTGCTAATGGCTAAACCTGCTATGTATACTCACACTCACGCAAACGGGACTCAGCATTCACATGCAGGAGGCGAAGGAAAACATGATCACCACTTTGACAGGTTAGGGAAGCAACAACGGCCAGCGCATCACTTCTACTAAGAGAATTGGAAGGGAAGACAAGGAAGAGATAGAATTATTGAGTCGTTGCTGCAACACGATGCTGCAACACGGCCAGATGCTCATATAGTTGACCTTGTGGATGCCGAATTGAGACTACACGTTTCTATGAATAAAACAAGGCAAGATTTATCGAAATTCGTCTGAAAGCAGACTAATCAATCAGTCATGTCTGTCCTCTTATCGTTCCACTGACATTGTGTAGCGGGTAGATGGAATAGGCTCGTGAAAAGATAATTTCTTTTTTGAAAAATTATCAAGAATCACTTCGAAGGAAATTCTTCTTAGGGTTTCGGGTACTCCTATCATGACTTTATCAGGTAATAGTATCTTTGCTGCGTTGTTCTCAATACTTTCAATTGATATGCGAGCACGCAATTGGTCAACAACACCCCCCACAATAAAGTGCTAGCGATTCGTTTGTGTTAATTCTCAAATTCTTTGCAAGTTTATCTTTGATTATCTCTAGTGAGTCAAAAAATATTTGTACATCGAGTTTATCGCGGTATTCAAAGACTCTAGTAAAAGGAGGTACGTCTGATTCTCCCTCTACCTCTGCTCTAATTAAAATCATCGCCTTCTCTTTGGCGCCTTAGCTCTTGGCTTGCCAAAGTCATAAGTATGTCCTGTACCTCTATAGAGCTTTGGTCTTACTGGATTGCCCTCAGTCTCGCCTTTCTTCGTTAGTGCCAATCCTGCAAGAAGCTCTGTAATTAGCCTGTTGGCTAATCCGGACGTAATTCCACCGTTGTACGAGTTTTGATCACTCACATCATAATTTGGCGCGACTTCTACTAGGTCGAACGCGAACTTGTCTGGATCAAATGATGTTGATAACAAACGCATCAATCTCATTCCTTCCCGCGATGTTAATCCGTTTGGTTCTGGTTCCCCTGTTCCCGGCGCATATGCCGGATCAAATGTATCAATATCCCAGCTGATATAGACTGCATCAACATTATCATTGGCCCTATCAGCTGCCTCCTTTGCGATTTGGTCAATTCCTAACTCTTCCACATCTAACATGGTAAACCATTGGAAGTCTTGGTCTGCCATCCATTTGTAAAGGTCTGGTCCAGGCCAGTATCCATGCGGACCGATTAGAGTATAGTTCTTCCCTTTTAGGCAGCCTAGTTCCATAATTCTCCTGATGTGCGCTCCATGGTCGTACTTGAAACCACACAGTCCTTGCGGGGCACAATCAGCATGGGTGTCGATATGAATCATCCCAATATTCTTGTATTTTTTGGCAAATGCTCTAACGTTTGCAAAGGTGACTGAATGGTCACCACCCAGCATGACTGGAAGCCCGTCGATATCAAGAACTTCCTTTACCTTGTCAGTCATCCTTCTGAGTGACTCTACGACATCACCAGGTGAGACAACTACATCACCATAGTCTGCAGTTTTGAAAACCCCGAAAGGATCCATGCCTGTCTCAATGTTGAAGTGCTGATACGGCGGAGAAGGTACTGTCGAAGCAGCACGAATCGCTCTTGGACCATATCTTGCACCAGGACGTATTGTAGTACCAAAGTCAAACGGTTCTCCGATGATAGCTACGTCGGGCCTAACTTTCTTCAATTCTTCATGACTTCTAAGCCAAGGTAATTTCAAAAATGTGGGTATGCCCCCAAATATAGGTTCATCATTTCCTTTGTATGATTCACCATAGAACTCTGCTCCCATGTCTTAATCGCTATTTTATAATTGATAACTATTTCTTAAGCATATTGATCGAAAGACTGTGCATCTGAGGTAAAGTCCATTGAGTAGCTGTCTTGAAATTTGATATAAATACCACTTCATCGGGATATTAGTACAGTAGGTCAAGATCGCTATTAAAAATTTAAATAACTAGCAAAAGACTGAAAAACGTGGATCTTTCAGTTGTATATGGCATATTTGCTGCCATTTTAGTTGCAAGTGGCGTTTTGTTGTACTTTGGCACGATAGGATTAAAGGGAGACAAAAAAGACGATCAGTTGTATAAAGAAGACCACGAACCTCCGAAATGAGTGGCGGATCGTTTGTCTGTAGCGTTTATTTTATCAAGTGATTTAGAATTATGGTATTTGGTTGGTTTTCAAAGAAAAAACGAGATAATAGTACAATAAAGCACAAGGTGGTTAGTAGGAAAGAAGCGTCTGACGAGTATGTGAAATATGGTGAGGACATGGCGAATTCAAACAACCTTGATAAAGCAATTGAATGTTTTGACAAGGCTCTAGGCATAAATCCTAAAAATGACCTTGCATGGGGAGACAGAGGGTTGATTTTAGATAAGCAAGGGAAAACAGAAGAAGCTCTCGCATCTTTTTCAAAAGCAATCGAAATTGATCCAAAAAACGCGATCACATGGCATAACAAAGGATTGAGCCTTGTTAGGTCGAACCAGCTGAAAGAAGCACTCGAATGTTTTGACAAGGCAATAGAATGTAGAGAAAATTATGCCAAAGCCTGGTACAACAAGGGTAGGGCTCTATCTATGCTCGGAGAACTCAAGAGATCACAGGATTGCTTTGACAAAGCAAGAAAATTAGATCCACTTCTTTATACAAAGTTGAAGAAAATAAAGTAAATTACTGAAGCAAATCTTGAGGGCTATCTAAATCCGACATTAATGCCACTGCTATAACAGCCAGGATATATGTAATTGTTAAATATGAAAATTCAACTAAATCAGAGGTATAATTGTTCGGCAAAAGAAAATATGGATGTGGAAGATGTGGGAGTTCGTTCAAAGATCGAGATGAACTCTTGAAACATGCAGACGAAATACACAATAAAAACACTACTTACTTATGCATAACCTGTGACGAGGAGTTCAACAGCGAGTCCTCGTTTAGATTGCACATGGCAAGAGACCATAGAATATAAACACAAGGGAACTTCTGAGAAGCCTACACATCATCTACCTATATAACCACTGAGTTAGACGTCTCTTGTTTATCGGCAATGACAGTTAATTCGTACGAGCATCCCAATGGGGGGATAGTTGTTGGTAATACTTTGAGATATTTTAGTTGCTGAGGCAGCGAGTAACATCATGCTTATATAATTAAGCATTAGCTATACGGTTTGTCGTGACTAGCATTCCTATTACATATCCTATAGTCGTTATGGGCTTTGTGGCTGCCACCGCTGTTATAGGCATTTTAGCAGGTAAACTCGTCAAAAAAAGCAGCAAGCGGTATATCGTAGCCGGTAAGAGTTTGCCGTTATTTTTCATAGGAACCATGCTTGTTTCAGAAGCAGTAGATGGGAATGCATCATTAGGAAATGTTTCAGCGACATTTACTGGCGGATTTTGGGCAGGAGGCACACTTGATCTTGGATTGGCGATCTGTCTTGTCTTAACAGGAGCCTTTTTTGGTAAAATATTTAACCGAATGAACATGATTACGCTGGCGGATTTTTACTTTAGAAGGTATGGAAACGTTACGGAAATAATGTCTGGAACCCTAATGTCCATAAGCTTCATAGTTCTAGTCGCCGGGAATCTTGCCGCGAGCGGTTATATTCTATCCGTAGTATTAGGAATACCGCTAATTTATGCGATGTTAATTTCTACCGCAATAGTATTATTGTACACATATTTCGGTGGGCTGTTCTCTTGTGCCTATACGGACATATTCCATATTTATCTGGCAGTAGCCGGATTCTGGCTAGGTTTTATTTATTTCATTGGTCCGTGGTCACCAATTCCAGGAGGTCTGCAAACGATTATCGCAAATGTCCCTGGAAACTTCATGGATATGTCTGGACTATTGGCTGTCACCAACCCCGCGAGTGGTGCATTGCCTAATTGGGCTACAATTATTTCTTTGGGAATAGGGGATATTGTTGCATTGGACTTTATGGAGAGAGTGTTTGCGGCCGACGGGGGACGAACCGCTCAAAAGGGCTGCTATATGGCAGCCGGTCTGACATTGCTAATTATGATTCCGGTCACGATGATTGGTATTATTGGGCATACACTAGAACCCAAGATCAGCGATCCCTATACGCTCTTCCCGATAGTCGCAATAGCCCACTCTCCTACGATTATAGGTATTATGATGCTGGTGAGCGTTGTAAGTTGCGGCATGTCAACTGCAAATGGAGGGACTCTGGCCATTGCTAGTGTTTTGTCTAGAAACATGCTCCAACGAAATATTATTAAGCATATTCTTAAACGGCCCGGTCTTTCTGACCGCCAGTTATTGATAGCAACAAGGCTCTTTGTTATACCCATGTTCTTCACTGCTTTCGCGCTTGGAGCTATAATTCCAAGACCAGGGGGATATTTGGTACTTGCATTTGACATTGTATTGGCCGGTTGCCTCGTGCCATTGGTTTTCGGAACATACTGGAAAAAATCTACTACTACTGGAGCAATAGCTTCAATTGTTGTTGGATCGACTCTGAGGATGATCTTCTACTTCATGATAAGTACTGCACCTCCTAGCAGTCCATACGCCGCTTACCTTGGCTTAGATACAATGATCCCGCCACTAGTGTCACTTGCTGTATTTGTAGGGGTAAGTCTAAGAACACAAAAGCTGACTCCTCCAAGACACGATGTCATTTATCTGATTCCAAGTGACATGGATACGGTTACGGGAGCTGATGTATCAGAGTGGGTCCAACCTATTGATGTAAGGCAAGTTAAGAAAAAGTGACTACAACCATGGCAGAGGAGGTTAAACTAGAGACAGCTGAGGACATACAAAAATAACTTTCCTCGGTCACCTAGTTATTGAAGTATACGCCTAGCCATTGACAAACCATGCGTTAGAATGGAGTCCTCGGAGTTCTACTGATAATTTAGATTTCGTGTTGCGACAATCTTATCTTGTGATCATAATATTAGAATAGCTCTCCTGACAGGATTATTTCTGTATTTGAACTATGTAGATGAAATTATTTCTGTATTAAAAAAAAATGGTTTTGCAGATAGGTATTTACTCTATAGCCAAGTCGAAGATGCGAAAATGGCAGATATAACAAAGACAATTGTTTATCTTCAGCAAAAAAAAATAATTCGTGTTGAAGGTCACCGCAAGAACTCGCGGACAGGACTAAGTATTCCAATATACTCTTTAGCATCAGAACATTCGTCCCATAACACAACTCACAGAGGTATCGACAGATTAGATCTGGATGAGTTACTTGCCGGCGTTCTATCGGAGAGAGTGGTTGAGTATGGTTTTCTCGCGAGAAATTTACTACCATCTAGAAGCCACATGAAGATACTCGATGTTGGAGCAGAACGGTCTGCTCTGACAAAGGCACTCAGCAAATGCGGAAGCAATAAAAAATGGGAGGTGTTTGGCATCGACATCGCCAAAGGGATACAGCGGGCATTTAAAGAAGAGAAAGAAGAGCCAGGTCATCTATTTATGAGAATGGACGCCAGGTTCATGGGCTTTCGCGACGAGGTGTTTGATAAAATAATTTGTATCAGCACCGTTGAGCATATTGGAGTTCAGTCAAGCCATTATATCGTCGGGAAGAACGACGGGCTAGGTGACGTAAAGGCACTTTCGGAGATTTTCCGTATCTTAAAGAAGGGAGGCAGAGTCGTCTTAACAATACCTTACATCGACGGAAGTACTGGCGGAAACCATAAAGAGCACAGAATTTATAACTCTCAGACTCTCTCCAAATTGATAAGTCGCTTCCGAGTCAAGAGAAAGGAATTCTATATTTACATAGAAGGCAAATGGAAAAGTTGCAAGCTGAAGAATATTGTAAACAAATTGCAACTAATCGGTAATTCAGAAATACCTTCATATTTGCATAGCCGCGTATGTCTATGCCTTCTGCTAGAAAAATAGCTCTATCAAATTCAGCCAGGTTTGCTGAATGTTTTAATGTGACAAAGACAACAAACACCGACAAGCTACACGATAGTTCAAGTATGATCATTTAATCGTCGTCGTTTCTACCGGTTTTACAAATGCGTTTCTAACCAGCGCAGTAACTGGTTCGACAACAGCAAGATTTACTTCTCATTTGGGTTAATTTTTTAATCTCCTTCATTGCTGATGTTAGCGTTTGGCGTTCTATTCTATATCAACAGGAAAGAAAAGGATGTCAACGAATCAACCCCCAAGACAAATTTTGTCAAGATAAAGTGGGTCTCAGTAACTCTGATATCAACACCTTCGATAGCTGAAATTAAATATAATATCGTGAAGCCCTATATTCACGATTGGCTGCTCTGACTCGACAACGAAAACAGGTTCATTAGTAAACAATCCATCTCATTGTGTAGGAAAAGAAAAGTTGGCTCGCCAGTTCTCCTCACTTGCTGAGCGTATCGATATGTAGTCTACGAAATCATAAGTCTATCATAATTGTTTATTATATTGTAGGTCAAGATAAAATAGTAGGATGAGTTACCTTGGTATCTTACAAGAAATTAACATCGGCAAGATTCGACATACTCCATATCAATTCCGTATGGATTTGGACAATCTAGATGAGCTGGCTTCGTCCATTAAAGAGCATGGCTTATTGCAGCCTATACTTGTAAGACCGATGCAAAACGAGTATGAAGTGGTTGCAGGCAATCGCAGACTTGCTGCGGCTAAGTTGTTAAAATTGAGAAAGATTGCATCTCATGTAATTGATCTATCAGATAAGGAAGCCTACGAAATAGGTCTCGTTGAAAACGTGCATCACAAGACGATGAATCCTATTGAAGAAGCCATTGCATTTAATCGATACGGTGAAGGTCGAGGCTGGGGAGGAATAACTGAATTGGCAGCGCGTATTGGGAGGAGCCAGGAGTTTGTCACGAAGAGAATACAGCTCCTACGTCTTCCCCAAAACATTCGTAATGAAATTATTCGCCAGCGAATAAGTCCAAGTGTGGCTTTAGAGATGTTGCCTTTAGACAGAGGGGCTATGCAAGAGTTCGCTGATTTTGTCATCAAAAATCCATTGACGAAGGTCGAGATCAGAAATATTGTAAAGGCTGCAAGAGCGAGAAGTAGTGATCATAAGGACCTTAATGGGCACTGTCTATCAAAGAACGTGACTCATGAAAAAGAACTTTATCTGATCGACAAAGCCCTTCGAAAATCAATTGTCGTGATGAAATCTACGTTATTAAATTTTGATGATATAGTAAATAGTGTGAACGATGACTGGATTCTGAAGGAACTACTTATGCAATATAGAATGATAATCCATGGAGATATTGATACATTTCTAAAATTGCGTAAGCGGCTGATGATGAAAATGCCGAAAGAATACCTAAACCTACAGAGAGACGAAAAAAAGCCGTTTGTCAACGAATCCGACCCTGCCATGTCCAGGCCCGATGAGAGAGCAATTTACCAGTGGGCTACGAGGGGTGTCTGGCAGTAAGAAGCAGTGAAGCACCTTAGCAGCGTTTGATAGATCTTTGATTTAGACGGATCATCTGACAATAAGCGGCACGGACAGTTGAAAATAAGGAAAACCGTAGACCACGATTATCTCTCCAAAGCAAAATTTTTTGGTCACCATTCGAGATATATGCAGTTTAGTCGATGCACTTTGGCTTGAGCGAACCCACTCCTATAGTATCAGAATTGGCTAGCCTGTGCGACAGAAAGGGATTCATCAGAATGATCTTCACGTTAGTGTTGGCCTAATATGTATAGGAATTGTCTTTATGCAAGTCGTAAGATAATATTAAAATAAATTTAAATCACAACGATAAGAGTTCCCTTAGGTTCTTTGTACGTAGTCTTAAGTTTGGCTATACCTTTTTAAAATTATAACCTAAATTACATCTAATATAGCAAGCTGATAGTATATGGATGCACTTGATATTATTTTCAAACTTCAAAAAGAATTGGCGCAGATTACCACTTCAACGCGCTATCCGCCGGTAAAAGAGGAACGAATATCTTTACTTGCAACTGCAATGGTCCACGAGGCTATAGAGCTTCAAAGACTTACCAACTGGAAATGGTGGAAGAAGCCTACTAAATTTGATCAGACTCGAGCAAGAGAGGAGGTGATCGACCTCTGGCATTTCCTTGTTCAAACATCAATCGAACTTGGTATGACACCGAATGAAATTCTAGATGAATATTTGAAGAAAAACCAAATAAACAAGGAAAGGCAAGAAAAAGGTTACTAATAAAATATTTGCGAAATAATTCCATCGAAATCATAAAGCCAACGAATTTTAGATCTAATGCACATATTCTATATATAATCCAATCGAGAAATTGCCAATTTTATTAAATTTTACTCTCTGAGGATTTTAATGTAATTTAATATAGTGGACCATAACAATAAAAACCACATAACAAAATTAACAATACCGATAGTATTCCCAATCTCTTTCTTCATCCCCCGCAGAGACAGCGTGTGTCAAGCTACAGGAGTCGATAAACTTCTCTGTTGTTTTCTGTAATGGAACCAAGTGGCCTATTCATGATGATGGGCCTTCTTTCTTGACCTCTTTTATTACCTGTTCCAAATATTCCTTCATATCTTTTTCTGAAAGAGAAGATTCAATTCCACTCTGCTCAGTCAGAACGTCTTGTTGTTCTCTCGCAACCTTTAGAACTCTCTTCTCTATTTCCTGCTCCATCTGGGCAG
>Ga0207416_1002418_pt1 | contig 20467 bp, 18 predicted proteins | sample PaiPotPPM11metaG_FD_184107 | JGI IMG/M metagenome (GOLD analysis project Ga0207416, IMG submission 184107) | Iron sulfur acid spring bacterial and archeal communities from Banff, Canada, to study Microbial Dark Matter (Phase II) - Paint Pots PPM... ...
ACCGCCCGGGGTTTCGCAGGGCTTACCGAGCTCTTCGGCAGGTAGTTCGATGAACCGCCGGATGCCGAACGGCACGTCCGGTGGTGTGGGAGGACGGGGGCGGTGACGCCCCCTCCTACCCGATTTGTGATGCTAGGCTAGAACGAGGCTTAAGAGATCGTCAACGATCGGGGTGCGATGATTTCGCCAACAGCGACTCCGCGTCCAGCGAGCAGCCGCGGAGTTCGGCGCCTTGGTCGCGGCCGAGGAGAACGAGTCCGCCGTCGACGATTGCGCCGAGGTCTTCGGTGTCGACTGCGATGACCGAACCGCGGTTCGCGAGGTCGACGTGGCGGATCGCACCGACGACTCCGTTCGGGAGCGGTCGCCCTTCGCCGTCGACGACGATGGGGCGCAGCCATGGCGGAGCGACCTTCACGCGCGGCTCGATCTGCGCGCGCGACGATGGCGCGTCGTAGTATTGCGACGTCAGCTCGGTCATCCCGTACTCGGCGACGATCGCCTCGAGCGGGATGCCGAGCCGGGTTGACGTTTCGCGATACAATGCAGCGCGTTCGACGACGCGGCTGCGTCCCTTGAAGCCCCCGGTCTCCATCACGCGGGAGCCGGCCGGCAGCGCGAGGGTTACTTCGCGTTCGGCGAGCGCGTCGAGCAGTGCCACCAACGCGAACGCCGTCGTCGCGAGACACACGGCGGTGCCGTTCGTGATCGCACGCTCCGCACCGTGCAGGAAGCCCTCGACGTCGAGCGCGTCACCGTGGAGGTACCAGCCGGCCTCACCGTCACCGCGTTCGCGTGCGACGACGTCCATCATGTAGCCGAGCGAACTGTGCGGCCGCTCGCGCGGATCAGGAACGAGCAGCGCGTACCGCAGCCGGGCACCGTCGCCGAGCATCATCCGGTCGAACGATGCGAGCAGCGCAGCGTCGTACAGTGCCGTCGTCGCGAACTCGTGCCGTCCGCCATGCCCGAGCGTTGTCCCGCTCGTCTCGAACCAGAGCACCGATTCCTCCGGCGGAAACGTCGCAAGCCGCGCTTCTTTGAACGCTGCCGAAGGCACGGCCGGGATGTCCTCGATCCGCTCCGGCAGCCACTCCGCGTCGAACCCGAGCGACCGCGCGTACGCCGCGTACGGCACGTTGTGCTCGACTTGATACGCGAACAGATCGCGGGCGAGCGCCAGAAACGCGGCGTCGTCGAGGGCGTAGGCGTCGATCGCCGCGAGGATGCGCGCGTCGAGCGCCGCTGCGGTGGCGCTCACCGGCTCAGCGGACGCGGCGTTTGGCGGTCAGAACCCCGGTGTTCATGCCGCTCAACGACAAGCCGCCGTCGAAACGCGCCGATTCCACTTTGATGCAGCGGTCGACGACCACCGCCAGACCCGCGTCGTCCGCCAGCCGAATCGCTTCGTCGTTGATGACGCCGTACTGAAACCAGATCGCCTTCGCGCCGGCGGCGATCGCTTCGCGCGCCACTTGCGGTGCGTCGTCGGCTTTGCGGAAGACGTCCACGATGTCGGGTGCCCCATGCTCGGCCGCGTAGGCAGCGAGCGACGGGTACGATTTCACGCCGTCGATCTCGGCGGTCGCCGGGTTGATCGGCGTGACCTCGAACTTGCCGCGCGTGCGCAGGTAGGAGAAGACGAAGTACGACGGCCGGGTCGGGTTCGGCGACGCGCCGACCATCGCGACCGTGCGAGAGCGGTCCATCAGCTCGCGGCGTTCCGCCGCCGTCTCGAGGATCACGCGCGCACCGCCGCGACTTTGGCCGCCGCTGCCAGGCCGCGCTCGAGGTCCCACACCAGATCGTCGACGTCTTCGAGTCCGACCGAGAGCCGCACGGTGTCCGCGCCGATCCCCGCCGCCACGAGCTCGTCGTCGGAGAGCTGCTGGTGCGTCGTGGACGCGGGATGGATCACGAGGCTCTTCGCGTCGCCGACGTTCGCGAGGTGGCTCCACAACTGGAGCGCTTCGATGAAGGCCCGGCCGGCGTCGCGGCCGCCGCGCAGACCGAACGTGAACACGGCACCGGCCCCCAGCGGAAGATAGCGGGCCGCGCGCTCGCGTTCTTCGCTGTCGGGCAGACCGGCGTACGAGACCCACGCGACCTCGTCGCGCCCGTGCAGAAATTCCGCGACCTTTTGCGCGTTTGCGACGTGCGCCGGCATGCGCAGCGCCAGCGTCTCGAGTCCTTGCACGAGCAGCCAGGCGTTCATCGGCGAAATCGCGGCGCCGACGTCGCGCAGCAGTTCCGCCCGCGCGCGCATCAAGAACGCGTACTCGCCGAACGTCTCGGCGAAATTCATGCCGTGATAGCCGGGGCTCGGCGTCGAAAGCAGTGGATGGCGCCCGGCGCCCCACGGGAAGCGTCCCGATTCCACGATCGCTCCGCCGAGCACGGTACCGTGCCCGCCGATGAATTTCGTCGCGGAATGGATCACGACGTCTGCGCCGTGCTCGATCGGGCGGCACAGATATGGCGTGGCGAACGTGTTGTCGACGATCAGCGGGACGCCCGAGGCGTGCGCGACGTCCGCGATCGCCGCGATGTCGGCGACGCCGCCGTTCGGGTTGCCGATCGTCTCGGTGAAGACGGCGCGCGTGTTGGGCCGGATCGCGGCGCGAATCGCGTCGACGTCGCCGCCCGGGACGAACGTCGCCTCGATCCCCATCCGGCGCAGCGTCACCGAGAACTGGGTGATCGTGCCGCCGTAGAGGTTCGCCGACGCGACGAGATGATCGCCCGCTTCCGCGACGGTAAGGATGGCGATCAGCTGCGCGGAAAGACCGCTCGCCGTTGCCAACCCGCCGATCCCGCCCTCGAGGCTGGCGAGTTTTTCTTCAAACGCCGCGACGGTTGGATTGCCTATGCGCGTGTAGATGTTGCCGTACGTGCGCAGCGCGAACAGCTCGGCGGCGTGTTCGGTCGAGTCGAACACGAAGGCCGTGGAGAGGTGCAGCGGGAGCGCCCGCGCTCCGGTCTCGGGGTCCGGCGGCGTGCCGGCGTGCAGCGCGCGTGTGCGGAACCCGAATGCCCGATCGCTCACGACTAGCCGACTTTTTCTTTCTTGCGATGGGCGGCGGTGAACGGCGTCCCCTTGTCCTTCGGATCCGCGGTCGTCAGCAGGCCGACCATGTCGCCGAAATTCTCCGCGTAGCCCTTCATCGTCCAGGTGGTTTTGCCGTCGGTGCCGGTCAGGGTGAAGAGGCGGCCGTCGAAGGTTCCGCTGACCGGGACCTTCTTGTTGTCTTCACGGACCCAGGTGCCGGTGAGCTGGTCGCCCTTCTGGAGGAGGTAGAAGTGCGAGTAGATGGGGCGGAAGACGGTCATCGGTTGAAGCACGACTTCCCACACCCCGTCCATCGTCTGGAACTGGGGCGGCTCTGGGCTGTCCGACGGGCTGGCATTCGGTTGCGGGGTGGCCGAGCGGCGACCCCTCCGGCCGGCGGGTGCCGGTGTCGGGCTCGCCGTCGGCTTCGGAGCGAGCGTGAGCACCGGCGCCGCGCTCGGTCCGATCAGGGAGCCGGAGGGCGTCGCGACGCTCCCGTTCGGCGGCGGTGGCGGCGGCGGGGTCGCTTGCGCGACCTGGACCGGCTGGGCGACCTGCGCGACGGCGGTGCCGCCGACGGCCAGGGCGGCAAGCCCCACGAGCGCGAGCTGACGAAGGTTCAACGTGGCCTCTTCACTATGGGTGGTGGGACGAATTCTACCGGGGAACGAGTCTCTGTTCGCAAACGGCGCGGCCGTTCATCCCAAACCGGCAAGCCCGACGCTTTACAAAATCGTGACAATCGAGCGAGTGGGCGCCCTGTGGGGTGGCGGCTCTTGCGCCCGGTGATACAATAGTTCGGCTGTGAAAACCCAGGGTCACCCCAAATGGCATCCCGAGGCGAAGGTTACCTGCGCCTGCGGTGCCACGTTTACTACCGGATCGACGACGCCGACCATCGCCGTAGAGGTATGCTCGAACTGCCATCCTTTGTGGACCGGGCAGCAGAAGTTCCTCGACACCGCGGGCCGGGTCGAGAAGTTCAACCAGCGCGCCGCGATGGCCGAGCAGAAGAAGGCTGAAGCCGCCGCTCGCACCAAGCGCAAGCAGGCCGAGGAAGCCGCGACCGCCTCGGCTTAACGCCGCTCGTTCGCATCCAAGGGGCGAGCCGTTTTGCGGCTCGCTTCTTTTCTGCCCGATGCATAACACCGACCGCCTCGAGACGCTCTCGAAACGCTTCGATGAAATCGACGCCGCGCTCGCAGACTCGAGCAGCGGTTTCGATCAGGCACGCTTTACCGCGCTGATGAAGGAGCGCTCGGCGGTCGAGCCCACCGTTGCGGCGTACCGCGCCTACAAGGCGCTGCTCCGCGAGATCGCCGACAACGACGCGTTGCGCGCCGACAAGAGTGATCCCGAGTTCGCCGCGCTCGCGGAAGAAGAAGCACCGGCGCTGCGCGAGCGCAGCATCACCCTCGAAGCGCAGCTGCAAGAGCTGATGTTGCCGCGCGATCCCAACGACGCGAAGGACATCTTCATCGAGATTCGCGCCGGCGCGGGCGGCGACGAAGCGGGCATCTTCGCGGGCGATCTGCTGCGCATGTACACGCGCTTCGCCGAGGGCATGAAGATGCGGGTCGAGCTGCTCAGCGAGAGCGAGAACGAAGCCGGCGGCTACAAAGAAGTCGTCGTCGGGGTCAAGGGCGGCGAGCCGTACCGCTGGTTCAAATACGAGTCGGGCGTGCATCGCGTCCAGCGTGTCCCGGCGACCGAAGCCGCCGGCCGCATTCACACCTCGACTGCGACCGTGGCGGTGCTTCCCGAAGTGGAAGACGACGGCGAGATCGAGATCCGCTCGACCGACCTCGAGATCGACACGTTCAAAGCGTCCGGCGCCGGCGGCCAGCACGTCAACAAGACCGAGTCGGCGATCCGCATCACCCACAAGCCCAGCGGCATCATCGTGTCGTGCAGCGAGGAACGCTCACAGCTGCAGAACCGCGCGCGCGCGATGGACATGCTGCGCGCCCAGCTCGCCGCGAATCAGCGCCGCGAGCGCGAGGAATCCGAAGCGTCGCTGCGCCGCAGCCAGGTCGGCACCGGCGACCGCAGCGAGAAGATCCGCACCTACAACTACCCGCAAGACCGCATCACCGACCACCGCATCAACCAGAACTTCCAAAACATCAAAGCGATCCTCGACGGCGACATGGAAAAACTCGCCGTCGAACTCCAGAAAGACGAACGAGCCCGCCTGCTGGCGGGGGAGCTCGTGTCACCCTGAGCTTGTCGAAGGCGCTCGGGCAACGCGGGGGTTGCTTGACAGGCTCGCAATGACACGGCAGCCCTCGCGGCTAAGCCCGGGGCGTGCAATTCAATGATTTCGTTGGTCGGGCGCACACCTCGGATTGGCTCGAAATCGAGCAGAGCCGGATCGATGCGTTCGCGGAGACGACGGAGGACCGCAACCCGCTCCACATCGATCCGGCGTGGTGCGCGGCGCACAGCCCCTACGGCGTCCCGATTGCGCACGGGTATCTCACGACGTCGCTGCTGACGCCCCTCGCGAAAGGGCTGCTGGAGCTCGAGGACGGGTTCATCGCCGTGAACTACGGGCTGGACCGCCTGCGGCTGGTCGGCCCCGTCCCCGTGAACTCCCGCATCCGCGGCGTGTTCAGCGTGAAGGCGGTCGAGCCGCGCGGCGAAGACGCGGCGGTCGTGCGCACCTCGGCGGAGGTCTTCGTCGAAGGCGGCGAACGGCCGGTACTCGTCGCGGAGATGCTCGCGTACGTCACGAAGGCGCGCTGATGCGCGCCGTTCAGGTTCACACGCTCGGCTCGCCGCGCGATCTCGCGTACGCGGACGTCACCCTGCCGGCACCGGGACCGGGGGAGATCGCGCTCGACGTACACGCGGCCGGCGTCAACTTTCCCGACGCGCTGATGGTGCAGGGGAAATATCAGGTCAAGCCGCCGCTGCCGTTCACCCTCGGAGTCGAAGTCGCGGGGATCGTCACGGCGGTCGGGCCTGACGTGCACGACATCCGGGTCGGCGACCGGGTCGCGGCATTGCCGAAGAGCGGCGGTTTCGCCGAATCCGCGCTCGCCGGCGCGTATAGCGCAGTGGTTCTGCCGCCGGCCGTCGACTTCGTCACCGCCGCCGGAATGTTGATGACGTACGGCACCGCGTATCACGGTTTGGTTGACCGCGGCCGCGTGCGCGAGGGCGACCGGCTCGGCGTCACCGGCGCCGGCGGCGGCGTCGGAACCGCGGCGGTCGACATCGGCCGCGCGCTCGGCGCGCGCGTCATCGCGATCGTCGGTTCGGAAGCGAAGCGCGAGGCCGCGCTGCACGCGGGCGCGGTCCACGCGATCGTCGCCGGCGGCGAACTGCCTGCCGCGCTCAAGAGCGTCGCCGGCGGTCTCGACGTGCTGCTCGACAACGTCGGCGGCGACGTGTTCGATGCGTCGCTGCGCGCGATGGAATGGAACGGGCGCGTGCTGATCGTCGGCTTCGCCGGCGGGCGCATCCCCGAGATTCCGGCGAACCGGCTGCTCTTGCGCGAACTCGAAGCGGTCGGCGTCTATTGGGGCCCGTGGGTCGAACGCCGGCCGGCGCACAACCGCGCCAACTTCGCCGCGATGTTCGAGATGATGGCCGTCGGAACGCTGCACCCGCACGTCCACGCACGGTACGCGTTCGACGACGTTCCGCTCGCGATGGAAGCGATGCTCGAACGGCAGCTGGTCGGCAAAGCCGTCATCGTCGTTCGCGGCGCGTGACGATCGGGGAGGCTCTGCGCGACGCGGCGCTGCGGCTCGAACCCGTCGGGGGAACGGGACGTCTCGACGCGGTGTTTCTCTTGGCACACGCGGGCGGCGTGTCGCGCCAGGAGATGATCGCGCACCGCGAGCGCGAGCTGACGCCGGAGATCGTCGAGCGCTTCGAGTCGCTGGTCGCGCAGCGTGAGAGCGGGATGCCGCTGGCGTACGTGACCGGCGAAGCGGGCTTCTACGGCCGCATGTTCGGCGTGGACCGGCGTGTGCTCGTCCCCCGTCCGGAAACCGAGCTCGCGATCGAATGGGCCGTCCGCCACCTGCGCGCGATCGGCCGCGCAGCGGGTACGGCCGCCGACATCGGCACCGGCAGCGGCGCGATCGCGGTGACGCTCGCCGGCGAACTGCCCGATCTGAACGTGTACGCGAGCGACCTCTCCGCGGAGGCCCTCGCCGTGGCGCGGCGCAATTCGGCCCGTAATTCGGTCTTCCAGCACGTGACGTTCCTGCACGGCGATCTCGCTGCGCCGCTGCTCCCGTTCGCGCCGTTCGACTGCGTCGTCGCGAACCTGCCGTACGTGCCGAGCGCCGAATGCGCGGCGGCGCCCGACCCGGTGTCGTTCGAACCGCTGATGGCGCGCGACGGCGGTCCGGATGGCCTGGACTTCTATCGCCGTCTCATGCCCGATCTCGCCGCGCTCGTCGCACCGCGCGGCATCGCGATCCTCGAAGCGGGCCCCGCCAACGCGCGCGCACTCGAAGCGTTGGTGCGCGACGCGCTGCCGACCGCAGGCGTCGAGACGATTCGCGACTATGCGGATCTCGATCGCCTCGTCGTCGCGGTGATCCCGCCGTAGACCACCCGTCACGGCGAGCTTTGTCGAGTCGTGACGGGCGGCTTGCCTGAGCAGCCTCAGAAGCAGCCGGGCGGGGCGGGTCCGGGGGCCTAGGTTGGCGAAGCGAAGCATTCCCTCATGGCCAAGTTCATCTTCTTCACCGGCGGGGTCGTCAGTTCGCTCGGGAAGGGGATCACCGCCGCCTCGTTAGGCAGGCTACTCAAGAGTCGTGGGGTCGCGGTGTCGGTCCAGAAGCTGGACCCGTACATCAACGTCGACGCCGGCACGATGAATCCGTACCAGCACGGCGAGGTCTTCGTCACCGAGGACGGCGCCGAGACTGACCTGGATCTGGGTCATTACGAGCGCTTCATCGACGAGTCGCTCACCCACGACAACAACGTGACGACGGGCCAAATCTACAAGTCGGTCATCGAGAAGGAACGCCGCGGCGACTATCTCGGCGCGACGGTTCAGGTGATCCCGCACATCACCAACGAGATCAAGGCGCACATCACGCGGGTCGCCGAATCGAGTGGGGCGGAAGTGTGCATCGTCGAGGTCGGCGGCACGGTCGGCGACATCGAGTCGCTGCCGTTCCTCGAGGCGATCCGTCAAGTGCGGCACCTGGTCGGCGAAGAGAACGTGATGTTCGTCCATCTCACGCTGCTGCCGCACCTCGGCGCGGCCGACGAGCTCAAGACGAAGCCGACCCAGCATTCGGTGCGCGAGCTGCGCGCCATCGGCATCACGCCCGACGCGATCGTGCTGCGCACCGATTCGGCGCGCCCGATCCCGGTCGAGCTCAAGGAGAAGATCGCGCTCTTCTGCGACGTCCCGGTGCAGAACGTCGTGCAGAACGGCGACGCGTCGACGATCTACAAGGTTCCGTTGAACCTCGAAGCCGAGGGTCTCGCCGACATCGCCGTGCGCAAGCTGCGGCTGCAGACGAACCCGCCCCAGCTCGAGGACTGGAGCGCGATCGTCGATCGGATCGAGCACCCGAGCGGGCGCATCACCGTCGCGCTGGTCGGAAAATACGTCGAGCTGAAGGATGCGTACATCTCGATCAGTGAGGCAATCGCGCACGCCGGAATCTATCACGACGTCGCCGTCGACGTCGTGCGGGTCGACTCGGAACGCATCGAAGTCGAGGGTCTCGGCGCGCTCGACGACGTCGACGGCGTGCTGGTCGCGCCGGGCTTCGGCGCGCGCGGCGTGAAGGGCAAGCTGCTGGCGATCCAACGCGTGCGCGAGCAGAAGATTCCGTTTTTGGGAATCTGCTTCGGCATGCAGCTGGCCTGCGTCGAATTCGCCCGCAACGTCTGCGGTCTGCCGGAAGCGATGACCACCGAGGTCGAGGAAGCGACGCCCGACCCGGTGATCGACTTCATCCCCGAACAGCGGAACCTCGACCTCAAGGGCGGGACGATGCGCCTGGGCGCCTACGCTTGCGATCTCGAGCCCGACTCGCTGGCCGCGCGCGCCTACGGACAGACGCACATCAGCGAGCGGCACCGCCACCGCTACGAGTTCAACAACCGCTACAAGCCGATCTTCGAAGAGCACCGGATGACGTTCAGCGGACATCATCCGCTCGGCCGCACGTCGCTCGTCGAGCTGATCGAGCTGCCGCAAAGCGTGCACCCGTGGTTCGTCGGGACGCAAGCGCACCCCGAGTACAAGAGCCGGCCGAATCGTCCCTCGCCGCTCTATCGCGACTGGATCGGCGCGGCGCTCGAACGTGCTCGAGCGCGGGCGAGCGCCGAAGACGGCGCGCTCGTACGGCGCTGAATCTCGCCGACCTGACGGTCGTCGTCCTCGCGCGCGACGAGGCGGCGCGGCTGCCGGTGATGCTCGCGCGGTTGCCGCCCGGAGCGCGCGTCTTCGTGCTCGACGCGGAATCGACCGACGACACCGTGGCGGTCGCGCGCGCGCACGGCGCCGAGGTCGAGACGCGCCGCTGGACGGGCTTCGTCACCGCGCGTCGCTATGCGCTCGGGCGCGTCCTCACCCGGTGGGCGCTCATGCTCGACGCCGACGAAGTGCTCGACGAGACGCTCTGCGCGGCGATCGGCCGCACCGACGAGGACGTCGCGGGATATCGCCTGCGCCGCATGACGATGCTGTGCGGGCGCCCGGTGCGCACCGCCGGCTGGTCCAACGAACGTCTGCTGCGGTTGGTCCGCACCGACCGCGCGCGCGTCGCGGCGAACCGCACCGGCGCGCAGGTCCACGAAACGTGGAGCGTCGACGGGACGGTCGCGGATCTGCCCGGTGCGATCCTGCACGATTCGTATCCGACGTTGGCCTCGTACCGGGCGAAGTTCGACCGGTACACGAGCGTCGAGGCGGAGGCGCTGGCGCCGTCGCGGAGCGGCTTTCTCGGTTCCGTCGCGATGATGCCGCTGCGCTTCGCATGGTCGCTGCTGCGATACGGCGGCTGGCGCGACGGCTGGCGGGGATTGTTCGTCGCTTGGGAGAGCGCGCGCTATCGCGCCGTGGTTCGCGCCAAAGCGCTGCAGCGCGCACGGTGACCGCCGCGCGGCCCGATCTCGCGCTCGACGTGCGCGAGACCTCGCACACCTCGGCTGGGATGCTCGCCTACGTTCGCGCCTTGCGCCGCTGGCTGCCGGTCGTCGCCCCCGACTTGACGGTAGCGGAGTTCGGCAACGGCGACAACTTCGATCTCGCCGAACAGATCGGGATCCCCGCATCGCTCGCGCGCCTGCGTCCGCGCCTGGCGCATTTTCCGACGCCGTTCGTACCGCGCTTCGTTCCGGCGCGGCACGTCGTGACCGTCCACGACCTGATCGACTTGGAGTTTCCGCAGTACGCGAAGCGCAAAGTCGGACCGTACTGGCGGCACGTCGTCGGCCCCGTCCTGCGCTCGGCGCGCGCGGTCATCACCGACGACGAGGTGACGGTCGACCTGCTGCGGCGCTACCTCGGCGTCGATCCGGCGCGCGTGCGCATCGTGCCGCTCGGGGTCGACTCGCCGCAGCCGCTGCCGGCCGCGGTCGTCCGGTCGCGGCCGTACTTCTTTTACGCCGGCAATCATCGGCCGCACAAGGATTTGCCGACCTTGGTTCGCGCCTGGACCTCGCTCCCCGAGCGGTACGCCGTCGATTTGGTGATGACGGGACCGGAGAATGCGGCCCTGCGCGCCCTCGGCGGGCGGAACGGTCTCGGCGAGCTCGTGTTCGTCGGTGAGTGCAGCACGCAGGACGTGTGGGGCTTCCACCGCGGTGCGGTCGCCTACGTCCATCCGGCGTTGCGCGAAGGATTCGGTTTGCCGATGCTCGAGGCACTGAGCGCCGGCACGCCGGTCATCGCCGCGAGCGGCGCGGTGCCGGCGGTGCTCGCGGGGCTGGTCGACGCGTTCGCTCCGGGCGACGTCGCGGCGCTCGCGTGGTTTCTGGCGTTCGCGCTCGACGGTCCGGCCCTGCGCGCGCTGGCCGGTAGTACCGCGGCGCGCGAGGCGATCGAGTCGTTGACGTGGGAGCGGACCGTGCGGGCGACTGCCGACGTCTATCGCGAGCTGCTGGCGTGATTCGGGTCGCGCTCGCGGCGCGTCCGACCGGGCGCGCATCAGCCGGGATGCGAGCGTACACGCGCGCGCTGCTCGAGCGCCTCCCGCGCGTGGCGCCCGACGTCGAGCTGATCCCCGTCACGGCGCCGGTCGCGCTGCATCCGCTCGCGCTGCGCGCCGCGCGCGCGCAGCTGACGCACCTGCCGTATCTCGAGGTGGTGCCCTTCGTGCCGCGTCCGTACGTCGCGATGGTGCACGATCTGCTCCACCTGCGGCACCCGGAGCTGTTCTCGCGCGCAACCGCCGCGTACTGGCGGATCGTCGCCGCGCCGCTGTACCGCGGCGCCGCCCGGCTGCTGGTCAGCGATCCGCGCATCGCCGACGACTGCGTGACGCGCCTGGGCGTCTCGCGCGACCGCATTCGCGTCGTGCCGCTTGGATACGGCGACGCGATCGGCGGCGCAACGCCGTGGAGTGCGGCGCGTCCCTACGCGTTCTACGCCGGAAACCATCGGCCGCACAAAGACTTGACGACGCTGTACGCCGCTTGGGCCGCCCTGCCGGAGGACATCGCGATCGATCTGGCGCTCACCGGACCCGATGAACCGGACGTTCGCGCTCGGTACGTTCGCGCGAACGGGACGATCGTGTTTCTCGGCGACCTCGACGAGGCGACGCTGGCACGCCGCTACCGAGGAGCGCTCGCCTACGTTCAGCCGTCGCTCTCCGAGGGCTTCGGGATTCCCGCGCTGGAGGCGGCCGTCGCCGGAACGCCGGTGCTCGCCACACCGGAGGGCATGCCCGCGATCGTCGCGCCGTACGCCGCCGCCTTCGCACCCGGCGACGCGCGCGCGCTTGCCACGCTGCTCGCGGGCATCGCACGCGATCCCGGGCGCGCGCGTGAGCGCGCCGCCGAGGGCGCGGTCGATCTCCGGGCGTATACCTGGGATCGGTTCGCGTCCGCCACGGCCGCAGTCTATCGCGAGGTCCTATGCTCCTGATCCCGTCCGCTCGCTGCTTCGCCGCCGCCCTCGCCGCAAGCGCCCTCGCGTGGTCGCTGCCGGCGTCGGCCGCCGCGCCGCCGAAGAAGGACGAGACGCTGGTTCGGGAGATTGCGATCGTCGTCAACGGGGACGAGCTGCCGCGCGATCCCGCGCCGCGCATCGTCGGGGGACGGCTGGTGGTTCCGGTCGTGCGGATCTACAGCGCCCTGGGCATCAGCGTCGCGCGCAACGGAAACGAACTCGTCGCCTCTGCGCCGTCGCGCCGCATCGTGCTGCACGTCGGCTCGAATCGCGCGACCATCGATTCCCGTACGGTCGCAATGGACATGGCGGCGCAAGAGATCGGCGGCGCGACCTACGTCTCGTTGCGCTTCGTCGCCGATTCGCTCGGTGCGCAGGTGTCGTACGATTCCAAGGCCGCGCGGGTGGAAGTCACGTCGCTGGTGGTCGGCCGCACGCCGGGGCTCGAGCAGCGCACGCCGGGCGGTTCGACGCAGATCGTCGGGACCGTGAGCGCGGTGGACTTGAACTCCTCGCCCGAATCGATTACGGTGACGCGGAGCCCGTCGGTGCGCACGATTTCGATCACCTCCGATGCGAAGGTGATCATCCAGGACGTGGTCACCCGCACGTCCATGCCGGCTTCGCTCGCCGACGTGCACGTCGGCGATGCGGTCAGCGTCGTGCTGCGGTCCGACGGACGGGTCGACCAGGTCGTCACCCGATACGCCTCGCGTGCCGGCACGATTGCCGCCGTCTCGCCGAGCGCGTTCGTCCTGCAGAGCGGATACGTCGTGCAGCCCGACAAGAGCACGCAGATCACGCTCAACGGCCAACCCGCCGCAATGGGCGACCTCAAGGTCGGCGACAGCGCGACGGTTCGCCTCAACCCGGATACCGGCGAAAAGCGCCAGATCATCGTGTCGCGTGCGGGCCCATCGACGCCGACGCCGGCCGGCGCGGCGCAGATCACGGACTTCGGCGTGACCGCGCACGGGCCGCTGCGCGCGGGCGAAACGTTCGCGGTGACGCTGCACGGCACGCCGGGCGGAACGGCGACGTTCGACATCGGCACGTACGTGACGGCCCTGCCGCTGCCGGAGTCGAGCGCGCAGCCCGGGACGTACGCGACGACGTACAAGATTCCGGAGGGCGTGAACTTCGGGCGCACCTCGGTGTACGGACACCTGACGGTCGGCTCGACCACGGCGCCGCGCGCCGAGGCTCCGCAGCTCGTCGCGGTGACGACGACGCCGCCGCAAATCGTCGAGATCGCGCCGACCTACGGCATGACGGTCAACAGCAACCGGCCGTCGATCTATGCGACGTTCCGGTCGCCGACCGATGTCGGGATCAGCGTTTCTTCGGTGCGCATCGAGGTCAACGGTCTCGACGTCACGCCGTCCGCGACCCGCACCGACTCGTTCATCACGTACAGCCCCAGCATCGCGCTCGCCGACGGAGCGGTCACCGTCAAGGTGACGGTCTCCGACAACGCCGGCAACCTTGCGACTCGCGCCTGGTCGTTCACCATTCGCTCGCACCAATGAGGAGATCGTCATCGAAGGATCGGGTTTGAGGAAGGTCCTGACCGCCGGCGCCGTCGCGCTCTGCTTGAGCGGGTGCGGCGGCGGGTCGAGTTCCGATGCGTCCTCGAAACCGCCGCTCGTCATGGCGCGGGTCAAAGATGCCGTCGTTCTCGATCCGTCGCACGCGACCGACGGCCTCTCCCTCAACGTCACCAACGAGGTGATGCAGAATCTGATCGCGTTCAAGCCCGGGTCGTTCGAGCTGACCGGCGACGTCGCCCAATCGTGGAAGTCGAGCGGCGGCGGCAAGACGTGGACGTTCGATCTCAAACCGAATCAGGTCTTCGCCGACGGCACGCCGCTCGATGCCAAGGCGGTGAAGTTCAACTTCGATCGCTGGCGCCTGACGTCGAACCCGGCCCACGGCGCGTTCTCGTACTCGTACTACGCCGACGATTTCGGCGGATTCCCCGGGATCATCACCAACGTCGCCGCGCCGACGCCGACTCGCGTCGTCGTGACGCTCGCAAAGCCCCTCGGACCGTTCTTGCGCGATCTGGCGGAGCAGGCATTCGGTTTGGGCTCGCCGCAGGCGATCGCGGCCGATCCGAAAGGCTTCGAGATCAAGCCGGTCGGCAGCGGACCGTACGCGGTCTCGGAATGGGTGCGCGACGACCACATCACGCTCGTCGCAAACCCGCGCTGGACGGGGTCGAAGCCGGGCTATGCGACCGTGATCATCCGCGACATCCCGGATCCGGCTACGAGCGTCTCTTCGATCGAGAAAGGTGACATCGACATGCTCACCGATCCGAGCCCCGACGACGCAAAGCGGCTGGCCGCTCAAAAAGACCTCGCCGTCGTGCAGCAGCCGTCGAACAACGTCAGCTACCTGGCGATGGACGTGGAGAAGAAGCCGTTCGGCGACGTGCGCGTGCGGCGAGCGATCGCGAGCGCGATCGACGTCGGCACCATGGCCAAGAGCCTCTACTCGGCCGGAGCCGTGGTCGCGGACAACTGGACGCCGCCCGGGATGCTCGGCGCCAACCCGGCCGTGCACGCGTACCCGCACGACGTCGCCGCCGCTAAGGCACTCCTCGCCGCGGCGGGTTTTCCGCACGGTTTTGCGACGACGCTGAGCTACTCGACCGCGCCGCGGCCGTATCTGCCCGAGCCCGGCCGCGTGGCGGAGACGATTCAAGCGAACCTGCGCGACATCGGCGTGCAGGTCACGCTGCAGCCCAACGAGTGGGGCGTGTTCCTCGATCGCATCAAACACGGCGAGCACGAGATGGCGTTGATCGGCTGGACCGGCGACAACGGCGATCCGGACAATTTTTTCTACCCGCTGCTCGATCAGGATTCAGCGCACAAGGACGGCACCGCGCAGAACTACTCGTTTTGGCGCGATCCCAAGTTCCACGCGCTGATGCTCGCCGGCCAGGCTGCCTCGGACGACGCGAAACGCAAGCCAATCTACGAGCAAGCCAACGCGATGGTCCACGACCAGGTCCCCGCGGTCTCGCTCGTCCACACCACCGTGCCGTTGGTGATGAAGTCGTCGATCAAAGGCTTCGTCCCGAGCCCGAACACGTCGTACCACTTCGCCCTCGTGCACGCACCTTCAGGATCCTAAGACATGACGATGACGGACCCGTCGCTCCAGTGCATCTTTTGTAAGATCGTGCGGAAGGAGATTCCCGCGAACGAAGTCTTGCGTGACGCGCATGTGGTGGCGTTTCGAGATCTGAATCCGCAGGCGCCGACGCACATTCTGGTGGTTCCGACGCTGCATGCCGACCACCTCAGCGACTTTGCGTCGAAAGCGGGCGGCGCGCAGGTGACGCGCTTCCTGCTCGCTGCCGCAGAGCTCGGAGCCCAGTTCGGCACCGACGGCTACCGGGTGGTCATGAACGAGGGGCCCGACGGCGGCCAGACCGTGCACCACCTTCACGCCCACGTGCTGGCCGGGCGCCGCATGTCCTGGCCGCCTGGGTAGCGTCTCGAAAAGGCAAGACCGAGAAAGCGTGACAGCCGCGGCGATCCGTGGTATCGTTCTTCGTCGGCCCCTTGGGGGCTAGTGAGGCGGCTTTTGCCGTGGCGAGGGGAGGTGTTTCGTAGCAATGGAGATTCGAGTTGCACCCGGTGAGACGATCGAGAGCGCTCTGCGTCGCTTCAAAAAAGCGACCCAGAAAGCGGGCGTTTTGGCTGAGGCGCGCAAGCACGAGCACTACGAGAAGCCCAGCGTCCGCCGCAAGAAGAAGAGCGCGGCCGCCCGCAAGCGTCGCAGCTGACCTGCGACCAGCAAGATCCTCATCGGCGCCCGCGACCATCGCGGGCGCCGATCGCTTTTGCGGGGCGTCCCACCGCGAAAGGATGACGTGTTCTTAATGTCCCAAGAAGAACCGCGACCGTTCATTTAAGAGGTCGACGGTGACCGGGACGCATTTTGAGCGCCGGCGCCGTTCTCGTTGGGAGTACTATGCACGTCCACTTTCTGCGTATGCTGAGCGCTTTTTTCAGTATTTTGCTGATCGCGGCGCCGGCACTGGCCGCCGACCCGGCGGCCTCGACCGCGATCATTCAAGGCGTCGTCCGGGCCGGAGGCGGGCCGGTCCCGGCCGCCGCCGTGCGCATCAGTGGGCCCACGACCGTCTCCACGACCACCGACGCCAACGGCGCCTTCAGCGCGACCGTTCCCCCGGGCGTCTATCGCGTGGACGTCTCGAAGAGCGGCTACGTTGGCGCGGTGCTGACCGATCTCGCCGTCGTCGGCGGAAGCACCGTACCGGTGACGGTGGCCCTCAACCAGGCGGACCTCACCTCGCTGCAGACGATCGGCCGTGTCTCGACCGCCACCCGCGGCAGCGGCAGTGCGATCAACACGGGCACCGCGTCGTCCAACTTCATCGGCGCTCAGGACTTTGCGAACCTGGCGAACTCGCAGATCAACAACGTGCTGGAGCGGTTGCCCGACGTGACAATTCAGCACATGGGTAGTCAGCCCGACACGACGATCATCGTCGGCGGCGTGCAGCCCTACGAAACGCAAGTCCTCGTCGACGGTCACCCGATCGCGCTCGGCCAGTACGGCGTTTGGCTCAGCCAATATTTTCCGTCGTACTTGATCGGCGGCGTCGAGACGCAGTCCGGGCCCGGCAACACGACGCCGTTCGCGAACCTCGCGGTCGGTGGAACCGCGAACCTGCTGACCCCGGGGTTCACGACCCGTCCGGCCGCTGAATTCGTGACGGGTTACGACAATTACCAGGCGCAGTACTCGCATTTCCTCTCGAGCGGAGCGTTGGGCAAGCTCCAGTACGTCGCCGGCGCCGGCGTCGACGGCTACAACGGCCCGTACTTCGGCACGACGAAGTGCATCGTCACGCCGGACGGCTTCGGCGCCGCGGAGAACACGCCGGCGGCAACCGGGATCATCCAGACCTGCACCGATGCCAGCGGCTCGTTCTTCAACAAGGGCGAGGTCTTGAAGTTGCGCTACAACTTCTCGCCTGCGACGTCGTTCGAGGCGGGCTTTGTCGGAGCATGGGGCGGCTATAACCCGCAGGGAACCGCGTGGGGCACCTCGCTCGGCGCGACGACGATCGTACCGTGCCTCACGTCGGACCCGAACAAGTGCAGCAATCCGAACTTCGCCAACCTCGTCGGCAGCAAGGTCCCGGGATATGGCTGGTATACCGGCTCGTCGGTGTACAACAACCAGACCCTCTTCGACGCGCAGTTTCGGACCTCGATTGGTAGTAACACTCTGCTAGTGCGCCCGTACGTCGGCGTCATCGAGCCGGAGATCATCCTCGGCGCCGGGCAAACGTCGTTTCCGAACTTCTTTTCACCGCTTGGCGTCGGGCCATCAAACCCTGACGCGAGCGATCCTAAGGGGCCGTACCAAACGTTCGTGAACGACTGCAGCGCGAACTTTGGCACTCCGACGAACCCCTCTGGCGGCGTGACGGTCGTCAACAACCGGACCGAATGCTTCGGCGGGGCGTACACCACGTTCGAGCAAGATAAGCTGTACGGCTCGACGTTCTCGTTCTTGCACCCGATGGGCGACAGCCTCCTGAACTTCACCTACGACTTCCACGGCCAGAGCACGTTCGCGTACATCGACAACCCGACGTTCGTCGCGGTGCCGTTCTCGACCAATCGCTACTCGACGTTTTCGTTGACCGGCGACGTCCATCTCGTGCGCAATCTCGGCGTCGATGTCGGCTTGTACGACACGACGTGGAAAGTGAACGGCGTCCAGCGAGCCAACCCGGCATCGCTGACGGATACCTCACTGAAGGGTCTTTCGCGCAGCATCACGCGGTTCGATCCGCATCTCGCGCTGGTCTTCCGTCCGGTTGGCAGCCTCTCGTACCGCGCCTCGTACGGGACCTCGGCGACGTTCCCGTTCATCGGGCAAGTCAGCGGCCTGGCGACCTACCAGACGCCGGCCGCGTCGCTCGGACCGCCGTTCCAATTCGGCGGGACGCTGACGGAGAAGAACCCCAACCTCGTTCCGGAGGTCGCGATCGAAGAGGGTCTTGGGCTCGACAAGCGCTTCCGTAACGGTGCGGTCGTGAGCCTCGACCTGCAGAACACGGTCGTCCACAATGTCTTCGAGGAGCTGACTTCGGCGGTACAGTCGCCGACCGGTCTCGAGGGGATCTTCCTTCCGATCAACGTCGCGCGGCTCCGTACGCAGCTGGCGACGCTGAAGTATCGCTATGCCCCGCGGGTCGGCTTCGGCTACAACGCGGAGGTCGCGGCGGAACGCTCGGTCGTCGACGGGTTGACGCCGAACCTCTACACGCCGAACGGTCCCGGAAGCTTTCCGGTCAACAACGTCCAGATCTGCGGCAACGGGGTCGCAGCCCCCGGCATCCCGACCTGCATCCCGTACCTGAAGGGGTACGGCCAGATGACCTACACCTGGCGCGACGGTACGTATGCGGGCGTCGGTATCAACTACCAAGGGAAGAACAACGCGTACTTCCAGCCGCCGTTCGCGCTGCTGGACTTCACGTTCCGCAAGCCGGTCACCAAGACGCTCGAGCTGCAAGTCGGCGTCGAGAACCTGCTCAACACCAACACCTACAACCAGTACCTCGCGATGCCCAACCTCGGCACGCCGCTGACCGCGGCGACGACGGATACGAACTTCACGTCTGTCCAGCAGACGTCGTTCGTGCCGACGCTGGTCTCCGCGCCGCCGCGGATCGTGCGTCTGCAGCTGCGGCTCCACTCGGGGCGTTGATCCGACGCCTCGCCGGCGGACCGCACCGCGGCATATCTCACCGCCGTGCGCAACGATCCGGTCAGGCTGCTCGATTTCCTCGAACGGATGCCTAAAGGCGGCGACCTGCACCGTCATCTGACCGGTGCCGTGTATGCCGAGAGCTACATCGACTGCGCGGTCGAAGACGGTGACTGCATCGATCCGTCCTTCACCATCGTCGCGCCGCCGTGCGATCCCGACATTGGGGCCAGACCTGTGGGCGCGGCCCGAGGCCTTCGGTACGGCGGCAGCGGCGTGCTCCGGCGTGCCGCTGACGCCCGTGCCGGACCGAGCCGCGTGCCGCACGTTTCTCGCCTCCAGCGAGAAGGCGGCGCTGGAGTGGTCGGAAGAGGTCGCGTTCGCGCGCTTCGAGCGGACGTTCTAACAGGATGCGGAAATAGGTGAGTTTTTCGTTGTTTGGCGGGGGCTCATGACGATTTTCTCTCGTCCACAAGCGGTATTTTCGTTGCCGGACCGGTTATCGGAAGCTTCTTGGTCGGTTTTGGAGACACTGATCCCGTCGTCATATGGCGCTCGCCAAGATGTTGCGAATGCGAACCAGGTTGTAAGCGGCGACGGCAAACGTAAACAGTGCCGAGACGCGTCTCAAACCTCGAACCTTCACCTTGCGCATCGTGCCGACAACCTTACCCCAACCGAAGACTTCTTCGACCCGTTTGCGAAAACGTTGACTGATACGATAGCCCTCGTGTCGCGTCGTTCGAGCGTCGATCGCACTGCGCCGCTTGGTGTCGTTCTGAGCGACGTGAGGCGTGACGTTCATCGACCGCAGCTCCTGGACGAACTCTGCCGCGTCGTAGCCTTTGTCGGCGCCGACCGTGATGCGCGACCCAGCCGGGAGGCGTCCGACCATTTCCAGTGCCGCCTCGCGTTCGGCGGTTCCCGTCGCGAGGGTCAGGTCGCTGTCGACGACCAGTCCGTGTCGGTTCTCAGTCATCACGTGTCCCAGGTAGCCGAGCTTCGAGGCGCTTCCAGCGCTCTTCTTATAAAGCCGAGCGTCTGGATCGGTCGTTGAAGCGTGCGTGTCGTTGCTGCGTGTACGCCCCTTGAAATCGACGTCGGGATTCTTTCCCGCTCCGTCAGCCGGCCCAGAACCACCGTCGTCTTTGGGTTTGAAACTCTTGTGGCTTGCCCAAGCTTCGACCAACGTGCCATCAACGGTGAAATGCTCATCGCTCAAAAGATCGGAGCGCCTGGCTTGATCGAGGACCGCCGCGAAGAACTTCCCGGCGATCTCGCCCTCCAAGAAGCGCTCGCGATTCTTGGTGAAGACCGTCACGTCCCACACGGGATCATCCATGTTCAGCCCGACGAACCAACGGAAGAGCATGTTGTAGTTGAGCTGTTCCATCAGCATTCGCTCACTGCGTACCGTGTAGAGTACCTGCAAGAGCAGGGCGCGGAGCAAACGTTCCGGCGGAATCGACGGCCGACCGCCGGTCGCATAAATCTTGTCGAACTCGGGCGAGAGCGTCTTGAGCACCGCGTTGACCATT
>Ga0207416_1002424_pt1 | contig 20447 bp, 18 predicted proteins | sample PaiPotPPM11metaG_FD_184107 | JGI IMG/M metagenome (GOLD analysis project Ga0207416, IMG submission 184107) | Iron sulfur acid spring bacterial and archeal communities from Banff, Canada, to study Microbial Dark Matter (Phase II) - Paint Pots PPM... ...
GGGCCGGGGGTGAGGGCCCGTCCCCAGCCGAGCTCGTGAAAGGAGGAGTTCAATGCTCAACCTATTGCCGATGTCGGTCTCCAGGCGACAACTGCTCCAACAATCGGCTTGGGCAAGCGCCGCCACGGCGCTAGGACTGCTCGCGGCGTGTGGCGGCCCATCGCCCCAAGCGACCGTGCCGTCGAGCAGCGCGGCGCCTGCCAAGGCGTCGGCTGCCGTGTCCACGAGCGCCCTGACGTCAACCGCTGCTTCTGGGTCCGACAGTGTCGCGGCGCCGGCAGCGCAAGGCAGCGCCACGCTCGCGTCGGCGGGTTTAGACGTCTGGATCTGGTGGAACGATCCGCTCGAGGTGACCACGCAGATCGCCAAGAACTTCAGCGCGCAGAACCCTCAGGCCACCGCCAAGGTGGAGGTGCCTCCCGACTACTGGACCAAGGTGCAGGCCACGCTCGCCGGAGGCGTCGGGCCTGATATGTATCTCATGAATAACGTCAACTACTGGTCGTTCTCGAATCTCCGGCTGCTGGTCGACCTTGCGCCGCTTATGGCCGGCGACAGCGATGCCCAGGACTTCTTGAAGAACGCCTGGCAGCCGGGCGTCCAGTTCTACCAGTACAAGGGCAAGACTGCTGGGCTGCCCTTCATGTTCAACGCCGTCGTCGTGATCTACAATGAGGCGGCGATCAAGGAGGCGGGGCTCCAGCCGCCGGCCGAGCTCGGGACGGATTGGACCTGGGATACGCTGCAGAGCTACGCCGAGAAGCTGACCAAGCGCAATGGCGACGCCACAAGCGTCTGGGGCGCCTACGCCAGCGACGGCATCGAGAACGGCTGGCTGAGCGTCGTGCGCGCCAACGGCGGCGACTTCCTGTCCGGCGATGCCAAGACGTGCATCATCGATCAGCCGCCGTCGGTCGCGGCCTGGCAGTTCCTCACCGATCTGCTGCTCAAGTACCGTGTCTCGCCCACCGCGGATGTGCTGAGCAAGACCTCGCCCGTCAAGCTCATCGGCAGCGGCCAGCTCGTGCTGTACGACACGACGACCGGCGGATTGCGCATGATCAAGGAAGGGTCGCCGGCCATGTGGCCAAACCTGAACTACGCCGTTGTCCCCTTTTCGCCCACTACGCACCGCTCCGGCGGCAATACCAACATCATCGGCTGGGTGTTGAACAAGGCCGGCAAGCACACCGACCCAAGCTGGGCGCTGCTCAAGTACATGCTCACCAAGCCATCGCAGGATCTGGTGGCGAAAGCCAACATCGACATGCCGGCGCGCGTCGACTCGGCCCAGATCTTCTATGACCCAGCACAGATGGGCGGCCCGCCAAATCGCAAGGCCCTCCAGGACATGGCGCAGTGGACCACGCCGCTACCCACCGCGGAGATCGTGACCTGGACCGACATGATGGCGCCGACGACGAAGTGGGCCAACCAGATCCTCATGGGCAAAGTCCCCGTCGCCGACGGGCTGAAGCAGATGGCGTCTCAGGTTAACGGCCTCTTCGCGGCCGGGAAACCCTGAGCGAGCGCCATTCGGTCAGGAGACGCGCAGTGAAAACCGTCGACGCCATCGCGGAGGTGCTCTGTCGGGAGCAGGTCGAATACCTGTTCTGTTTCCCGACCACGCCGCTCATCGAAGCCTGCGCCAGCGCGGGCATCCGTCCGATCGTCACGCGGATGGAGCGGACGCTGGTCAACATGGCCGACGGTTACACGCGAGTCCACCGCGGGCTGCGCAACGGCGTCTGCGCCACGCAGTATGGGCCCGGCATCGAGAACGCCTTCCCCGGCGTGGCGCAGGCCTACGCCGACGGCGTGCCCTTGCTCATGCTGCCGCTGGCGGTGGAGGTGAAGCAGCTCAACGTCCCGCCGGCCTTCAGCGCACCGCTCAACTACCGGGGGGTGACGAAATGGGTCGACACGGTGCTGACGCCGGACAGCGCGCCGCCCATGCTCCGACGCGCCTTCCACTACCTGCGCAGCGGGCGGCCGGCGCCGGTACTGCTGGAGATCCCCACCGATGTGGCCAGCGCGGAGTTCCCGGGAACCATCGACTACCGCCCGATTCGGCGCCGGCGCTCGATGGCCGATCCCGATGATGTAGCTGCCGCCACCGAGGCGTTGCTCGCCGCGCGCATGCCACTGATCGTGGCCGGCCAGGGCGTGCTCTATGCGGGAGCGACGGAGGAGCTGGTCCGGCTGGCCGAGCTCACCGGCGCGGGCGTGGCTACCACCATCCTAGGCAAGAGCGCTTTCCCGGAGCACCACCCGCTGGCGCTGGGAATACTGGCCGGCTCGAGCACCGACATGGCCGCGCACTTCCGGCGGGAGTCGGACCTGGTCTTCGCGGTCGGCGCCAGTCTCAGCGCCGGGCTCATGCTGGCGCCCATCCCACCCGGGAAGGTGCTCATCCAGTCGACGGTCGACGAGCGCGATCTGGAGAAGAGCTATGCGCTCGATCACGCGCTGATCGGCGACGCCAAGCTCGTCCTCCAGCAGCTCGTCGCACGCATCGAGCAGCGGCAGACAAGCCGGCCGGCGCCGGCGCTCGCCGCTGCCAAGGCCGAGATCGGGCGCCTGCGCGAGCAGTGGCTGGCCAAGATGCGGCCCCACTTCACGTCGGACGAGGTCCCCATCAACCCGTACCGCGTGATCGCGGACCTGATGCGAGTGACCGACCCCGATCGGACAATCGTGACCCACGACTCCGGCCAGCCTCGCGGCGAGATGGCGCCGACGTACCAGGCGACGGTACCGCACGGCTACCTGGGCTGGGGCAACTCGACACAGCTCGGCTACGGCTTCGGCCTGGCGCTCGGCGCCAAGCTGGCCGCGCCGGAGAAGCTGGTGGTCAACTTTATGGGTGACGCCGCCTTCGGCATGGTGGGCATGGATTACGAGACGGCGGTCCGCGCCAAGATCCCCATCCTCACGCTGCTCATCAACAACTCCATCATGGGCGGGCATCCCGGCGTGATGCCGGTCGCTACCGAACGCTACGGCGCTTCCTCCCTCGGCGGCGACTACGCCGGGGTGGCGCGGGCACTCGGCGGCTACAGCGAGCGGATCGAAGCGCCAGCGGATATCCTGCCCGGAATGGAGCGGGCGCTGCGGGCCATCGCGTCGGGCCAGCCGGCGCTGCTGGAGATCATCACCAGGCCGTTGTGACGGAATCGTTTATGGCGATTGCGAGAGCGGGCCCTCACCCCCGGCCCCTCGCCCGCGTGGCGGGCGAGGGGCCGGGGGTGAGGGCCCGCCACCAGCCGATTTAGCCCACGCAGGAATGGATGCGTAATGGACAAAGGAAGGGGACGCCTGCGCTGTGAAAATGCTACTGCTGGGAGGCGTCCCCGAGGAACGCCTGCGCGACCTGCGGGCGTCGGCCCCGCGGATGGAGTTTGTGCCGGTCCGCTCGGCCCAGGACCAACTGGCCGAGATCATCGACGCGGACGCGACGTACGGCTGGCCTAGTCGGGACGCCTTGCGCATGGCGCGGCGGCTGCGCTGGGTCCACGTGGGTGGGGCCGGCATCGAGCACATCCGTACCCTGCCTGAGCTGATCGACAGCGACGTGCTGCTGACCAATGGGCGCGGCACCATGGCGCGCAGCGTGGCCGACCACACCTTTGGCCTGATCCTCAGCTTCACGCGGCGCTTGCGGGAGATCGCGGAGGACCAGCGTGGCCATCGCTGGACTCGCGACCTGAGGCTGGCCCAGATGCGCGAGCTGACCGGGTCGACGTTGGGCATCCTGGGGCTGGGGCAGATCGGCAGCTACGTCGCCCAGCGCGGCGCCGGCTTCGAGATGCAGATCAAGGCCGTCGATGCTCGCCCACCGGCGCGCCATCCTTATGTCGAGGAGGTGTGGGGGATGGAGCGTCTGGACGAGCTGCTGGCGATCGCCGACTACTTCGTCGTGACGATCCCCTTCACTCCGGAGAGCCGGCGTCTGATCGACCGCCGCCGCCTGCAATTGATGAAGCCCGGCGCCCATCTCTTCGTCGTCTCGCGCGGCGGCATCGTGGAAGAAGGCGCACTGATCGGTGCGCTGCGGTCCGGTCACCTGGCCGGTGCGGGACTGGACGTCGCGGAAACGGAGCCACTGCCGCCGGAGTCGCCACTCTGGGACACGCCCAACCTGATCCTCACGCCGCATTGTTCCGGCAACTCCCCGCAGACCCACGACCGCCTCTGGGCGCTGCTCGCGGAGAACGTGCGCCGCTTCGTGGCCGGGGAGGCGCTGCTGAATCTCTGCGACAAACGGGCGGGATACTGAGCATGGCGAATACACCTCAGGAGGCGTGGTGGAGCAACGCCTGATTGACCGCGTAGCCATCGTCACCGGGGCGGGCGGCAAGCGGGGAATCGGCCGCGCCATCGCGCTAGGCTATGGTGCCGCTGGCGCAACGGTGGTGGTAGCTGGTGGACGGGAGGCCGACGAGGTGGCCACGGAGGTCGACGCGCTCGGGGCGAGCAGCCTGGCGCTGGCCACCGACGTCTCCCGTTCTGACTCCGTTCAGGACATGGTGTCGCGCACGCTGGACGCCTTCGGCCGCCTGGATGTGTTGGTCAATAACGCCGGCATAATGCTGGGCGGCCGACTCCTCGACGTGCGGCTGGAACAGTGGGAACGCTCGTTGGCGGTCAACCTCACCGGCGTCATGCTCTGCGGCCAGGCGGCGGCCCGCATCATGGTCCAGCAAGGGCAAGGCGGGCGCATCGTCAACATCTCGTCGCTCTGCCCCTCCCACGGCTGTCCTTCGCAAATCGCCTACACGGCGACCAAGGGTGGCGTCGAGGCGCTGACCCTAGCCATGGCCGAGGACCTGCGCGAGTACGGGATCACGGTGAACGCGATCGCGCCGGGAAACATCTACACCCGTATGTCGGCTCGGGAGCCGCCGCCGGAGCTGCAACCGAAGCGCTGGGATAGCTCGCCGCTGCGGAGCTTCGGTCTCCCCGCCGATCTGGTCGGGGCCGCGATTTTCCTGGCCTCCGATGAAGCCGCCTGGATAACTGGCACGGTCCTGACGGTGGACGGCGGACGGCATCTGGAGTAGGGATCCACCCTAGCCACGTGACAGTTCAGATACGGGAATGCTGCCGGCGGCTGACTTGCCGGGGCGGCGGACCGCAGTCGCCGCCCCGGCAAGTCAGCACTCATCTTATCTGACCAAATTCGGTGCTGACGCAACAGCGCCGAATCGTGCCTTCAGAAGGCCGTCGTGAGCCGCTGCGCTTGACCGGTTTCGGCCGAGCGGTAGGCCGACTCGATGATGTCGACGACGTGTCGGGCCTGTTCGGCGGTGACGGGCGACGGCTTGTCCTCGCGGACCCGGTCCACAAGCTGCATGATGTCCTCGAACACATGGCTGTCGACTATGGCCTGGTGCGGGCCCGCGACGTGCGGCAGGATCTGAAAGTGGCGATTGCCGGCGGCCTTGGCCTGCTCGGTCTGCGCCCGGCCGGGGTAATCGAACGGCTCGCCGTTCAGCGTCATCCCGCCGACCGTGCCCGCGGTCCCGAAGTAGCTGGCGGTCGAGTGATTGACGTAGGCCCCAATCACTCCCGCGGCGGTACCGTAGACCAGGGAGAACAGGCTGTTGCCGTAGTCGAGGAGCATCAGCGTGTTGTCGTCGGCCTCGCAGCGCAGCGGCTGGCCGCGGTACTGCCGCTCCTTGATCCGGATCCCCGACATGGCCGTCACGCGGCTGGCCGGGCCGAGGACAGAGGTGAGCTCGTGCAGCGAATAGACGGTCATATCGTAGAGCGGCCCGCCGCCCGGCTTGCGGAAGTACCAGGTGGGGTCGACGTTGGAGAGGATGTCGTCACCCTGCCTGGCCCGCTCCCCTTCGTGGTAGGTGCCGAATCCGCCGCCGCAAGCAGCCCAGCAGAGCGTCCCGATGGCGCCGTCCGCGATGAGTTGCTTGATTCGCTGGATGCGGGGATGCAGCACCTGACCGGGCGAGGCGACGAGTTTCAGACCTTTGGCGCGGGCTGTCTCGATGAGGTCGGTAGCCTCGGCGACCGTCGTCGTCATCGTCTTGTTGAAGTGGACGTGCTTGCCGGCATCGACGGCCAGCTTGCCCAATCGATAGTGGAGACCGATGGGCGCGGCAATGGTGACCGCGTCTACCACGCCGCGGGCCAGCATCTCGGCGCAGTCGGTGAAGGCGCGCGACACGCCGAAGCGCTGGGCGGCGGCCTCGGCGCGGCCGGGGACCGGGTCGCAGAGCGCCGTCACCCGAAGGCGGTCCTGGACATCCTCCTGACCGAGGTGGGGCAGGATCGCCTCCAGCGCGAGGCTGCCCACCCCCACCACACCGATTCGGACTACTTCTGGCATAGGTCGCCTCCAATCGGCACTGGGATCGCAAAATGCCCACATCGAGCCGCCCGGGACAGGCGGCGCCCTACCGGCGTGCTAGTCCTCCACGATCGCCACGGCTCGCACGGGCGCTGCGGTCGTCCCGGTCCACTTAACCGGGAAGGCGGCGATCTTGAAACCGTGCGAACGGCCGATGGCATCCAGATTGGTCAGGTTCTCCAAGTGGTAGTACTCCCGCTCGCACATCACCCGATGCGCCTCCCAGAACTGCTTGCGCTCGAACATGGCCCAGACCGGCGGGTCGAAGGTGATGGCGTCGATGCCCATGACGCGGACGCCCTGCTCGATCAGCCAGATGGTCGCCTCGGCGGTCATGCCACAATGGTCGGTGAGGTAGCGCTCCTCGTGCTGGTAGCTGCCGGCGCCCGTCATGATGAGGACGATGTCGCCCGATTTGACGGTGTACTCGATCGCCCGAAGCGCCTCGCGCACCTCGGCGGCGGTGATGCCGGCGCCCTTCTCTTTGTGGCGAAAGTCCAGGACGACGCCGTCGCCGTAGCAATACTCCAGGGGGATGGTTTCCGGTCCACCGGCATCTTTGCGCAGATGTTTCAGGGCGTCGATGTGGGTGCCGACGTGATCGCTGAGCACCGCCATGTAGCTGGCGGTGAGCGAGGTCGCCCCGTACTTGGCCGCCCCGATGCGCTCGGCAAACTCCTCCCAGGTCTCGTACATCACGAGGGCAGGTCGCACGATACGCGGGAAGGTCACCATATTGTTGTGTACCGGCATGCTCAAGTCGACGAGGCGTGTGGCCATATTCTTCTCCTCACGGAATGGTCCAAAGGGGTGCAGTCATCAGAAGGCGCCCTCCGGCTGGGCCGGCACATTCGCCAGGGCCGCGTTCAGTTGCGTGCCAAACTGCTCCAGCGCCGTGGTCACGGACACCTTTGCTCCCAGGATATTGTCGTACAGGGTAGCAAAGGCGGCGTCGGGGAAATCACCGAGCGTCGCCTCGACGAGATGATCTGTCTGGAGCACCCGCAGATAGGCCCGGGTGATGGCGTCGTTCGCATTCTTGGTGTAGAAGCCCGACTTCTTGTACCCCGGCAGGAACCGATTGACCTCCGCCCACGTGTCGGTCCCGTCCGGCGTCGCGTTCATCCACCGCGCAAACTTCCAGGCGTCGTCCGGCCGCTTCGTCCCGTTGGGCAGGCCGAAGTCCCAGCCGCCGAGCCAGGCCGGACCGGGACTCACCCCAGGGCCAGCCGGCATCGGAGCCAACTGGAAGGCCCCCTCGTTGGCGGTGCCCTTCGCCTGCTGCAAGACGATCGCCGTATTGGAGGAGACGAATGGCTGCATCGCTGTGGTCCCGTCGAGCATCGACTGGATGCGCGGCGTGACCTTGTTCAGTGACCGGCCCTGGATCAGCTTCTGCAGCGCCGGGTAGCCGCCGTTGCGGTCGGCGTAGTCCTTGTGCCACTGCAGGCACGCCACATCTGCCGGCGACGTGGCCGCCGATACCTTCGGATTCTTCGGATCGAGCAGGCTCCCGCCGAAGACGGCCAGCCAGGTCGCCAGCGTATCCTGGCCCGAGTAGGTCAGCCACGGGGGCTGGATGCCGAGGCGCAGAACCTCGCCGTTCTGCGACTTCAGGAGCTTGGCGTTGGCGTCGTCGAGGTCCTGGATCGTCGCCGGCGGCTTGTCAATGCCCACTTGTTTGAGCAAGTTGGCGTTGTAGACCAGGACAAAGTTGGGGTCGAGCTCGTTGACCAGCGCGTACAACTTGCCCTGGTAGAGGTTGTGCGACCACCCACCGGCGAAGAAATCATCCACGACGACCTGAGAAGTCTTGGCGTAGTCATCCAGGGCACGGAGGACCCCCTTATAGGCGTAGAGCACCGTGTCACCGCCGGTCCCGATGAACACCACATCCGGCGGCGTGCCAGCGGCGACCAGCGTCACGAACTTGGTCGGGTAGGGACCGGTGGTGAGTTGGGCCGGAGTGGAAGGGTTCTGCTTGTTCCAGAGGTCGACCGCCTCCGCATAGCCGTGCCTCTCGCCATAGCCCAGGAGCTGGATGGCGTTGGGGTTGACGGTGGCGGTCGGCGCCGGCGATGGTGCGGGCGCCGCGGCGACGCTGCTGGAGGAAGCCGCCGAGGAGCTCGTCGCCGCCGAGGAGCTCGTCGCCGCCGACTGGCTGCTCTGGGTCGCCGCGGCGGAGGCGGTGGCAGTGGATGACACGGCAGTAGTCGCCGACGATGCAGCAGCCGATGTCGCCGCCGCCGTCGTCGAAGGCAGCGCGCTCGAGGTCGCGCTGGACGCCGCGCTCGTGCTCGGCGCCGACGATGTGGCGGACACGGCGCTACCCGCGCTCGACGCCGCTGGGGCTGCAGTCACCGCGCCCTGCGCGGTCGTGCCGCCGCAGGCGGAGAGCGCGAGCGCGACCATGGCGGAAAGGCTCGCGGCCAGCGCCGTCCGGCGCGTCAGCCGCTTGCTGGACCCTGCTGAACCAGCCATGCTCCCTCCATACGTACAACGAAGAGTCGCGAACGCCTGACTCGCCCAAGCGTAGCAACGCGTGCCGCGCTTGACACGCCCCACTGTAGTCGATATGCTGCATTTTGTCAACAGATGGCGAATAACATAATGGCGCTGCCGGGGGATGGGAGAGTGGTACAGGAGGAACCGGGAGACGCCGTCTTCAAGCCGCTGCGGGACTTCCGTCTCCTGCGGCACGACGCCTACGACGCGCTCCGCGAGGCGATCCTGCTCAGCCACCTGCGGCCCGGCCAGCGCATGGTGGAAGCCGAGATCGCCCGCCAGATGGGGATCAGCCGCGGACCCATCCGCGAGGCGGTGCGGCAGTTGGAGCAGGACGGCCTCGTCGAGTACCGGCCGCACCGCGGCGTCATCGTCGCCGAGCTGACGCGCGAGCGGGTGCTCGACGCCTACACCGTGCGCGCCCACCTGGAGAGCCTCGCGGCCGAGCTCGCCGCCGCGTCCATCCGGCCGCAGGGGGTCGGCGAGCTCGAGCGGCTGCTTGAGGACATGGAGCGCCGCGCGCAGGCGGATGATGCCGCCGGACTCCTGCATGCCGATGTCGAGTTCCACCGGCACATCTGCGCATTGTCAGGCAACCGGGTGCTATTGCGCCTCTGGAACAGCCTCGGTCCGCACGCCTGGACCCTCTTCAGTGGTCTCCAACAGCAGGGCTATACCCTGCCCGCGCTGGTGGAGCGGCATCGGGCCTTGCTCACCGCCTTGCGCTGGGGCGACTCGGCGCACGCCGCCAGTGTCGCGCGGGCGCACATCCTGGAGATCGCCCACAACGTGGTCGATCATCTCTACCCACCGACGGCCGATGCTCGCATCGGCCAGGTAGGGTGAGCGGCGACAAGCAGTGGCGGGTCTGGGTGTGACCGTAGATGGCTCGGCCCGCAGGCTCCCTGTACATTCCGGTCCTCCTCGCCCACAACCGTACGTCGATCTCAACTGCGAACCAAACGGTATCCTGGTCCGTAAACGAGCGCAAGGCGGCGGCGCTGCAGCCCGAGCGCCGCTACCTCTTCGGCTCGTGGAATGGAGGAGCTATGGCACGTCGAGCGTTCATGATGCGGCTGAAGCCCGGCTGCGAGGCCATCTATAAGGAGAAGCACGATCAGATCTGGCCGGAGCTGGTCGACCAGATCCACCGGAGCGGCACTCGCAACTATTCAATCTTCCGGCGCGGACTCGATTTATTCGCCTACCTCGAAACCGACCAACCGGCGCCACCGGGCCCCGCCGACGACGAGGTGCTGCATCGCTGGTGGCGCATGATGGAGCCGTACATGGAGTATCACGACGACCACACGCCGAAGACATGGGATATGGAGGAGGCCTTCCACCTGGACTAATCGACCGCCAAAGGGCGTGGACGGGTCAGAAGCTCCTAGTGGGCCAGTTGTCGCGCGGCATGCCATTCCGAGCCGGCCGGGTAGGGGCAGGTCTCCGTGCCTGCCTAATTGCCGCACCGAAGGTAGCTTCTGACGGCTCGCTCCCATCGCGTCGCATGCCGCTAGGGAATGCCGGCGGGCGGGGTCACCAGGGCAGGCACGGAGACCTGCCCCTACCCGGCCGGCTGCTCCGGCGCGATGCATCCCTCAAGTCGCACCGGGCGGCCACGGGATGGATGGCGCCAAACAACAGATACGACCCACTAGCGGACCTGGCGCTCTCGCGGCGCTCTCGGCGGCTCGCGGCCAGGCGCCGGACGCGCCGGAGGCGACACGAGCATCGCGCGCGCGGCCAGCGCCCCGTCGTCGCGGGGCGCGCCGAGGGCGACGATGCGGCTGCCCAGCCGCAGAGCCGCGACGGTTACGTGCTGCCGGTCCTGGGTGATCAAGGTTGCCCTGTCTACCGCCACCCGAACGTCCTTACCGCCATCCGCCGGTCGTACGAGGAGCGCATCGCCCCGGACGGAGACGAGGGCGCCGCGCACGCTGTGCTCCGACACCGGCGCGACAGCCGGCTGCTGTCCCAGCGGCGCGGCACCCGTGGCAAGGCCGGCGCCCGGCGTCGCGCTGGCGGCGGGCGATACCGGCGATGATCCGGGCGGCGCTGCCGCGGGCGTGAGGGCCGGCGTGGGCAGAGTCAATGCGCCGACCTCGGCCGCCGCGGCCGTTTGCCTTGACGCAGTTGACATCGTCGTCGCCGTCGGAATCGGCGTGGCGATAGGAGATACGGCAGTGGCGACGGCGCGCGCGTCCGGCGCTGCGCTGCTCGTCGTGATGGCGCTAGCAGGCGGCGCTGTCTGCGCCCCGACGATCCCGCTGCCAATCGACAGCGCGCCCGCCAGGACGATGGCGCCGATCTTCACCGAGAGCGCCCGGCTACGCATGGCGTGCTCCCGTCTTCAACGCGCCCGATGGTGGAGCTGCCAGGACCGCGGTCAGGAGCAGGGTGCAGCGGGCGAGGACAACGCTCGTGACGAGCACCGCTGCCACCAGACCCCACGGTAGATTCTCAGTCACGGCGAGCAACACGTCGGCCGGTGCGGCAACGACCGCTCGCGGATCGGCCGTGACGACCGCCAGGATCGCGCCGGCCCCATAGCCGGCAATGGCGCGGCCCAGCGCGAACGACAATATGGCGAGCGCCAGGACGATGGCAGCGTAGCCGGGGACCGCGAAGGCGACAATCCGACGGCGCCGCCGCGCCTGCCGCGCGACGGCCTCCGCCAGCGCCCGGTCCAGCAGATCGGACGGCAGAGGGATGGGGTCGAGCAAGGCAAACAGCCGGTCGATCGCATCCGGCTCATAGTGGATCGACACTGCTCTCCTCCTTCCCGGCTAGCCCCCCGCGCGGGTATGGCCCGGCGCCATCTACCGCCGCGGTCTGCCGGACGACGACGTGTTTCGCCAGCAAGACCGGCTTGAGAATGCGCTTCGCCCGCTGGAAGCGGGTCTTCACGGTGTTGATGGGTGCGTTCAGCGCCGTGCCAATTTCCTCGAAGGTGAGGTCGGAGACGTAGCGGAGGAGCACCACCTCGCGATACCTGTGCGGCAGCTCGTCGATGACCTCGTGCAACAGCCGTTGCAGGTCGCGTCGTTCGAATAGCTCCTCCGGCAGTGGCGCTGCATCAGCGAGCGCATCGTCCGGTGTGTCGTCGGCGTCGCCATCTTCAGTTGCGCCGTCCGACCGACGGAGGGATGGCCCCCGCCGCCTCAGCACATCCAGGCACTTGCGGCGCAGGATTTGGTAGAACCAGGGGCGGAAGGGGAGATCGCGCCGCGCCGTAGGCAACGACTGGAAGAGTTGGATCAGCGTTTCCTGGACCGCGTCCTGCGCGTCGTCGTAGGCGCCCAGGATGTGGTAGGCATAGTTGTAGGCCGGTTGGGAATACCGCTGCGCGAGTGCTCGGAACGCGGCAGCGTCGCCGCCGCCAGCGGCGACAGCGACGCGCTCGTCCGATTCGGCGCTGTCGCCGCTAGCGGCGGCGACACCAGTCAAGCGCCAGGCGCTTCCCAACCGATCCATGGCACTCGCCGCTACGATCCAGACGGGGAGACAGCCGGCTGCGCGCTCGACGTTGTTGATCCGGTCGTGCCACTCCGCCGTGGGTGTTGACCGCCCGTGGCGCTAAGCCGCTGATCCAGGTTAGCTTGCAAGGCATTGAGCCGCTGAGTCTCCTGCGCGCTGGTGATCCGCCCAGCCGCGACTAGCTGGTCGAGCCGGCTCTTGGCCGCGACGGTGATCGCGTCCTTCACGGTCTGCAATGGCACACTCTGCGCCTGGGCGACCTGGGCGATGCTCTTACCGGAGCGGAGTTGCTGCTGGAGCTGTGGCAGGGTCAGCTTGAGCGCGGTCGCCGCCGCCTTCAGGTCGACGCCGAAGCCGCCCCCAGCCCTGCTTCCAGTCCGCGCGGTTCCCCGAGCGTGCGCGCCTCCTCGGTGGGCGCCGGCCCCCTGGTGGGCGCCACTGCCGTTCGCATGGGCGTGCATCCCCGCGGATATCGCGGTGGCGGGTCCGGCCGCCAGCGTTGCAGTAGGCAAGGCAAGCAGACCGCCAATGGCGAGCGCCGCCATGCCGAGACGAAATGACTTGAGCACGTTGTCTTTCCTTACTTTTTGTCAACACGCCGCGCCGCCGCGGCACACCCTCTCTCTGAAGATGTGGCCATGACACGTGCCGGCAGCCCGAAAAGTTTCACCGCCAACGTTAGGGCCACCGCAACCGATGTCTCGTCACGCCTCTCCCGTCTGGGGCGCAGGTGCCCTGTCACTCGCGCTTGGCGCTTAGGCTGCCTTACATCCTGGGAGACGAGGATGGGAATGTGGGTGGCGGGAAATGAGAGTTCGTGAACGAATTAGGGAGCGATCGGTTCTTGATCGGGACGGCTTCAGTGGGAAGAGAGACGCGCACGTTCTGCCGGCTAGGCGCGCCCCGCTCAGCCGATGCCGCTCAGGGCGTTGCCTCCGGACCGGCGACGTAGCCACCGATGAGGGTCATGTCGTCTTGACGCCAAAATCCCTCTACCTCGTCGAAGCCGGCCTGTTGAAGCCAAGAGAGATGATCCCACAGCGACCGATGCTCCGGCAACGGCCCGTGCGACCCCTCGTAGCGGCCCTGCCGGTGGCCATCGAGCTCCCTCGCGGTGTCCACGAAGGAGGGCAGCGTGCCGGTTTGCGTGAGGCGCCGGCGCCTCAGCCGTTCCACCCGGCCGCGGTGGGTCACACCCCGCAGGATTGGCGCATCCGTGCCCACCGTGTCCAGGTTCAGGAAACAGCCGCCGGGGGCCACCACGGCGCGTATCTCACGGTACAGTGTGCGAACCCGATCAGCGGGGTCGATGTTGTGGAAGCAACAGGAAGCGACGACGGCGTCGAAGCGGGTGCCGGTTGCCTGGAGAGCCTCGTCGAGCGCGCCCGGCCGCGTGAGATCGCCAACCAAGTAGCGCGTGCGCCCGGTATCCGCGGCCAATCGGACACGCGCCTCGGCCAGCATGGCTTCCGAGTAGTCCAGCAGCGTGACCCGGCTGGCCGGGAACCGGGCCAGGAGGTGGCTGCTGAGCGGGCCCCAGCCGGCGCCGATGTCCAGGATATGGATCGTGGCTTCCTGGGCGTACGGCAAGCAATCCGCCAGCAGGTCGAACTGCGCCCGGCGGACCTCTGCCTGCCCCTCCTTGTCCGCCATCCACTGCCGCACGTAGCGCGGCGAGTGCCAGGCGTGCCCCCCCGGGCTCGTCTCGGCGGCCTGCATCGGGTCCGTGGGAGTGTCCGGGGCCACCACAATGCTCCTCTCTGCCAGCGGCCATTGCCTGCGCGAGCAGCGATGCGCCGACACCGTCGCCGATGCGCTCGCGCGGAGAACTGCGCAGGGCAGCGGCGCCGCTTCAACTGGGACATTATGGCACAGGCAGAGCGCGGAGGTAGATGGGCAGCCGCCGGACGCGCCGCTGCCAGACGCCCCGCCGCGGTCAGGCCGGGGCTGTGCCGCTTGCTGGTGAGACGGGAGACCGCGTGGCCGCCGGCCGGCGGCCCAAGTCGACCACGACATAGCGGCCCTCGCGGGAGGCCGGGTACGTCTCGGCGACGTAGGGACCCGGCACGAGGCCCGGCTGGGGAGCCGTCGCATCCTCAGCATCGTGGACGGCGCTCCCCGGCTCGATCCGGACGGCGTAGGCGCGCACACGCAGGCGCTGGGGCTCGCACCACGACCGGCCGGTGCGAAGGTCGAACTCCCAGCCGTGCCAGGGGCAGGCGATGATCTCGCCGGGGCGGCTCGTCCGGTAGTCTCCCGGCGTCGTGGCCTCGAGCGCTCCCCACAGCTTCCCCGTACACAGTGGGCCCGCCTGGTGCGGACAGCGGTTGAGCAGCGCAACATAGTCGCCATCGATATGGAAGACGCCGATCGAGCGACCTTCCAGCTCGACGATCTTCCGGCCGCCGGGCGGGATCTCGCCGGCCTCGGCGACGACGTACCTGGTCATTCTGCCGGCTCCGACCGCCCGCGTAGCCCGTACAGAGCCGCCGCGTTATCGAAGTAGAGCTTTCGCTGCAGCTGGGGAGGCAGGTGTATGGGAAACGCCTCATCCGGATGATCGGCGTCCCAGTGGGGATAGTCGCTCGCGAACAGCAGGTGGTCGGTCATGTCGCCGAACTGGTCCAAGAGGTCCAGGAAGAAGCGCGGCCGGTCGGGCTCCTCCATCGGCTGGGTCGTCAGGTAGACGTGCTCGCGGATGTATTCCGAGGGCGGCCTCGTGAGGTGCGGCGCCTCGGTGTGGAGCAGACGCCAGGCGCCGTCGACGCGCCACATGAGCGAGGGCAGCCAGCCGAACCCATTCTCGACCGACACGATCTTGAGCGCCGGGAAGCGATCGAAGACGCCTTCCGCGACCAGGCTGATGATGTTCGCTTGCATCGCCTGGGCCGGACCCACGTGCTCCTCCAGGTAGAACGACGGCCAGCCGGCGCCGGTGATGGGCTGGCCGTAGGAGCCGAAGGCGTGGGACATCACCTTGAGGCCGTACTCCTCACAGGCCGCGTAGATCGGCCAGTACTTGCGACGCCCCATTGGCTCCTGCGGACGTCCCGAGAACTGCACCTGGACGAACCGGTTGTCACTGGCGCGCCGGCGTATCTCCGCCACGGCAAGGTCCGGGGCCTCGAAGGGGATCACCATCGACGCCCGCAGGCGCGGCTCCCGATCCAGCCATTCGGCAACCTGCCAATCGTTGCACGCCGTCGCGAGCGCGGCGCTCAGCTCCAGGTTCTGCTGGCCGCCCGCCGGCGAGAGGGGGATGAGGATGCCGTAGGCGACGTGGTACGGGTCCAGGTACTGCGACCGCGTGAAGGCGACGTCGGACCCGGCGCGGCGGCCGGACGGTGGCCGAGCGTCCGCCCGGTGATCCATGAACCGCGGGTAGAAGCCGCCTGCAGGGGGGCGCACACCGAAGGTCTCGACGTGCTCGCGCCAGCGCGCCGGCAGGTAGGGCAGGAGCGCGAGCACGTCGCCATGCAGCTCATTGTGGAGATCGCAGTCGATGAGGGCCGGTCGTGTCCACGCCTTGGCGGTTCTTTCCTGGACTGGCGCCAACATTGGGTTCTCCTTTCGCAATGAGGACGGGCTCCCGTCAGGACGAGAGCCGGTAGAAGGCCCGCGCGTTCTCCCTCCGGATCTTTTGCGCGAGCATCGCTGGGAGCGTCGCCAACAGCGCGCGTTCGGCATCGGCGTCGTGCCGATGCGGGTAATCGGTTGAGAACATCAGCATGTCGTCCGAGCCGAAGGCCTCGATTACCTGCGACATATGGCGCGGGCTGGCCGGCGCGTCCAGCGGCTGGATCGCCAGCCGGATGTGCTCGCGAATGTAGGCGGACGGCGCCTGTTTGACCCAGGGCGCCAGGCGGCGCAGGTTGCGCCATTCCTTGTCGAATCGCCACATGAAAGGCGGCAGCCAGGTGAAGCCACTCTCGAGCAGGGCGACCCGCACGCTCGGAAACTGGTCGAAGACGCCCTCCACCACCAGGCTGACCACCTGCGACTGGAAGACCTGCGCCATCCCGGCGTACTCTTCGAAGTAGTACGAGGGCCAGCCGGAGGGCGTCGGCGGGTTGCCGGGCGCGCCGCCAAAATGGATGCCCCCGATGAGGTCGTGCCGGGCGATCGCCGCCCACATGGGGTGGTAGAGGCGACTGCCGTAGGGGTGGTGGGAGCGAACGGGCAGGAAGACCTGAACGAAGCCGGGGTGGTCGCCGACGCGATCGATCTCGTCGGCGGCGAGCTGCGGGATCTGACTCGGCACGACGACCGACGCGCGCAGGCGCGGCTCCTTATCCAGCCATTCGGCGATCTGCCAATCATTCACCGCGCGGGCGAGCGCGACGGCGGCGTCGGGGTTGTGCAGGCTGTCGATCGGGTAGGCGCAGCAGAGAATGCCGGCCTCGATGCCGAGCGGGTCGAGCACCTGATTCCGGAGCAGTCCGAGGTCGGAGCCGGCCGGACCGCCGTCCGCCGGGGTACTCCCGGGTCGGACGGTGGTGGGCGCCTGGCGCGGGTACGAGCTGTCGACCGGTCCCTTGAATAGCGTGTTTGTGATGTGCTCGCGCCAGTGCGCCGAGAGGTAGGGGAAGAGCGCTTGGGTCGAGGGCACGACGTTGTGGATGTCGCAGTCGATCAGGCCACTGGGCGCCGAAGCCAATGAGGCCGGGGCCGGCGCCTGTTGTCCTGCCGTACCGCCCATGTCTACACCGCCCACGTCTACCCTCGCGCCTATTCCACGCTCGTTCGGGTGATCCGCCCTCACTTCCCCGCCTACCACCTCATCGCCAGTCGTCGACCGAGACGGTCTTGCCGTAGCCGCCGACCACCACGACATGAATCTCGTCGCGCCGGAACATCGGGATCGGCTCCTCCGGCGCGGCCGTCAGCAGCGTGGCGTACGGCTCCTCGCCGAAGGTCGCCCGCGGGTAGACGTAGTTCTGGATGAGCTGGTAGTCCCAGTACTCCCCGGCCGGCATGCAGGCATGCGCGTAGATCCAGTCGATCAGCTGCTCCTTGGTGGCGAAGCCGCCGCGATCGATGAACTGCCGCGCCGTGATCGGGTCCAGCAGGAGCGTCGGCGGGCTGTGCGGGTCCATGCCGCGCAGCATGCTCCGGACGTGCTCGCGCCAGTGCCGCTCGCGCAGGCCCAGGGTGAAGGCGGTGGAGCGACAGCCGCCGAAGACGCTCACGGCGCTGTCGGTGGGCCGGAAGCCGTGCTGGACGTGGAACGGCTCCCAGGGGCTGCGCTCCTCGTTCTCGGCGAAGTCGAAGCGGGCGTCGACGAGATAGACCGTCTTGCCCTCCAGGCTTTCCAGGCGCGGCGCCATGGGCCTGGCGGTGACCTTCGGCGGATAGCCCATCGGGTTGAGCACGCTGATCTTCGCGCCGGCCATCGGCGAACCTCCTCTTGCGCTACCTGTTCCGCACCGGGGTGGTGTCCCGACGGCTCCGCCGGATGGAGCCGTGTCGGTCCTGTCACAGCCTCGCTGCAAGGACCGGCCGGATGCCGCCAGTGTACCGCGTCCGCCCCACCCTGCTGCCAACGTGGGCCGGCCGTGATCGCCTATCAGCCATAAACTGACAACACTGCATTCCACGCCCCGTTGCTCTCCCCTACATGGAAATCGAAGTCAGGCGGATCCTTGGAGTGCGGTCTCGTCATGAAATAACCGTCTCAGATGTGGCCCGGCGGCGATCAGCGCAGCTAACCGAGCATCCATTATCCGCGCTTACGCGACCGTCGTTGCGATACTGTCAGCCGTCCTACCATAGATTGTCAACACGTAATTGGAACGCCTCCACTCGACGCTTGCGCTTCCGTCCGGGCCGAGGATAATACTCTCGTCGCCCACGGTCCCACAGGAGTCACATGGGGGAGGGAATATCGCACCCGGAGCGGATGGGCAATGTATGCCCTGCGAACTTGCATCTCCGAATGCGACAAGACCGTGGACGGGCTTGGGTGAAACACTAGGAGAATCTCTTCGCTTGGCGAATCAGGACCCCGAAATGCACGCAGAAGCTCACCGTTTGAGAACTCGTCAGATTCCATAGCCCAGCCCCGTGGAAGATCAGCGAGAGTTAGAAGAACCTTTGATGCATCGACACAGCACGGCGACAGGGAGATTTGAGGTGAGAAGAACCGAGTCCGAGTTTGAGCCAGCATAACGGAACAGCCGATGGTATTTCCCGTCACTTTGCGGACTATCCTGAACGATGCTGTACGAAAGATTAGCAGAGATATCAGAAGGTCGTAATACCACACTGGCTGAATCAACGCAACAAGTAGGCTCAGTCGCTACTGGATTGGCTGCGAGTGGAACTGTGCCCGCCGCGCTACCGCCCCCTACAAGCGGTAACCCATCCGGGTTAGCCTCCCATGAGAAGCGCTGTGTATTCAGTCGCTTCGCCAGGCCGGACGGACCGTTGATCCAGGTCCAATAGCCGTTGGTGATGCCGTCCAGTTGTCCAGCTTCCCCTATCTGTCACTATGGAGTGAGACACGATGGTTTGGATTCAAGGCTGAGATCAACAAGATGCTGAGCGAACAACTTGTCGAGCCACGTTTTTTTGACTACGCCTTTCGAAAGTAGCTATTCGAGGCGAGTGATACTTGCGCGCTGTGTGGGAATCAGATCCACATGAAAGGGGACGAGAAATTTGCAATGGCTGTCCAGTCCGGGTCTGAGGGCAATAATTTCGGTGCTTGGCTGGTAGTAGCTCTGAGCAGCGCCGACCATGCGCCGGGTGAGCACTCGCACTTCCTCCTCGGCCAAGGCCGTCACTACCAGGCCATAGCGCTCCCATTCATCATCGGGCAGTGGGGTGAAGAACTCCGGCGACGGCTTGTCCCCGCTTCCCGCGAGCTGTCTGCGCCATTCCCACCACCTCACTCAACACGACCTTTGCGACGCTGAGCCGGGATCTCGACAAGAGTCGATCCCATTGCGCCTGCCTTTGGCGGGCTGCGCGCCAATGCTCTACACTGGACGTTATGAGTGACGAGACGACGCCGGTGACCGACTACGACAGCCCTTGGAAGGAGGCGCTCGCCCGCTACCTGCCTGACGCCTTCGAACTGTTCTTCCCAGAGGCGTATGCAGCGATCGACTGGAGCCGCCCGTACCAGTCGCTGGACAAGGAGTTGCAACAGGTCGTCCGTGACGCTGACCTCGGCCGTCGCCTGGCCGACACTCTGGTCCAGGTCTGGCGGCGTGACGGCAGCGACGCCTGGGTGCTCATCCATATCGAAGTCCAGGGCCAGCCGGACCGGGACTTCGCCCGGCGGATGTTTGTCTACTACTACCGCATCTTCGATCGCTACAAGCGCCCGATCATGAGCGTGGCCATCCTGGGGGACGAGCAGCCCGACTGGCGACCAGCTCATTTCGTTCGAGAGCTCTGGGGCTGCACAGTGGAGTTGCGCTATCCGGTGGTCAAACTGCTGGACTGGGGGGAACGCGGCGAGGAGCTAGCGGCGAGCGTCAACCCGTTCGCTGTGGTGGTGCGAGCCTACCTGGCGGCGCAGGCGACCGTTGGGGCAGTGGAAGCGCGGGGGCGGGCCAAACTCGGGCTAATCCGGGGGCTGTTTGAGCGCGGGTACGAGCGCCAGCAGATCCTGGAGCTGTTCCGGTTGATCGACTGGATGCTGGCCTTGCCACGGGAGCAAGAGGCTGTCTTGTGGCGCGAGATTACGCGGATCGAGGAGGAACGACGGATGCCGTACATTACGAGCGTGGAACGGATCGGACGACGGGAAGGGCGGCTAGAGGGGCAGCGCGCCATGCTGCGCCGGTTGACGCAGGCGCGGTTTGGGGCGGTTCCGGAAGCCCTCGGACGGGATATCGACGCCGCCGACCAGGTTCGGCTGGACCAGTTGGCCGACCAGATTGGTTCGGCTGCATCGCTCGCCGAGCTTGATGCCACGTCGAAGGAAGCGGAGTAGGGGGCACGGCATCCCGGCCGTTCACCACCTCATCGCCAGTCGTCGACCGAGACGGTCTTGCCGTAGCCGCCGACCACCACGACATGAATCTCGTCGCGCCGGAACATCGGGATCGGCTCCTCCGGCGCGGCCGTCAGCAGCGTGGCG